>Ga0302278_10000093_pt1 | contig 104569 bp, 84 predicted proteins | sample III_Bog_N3_2_FD_194543 | JGI IMG/M metagenome (GOLD analysis project Ga0302278, IMG submission 194543) | Peat permafrost microbial communities from Stordalen Mire near Abisko, Sweden - III_Bog_N3_2 | ecosystem: Environmental > Terrestrial > Soil > Wetlands > Peat | place: Sweden: Abisko...
TGGATTTGAGATCGAAGTTACCGCAAAGGTGGCGAAGCTTAAATGCTCGATCTATGAGACGCCAATAAGCTACTATGGGCGGACCTATGAAGAAGGGAAGAAGATAACCATCTGGGATGGTTTTGCGGCGCTCTATTACATTCTTCTCTATAACGTCTTTTGCAGCCTCAAAGACAGCTTTTACCAGGTGCCTGAGTTAGGGCCAAGCTGGAACGCTCCCGCGGCGAGCAAGGTACAGAGCCATACTGCACCCTAGGGCGTACAACATGGGGCGGCATGCGTTCCAGACTCTCAGCTTCTGGAAAGATCAAATGGGCTAGAAATCGGAGAGAAGCAAGCACCCGCTATGGACCGTCCTGCATTCAATTTTTCAAGAATCTCCGGGTTCAGGTCGATTCTGATCTCAGCCGCACTGGTGGTCCCGTGCTTTTGGCTGCCAATCGTTTCGGGCAATGATCTGCAGAGCCACTTATATAATGCGTGGCTGGCAACATTGATCGAGAACGGGAGTATCCACGGTCTGTGGATTGGCCATCAGAGCACCAACGTGCTCACCGACTTGCTTTTGAGCTGGCTGTTGAAGACCTTCGGCGTTTCGGTTGCCGAGCGAGTGGTCTGTTGCGCAGCGGTACTTATCTTTTTCTGGGGCGCGTTCCGGTTCATCTCAGCAGTTCGAGGCCAGGCGACCTATTGGGTGGCGCCGTGGCTTGCTGTTTTCTCTTATGGCTACGTGTTCCAAGCGGGTCTCCTTAACTACTACCTGGCTTGCGGAATTGTTTTTTGGGTTCTTGCTGCTTACTGGAAGGGGGGGATCGGTTGGTGGGCCGTCGCTGCCATTCCGCTCTTGTTTCTTGCCTTTCTTGCGCACCCCATGCCCGTGTTATGGCTGATTGGAATCGTGGGCTATTGCTGGATTGCCAAACGAATTTCAATTCGATTCCAGGTCGCGCTCTTCCTGGTTTGTGTTGCGGCGCTGCTGGTAATCCGCCTGGTTCTCTCGTCGCGCTACATGACCGATTGGACGCGTGACCAACTCATCTTCGCTACTGGAATCGATCAGGTCCTTTTGCGCGGGTGGCATTATCTGCCAGTTGCTCTCGGGTTGCTCCTATTCTGTGTGATTCTTTTGTTCAAGTCAGAAAATCTTGGAGATACCCTGACGGGCGTATCCGCGCAGGCGTACTTTTTGACGGCCGCTGCAATCGTAGTAATCCCGACGGCGATTCGGTCATCGACCTACAGCCCTTCGGCAAGCCTTATTGCGGATCGTCTTTCGCTGCTCTCTGCTGTGTTATTGCTGGCATTGTTAAGTTATTCGCCATTCAGGCGCTGGTACCTCTATGCTGCACTTGCCGGCGCCGCAATCTTCTTTTGCTCTCTGTACGTTGATGTTAGTGGGCAAGCGCGCACTGAAACGAAGATTGCGAGCCTGGTCGCCGCTGTTCCTGCCGATGCCCGCGTCGTTCAGCTCGTGGGTCATCCGCCGCAAGGAACGAGCAGTCTGGCTCCATCGAGGTCTGGATTGTTCAAGCGCTTTGGCGATCGGCTGTTCACGCTTTGCTGCTCGCGCCTCTCCGCGGATCATCTGCTTTCGCGTGCCTGCGTAGGTCAATGCTTCGACTTCGCAAACTACGAGCCCGCAACGGGCCAGTTTCGAATCCATCCCGAGCCATTCAACGCTGTTGTCATGTCCACCTATTACGAGGTTGGCTCGATTGCAGTAGGTAACTTCGAGATCAAGACAAGTTATCTTCCGCTGTATGGCCTGATCCGATGCGGGCGGGACAGGGACGAATTGTCTATAAGGCCGCTTGTCTCAGGAGAAACTCAAGCCACTGTTGTCTGTCCCGGATTCCGGACACAGCAGTAAAACGTGGTGGTTGCGGCGTTCGCCGAAGTTCGGTCAAGACTCTGTCTTAGAACCCGGGGCCAATACCGTGTACTTCACCTCTACGCATATAACCCTGAGTTCCCTGTCGCCCACATTCTCCAGCGTATGCAAGGCCAGCGGTCCCGACCACATTGCGGTGTTCACAAGTGCGATGTCCTCCTCGAGCGCTTTGCGCATGTTTCGGGTGTCCATTACAACCGCTCCCTCGGCGTCGCGCCGCACGCAATCGCTCCAGCTCAGGAAGTAAAGCGCTCCAGGCCATCGGTGCGTATGCGCAGGAACCGTCTCTCCGGGCGGGACTCTGGTGTCAAGCACACGCACAAACTCATTCTCAAACAGCAGCGTATGATTGCGCGGCGCAGCGAGCAGGGCGTCCAGCTCTTCAGGCCACTCCAGTTCGAGTCTCATGTGAACGATCATCCTCAATTTCAGAAGCTGCCGCGATGGATGTTGCAGCTCACACAGCTCAAGGCCGCGACCGGAATTGGCCTGCCCTGCGTTCCAGGCTATTTGATTCCGATCACCATGGCGTCGGGACCAACAAGGTGCTCGACGCGTGTCTCCCGGAATCCCGCACCCTTGAGCCAGCCCATGCAATCCGCACCGGTGTAATCAAAGCCTCCCGGCGTCTCGATCAGCATGTTCAGGCTCATCAGCAACCCGAAGGCATTCTTCGACCGGTTGTCGTCGATCAGTGCCTCGAACACAACCAGCGCGCCACCCGGTGGAAGTGCATCGTATGCTTTGCCGATCAGCATGCGCTTCTGCTGGAGGTCCCAGTCATGCAGAATGTGCCCCATGGTGATGACGTCCGCATTCGGCAGGGGATCGGTGAAGAAACTGCCGCCCTGGAACTTCACGCGCGATGAAACGCCATTCTCTTCGACGTACTCCTCAAAGATTGGCCCCACTTCCGGCAAGTCAAATCCAGTGCAGGAGAGATGAGGATTCTTCAGTGAAATCTGCGTGATTAAATCGCCCTGCGCAGGTCCCACATCGCACACCGTCTTGTACCCAGACCACGGGAACTGCGCCGCAATCGCCATGTTGCCGCCGCGACTGATCCCGGTCATCGCCTTGAGAAAACCCTTCAGCCTCGCGGGATCGGCATAGAGCGCCTCAAACGTCTCGCCCGAAGAACCAGCTTCGCCTTGAGGCTGCCCCGTCCGAAGGGCGAGGGTCAGGCGGCCCCAATGCGGGTAGAGCCGCTTGTTGGCCATCTCCAGAATGCCGCCGACGTAGCTCGGCTTATTCCTGTCGAGGAAGAGGTGAGCCGATGGTGTGTTGGAGTAGGTGCCGTCTTTGCGGTCGAGCAGTCCCAGTGCAACCAGCGCATCGAAGAAATCACGCGACGAACGCGGATGCAATCCCAGGCGGCCAGTCAGCGTCGCCAGGTCTTCGGGGTGCTTTGCCAACTCGGTGAATACTTCCATCTCAACGGCGCTCAGCAGCGTCTTCGAGGCCATGAAGCCCATACCGATCTGCATAATATGTTCAGGATTCGGTGTATCTGCGTTCATTTCGATCTCCTTGCACTCGAACTTGATGCGCTTCGTGACGAGGCGGCGGGTGGTTATTGAAGTTCTCCCGTGGAAATTCCGTGCAGGCGGGGAAGCCGCATGGCCAAACAAGATGACCGGGCACATGGCCCGGTCAGAGGAGTTTAATTGGTACGAAGTTGAGTTGGGAAGGCGATTTTTCTACGGCCAGGTGAGCGGTTTATACCCACTCCCCGGCACGCATCAAAGGCTCGGCCGCACCCGAAGCTGCAATCCCATCGACGTCAAGCTCTGCCGAGCCGATCATCCAGTCCACGTGAATCAGACTTTCGTTTGCGCCCTTCGCGGCGAGTTCTTCGGGGGTCAGATGATCGCCGTCGCGCAGGCAGGAGCTATACGATTGGCCAAGTGCGATGTGGGATGCCGCATTCTCGTCGAAAAGCGTATTTAGAAACAGCAGACCACTTTGCGCAATGGGCGAGGAGTGCGGCACCAGCGCCACTTCACCCAGCCGGCGCGCGCCAGCGTCCGTTTCAATCAGCCGCTGCAACACTTCCTGGCCTTTGGTGGCGCGAGCCTCCACGATCTGCCCGCCGGCAAATCGCACCTGGATGCCTTCGATCATCGTCCCCTGGTGCGAGAGCGGCTTTGACGCGGTGATGGTTCCCTCGGCGCGATCCTTGTGCGGGGTCGTGAAGATCTCTTCGGTGGGCATGTTTGGAATGCAATAGAGCCCGTTCCCTGCGGTGGTGCCTCCGCCAAGCCACATATGATCGTCGGCCAGGCCCAACTCGAAATCGGTGCCGGGGCCGCGATACTTGAGCGCAAAGTAGCGCTTCTCGTTCATCAATGCCGCGCGCTTCTGCAATAGCGCGTCGTGTTCCTTCCATGCCTGCACCGGATCGGGAGTCAGAATGCGCGTGGTGAAGAAGATGGCTTCCCACAGCTTGGCCACGGCGACATCGGGAGCGTCGTCGGGGAACATCGCTGCTGCCCAGGCCGGTGTCGCGCTGGCCACGATCGTCCAGTTGATCGCGTGCCGCGTGATCAACTCAAGCGCAGGCCGGTAAGCCTTGGAGACGGCGCGGTTTGCGCGGCCAACCTTTTCTGGATCTTCCTTTGAGAGGAGGCCGGGGTTCGCGCCGGTGATGGCCAGCCGCGCGGCGCCGCTCTTGAAGGCCGCGCCCATGCCGTCGTAGAGCCATCCGGCCGCAGTGTCAAAGCTCTCGTTGGGCGCGTAGTGATAGCGCAGCAGAGCCGTTTCATCATCGGTATAGAGTGTTGTGACCAATGAAGCGCCGGCGCGATATGCGTGCTCAGTGATCCGGCGGGCGAGGTCGACTGAATCCAGGCTCGCTGTCAGCAGCAGTTCCTGCCCGGCCTTCAGACCGAGCCCCACCTTAATTGCAACCTCAGCGAGCTTATCCAATCTCTGTTCATGTACCGACTGTGCGTATGCCATCGCTGTCCTTTTCTCCAATAGTTTTTCGATCGCTTGAGTTAGTAGATTCTGAAGTTGCCGCTGCAATGCAACATGCTCATCATGTAAAGCATGCCGTCGTAGTACCGTTGTTCGCCGGAGGGCAACTTTGTGTTCCACAGCGCTTCAACAAATGCTTTCGAAATCTCTCCATTCGTTGCTGCATCACTGGCCACCGCCGTGGTAGACAGCAGGCCGGTTCTGTTGTTTCCACCCAGCGGCTTGCCGTCGACCGAATAGCGATCGGGAAACTTGTCGATGCCCTGCGAGTCGAGAAACTTCTGGATTCTGTCGCTCAGCGCTGTTTCGCGCGGATCCTTCTTCCACCATGCGAAGTCCACGCTCCAGTTGCTTGCGCTGCGCCATGAGTCATAGCTGAATGGCACTGCACCACCGCCCCAATCCACAGTTTGGGAGGCGTCAAAATTCGCACGCTCTGGTGTGAGGCCAGTGTCGGGTCCGGTGACGTGATTCAAGAAATCCCGGCTCACGTCGGCTGCCCTGGCCCAGAACTCGCGGTCTTCCACCGGACCCCAACGCGCCCACAGCTCATAAAACGCAGGCAGATGATAGCTGGGATCAGTGATGCCGCCCGGCCAGTTGGGCACGAACTTGATCATGAAGTGGTCTTCGTCCACCATCGGGCCAATTGTTTCGGGAAAGCCTCTGCGGGGCATGCGGAATACCGGCACGGTTTGGCCCTTGGCTGCTGCTTCTTGTACGCGCTTTGTGTTGTTCGGGCTTGGCCACGGATGGTCGGGCGGAGTGAACGGCGCATCGCCGGGATGAATCCGAAATGGACCGGTCCCCGTCAGTACGGGATGATGGCGAATGCCGCGCAGAATCTTGTCGGCCTCGGCCTGGTAGTTGTAGATACCGTTGCCATCGCCCCAGCGGTGGGAGGCAAAGTAGAGCGCCATCGCATAATACTCTTCGCCGTCGGGCGCGGCGCCGGTCGATCGGGGCGACCCATCCGTCGCTATTGACCAGGCAAAATAACCGACGGACGGGTTGGCCGGATCGGTGATGAGCATGTAGGTCTTCGACCAGTTCCACAGCGCATCGAACTCGCGCTTGTGGTTCAACTGAACGGCGATCATCATGCCGTAGCTCATGCCCTCTGTGCGGGCGTCGTTGTTGGCCCAGTCGGTGATGTAGGCGAGCGGACCGTTCTCGTTAGCACCCGTTTCAAAGTAGACGCGCTCCTCCTGGCCGTCGCCATGAAAGAACTGCTGAAAGGCTTTCTCGATCTTCGCCTTAGTTTCCGCCGCTGGGTGGCCCTGCTCGGCAAACAGGTCGCGGTAATCGTGCGTCTTGTAAGCTCCTGCACCATCGCCGGGAAACCGCTGGATGTCGCCGAGCGGCGCGTTCACGTGCTGGGGAGGACGAGGAGGAGGAGGTACGTTTTGCGAGGCGGCGGGGGCCTGCGCATAGAAGGAGCATGCAGCGAAAAGAGCGGAAAGGCCGACGGCGCAGCAGCGGCGAAAACAAGTGAACACGGGCGATGCCTTTCTCTTGCGAACCGCTTGCAGCAACGGGCTTCAAGGCGGTGGCGCGAGTTCTTTCATTGCACATCATTTGGGCTATGCGCGTCGAGTACCGGGCTTTGTTTCGCAAGGGTCGGGACGGCTTCAAAGCCCCAGTCTCGGTGTGATAGCATCCGCTTTTCGCAGGCTGAACGCATTCGGCGTTCATTTCAACAGTTTTGAGCGGCTGTCTGAGGCCGAATGCATGAGTGAGACCAGAACGAAACCATCGCTGCGACTTTTGTTTGGCGCCGTCATATTTCTCTCCTCATTCCTGCTTTTTCTCGTTGAGCCTATCGCGGCCAGGCAACTGCTTCCCGTCTTCGGCGGATCGGCTGCGGTCTGGGTCACGTGCCTTGTGCTCTTCCAAACGGCTCTGCTGGTCGCATACCTTTATGCCCACTGGCTGGCTCTCAGATCGAATTTTCTCGTGCACATGGGCCTGCTAGTGGCTGCCGCCGCATCCGCTGTCATCTGGACCCGGCATACAGTTGTTCCGGGGACAGCGCATCCCGTGCTCGCAATCTTTGTCGCGCTCAGCCTCAGCATCGGCTTGCCGTTTCTCGCTCTGGGCGCGACGAGCCCGCTGCTTCAGGTGTGGGTGGCGCGGATTGAGACGGGCAGGATCCCGTATCGCCTCTATGCGCTTTCAAACCTTGCCTCTCTGCTGGCCCTGCTCGCCTATCCCACGGTTATCGAGCCGTACCTGACACTGAGGAATCAGCGCCTGACCTGGTGCTGTGGCTTCGTGATCTTTGCGCTCCTCTCGGCACTGGTTACGCAGAGAACGCGCAGTGCAACGCTTACGCGTCTCAACGCGGCCACAATCGACGAATCTCGGGTTCCCGCCGCAACGCTTCTCGCCAAGGTTCTGTGGGTTCTGCTGCCTATGGGCGCGGCCATGCAATTGAGCGCCGTCACCAGCTACCTTACGGCCAACATCGCAGCCATCCCTCTACTTTGGATATTGCCGCTGGCCGTGTATCTCATGACGCTGATTATCGCGTTCCAGTTTCCTCGGTTCCTGCCGCGCGCCATTCTTACACGCCTTCTGGTGATCATGCTCGCCGGACTTGGCTACATGCTCACCCAGGCTGATGTGTTGCTACCCATTCGCGCCGTCATCGGCTTCTTTCTTACAGAATTGTTCCTCGCCTGCCTCTTCTGCCATACCGAGGCATGCCACCTTCGTCCCCATCGAGCATCGGAGTCCACGCTGTTTTATCTGTTGTTTGCCACTGGCGGAGCACTTGGATCGTTTCTCGTAGGCATTGCATCGCCGCACCTCTTTTCGTTCAACTACGATATGGCGCTCACCTTTCTTGTTACTGCGGTGCTGGCGGTGGCCGTCACATGGTCTGGGGGCTGGCCGCAAAGGCTGCTGTGGACTATCGCCAGCGGTCTGCTATGTGTGCTGGTGGGAATGCTCTACGTTGCGAACCAGAGAGACACACCGGTCGCAATTCGCAACTTTTATGGCAGCCTGCGCGTGCGCGAGTCGATGTCGTACCCCGGAGCGATCATGCGCACACTGACCAACGGAACCATTCAGCATGGCACGCAGATTTTTAACTCAGAACTGCGAAAGACACCGACGACTTACTACGCGGAAGACTCGGGCGTCGGCCTGGCGCTGCGCTTCTGCTGCGGAGACCGGCCGCGAAGGATTGGCGTTGTCGGACTGGGCGTAGGAACCATCGCCGCTTATGGCCGTCGCGGCGATCAGATTCGCTTCTACGAGATCAATCCCGCCGTCGAGCCAATTGCCCGTAATCTCTTTACCTATATAAGGGAATCGCAGGCCAGCGTCACAATTGTCGAAGGAGACGCCCGCACTTCGCTTGCGCACGATTCGCCGAAGAAGTTCGATGTGCTGGTGATCGACGCCTTCTCTGGCGATGCCATTCCCATCCATCTGCTCACCAGGCAAGCCGTGGCGCTCTACAGGATGCAGCTTGCCCCCAATGGGATTCTGGCGTTTCACATCTCCAACCAGCATGTCGATCTGGAGCCGGAGGTTGCGCTGCTGGCTCGGGACGCCGGCCTGAGCGTTCGGCGAATCTCAACCTATGCCAACGAGGAGCGCGGCGAGTTCTCAGCAACCTGGATGCTTGCGACCGCCAATGAATCGTTCTTCTCGATCCCGGAGGTTCAATCTGCATCGAGGCCGCCGGTGTTCGACCCGCGCGTCCATCTATGGACCGACGACTACTCCAGCCTGCTGCCGCTCATCCACTGACAATCGGGCACAGGCCCCGGTGCGGGCCTGCTGGCGGTCCTGCCCAGTTGGTGCGCCATGTCACAGGACGTTCACACTCCGGCTGTGATAGCATCCCTTTTCTTAAGCGATTGACGCCGGACGGGCTCGTCTCCTGTTTAAATCCGTCGGCGCCGGCCCTCACCTCTATGGACGAGGATCAAGGCAGACCGGGACCTGTGGCCCTAAAATCCGGCCACCTGGACGCCCCCAAGGACGCCCCCAAGCCATCCCTGTGCCACTTTAGCTTCTCCTCAACCCTCGGCTCAAGCGGCAGGCTCAATCCGGATTCCCCGTATCTTCGCAACCGCAGTCCATTGCAAAACAGCCCTGAAACTTACTCTCCGCACTCATTCCGGCGCGGACCAGCCGATGGCCTCTGCCCCAGCGCAGGGCTTCGCTCGATTGCATTTGAAGGAGAACACCATGAAAACGTACCAGGGAAGTGAGATCCGCAACGTAGCTGTAGTGGGGCATGCGCACAGCGGCAAAACCACCTTGATTTCCGCTCTGCTGCATGCCGCGAAAATGACCCCCAGCCTGGGCCGCGTGGCCGATGGAACCGCCGTGACCGCCTACGACGAGGAAGAAATCGCCCGCGGATCGACCATGCAGAATGCCGCCGCCTTTGCCGAGTGGCAGGGCGTGAAGATCAACTTTGTCGACACCCCCGGCTTTCACATGTTTACCCACGAGGCCCGTGCCGCGCTGCTGCCGGTGGAGACGGCGCTCGTGGTGGTCAATGCCCAGAACGGCGTTGAGTCCGTTACCGAGAAGATTTGGAGATTTGCCGAAGAGGCCAATATCCCACGCGTGGTCGTTATCAACCAGATGGACCACCCCAAGGCCGGCGGAGGCGGAGGGCTGAGCGCGCTGATTGACGACCTGGTCGACCGCTGGGGCCGCAACTGTGTACCCGTCCAGTTGCCCATCTCCGATGCGAAGGGATTTCAGGGTGTGGTGGATCTGATCACGATGCAGGCCTTCTATTACACGCCGGGCGGCGATGGCCGTGGCAAAGTGACCGGCGAGATCCCCGCCAGCCTGGCTGCCGACGCCAAGGCTCGCCACGAGGCCCTGGTGGAGCTGGTAGCCGAAGGCAAAGACGAGTTGATGGAAGAGTACTTTGAGAAGGGAACCATTCCTGAAGAGCACCTGATCTCCGCGCTGCACGAGGCGATTCGCGAAGACCGCATCTTCCCGGTTCTATTCGCCGCCGGCGAAACGAATGTGGCCACCGATCACCTGCTCGATTTCCTCAAGGTCTACTCGCCCTCGCCGGTCGAGCGCTCGCCGATTCCCGTGCGCGTTCCCACTTTTGCAGCAGCCAACGGCAGCGGTGAGGATGATTCTGCGGCCGGCACCACGTTCCGCATGATCAGCGATTCTGAGCCGGCAGCCCTCGTGGTCTTCAAGACAATGACTGACCCCTTTGCCGGGAGAATCTCGTTCTTCAAAGTCATCAGCGGAATTATCAAGACCGACGCGACCCTGGAGAACTACACCCGCCGCGGTCAGGAACGGTTTGCGCATTTATCCGTTATGCAGGGGCGCAAGGCCGTTGAGGTTCCCGAGCTCCACGCCGGCGACATTGGCGCCGTAGCCAAGCTACGCGAAACCCTTACCGGCGACACGCTGGGCGCCAAGGGCGCCGATGTGCAGGTGGATCTTTTCCCGCTGCCTGAGCCGGCCATGACCTACGCCATCGAGCCCAAGAGCCGCGCCGACGAAGACAAGCTGGCCCCTGCAATCCACAAGCTTATGGAAGAGGACTTGCTGATCCGCTTCTTCCGCGACCCGATGACCAACGAGTTCCTGATCGCCGGCGCAGGGCAGCCTCATATTGAAGCCATCGTGAGTCGCCTGAAGAAGCGCTATCACGCTGAGGTCACGCTGAAGGCGCCCAAGGTGCCTTATCGCGAGACTATCCGCGGCAAGGCGGAAGCGCAGGGTCGCCACAAGAAACAGTCCGGTGGTCATGGGCAGTTCGGCGACTGCAAGATCCGCATGGAGCCTCTGCCTCGCGGCGGCGGGTTTGAATATGCAAACGAAGTCTTCGGCGGCGCAATCCCCCGCAACTTCATTCCGGCCATCGAGAAGGGTATCGTCGAGACGGCGGTGCGCGGCTTCCTGGCCGGCTACCCGGTGGTCGACTTCAAGGTGACCGTGTTCGACGGCAGTTACCACGATGTCGACTCCAACGAAATGTCGTTCAAGAAGGCAGGCCGTCTGGCATTCCGCAAGGCGATGGAGCTTTGCAAGCCCTGCCTGCTTGAGCCCATCATGAAGGTCGAGATCGAAGCTCCGGACGAGTTTGCCGGAGCGCTGATGGGCGACCTGAACTCGCGGCGCGGACGAGTGGGCGGCATGGAGTCAAAGGGCAGGACAACCGTGATCAATGCGCAGGTTCCCATGGCGGAGATGCTCACCTACGGGACCATTCTGACCTCGATGACTCAAGGCAAGGGCAGCTACCGGATGGAGGTCGACCACTACGACATCGTTCCGCAACTGGTGGCCGACAAGATCCTTGCGAATGCCAAACGGCCGGTGGAGGAGGAGGAAGATTAGGCGTTGCGTTGCGGCGGAAACTCGCACGTCGTTCGAGGCAGAGAAACCTTGGTCCCCGGGCTCGGATCTCCGGACAAGGGACCACCTTAATCCGCACCTTAGTTTTCCTCTCGACCTAGTATCCCAGAAGTGGGATAATCATGACACGTCCGAAAGTCCCGGGTGAAAAGCCGCTCCACTGGATGGGCTCCGCGCTCAGGGAAACCAAGCAGTTTCCATCAGCTGTCCAGCGAAGCATTGGCTATGCATTGGGCGCTGCGCAATACGGAGGTAAGCACCCTTCAGCCAAGCCATGGCGCGGCGAGGGGCCAGGGGTAATGGAGGTCGTTAGGGATTATGACGGCGACACCTACAGGGCGATCTACACTGTTCGTTTCGCGCGCGCTGTCTATGTACTTCACGCATTTCAAAAGAAGTCGCCGCACGGCATTGAAACTCGGCAATCCGACATTGCTTTGGTCCGGGCGCGCTTGAGAATTGCGCATCGGGATTACGAGGAGAGATATGGCTAAGAAAATCATCGAACGCGTGATCCCCAGCAGTGGCAACGTCTTCGCCGACATGGGCCTTCCCGATGCCGACGAACTCGATACGAAAGTTCGACTCGGAGCGGCCATCTGCCGCATCGTCGAGCGACGCAAACTGACCCAGGTCGAAGTCGCCGCCGCTCTGGGCATTAATCAGCCCAAGGTTTCTGCCCTGTTGCATTACAAACTGGAAGGGTTTTCAGTCGAGCGCCTCATGCGTTTCTTAACTGCTCTCGGCCACGATGTAGAGATTGTCGTCAAGGCCAAGCGAAGCACGCGGTCCGCACGGCTCGCCGTCCGTGCGGCATAGTCTGCGCGCCCCTTCCGACTCCGCCCGGATGGATTCGCGACTGAAGGAGTGTGGGCTTCAGCCACACGGATTCCCGTTCCGCTCTTTTTTGAAAGGCAAATCCGGCAGGGCTTGATCCGTCGCCAGAAAGGATAGGGCTGCGAGTAAGTCTGCATCCAAGGTGGCGCGGTGCTGTCCCTCTGCCTCGCGCTCGGAGTCCTTCTTGAATTTGGCGGTTCGGCTAATCGTCCGCATGGAGGTCAGCCATCAACTCTTCGACGCTGCCGAACTTCACAACCTCGCCCCGGTCGCCCGCCTCCATCGCCGCTATGGTTTCAGCGTTGGGAACGCGAAGTTCAAAGGGAAAGGCCTGATCGGTCGCCGCTCGCGTAAGAAAGACACGCACAGCCTCGGAAAGACTCAACCCCATGGCGCCAAATGTCTTAGACGCCTTAGACTTCAGCTCTTGATCGATCCGGACATGAATCATTGCAGTTGCATTCGGCATAATGCCACCCTCGCAACGATTGTATACGAATTGAGATACATCTGTCGTAATTTCTTTAGATTCAGCTTGCCAGCGCATCAACCACCATTTCACGTTGCCGCGCAATCACCGTCGGATAAAGCTCGCGCCGCACGATCCCGCCACATTTGAGTTTTGATACTATATACGGTATCATCTTCCCACATGGACGACGCTCGGCTGAGGCAAAGGGTCAAGGAAATCGCCGATAGCGTCAAGAATGTTCGGGACGATGAGCTTTTTGCGCTGCTGGACAACCACATCCAGCCGTTTTGCCAGGCGAGAGGGCTGCGCTACGACCACCGCAACCGCGGCGGAAGCCACCACGTTTTCACCGTGGGCACGAGCACATTTACCGTGGCAGGACCGCATGGGACTTCGTTGCTGAAGCCCGTTTATGTGCGGTCCTTCCTGGATGCAATGGCCGAGATCGACCTTTACGAGCAGGAGTGATGCCGATGAACAATGCTACTGAGACCGAAAAACACTATCGAGTTGCGCTGCGCTACGATCCAGATGGCTACTGGGTAGCCGAGCATCCGGAGTTGCCCGGTTGCGTCGCCGATGGCGAAGCCGCAGCGGACGCTTTGGCATCCCTCGAAGTCGCGAGAGATCTCTGGATCGAAAGCCGCCACGCCACCGGCCTTTCTGTTCCAGAGCCGGGGGAAGCTCAGCAATATAGTGGCCGGCTTCTGCTCCGTCTTGCAAAGAGCATGCACCGCGAGCTGGCTCAGGAGGCCGAGGCTGAGGGCGTGAGCCTGAACAGTTGGATAGCGCGCATCCTCGCCGGCCGCCACACGCAAAAAAAGTCGACCGAAACCCGCCTTGTCGCGTGAGAAGAGGTGCTTTGTGGCCAGGAAGATGACCGAGCGCGTGATTCCGAGCAGTGGCAATGTATTTGCCGACATGGGTTTGCCCGATGCCGAGGAGCTCGACAGGAAGGCACGTCTCGCGGCTGCCGAGAAGATTGCCGCGATGGAGACAGAGAGGTTCTTTGAGGAGCGTCGCAATCGGGCGGACCGAGTAGCATTCCGCCGGATTCTGGACCGCAAAGGCGGCGAGCCGCCCCGTCCGGAAGACACACTCGATTGAGTGTGCGTTTGCGGGCGAAACCTGTGGCGCCTACTTCTTCGCCACGACCGTAACTGAGTCCAGCGGCACCTCCAGAGTGCCCACCTTGCCGGACCCCAGGTCGAACAGCCCTATGCGCAGCCAGTACTGCCCTTTGGGTATCGGGATCTCGGTCTGGAACAGTAGGCCGGTCTTCTGATAGATATCCCACACCTCGGGCTTGATCGCCAGCGTGGCTTGCGTCTCTTTCCGGCTAACGATGTTGCCGTATCGGTCGTAGGCGAGGATGGATAGGCTCAGCGCCCCCTTATGGAGCCCATCTGAGTCCTGACTGAGCCTCAGATCTTTGAGATCGATGGCGAAATCCACTTTGTAGCGTGTTAGCGGGCCCTTTTTGGGCGCTGGGTTGATTGCCGGCGTTCGATCGGTTGGCGGCGTTGGGGGGGCTGCGGTTGCGGCATCGGGTGCAGGCGCCGCCGGGCTCGCTTCTGGATAAGGGACCTCTCCAATTGGCTTTACCAGCACTTTGAAAAGGATCTGTTGGGACTGCGGCATGCCCAGATCCATGAAGGGCATTAAAGGATCGACAGCGCCAGGATTCTGTGCGGCAAGTTTCTCAAGTTCCTGGGCGCGTATGGTCATTGCGCTGCCGGGTAGCGAAGCATCGATTGCCGGGTAGCCGCGGCGATAGGAGAGGTTATAGTGGCCGCCGGCGACCTTCACTTCAATCTTGCGATAACTGCCGTCCATCTTCTGATTGGTGGGCACATAGGAAACCGTGTAGAAATCGGCACTCGAAGAAGTAATGTCGTCGATCACCTCGGCCATGCCGTTTGTTCCGATAAAAGCCTTGCCGCCTGTTTCCTTCGCCATCTCCTCCTGGGTGTATCGCGACATGGCGCGATTGGAGTCTTCCGCCGCGAGGCCTGCTACCTGCGCCCCGCCATTTCCGGTGATCTGGGACGGAGACGAGAGAGCCGGCAACTGATTTTGGGCCTGGTAGAAGCCGGAGGGGTCAGCTCCGCGCGCGTCCACCGGATAGAGAGCCACGCGCGCGGCGGCGAGCATGGCCATTGTCTTTCCAAATGCGGTGCCTGCCTGTGAGTCTGGACCGGGCTGCGTGCCGTCGCTGTTTTGCCTAACCAGAGGGAACGACTCAGAAAACCAGATCACATTCTTGCGCCCAGGAAATCCGTCAAGGAAGGTGGCCAGCTTTTGCATCAGCTCCATGGTGAGCAAAACACGGTCGGTGGTGCGCGAAGCATTGTTTTCCTCCATGAAATTTGAGAGCGCTGAAATCATGGCCGGGGAAGCGGCGGATGTGGTGCCCCCAGGTCCGCCGCCCACCGGTGAGCTCATCATGGCTACGAGATTCGCATTGTTGTTGCTCTCCGCCTGGCTCTCGATCATGACCGAGGGCTGTACCTCGTTGTTTTTCCTGTTATTGAGAGCAGCCAGCAGCAGTGTGGGGTCGTCGGTAAATCCCTGCACAAAGTGCAGGCCGAGGCCCATGGTGAAGATAGCCATGCGGGAGCCGGGCTTGGCCGACTTGAGGAACTTGAGCGCCTGCTTGTGAACTTCAGACTGGCTCTGCATGCGCGTATTGAGCGAGTCAAGCAGCAGAACGTTGACGGCCGGCGGATCGGCGAAGGGAGAGAAGTTGGAAAAGACATTGGGCGGGAGCTTGGGAATCTCTTTGGGTGGCCCCTGGACACCGGTGTGCTCTTCAAAGTAGGAGATGGTTTGCGGCTTTCCCTGTTCGTTGACGGTGAAGGCATCCTGCTTGAGACCCTTCACAGGCCGGCCATCTCGATCGGTCACCAGCACATCGACGAGCACTGCACTGGAGTTGATGTGCAGAGTCGCTCCTTCAGCGGGAGCTAGCGGCTGGTTGGTCTGTGAGCTGAGCGGAGCGGCAATCAAGCTTATTGCGAGGGCGATCGAACACAAGGAACGCTTCAAATGAATGTCTCCCATATTGAGTGGACGGCGAAGGCGGGCACTGGAATACAGGTTTCCTCCCAGGCGATCAGGCTGGCCCTATGCGCCGGATACGGCAGGCGCATAGCCGCTGCGGCCTTGAAACGCCATCACCATGGTAGTCCACGCCCCAGGGCGATGCGATTTGCGCGTCGGCAAAGAGAGGCTCGCGCCGCACTGGGCTCTACTTCTCTGCCACGGTCGTTACCGAGTCCAGCGCAACCTCCATGGTGCCGACTTTGCGAGAACCCCGGTCATAGACGCCTGTGCGCAGCCAGTACTGCCCCTTGGGCACCGCGATCTCCGTGTGCAACTGAGCGCCCGTCTGCTGGAAAACCGTATACACATCGGGCTTGATATTCAGGGGCACCAGGAAGTCCTTGCGGGTTCCGATATTCCCGTAACGGTCGTACGCGATGAGCGAGATGTTCAGTACAGCTTTGTGGAGCCCATCGGAGTCGAGTTTAAGGTTCAGGTCCTTAAGATCGATGGCGAAGTCGACCGCGTAACTTTGCGCGGGGCTCTTTTTTGCGTTTTGGTCCGCGGCTGCAGTTTCCGGCTTCGGAGGCACAGGCCCAATCTTCACCTTGTACAAGATCTGCTGGCTCTGCGGCATCCCCAGGTCCATAAATGCCAGCAGCGGGTCCACACCGCCCGGGTTCTGCGCCTCAAGGTTCTTGATCTCTTCGGCCCGCGTTACCAGCGAGGAGCCTGGCATGGATTCATCTGTGGCCGGATAGCCGCGGCGATAGGAGAGGTTATATTTATCTCCGGCGACCTTGATTTCAATCTTCCTATAACTCCCGTCCATCTTCGGATTGTCGGGCACGTAAGAGAACGTGTAGAAGTCTGCACTCGAAGAGGTGATGTCGTCGATCACCCTGGCCAGACCATTCGTCCCAACAAAGGCCTTTCCGCCAGTGTCATGCGCCATCTGTTCCTCGGTGTATCTGGCGGCGGCGCGGGCCTGATCTTCCTGCTGAAGGCCTCCCACCTGTGCCCCCGGCGAATTTGGTCCGCCGCCACCCATAGCATCAGGCTGAGAGATTTTGCCGGAGGACGAAGGCGCGTTATCAACGCCAACGATCTGGTATGAGGCTGAGTTTGAGGCAGCGAGGTTGCTGCCCGCCTGGTATAAGCCTGGTGTATCCGTTCCCCGCGCATCGACGGGGTAAAGGGCCACGCGCGCGGCGGCGAGCATCGCCATGGTATTTGCAAGCATGGCCGAGCGCTGAGGGTCCACGATGCCCTGTGTGGTCAAGGGGAACGACTCTGAAAACCAGATCACGTTCTTGCGCCCAGGAAATCCGTTCAGGAACGACGCCAGGCGCTGCATGTTCTGCATGGTGAGTAATGCCTGATCGGTGTCGCGAGAGGCGGCGTTCTCTCCGAGAAAGTTCTGCAGGGATGCAATCATCGCCGGAGAAGCGCTGCTTGCACTTCCTCCTGGCCCTGCCGGTACGGACGCGCTCATCATTCCAACCAGAGTTGAGTTCGCGTCCCTCTCCGCCTGGGCCTGGTCTGGCAACGAGGGCTGAACCTCGTTGTTTTTCTTGTTATTGAGGGCTGCCAGCAGCAGCGTGGGATCGTCGGTAAATCCCTGGACAAAGTGCAGGCCGAGCCCCATGGTGAAGACCGCCATGCGGGTGCCGGGCTTTGCCGTCTTGAGGAACTTCAGCGCCTGTTTGTGGATATACTGCTGGTTCTCCATGTGCGTATTCAGCGAGTCAATCAGGAGAACGTTCACGGCCGGTGGCTCAGGGAACGGCGTGAAGTTTGAGAAGACATTGGGTGGGAGCTGGGGCATCTCCCTGGGCGGCCCTGGGACGCCGGTGTGCTCTTCGAAGAAAGAGATTGTTTGGGGCTTGCCCTGTTCGTTGACGGTAAAGTCACTCTGCGTCAGACCCTTCACAGGCTTGCCATCGCGATCGGTTACCAGCACATCGACGAGCACAGCGCGGGAGTTGATGCGCAGTGTGGCTTCCGGCGCGGTAGCTGTGGGCTGGTCGGTCTGGGAGCTGAGCGGAGTTGCAAGGCAGGCGGCCGAGAGGACGATTGCAAATAATGGACGCATCAAAGGAAACTCACTCCTTCTGAATAGACGGTGAACCGATGCTGGAGTACTGGTGTAGGGATGCCGAAACACGCAAAGGAGATGCCCGTGCAGCCTGGAAAGCACGCTTAAGGCGGCAGCCCTCATGGGCTAGTGTGGTTGCGGGCGCGAAATGATCTGCGAGTCGCCGTAGAGCGTCTTGAGGGCCAGTGTCGATGCGTCGTCCAGCGGAGCCGCAAGAGGGGCCAGCTCGAACCACGACCATCCCGGATCTCGGGCGAACGACGCAGGATCGGGAATGCCAGCGCCAAGGGCCACCCCAATTGCCTTGTCTCCAGCAAGCGCCTTCAGCATCCCTGCTGCACGGAACTGAGGAATGAGGCGATTGACCGCGACGGATACGGCGTCCACGTAAAGCAGTCCCGGGAAGTAATCCGCTGCCGGGCCATTGGCCTGGGGTCCGTATCCGCCGGGCGCGGCCTGCCAGCCCCAGATCACATTCTTCACATGGTCCTGGTTCACGAGCCGGTCAAAGAGCATGCGATAGAGGGCAGCGCTGCCGTGGATGCCAGGCCGGTTGGCCCACCAGAGTTCCTTTCCATTCGCTTGAGGATAGGGAGTTAAAAGAACGGCCACGCCCTTCTCGTCGAGCCGCTTGAGCTGTGCGGCCAACTCGTCCGCCTGGGCAGCCCAACGCTGGTTCAGGTGCGTACCTGGGGTCTCAAGCTCTCTCCACTCGAAGTCGCTCAGCAGCCGCTTCTGTGCGTTAGGCCCGGAATTGGCGGGGCCCGGAGAGCCGGCTGGGGCACCTTCGTCCGCCGGGTTCTCTGGCTTCCAAGTGAGGCTCACCACCGAGCCGCCTTTGGCTTGGCTTACAGGGGCGTCAAACATCGGCTGCGCATGCGTACCGTCAAGTTCGACAGCGTAGACTGCGGGCTGCTTACCGGCCGCCTGGAAGACGAGGTCGCTGGCAGCGGTCGGTGAGGCTGCATCATTCTGTTGGCCGCTTAGGATCTGCGTGGCACTGACCGAATGGAGCCGATCGAGCAACGCCTTTGCCTGCGCCGATGGGTGCGGCGTAACTGGCTCGACCACGGGCGGCGCGGGCGTGCCTGCGATGGGAACAAACGGCGCGTCTCCGCGATTGAGCATGTTCGGGGCGTGAAAGACAGCCTGAAGCTGGTCTGGCGGGTTCATGGCTTCCATTTCGCTCCAGACCATGAAGTAGGCCCAGCGCGGCTGTTTGGCCATCACTTCAAGTGTGGGCATCTTCCCCACCTCTGCAAGCGCAATCGGCTTGTCGCCGGCGATCGAGAGCATGGTGTCGTAGTAGCTCTCAAGGAACTCGCCGTAGTTATCCATGGCCACAATATCCGCGTATTGCGCGCCGGGATAATAGTCGGCGAGCTTGCCTGTGTTGGGGTTGGGCCGGTCGGTGTTCCACACCCAGATGAGGTTGTTGAGATGGTGCACATGGACAAAGCGATCGAACAGTTGCCGATAGAGTGCGGCGGAGCCGTTTGGGCCGGGCCGTCCGCCCCACCAGAACCAGTTGCCATTGATCTCGTGATAGGGCCGGAAGAGAACCGGCACACCGGCGTCCTGTAGTTGCTTCAGGTAGCCGGCCACCACGTCTACCTGCTCCACCCAGCGCTTGTTGATATCGGTGCCGGGCGTCAGCAGTTCGTTCCATTCAAAGTCCGTGAGCTTGCCCTGCACGCTGTCGCGAAAGGTCACCGGTTCGTCGTCGGTGGGGCGCACCTCGTGCCAGCAGAGCGCGATCACCGCGCCGTTGCGATACTGGCGCTTGGCTTCTTCGATCATGCCCGGCCGCCCGAGCACCGAGTCCTTGTCTTCTCCGCCGGAGAAACCGAAATCCGATCCGAAGATCGCGGGAAACTTGCCCGTCAGGTCATAGATGCGATCGGACCAGCGCGACAAGTGGTTGGGGAAGTTATGCTGGCCGGTCAGCGTGGAGTGGCCTGAGATCGCGTCGATGTGCTTCAGCAACTCGCGCGCCTCCGGCGTTGCGTCGGGATTGACGGGCGCGGCACTGGGGGCGGGCAGTGGCGCGGCAGGCGCGGCCTGAGCCTGGACTCGTGACAGTCCGATGCCAAGAACCAAAACCAAAACAGCAGCGATCAAAGCGAATTTCATCTGGTTCCTCACTTATCGAATCAGTCTTCTTACGCCGCCGGAGCCATCAGCAAACTGCGCAAAAATGCCGACGGTGGGAACGCTATCACAAGGCGGCCACGCTCCGCCATGACAGACGTAAGCTGGCTAATGGGCGAGAAGAGGAGCGGGCAAGCAAGGGGAAGTGTCGTTGCCGGCAGATCGCCAGGCACCTGCCGTTCTGTTTGCGGGCCTTCCCGCCGAGGGACCAGAGGCCATCTCATAAGGCCTGCGGCGCACAAGAGAACATCCCTCAGGGGCTAAAGCCCGAGCAATTTGCGGCTTTTCTCGGCACGGCTGAAGCCGTGCCCTTTCAAAGCCGGTTCATAAGATGGGCTCTAGGCTTCGTCTTCTGGCCTGCGCAGATGCCGTGCCAGCGACCACTTCAGGTCGTCGATGCCCTGGCCGGTGACGGCGGAGATGGCGTGGAATTCGAGCTTGCGGCGCTTGGCGTGTGCGGCAAGCTTCTTCAGCTTTTCCGGGTTGGCGGCGTCGATTTTGGTGGCGCAAACAATCATTGGCTTACCGGCAAGCAGGTTTTCATCGCCGCTATAGAAGCTGGCCAACTCGTTGTTGATCACCTTGAAGTCTTCAACGGCATCGGGGCGGCCGGAGGCGTCCGACACATCCACCAGGTGAACAAGCACCTTGGTGCGTTCGATGTGGCGCAGGAACTGCGTACCCAGGCCCTGGCCAAGATGCGCGCCCTCAATCAATCCGGGCACATCGGCCACAACGTAGGACTGCTGGTCGGGCTCTTCGCCCACGGTGACCACGCCAAGGTTCGGCTCAAGCGTCGTGAAAGGATAGTCGGCGATCTTGGGCTTGGCGGCGGAGATGACCGAGATCAGAGTCGATTTGCCGGCATTTGGATAACCGACAAGCCCAACATCGGCCAGCAGCTTCAATTCCAAACGATAGTTGCGCTCTTCGCCGGGCCGTCCGAGTTCATGCTCGCGCGGAGCCTGATGCGTGCTGGTGGCAAAGTGCTGGTTGCCGCGCCCGCCACGGCCGCCCTTGGCAATCACCAGCCGATCGCCCGGCGTCTGAAAGTCGTGCACCAATTCGCCCGTCTCCTGGTCGAAGAGCGATGTGCCTACGGGCACCTTGAGGATGACCGAGTCGCCGTCGAAGCCCGAGCAGTTGGAGCCCATGCCATGCTGGCCGCGCTGGCCCTTGTGCTCCGGGTTGTAGCGGAAGTGGATGAGCGTGTTGTGGCTCTGCGAGGCTTCCATCACCACGTCGCCGCCGCGTCCGCCGTCCCCACCCGATGGGCCACCGCGGGGGACGAACTTCTCCCGCCGGAAGGCCATGCAGCCGTTGCCGCCGTCGCCGGCCTTGACTCGAATTTTTGCTTCATCAATGAACATGGGGGACTGTCAAATCCTGGACTTACGTGTAAATTCTGCGACATCCGGGGAAATCGTGGGCCGAAATCTTGCGTGGACAGATTCGGTCCAGCGAAACTCAGGCAGCACGGGCAGGAGAAAATACCCGTGCACGTCTTCTCAGTTTACCGGATTGGGCTTAGAATCGCTTGCGAGTACCAATTCAGGAATTATCTGGACTGTGGCCTGCGCTGTCACGCCGTCCGGGCTGAGTCCGCCATTCGAGCGGGCCGGCAACCTTTGGAAGCGATCTTTCTCCCAGATTCTGCGATGAGCAGGAATCTGGATGACTGGCTGGACCCAAACCTGGAGAGAGTGTCGGAGCATCGCTCTGGCATTGTCGCTTGTGGCCGCGGTAGACATCGCGGTTCTGGGGCAGGCTCCCGCCGGTGATTCTCCCAGAAAAGTGGTCGCTCCTGCCGGTGATCTCAATGGGAAAACAGGCACCCTCAGCGGAAAGCTGACGGACCTCTATTCCACTCCGCTCGACGGCGCTACCCTGGTACTGCGCAACATCTCTACCGGCGCCGAGGCTCGGGCCGTTACGCAGAAGAATGGCAGCTACAGATTCACAGGGATCCCGGCGGGGGAGTACACGCTGGTCGCCGAGAGCAATCGGCTCGGTCAGGGCTCGCTGGAGGGGATTGTCGTCTCTCCTGGAACAGAAGCCCGCGTTCAGGCGGCGATGGACTTTGTAGAAGCTGCACCGCAGCCGGCGGAGGCCGCGGGAAGTTTTGCTGGCGTGGCTGGCCGCCGGCCAGGTGTCCCGCCTGCGCTCGATAGCGCGTTCGTCGAAGCTTCCTTCCACGCTGAACCGCTGGGGGGCCTCACGCTTTCTCCGCGCCAGTTCGCTGGCTCGGACCAGGTTACCCCGCCGCTGGAGAGTCCAGTGGTGTTGTCGGTGCTGTCCACAGAAGGCCCACTTCCGTTTCCTTTGACTTCGCGGCTTGCCGCAAATCCGAATCACGCCATGGTCGCGGCTGCTGTAATGCCTGCTCCCGAGCGCCTGCCAGCGCCGGCCTTGCGTGCATCGGTGGCCGTGTTGGCGCCATTCAATGATGGGTGGGCGCTCGAAGTTGTAAAGGGCGTTTCTCTGACCAATACTGCGGCGCAGATGGCACTCTCCGAGGCGCGCCTAAGGAGCCTACAGGCCTCTCACCAGCATGTGGATCCCATTACCCCGATCGTCGCGACCACCCTGACCGCGGAGCAAATCCAGTCCCTTCCCGTTGCCGGCCGCAGATGGCAAAACTTCGTGCTGGACACGCCTGCCTCATCCGGCCAGGCCACTGGCGCGGCCGCATCAGGCAGTGGCACCAATCCGCCAGAAACCACCATCGACGGAATCTCGACGCGGCTGGCGTTTGGTTCGGTTGCCGGGGCCGGTCAAAGGTCGACGGGCTCCGGCTCGGTCGATGGAAGCCCATCCACAGGAATGGCCCAGCCCTGGACAAACGGACGCGGACTGCAAGTGGCCGAATCGGCAATTCGCGCAGTGGAATCCGCCGCTGGCGGCGCCGAGGCCGAAGCCGCCCACGCCGCAGGTGGGCACATGGGCGTGACCACCCAACAGGGCGCATTGGGCTTCCACGGCCAGGCCTTCGTGTTCGACCGCCAAAACACCTGGGGGGCCCGGAATCCGTTCACGCAGTGGGTACAGGAGACGACACTTGCTACGCCGGGGACCGTGCCTGCGTTCACCTCCGAGCCTTACACCCCGCCGGACCACGAGATTGTCTGGGGAATGGGCGCGGGAAGCGAGTGGAGGCGGCGAAAACTGTTCTGGTTTGGCGCGGTCGATCGATACCAGCGCAACGATCCGGCAGTAGCCACGGTCAAGCATCCCTACCTTGTGAACACGCTGAGCGGATGTACCCTCGGCCCGTGTACTGAATTGACTGGATTCTTTGCGCAGCCATCGAATGACCAGATGCAGGTGCTTGCCGCGCGCCTCGGACTCTCCGCCGCCAACCCTGTGGCCGAGGGCCTGGCTGCCTATTCCAACATGCTTGAGACGCTTGCCGGGCTGCTGGGCCCCGCACCGCGAACCGCGTCGCAATGGGTGGGATTTGCGCGCGTGGACTGGCAGGCGGCTGAGCGCCACCGCTTCACGCTCGAAGCCATTGGAGGGCGATGGGACTCGCCCGGTGGAGGATTGACCCGCGTGTCCGAACCGTTTGGAAATCATAGCTTCGGAAACAGCGTTGCCAGCGAAGAGCTACTGATGGCGCGATGGGAGGCTTTTCTCAGTTCGAATCTCCTGGCTGTCACGCAGGCTTCCGGGGGGCGTAACGTTCTGGCCACCCACGCCGAAGCACCCTCGGGTTTCGAGCAGACTCTGCTCGGCCCAAGCATCTGGGGTCAATTGCCGCAGATAGTCGTTGACTCGCGCTACGGGTTCACCATCGGCAATCCTGCGCGCTTCGGCCGGGGAAGCTATCCAGATGAAAAGCTCGAGAATGTGAAGCAGAGCCTTGACTGGGTGCGGGGCTCGCTGCTGGTGAAGGCCGGATTTGAGTTGGCCCACAATGGCGATGCCACCAGCCTGCTGCGCAACCAGACCGGCACCTACCACTACTCCACGGTCGAGAATTTTGCCTCCGATGCGCTGGTGTTTCAAAAGTTCGGAGTGGCGGGCGAGCTGAACCCCTATGACCAGCACAACTGCGACCAGACCGGCCGGGTATGGACTGACTCTGGGGGAGAGATTCACGGCCTCGGCTACCTGCCCTGCTACTCCTACTACTCTCAAACGACAGGCCCATCAGACTGGCATTTGAGCACCAACGATTGGGCCGGCTTTGCCACGGCACAATGGCAGCCAGCCAGGCGGATGGTCCTCTCTGCCGGACTGCGCTGGGAGCGGGAGCAATTGCCGCCGACGATTGCCGCTCTCAGCAATCCCGAGTTGCCGCTTGCCCAAAGAATGCCCTCCCTCGGCAACAACTGGGGGCCGCGCGTGAGCATGGCCATGGGCAGTGGTGAGAGTCATTGGCCGGTGTTGCGGCTTGGCTATGGCATGTACTTCTCTCGCATGTCTAACCAGGTGATCGAGACAGCGCTTTCGCAGACCGGTTCGCTCAACGGGAACCTGAACTTCTTTCTGCGGCCGACAGACAATCTGAACCAGGGCGGAGCTCCGCCGTTTCCTTATGTTCTTTCCGGTGTGCCGGGAAGCGTGGTCAAGCCGGGCGCAGTGGAGTTTGCGCCGCAATTCGCCAACCCCGAGATTCACCAGGCGGTGGTTGCCCTGGAAGAGCAGTTGCCCGCTCATATTCAAGTCACGGCCAGCGCTCTGCTCAGCCTCGGCCGCCGGTTGCCGGTCACGGTCGACGCCAACATCGATCCAGCCGTCAACCCGCGAACCATCACCTACTCGGTGGTCGACGGGACCGGAGCCGGTCCCATCAAAGCCTCGCAGATCACCGTTCCGTTCTATGCGAGCTGGCCCTCGAACACTTCACCGACGGGCTTCGGCGGCAGGCTGAATCCCGATTACCAGCAGGTCTCTGAAATCATGAGCCGCGCCAACTCAACCTACGAGGCAGCCATGCTCAAGGTGGAGCGCTACGGGCGTAAGGGATTGACCTTCCATGCGCATTACACTTATGGCCACGCCATGGATTGGAATCCCAACGAGAGCAGCCAGATCGGCGGAATCAGCGTCTTCGATCCGGCAGACTTCCGGCAGGAATACGGGACAAGCAACCTCGACGTTCGCCATTCGGCATCGATCCTGGCCATCTACACCGCACCATGGAAGCTGCACGGCACCACGGGCAAGCTTGCAAATGGATGGATGCTTTCAGCAATTGGGGACTTTCGTAGCGGCTTGCCCTACACCATGCGCACTTCCGGTTCGCTGGCCGAGGAGTTCGTTGCCACGACGGGCGCGGCAATCGTGGCGCTCGGGCCGGGGATGAACGGCTCGGGGGGAGATGAACGCGTCTACGGGGTAGGTCGCAATACCTATCGCTATCCTGCGACCTGGAAGGCGGATCTGCGGCTAGGCAAGCGCATCGACCTGGGCCATCTTCGGCAACTGGAACTGCTTGCCGAAAGCTTTAACCTCTTCAACCACCAGAACGTCACCGAACTCGAAACGACCGGATACTTCATCGAACCGGGAAATCTTTCCGGAGGGCTGCCGACGCTCAACTTCCTCAATGGGCTGAAGGCAAACACAACTGCTTTTGGCCAGCCATTGAACATCAACGCGACAGACTTTTATCGCGAGCGGCAGATTCAGGTGGGGATGCGGCTGCGGTTCTAGCTGCCGTTGCATTGAATTCTTCCAACGGAGACGCACATGAGGTTGCACGTTGAGTGCAACTTCCTTGCAAGAGGTCCGCAAGAGTCGGGGCTCAGCGATGAGGAATGGCTAAGAAAGCGAATCTGGCCGACGAATTCCTAAAGGCGGGAATGAGATGGGGGAGGCCTGACCTTGAGGTCAGAGGGATACAGCACGGCAGGAGCCGGGCAAAGCCGGAGTGCTTCGTCGGCAGGAGCCAAGGGCCAGGCCGAAGGACGCGATCGTCGAGTTGCGGATCGATACGACCTCAACAACGCTTCCGGCAGCCTGATTCACAAGGGGACCAGGGTCCCCTGTCTCGTACTCGACATCAGCCTAACCGGCTGCTGCGTCCGCACTCCTCTGCCGTTCATGGCCGGAGCGCTGGAGACAGTCAAGGTTGTCTTTCCCATCTTTGAAATGATTCTGAGCATTTGGGGAGTAACGCAGTGGGTGAGGGGCGAGCACCTGCTCGGAATTCAGTTTCGTCATCCCACCGCTCAATCGAAGAATCAGTTGGCGGGCCTGCTCACTTGCCTCATCGACAGTAGCGCGGCGGAGGTGGTGAAGAGAGCGATGGCAGAGATTGTCGCTGATCCGGGCGAGAACCCAATCATCCAACTCGAGCACCCAACTGCTCCGGCCTCTGCGCCCGAACCAGAACCAGGCAGCGAACAGGAGAACGAGCAATGCTCTGAGCCTGAGCCGGCACCCGCGGCGACAAATGTGGAATCCGTCGTGCCTCACATTGAACGGCTTCTCCAGCCCGACCGGCCCAGACTAAGCAGCCAGGAACCGGTCCTCAGCATGGAAGTGGGAGACTCGCCTGCAACTCTCACGCTGCTCGGCGACGACAGCGTCTTTATGGGGGATGTTGTCGACCTCAGTCTGACCGGCTGCCTGATGCGTCTTTCGCGTCGGTGCTCGGTTCGGCCAAAAGCGCAGGCTGAGGTGAGCTTCCACATGCAGGGGTTGCCCTTCCGCCTCGGCGCGGTAACGCAGGAGATGCATGATAAGCGGACCCTGGAGATACGATTCGCGCAGATGAGCCGGCGCAAACGCGACGACCTCAACCAGGTCATCAGCGAACTGATCGAGTTGAGCAAGCGCGACAAGGTTGCTTCCTGACCGCTAATGCGCCTGTGCACTGCTGCAGTCGGGATCAGCGACCAGCATCTTGCCGTTGAGACGGAAGCAAACCGCGCCATGGATGTCAGTCCGCAGCGTTCGGATATGGGCGCCCTGGAGCTCCTCAAGAACCTCCTCGCGAGGATGGTGATAATTGTTGTGCAGTCCGCAGGAGATGACGGCCCACTGCGGCGAGACTCGCGCAAGAAAAGCTGGCCGTGTTGAAGTCAGGCTGCCGTGATGCCCAACCTTCAAGAGCGTACTCTCCAGTCCCGGCTCTGCCAGCATCGCCTCTTCAACCGGAGCCTCCGCATCGCCTTCGAGCAGCACCGACGTGGCGCCGTATGCGACGTGCAGTACAAGAGAGTCGTTGTTGGTTGCCTCAGCGCCGGGCTCATATCCCTTGATCGGCGCGAGGACGGCTACGCTGGCGTCAGCGAATGAAAAGGCATCTCCTTCGCGAAGTGAACGAATTGGTATGCGTAGTTCTCCTGCTTCGTCGAGCAAGCGGACGTAGGCCGCCGAGCGCGGGTTATTGCCAACCCAGAACTCCCTCGGATGGAAGTTGCGCAGAACGGCAGGCAGCCCACCCATATGGTCGGAGTGTCCATGCGTCAGTGCCACCGCATCCAGGCGGCGAATGCCACGGGACCACAGAACCTGCGACACTACCTCCTCTCCAATATCGAAATCCTGCGACGGCGTGCGCGGGCCGCCGCCAAACCCGCCGCCATCGATCAGCAGCGTGTGTCCGTTCGGCGTAATGAGAAGGATCGAGTCTCCTTGCCCAACGTCGATCGCTTCCACAAGCAGGGCGTCGCGCGGGTGATCGATCGCACGCGGGACCACGGCCACCCCTGCCGCAAGAACCAATGGGATCCACGCGAGACTTCGTGGTGTTCTGTTGGAGCGCGCAAGCAGAAGTGAAATCGCCAGCAACGCACAGAAGGTGATCGATTGCCAGAGCAATGGCCCGGGAATGCGGAAATCGGCAAGCGCAAATGAGCCGAACAGATGGACCATGCCAACGCTCAGGTGCATGACCAGAGCGACGCCGATTGCAGGGACCACTGCGGCAGATGGCCAGATTGCCAGCAACAGAATTGTGACCAGGGCTGCAGGAATGAGCACAACGAGCAGTGGGACGATCAGGACATTTACCGGCAACGCAGTCAGCGTGATTCGATGGAAATAGATCGCCATGGGTAAGGTCATTGCCAGTTCGATCACCAGCGAGATGACGAGTAATTGGAAGCATCGGAGACAGAATCGCACCATCCATGGGAAGACGATCCACCCGACCACACGATGCGTGGCCGTCTCAATCATGCTGGCGAAGTAGCGAAGTGTAGCTCGATATTCGAGGAGATTTGCTGGAAGCGTGTTGTCGACTTCTTCCGATCCCAGATCTCTCGAAGCCCTCAGCATCGGGTTGACGTGCTTTTCGAGCAACGGGCTTGCGATTCCAGCAATCGCCGCCACAGCAAGAATAGTCATCTGCAGGCTGGCGTCGAATAGGCTGCGCGGGCTCTCTGCAAGCAGCACCAGCACGGCAAACCCAATAGTGTTGAGCGGCGAGCGTTCGCGATAGATCAGCCTTCCAATAAGGTAGAGCGTGACCATCCAGAGCGAACGCTGCACAGGCGTCGCGAACCCGGTAAACAGCGCATACGCGAATGAAACAGCTATTGTGACAAGTGTTGCGGGCACACGCGGCAGCCGCAACCGTCGAGCCAGCCAGAACAGGCAGCCGGCGACGATGGCCAGATGAAGACCCGAGACAACGAGCATATGAAACGAGCCGGTTCGTTCGAAGCCCACCCTCAGTGATTGAGATAGATATGTGCGGTCTCCGGTGATCATTGCGGCCAGGATGATGGCATCGTCCTCTGAAAGTCGAAGCGCCGAGGGGAGCGCACGCATCGCCGCGGGCAGAGCAAGGATGCGCTGTGCGGTTTCGTGCTGCAAGGTCTTCAGGCGGCAGGGAATCAGAAGCTCATTCGATCGAGGCAGCCTCTCTACGCGGTCTACCTTCACGTGGCCGGTCGCGGTGATGCCCTGGTCGAGCAGGTAATCCTGGCGGCTCCACACGTTGGGGTCGTGATACACCTCGGGCAGGCCCAGGCGAAGAACTGCGCGAATCCGGTCGCCGCATGCAAGGGGGACCGACGGCGTTGAAGCGTGGTCGGGCCAGCGCACTTGAATGCGAATGGCCCCAGAGGCCGGCGCCTGCGTGTCTTCGCTATCCGTGATGACTTCCACAGTCGACACACGCAGATCGATCGATTGCGAAGAGCTGTTGAGCGCTTGCGACGCGCTCTCGCTGGCCAGCCAGGGAGTTTCAGGGTTGCTCTCTACGGGCGCTGTTTCAAGGTCATCTCGAACCGGACCGACGTCGACGACGGTGCCTTCAATCGTGCGCATGAGCCCATCGGATGCAGCGGCAAGCTGCGGCGCGGGCGCCGGATGTGGTTCCATCTCCGCGCACCAGATACCCAGCAGCAGACCCATGGCTGAAAGCGGGAGCCATGCGACGCGCTGTGTCCGAAATGCAGCAATTGCGCCGAGGAGTGCGATCGGAGCCAATGCAAGAAGCAGCCAACTCGGCCGCAGATAAACGAACTGCGTGGCCGCAATCCCAAGCGCAAATATCCAGGCGGCATGGAAGAGTGGAATAGCAGGCCGTTCCGCGGCACGTTCACCGTATCCGTCAGAATTCTCAATGACGGTCCCCTGACCAGCAGGCGGAACTTGGGCAGAGATCGGCGCAGAGGCGTCCATGGGACTCACGCACCGCAGACTGTTAATTGGGAAAATACTTCAGGAGTGATGCAGTTTGACTATTGATTCCAGATGATAGGTTTGCGGGAACAAATCCGCAAGGGCGATGGAGTGGATTGCATAGCCAGCTTCAATCAGGGCCTTCAGATCGCGCCCGAGTGTGGCTGGATCGCAGGAAACATAAACGATCGTATTCGGAGCGACCTGGCCCAGCAGCGTAGTTACTTCAGCACCGAGGCCTGTTCGCGGTGGGTCGACGACCACGAGATCCGGTCTTTCAAGCTTGCCCGCATTCTTGCCCGGTTGAACGGCACGGCGCAGAAAGTCCAGGGTGGTCGCGCGGACCGCGGTTCCGGTCGTCCCTCCGAGGTTGGCCCCCAAAGCGGCGATGGAGTTGGGTGCTGACTCCACGGCGACGACCTTTCCAAAACTCTTCGTCAGTTGCCGTGCAAAGAGGCCGACGCCCGCGAACAGATCCCACGCGATGGCGCCGGTGTGTCCTGCGACAACACGATCGATCAGCACGTCGATCAGAAATCGGTTGACCTGGAAGAAAGCTCCTTGGTCGACGCGATAATCGAACCCTTCGACCTGGTAAGTGATGGATGAATCGCCCCATTGGGCGAGAGTCCGCGCAGGCTGATGTTCGCCTGTTACGGCCACAACTTCCGCGCCTTTGAGTGTTGGAATCCCCTCCGCGATCTCGTGCAAGATCGACTCGAGTCCTCGCTTGTCTGCGCTGGCCGTGAAGAGCGCTGCCAGTAACGCAGACTCATCGTGATTGCAAAAGAGGGAAACCTCGTGGAGTCGGATTGCCGGGCTTGCGGAGCGGCAGACCTTGGCAATCATCTCCGCCGCAGAGATCAGCGCAGGCGCGGCGATGGGGCATTCGCTGATGGGAACGATTGCGTGCGAGCGCCGCCCCCGATAGCCGGGGTTGCCGTGTGCATCAAAGCCTAGCCGGATGCGGTTGCGATAGGCCCATGGGTCTGCCGCGATTACATCAATCTTTTCGGTCGGCGTGACGCCACCACGCGCAAGCGTCTCGCGCAGTATTGCCTCCTTCATCGCGAGCTGCAACTCGTAGTTGGCGTGTTGATAGTTGCAGCCGCCGCAGATGCCGAAGTACAGACACTGCGGTGCAATACGATCCGCCGAAGCGATCAGGGTATCCAAAGGCTCGGCCTCTGAGTAGCTCTTCTTCTCCTCGGTAATGTGCACGCGCACCTGCTCGCCGGGAAGAGTGAGCGGCACAAACACGGCCTTGCCCTCATGCCGCGCCAGAAACTGCCCGCCGTAGAGCGGCTTCGTAATCTCGACCAGGTGCGGCGTCGCGTCAAGGACGGCTTTCGGCTTCGCGGCCTGCGCCGGTCGATTGCGCGCGAAATGTCGTTTGCCCTTGCTCATTGCTGGCTCATGTAGAACAGGCTGAGCCGTGGCAGGTTGTAGTGGACTAGCAGCTGCTTCTGCACAAACTGGTGTTCCACCTGCCGCAACTGCACTGCTCCCATGCGGGCGCGATAGGGGGCGAGTTCGCGGGCGGCGTGCTCCTTCAGGCCGACCAGCAGTTCTTCCGGCGCTGCCGCAGTGAGCGCCGCGAACAGCTTTTCTTCCAGCACGGTCAGCGTCCGCTCCAGTGCTTCGAGGTCATTCGCTTTCGGGCTTTCACTGGTGGCACCACGGACATCCGCTGCCAGTTCGCGCAGTCTTGTCGCTGTCGCGGCGCACGCATCTTGAGCTACCGTTGCCGCTTCCAGCGCAGTTGCCGCAGCCTCCAGGTGGACTGCTACCCGCTCGTGCTCGAAGCCTGACTCGCGTGCCTCCGCAGACCCTGTCGCGCTGCTTGTTGCCGCACTCCCAGCCGCCGCTTCGCGCAGCTCCTCGGCCGCCTGCATCACGGCCTGCGAGCACCAGGCCAGTCCGTTGATGCGCTGCATGCGGGCCTTCTTCTGGCGCGCCTCATACTTGTCGAAGGCAGCATCGATGCCGCGCAGCACCGCTTCGAGCGGCACGCCGGCCTCGCGCCACATCTCGATCAGCGACCAGTCCAGTGTCGAGAGCAACAACAGTGCTCCGCGCCGCTGCTGAAAGCGGTCCTCGATCTCGGTAAAGTAGTTGAAGTAATTGAGCACGGCTGCCTCTACCGCGGCCGTGAGCGCGGGCGCGCGACGCGATTGCGCTCGAAGAGAATCAACAGGCCGTCGAGCGTGAGCATGTCGTCGATCTCCTTGATGTAGCGCGAGTCGCCGGAGATCTGGCGCGCCAGCCCGCCGGTGGCGATCACAAGAGGCTCCGCGCCAAGCTCCTCGATGATGCGCGCGAGAATTCCATCCACCAGCCCGATGTAGCCGTAGTAGAGGCCGCTCTGAATATGCGTGACGGTGTTTGTCCCGATCACTTTGGCGGGACGCTTGATGTCGACGCGGCCCAGCCGCGCGGCGCGCGCAAACAGTGCATCCGCGCTGATGCCGATGCCGGGGGCGATCGCGCCTCCCAGGTATTCGCCCTTGGCGGAGACAACATCAAACGTGGTTGCCGTGCCGAAGTCCACCACAACGCACGGCCCGCCATAGCGCTCAAACGCAGCAATGGCGTTCACCAGCCGGTCGGCGCCAAGCTCTGCGGGATTGTCCACCAGCACGGGCATGCCGGTCTTGATGCCCGGCTCCACAAACAAGGGCTGAACATTGAAGTACTTCGCGCAAACATCGCGCAGTGTCGACTCCACCGGGGGCACCACCGAAGAGATGATGATGTGGTGCACATTGCCATGGGTGAATCCGTTCATCTCAAACAGATTCACAAACAGCACGCCATACTCATCGGATGTCTGGTGGTGGTGCGTGGTCACGCGCCAATGCGCGGCGAGCTCAGGCTTTTCACCATCCAACTTGTAGAGTCCGAGAACGGTGTTGGTATTGCCGACGTCCAGTGCGAGCAACATGATGACTCTAGCTTATATCCGCGGCCGCCCTTTTCTCCGACAACTCGCGGATGCCCCCGGTCTGGACGGTGACCAAGCCCCCTGCGGTGCGAACCAGCAAGAACCCATGAGCGTCGAGCCCCTGGGTAACGCCGGTGCAGAGCTGCGGTCCGTGTACATCTACTCGCTTGCCACGCACCCAGGTGGATGCGGCTTCCAGTCGCGCCGGAATCCTTGCCGCAGTTGCCGGGTCAGTCAGAGACTCGGTCTCATCGGCCAGATGCAGAAGTAGTTCAACGAGCAGCAGCTGCCGGCTGACCAGGCGAGTGGTCTCAAGGGCCAGCGACGTTCCCGCAGTCGCCAGCCCAGGGTCGAACTCCGTCTGGTGGACGTTGATGCCGATGCCCACGACTGCAAACGCGACGCGATCCCCTTCAGTCTTGGCTTCCACCAGAATGCCACCCACCTTGCGAGAGCCAATCAGCAGGTCGTTTGGCCAGCGAAGATCAATGGTGAGGCCTGCGGCCGCGCTCACTGCCTGCGCGGCGGCAAGACCGGCCGCCAGCGGCAGCAGCGGCAAGCGCCGCGCAGCCCACTGCGGCCGCAGCAGTACGCTCACGTACAGGCCTTCACCTGCCGGAGAGTGCCAGCCGTGATTGCCGCGCCCGCGCCCCAGCGACTGCTCATCGGCAAAATAGGACGATCCGTGCGGCGCATCGGTGCGGCCAGCATTCAGTGCGTCCGTGTTTGTAGAGTCAGTAGTTGGCGTGTAGTTCAGCTTGCCGGCATAGATGGTGCCGGCCATGGCTCGTTCGAGTGCGGGCAAGTCATATCCGTGCACGTTCACTCGGCGGCAATGCTCATGGAGATGTCTGCGGCCTTCGCAGAGGTCGTCAACGCGCCAACAGAAATGAAGTCGACCCCGGTCTCGGCATAGGCGCGAATGTTATCGAGCACGATTCCGCGAGAGGCCTCGGTCGGAATCCAGCGCTCGGGATTCTCTATTTGAATACGCGCGATCTCCAGCTTGACGCGCTCGACTGATGTGCGCACCTGCTCCGGCGTCATGTTGACCAGCAAAATCGCCTCTGCGCCGTATTGGATCGCCTGCTCCAGCTCCTCCGCTGAACTGACCTCTACCTCAATGCGCTGTCCTCTGCGGCGCTTTTCGAGCGCGGCAGTGAGCACGGCCGGCAGACCACCGCCGAGCTTGATGTGGTTGCTCTTGATCAGGATGCCGGAAGCGAGATCAATGCGGTGGTTGGTGCCGCCTCCGCACTGCACCGCATATTTCTCCAGTATCCTCATCCCGGGAACGGTCTTGCGCGTGTCCAGCACCTTGGCGTGCGTTCCCTCAATCGCGTCGCAGTATTGACGCGTCAGAGTGGCGATGCCGCTCAAGTGCTGCATCAGATTAAGAATTACCCGCTCTGAGCTCAACAGCACCCGTGCATTGTGGCGAATCACCGCCAGCACCTGGCCAGCGCGAACGCGTACACCGTCGAAGATCTCGGGATGGCTGATCACGTCAAAGCGCGTATGCGCCTCAGCGCGATGATCGAGGCGGGCAAAGATCTCAAAGAAGCGCGGCACCGCACCCAGCCCGGATACAACCATCTCCTGCCGGGCGATGATTGAAGCCGTGGCACGCAGATCCGGATCGAGGGTGAGGATGGAGGTGGAGTCATTGGTGGCCTGGTCTTCAACCAGTGCCTGCTCCAGCCATGCGTCGATGCGGTGACTCTTCCAGTCCATGGTTTTCGGGCGGAACTTCGTCCTTATCTCAATACAAGCAAACTGCGTTGTGCATCCGTCTCAAAATCGGCAAAACGCACGGCGTTTTTTCGCACCATTTGAATGACCTGCGCTGCCGAGCAGTTCCCTGTCTGCAGCAAGATTACCTTGGGAGGCGCGCCGCGAGCGATGCTCAAGTTCGCGAAATCCTTGTCTTTGGTCAGGAACGCGAAGCCACGCGTCTTCGCGTGCTCCCAGATCACCGAATCGCCCGTACTGCCCAGCCCAACGGAACTGACATGAGCTGACTCCGGAAACAAGTCAGCCAAGTCGCTGGCGAGCCGCAGCGGAAGGTTCTCATCAACGAGAAGCTTCAAGTACAGCGATCCTCTCTGGAATGCTTGCGAAAAATTCGTACACTGCCTGAAAGTCTTCCCTCTCCAGGTACGGGAACTCCTTCACAATCTCGTCTTCGGTCATTCCCGAGGCCAGATATGAGGCGAGGTCGTAGACCGTAAAACGCAGGCCGCGAATGCAGGGCTTTCCGCCCATTTTGCCTGCTTCAACAGTGATCCGTGGATTCAGATCTGCCATCGATACCTCCCCTCCGTCCGTTCCTCATTCTATGCCATAAGTGGCACTCACAAACGAACACGATTCTTCAGCCAACTTCAGACTCAGGACACTCAAAGCTAAAAGCTAAAGGCAATCTTTCAGCAGGGCATTCAGCGCGATTCGTGCTTTCTCCAGCAGTTGCCGCGTCTCCGCTTCCTGCTTCTTCAGGCCTTCCACCACCTGCGCCGGTGCTTTGGCCAGGAATGCTTCGTTGCCCAGTTGGCGCTCAGCGGCTGCCACCCCTTTTTCGTATCTGACGATGTCCTTTGTCAAGCGATCCCGCTCGGCGGCGACGTCGACGGTGCGCTCGTAGACAACAGCCACGTCGAAAAAGAACCAGGAGGCAGCCTTAAGCCCCGCCGAGATTTGGCTGACGAAGCGGACTTCGCTAACTCGAGCTAGACGCTCGACAACCGAAAGATTGGCTTCGATACTCTCTTTGACCAGATTGAGCTCAATTCGGAGTTCGACCGGAACGGCTTCCTTCTCAGCCACTCCAACATCCTTCCGAAGCGCTCGAATTGTCTCAATCAGGGCCTGCATCGTGTGCATGGTGTTGATGGTCGCATTGTGCTGCTCAGTGAGGCTTCCGGTTGGGAACCGCGTCAGCGCGATCGACTTCGCGGGTGGGTCGCCGTCGTAAATCGCGTGCCAGATCTCTTCGGTGATAAAAGGCATGAAGGGCGACAAGAGGCGCAGGGATGCCTCGAAGACCGAGACAAGTGTGGTTAACGCCGCGGCGGTTTGCGCTTTGTCGGCGGTCTCTGAGAAGTCCAGCCGCAGCTTGACGATCTCCAAATACCAATCGCAGAAGCTGCCCCAGAAAAACTGATAGATCGTATTGGCGGCTTCGTCAAAGCGATACTCTGCCAGCGATGCATTCACCTTGGCGGCTGTGTCGTTCAATTCGGCCACAATCCAGCGTGCTTCCAGCGGCGCATCCGCAGCGGCCGAGGGCATCCCGCCCAGAACCGCCGGATCGACTTTGATGCCCACCTCCGCCGCGCGATCCACATTCATAAAGATGAACCGCGCCGCATTCCAGATCTTGTTGGCGAAGGCGCGGTAGCCCTCGGTGCGCGCGATGTTGAAGGCGACGTTGGTTCCCGGCGAGGCCATCGAGGCAAGCGTGAAGCGCACCGCGTCGGTCCCGTACTTCTTCACGATCTCGATCGGGTCGACAACGTTGCCCTTGGTCTTTGACATCTTCTCGCGGTTGGCGTCGAGCACCAGCGCATGGATGTAGACCTCGCGGAAGGGAACCGACTCCTCAAGCGGCCGAGCGGACCCATCCGGTAAAGCCACATCCGGCGAAAACCAGCAGCCGAACATGATCATCCGGGCAACCCAGAAGAACAGGATGTCGAATCCAGTGACCAGAAGGCTGGTGGGATAGAAGGCCTCGAAGCTGGCCTTGGTTTTGTCATCAATATGCGGCCAGCCGAGCACGGAGATGGGCAGCAACCCCGACGAAAACCATGTGTCGAGAACGTCGGTCTCCTGGGTGAGAGTCGCCGCGCCGCAGTGCGCACAGGCCGTTGGATCGACGCGAGCAACCGTCATCTTGTGGCAGGCGGCGCAGTGCCATGCAGGAATCCGATGCCCCCACCAGAGCTGGCGGCTGATGCACCAGTCGTGGATGTTGGTCATCCAGTCGAGATAGACCTTCTCATACTGCTCGGGAAGAATGCGGATCGCCTTCTTGCCATCGGGGCCGGGCTTGACGGCGGCTATCGCCTTGTCGGCCAGCGGCTGAATCTTGATGAACCACTGCGTCGACAGGCGCGGCTCAACCACGGTCTTGCAGCGGTCGCAGTGGCCCACGTTGTTGGTGTGGTCCTTGATCGCGCCCAGCAGACCCTGCTCCTCGAGATCGGCCACCACCCGCTTGCGGGCCACGTAGCGATCGAGGCCGGCGTAAGCTCCGCCCTCGGCGTTGATGTGGCCGGTCGAGTCCATGATGTTGATGGACGGCAGATTGTGACGCTGTCCGAGGGCAAAATCGTTGGGGTCGTGCGCGGGCGTCACCTTCACGGCGCCGGTGCCGAACTCACGCGACACCCACTCGTCGAGGACGATGGGGATTTCACGGCCCATGAGGGGCAGGCGGAGTTCTTTGCCGTGCAGGTGCAGGTAGCGCTCGTCCTCGGGGTGAATGGCGACAGCCGTATCGCCGAGCATGGTCTCAGGGCGGGTGGTGGCAACGGTCAGGAACTCGCCCGTCTCCTTGCCTGCCTCATCAATGACGGGGTACCGGATCTCCCAGAGGTGGCCTTTTTGCTCGTTGTGCACGACCTCGAGATCGCTGATCGCGGTCTGGCAGCTCGGACACCAGTTCACGATGTAGGCGCCGCGATAGATCAGTTCCTGCTCGTAGAGGCGAACGAACGCCTCGCGCACGGCTACGGACAGGTTGTCGTCCATGGTGAAGTATTCGCGCTGCCAGTCCACCGATGCGCCCAGGCGCTTCATCTGGCCGAGGATGGCTCCGCCGTAGTGGCGCCGCCACTCCCACACGCGCTCCACAAATGCCTCGCGGCCGAGCTTCTGGCGCGAAGTGCCCTCCGTTGCCAACTGGCGCTCCACCAGCATCTGGGTGGCGATTCCGGCGTGGTCGGTGCCGGGAATCCACAGCACCGGGTCGCCGCTCATGCGCCGCCAGCGAACCAGGATGTCGCTCTCAGCGTGCTCGAACATGTGGCCCATATGCAGGTTACCCGTCACATTGGGCGGCGGCAGCAGGACCGTGAAGGCTTTCTGGTCAGACGGAGTGGTAGGCGTGGGCTGGGTGAAAAGGTTCTCGCGAACCCAGTACTCTGCCCAGTGATCTTCGATTGCGGCAGGGTCGTATGCTTTGGGGAGTTCGTGGGGCATGGGGTCCGTCAGGTGCTGAAAAATACGCCAAGCCCAGCAAAGTAAGGGCCTTCAGGCGATGTGTCTGCTCTTCAACTTTAGCAGAGGGGGTAGTCGCTTAAGGTGCGATGAGCCAGACAGCAGAGAAGGTCACCAATGCGGTGCTTCTACCTGGGCCTCCTGGTGACGTACGCACCCTGGTTTTTGGGGGACCTGTCATCGCGCACAGAGTAACCGATGGGAACCTCAAACGTGTGAGGATCCGGCTCGGCTTGTGAGATATCCGAGAGCTGGATCACCTGCTTCCCCTCTCTGGGATCATTCCGCGTGACAGCAAGATTGGTCTGCAATTCGTCTGAGTACCAAAACTCCCGGGTTGAAACAAGAGGCTGGTCGTTACCCAGCACTCCCGCATTTACGGTAGTCGTCTCTCTGATACCGGTTACATAGATCCCTTCCATTGTCTTTGGCCCCAGACTCTCACGCGCAAGAAACCGGTTGCCATTGTCAAACGGCCCAGGTGGTTGGGTTTGGAAGAATGTCTGCGGTGTGTAGTTGGTGACAATGCACTGAAATGCCCTGGGGTAACAGTACATCTGGGCATGAGCCAGCGGATCGGTGATGTGGATACTGGTTAGTGGCGACTTCTGGCCTGAAGCTGACGGGACAAAGCTGTGGTTTTCCCGGTAAACGCGCCCTTGGCTGTCGCGGGCCATGCTTGCATCAAGACGCTTGGTTATCGTGCCGCCATCCGCAAGGGTTTGGGTCCATTCGGTGGTGGTCCTGGCTGAGAATGGCTTTCCGGGGATGGAAAGAACAACGACACCTGAGACGTGAGTCGACGTGCCACCGTCTGGTCCGCGCAGTGAATCCTGCGCACACGCAAGGCTTGTCGCCCATGCGACTCCCACCACAACAAGAGAAATTGCGTGCTTCATCAAGCTTCCCCGAGATTGCTCGCACAAGCATACCATCTGATGGAGCTACAGGACTTAAGGCGCAATCAGCCGCACCATGGGGAAGTAGGTCGTGTAGCGCCGTGTATCTCGTGTGAGGATTGGGCAGGCCAAGACCGCGGCGTGTGCGCCTATAAAAAAGTCGGGGAGGACGTTGCCCTTCGTGCCGCCTTGGCTCCGATATTGCAAGTAGGCTTTGCCTGCGAGGAAGGCGGCACTGCGCTGCAGGTTCTCGACGATCACACCCAGGTCGTCCAACTTTTCGTCGAGTGAATTTGAGGTGCCGAATCTTGCGGATATCTCCGCATAAATGATCTGATTGATCGCCAACCCGTGGATGGTGGACAGTTTTCGCATTTGGTCTCTCGACCATACGTACCAGACAGGGTCGCGATCCCATACGTCCAGGATCACATTGGCGTCAACGAGGATCATCGGAGTAGCCGCGGATCAGTTCCATGTACTCGTCGGTCGTGCCATCCCACTTGATTTCAGCCGCTCCAACCGCGCGGTCGAAGCGGTCCGGTCGCTGTTCATGGGAGTACTTTGGCCTGCGCAATACGACCTCGCCGTCGTCATTCATGTCGAAGGTCAGCCTGCAGCCCGGCTCCAATTTGAGAGAGTCGCGGATGTGCTTGGGTATTGTGACCTGTCCTTTGCTTGTGAGCGTTGTCTCCATCTCGCCCTCCGGTATTACCTCAAATCTCATTGTAATACCCTATTGGCTTTTGCGGCCAAACGCAGCAAGGGCCGCCGACTTGGCGGCCCTTGCAATGGCTTATAAATCATTTATCTAGAATGGATTGAGCTTATCCAACCCCTTCTTCTTCTTTTTCTTGCTCGATGACTCGTCGGAGTCGGCCTTCGGCTTCTTCTTCTTTCCGTTTTCTACCGGGGTCGCCGTTGCGCCGGTCGGCTTGATCTCGTTCACCTGCGTCGGAGCCTCGGCGGGCTTCTCCACCGCGGGTGCGGCTGAGTCTGAAGTCGCAGCTACCACAGGCTTGAGCACTGCATTGGGGTCGGCGGCGGCAGCGCTGGACGGTGCGGAGATGATCTCAGCGCCCACTCCGGTCCCACCGGTGGGCCGCTCCATCTGCAACGGAGCCTGCGAAGGCTGATCGCTGCGGGGCGGTTCGTTTGCGCCGGTTGGCGTCACGGCCAGGGGGGTGGCCGCTGGCTTGCCCGCGTTAACGATGTCTGTATAAATCGCCACGTTGGCCTTGCTGACCTCTGGCGCGGTTGTCCGCTTTGGATCGTCAAGCGAGGGATCGCCGACGTGAACAGCCTCGACCACCATAGGCCCGTGCTTGATGATGTCGAGCGTCTTATCGGTGAAGCGCAGCGGCTGGCGGCTGCGTTCTTCAGCATCGCTCTCGGCTACAGCCTCCTGGGTCGGCTCGGGAATCGGTTTATTCATGGCCACCAGGCGGTCGCGTGCATCGTCCACATGTGGCGCCATGGGATAGCGCGTAATCACCTTGGCGTAAGCGTCCGCGGCCTTGTCCATATAGACGGCGACAAGCCGCTCCTTCATTGCACCAGCGAGCTTGGAGGCCTGGATGTTCTTCGATAGGCCTGCATAAGCATCGCCGATGCCGAGCAGTGCCTGGTCGCTCTTGGAGTAGAGCGGATAGGTGTCTACAACCGTCTCCAGGCGCGCGATCGCCGCGTTGAAGTCCTCACGGCTCCCGTAGAACAGCCCGATCTCGGTCTCGCGCTCGGCCAGAACCTCCTGCACGTCGCGCAGCTTCTGCTTGGCCCGCGGCACCAGCGTTGAGTCCGGAAACATGTTGATCATCTTCCGGTATTCCTGCTCGGCGCGCTGCGTGTCGTTGTAGTCGCGGTCGGGCTTCTCCATCTGCTGGTAGTAGATGTCGGCCACCTTCATCTGCGCTTCGGCTGCTTCCGGCGCGTTGGGAAAGAAGGTGATGAAGTCCTGGTACTCGGCTTCGGCCTGAGTCAAGGCCGCGGCTCCTCCCTCTTTGAACCAGCTGTCGCCCACGGCCAGCTTGGCGCGCATCCGGAACTCCGACTCCGGATAGGTGTTGAGCATGGTCTGCAGATCGAGCCGCGCAACGTCAAATCGGCCCTTCTTCATGGCCACCATCGCCTTGTCGAAGAGTTCCTTATCGGGCTGCTTGGAGTCTACGGCGGCCAGCGGGTTGGCGCTCAAGTCCGTCTGCTTCTTCTTTTTCTTCAGCCGATCAGTTGCGTGCGCGGAGGGTCCAGCCAAAATTCCAGCCAGAACGAACACCGCCAGGGCGAGCGCGGCAAACTTGGGAACAAACCGGTTCATACAACCTCGATGCGGCGCCGACCCTTGAGGCCCGTGAATCGCCGTTTCCTGTACATTCAATTTTACTCGCCGGCAGCCGCGCGAGCCGCCGCCAACAGGCCACGAGCATCCCGCTCCGGCTCACCGGCGCCAAACACCGCGTTACCGGCCACAAGCAGCTCTGCTCCTGCTTTGACGACCTGGGCCACCGTATCGTGAGCCACACCGCCATCCACTTCAATCTTAAACTGCAAGCCTAGCTCGGTTCGCAACTCCGCCAGGCGCCGGATCTTGTCGAGCGAGAAGGGAATGAACTGCTGCCCGCCGAAACCCGGATTCACGCTCATGATCAGCACATGATGCACCATGTGCAGAATATTCGAGATCAGATCCACCCGCGTGGCCGGATTCAGCACCACCCCCGCCTTCATGCCATGGTGGATGATCAGCTCCAATGTCCGGTGAAGGTGAGGGCATGCCTCGTAGTGGACGCTCACCCAGTTGGCCCCGGCATCGGCAAACGCCGCAATGAAATCATTGGGGTTGTCGATCATCAGGTGGCAGTCGAGAGGCAGGTTGGTGGCTTTGCGCAGGCTCTTCACCACCGGTGGCCCCAGCGTGATGTTGGGTACAAAATGCCCGTCCATCACGTCCACGTGGATGGTGGTGCCGCCGCCGCGCTCAGCCGCCGCCACCTGGTCAGCCAGATGGGCAAAATCCGCGGAAAGGATGGATGGAAGTAGCTCGACCATAGTGGGTTCCAAAGTGGGGGACCGGGTTCGTTCCCGATGCGGCAAGTGTATCAGCCGGGAGGCTTCTCCAAAGCTCTCCATCTGCGCCCATCGGAGTTGCCGGTCGTGCGCCTCGAAATCCACCCGACTTCTGCGGCCTCCAAGCTCCTCCGCGCCCACTTATCTGCCTACCACCCTCACTTCTGCCGCATCCGGCCCGCTCCACGCCGCCGGACCTTCGTGGGTCAGTTTGTGTAATGTGTCATTCCAGTTCAGCTTCGTGACCGAGCCTGCGCCCTTTTCGTAGGCGTAGGTCGTGCCGTCGTCCTGGAAGAGTGTGAAGCTGCCATCGGCCCCCGGATAAACGCGGACCGACGCGATAGACTGCGGCTCATCGGCGCTCAGCACCGCCGAGCCCAGCGGCACAATGCTTCCGGCTCGCACAAACAGCGGCAGCGTATCGATGGGCGCGTCGGCCTCAATCGTCTGTCCTCCGTGCAGCCGCTCGTTGGTCCAGTAGTTGTACCAGTCGCATCCCGCAGGCAGGTAGACACTTCGCTTGGTCGCGCCTTGCTCAGTCACCGGGGCCACCAGGAACGCCGGACCGTACATGTACTCGTCGGGAATGTTGGCCGCCTTCGCGTCGTTCGGGAAGTCCATGAATAGCGCTCGCATGTAAGGCGCGCCCGTCTGATAGCTCTTGTACGCGGCCGAATACGTGTAGGGCAGCAAGGTATAGCGCAGCCTGAGATACTTCGACAGGACCGGCTCTGCCTGCTTGCCATACGCCCAAACTTCGTTGTGTTTCCGTTCACCGTGCGCGCGCATCACCGGCTGAAACGCGCCCCACTCAAACCACCGCACAAACAGCTCTGGGTAGTCCTCATAATTCGAGATTGTGTCGAGCGCGTCGGACCCATCGATGAGCGGCTTATGCGGTGCGTGATAGTCCGCCGGAAGCGCAGGTGCAAAGAACCCCGCAATGTCGGTGTCCCAATAAGGCAGTCCAGTTGCCGCAAAGTTCAGCCCCGCAGGAACGGACCGCTTGAGCATGTTCCATGTTGCGTAAATGTCGCTCGACCAGAAGACTGTGCCGTTGCGCTGTGCCCCCGTGTAGGCCGCACGCGCCAGGATCATCACCCTGCGGCTGTCGCCATAGTCACGCCGGAACCCCTCATACACCGATGCGGTGTGGAACAGCGGATAGATGTTGAAGTAGCGGGGTCCCGAGCCGACAAAGAAAATATCGTTTTCCGGCGGGTAGTCCGGCTCTGTCTCATCGAGCCAGATGTAATCGAAACCATCGGCCTTCACGAAGCGGTCGCGAATCTTCTCCCAGAACCAGCGGCCCGCTTCGGGGTTTGTAGTATCCAGGTTCGGCCCAATTACGTTGTGGCCCCAACCCATGTCTGGCTTTCCGTCCCGCGCGGAGATCAGCCAGCCCTTGTCCTTCAGCATGTCGTAGAACTGGGTTCCTGGGGCGTAGTGCGGCCACACGCTCAGCACGGTCTTGATGCCCATCTCGTGCAGTTGCTTGTTCATCGCCGCCGGATCGGGCCAGCGGGCAGGGTCGAGGTCCATCTCGCCCTGCTTCGTACCGTTCAGGAAGTCGACCACCAGGCCGTCGAGCGGCAGCTTGCGGTCGCGATAGCCCTTGGCGATGGCCAGGGCTTGCTCCTGCGTGGGATAGATCGCTTTGCTCTGGATATATCCGTAGACTCCCCGCGGAAGCATGTGCGTTACTCCCGTGAGCAGACGGTAGCCGGAATAGATTTCATCGCTCGTGTCGCCGGCGATCACAAAGTAAGAAACGCGGTCGCCCACTTCAGACGACCACACATTCCGTCCGTTGAATCCCAGATCGATGGTCGTCTTCGAGGGGTTATCCCACAGCAGGCCATAGCCCCGGCTCGAGACCAGGAACGGCACGCAGACCGACTCGCCCCCGGGCGCGCCGTAGTCGTGCCAGCACTTGATCTGGTGGTCGCGCAGGTCCATCCAGCCCTGCTGTTGCTGGCCCAGCCCGTAGTAATGCTCGTCCGCGCCGGAATCGAATACCGACGCGACCTTGTAGGCTGGACCGTCCTTATCTGCTTGCGGAGCGTTGGCCTGATCGGTTGCGGCATCGGTAATTCGGCTCCGCTGCATCGACCACGAGCGCATATCGACGAGCGGCTTCCCGGTTGGTGTGCTAATCTCCAACGCATCTTCGCGCGGACTCGGGCCCCCATTTCCGGCGCCAAAGTAGATCTCGCGCAACTGCATGTTCAGCGTATCCAGCGGCATTTTCTGCGGCTGGCTTCTCGGCTCTAAGTGCACCACCATCCGCGCCGAACGAAACACGTCGTTTCCTTCGGCATCCTTCTCGCGAGTCCATCCTCCAGCGTTGGGCTCGGCAATGATTCCATACCCCGGCCCGCTTACCGCCGCGGCCTTGTCGCGGCTGATGGTCACCCGTACAATGTTTGGCGCGTAAGGCACCAGCGAGATCACCCGTCCGTCGCGCTCGAAGACGAAGGGATTGCTCTGTGCGAACGCCGTGCCGCCAAGCAGGATCGCCAGCGCTGCCACGGCAATCCCCCGCATCCTTAAGACCTTTGCGCTCATCTGCTGGTGCCTCGCTTTCTTCGCCAATCTGTAAACGTTTCCTGCCGGAGCCATAATTCACCCCGAAAAAACCCTCCCAATTCTAGGCGACTCCCGCGCGCGCCGTCCAAAGCTGCGACCCCAGCCGCTCAGCGTACCAGCCGGGCAGCCTGCCTGGCCTCCATTCGGATGCGCTTCCAGGTCAGGTCGCAGCCCAACTCCATCGCCTTGAGCAGATGGCGCCCGCGCGCACGCATGGCCGGCGTACCCGAGCGCGTCAACTCGCGCAGCAGGTCCAGCACGTCATCTCTCATCGACGCGTCCTGAAGTGTCAGCTCGGCCAGCCCCTGCATGGCGCAGGTCTTCACAATCGAGCTCCGGTCGTCGAGCCAGCCCGTGAACACCTCCGCCGCGCGCCTGCACTCCTGCCGCGTCAGCTTCAGCTTGGTCACAATCAGCACCAAATGCCAGCGCAGTTTCAGTCCCCGTGACTCCACCAGCAGTCCCAGCAACTCTTCCTTCCACGGCTGCGTCAGCTGCGGGTGCTCGCCCACCACGGTCTCCAGCGCGTCCGCCGCCCGGCCTGCAACAGCCTCATCCTCATCCCACAGGCACTCGATAAGTTGCCGCCCAAGGCGCGGCTCCTCCAGCACCATCACCGCCGCATCGAAGGCCCGCCCCGGGCCATGCGTGCAGCGGCCCTCTGTAAGGATTGCGCGGAAACGGTTTTGCCGTGTCATGGTTTGCTACTGAGAATTCTGCGCCTGCTCGGGCCCGAACGCCAGTGATGCCCCCAACGATTTCGCCGCTACGCGCCCGATGCCCCGCAAAATCGCCCGCGTCGGCCACGCGCCGTCTTCGCCTGGGAAGAAAACCTCGCCCACCCGCCGCACCTCGGGCCGGTAGTACCAGCGCTTCAGCAGCGCCAGATGCCCCTGCCGCTCCGTCGCTGAGGGCGGGGCAGAGTTTTCTGCGAGCGAGGCTAGAGCTTCTTGAAGCCGCGTCTCAAGAACTCCTCGCGTGATTTTCGGCCGCGCATCGGCGTGAGAATTGTGCTCGGCGGCCTGGGCGTCAACCGCCGAGCCTTCGGGGTTTTCTGTTCCCTGTTCCTCCACCACCGGCTCAATCGCAATCGGCTGCGCGTAGAGCGAACTCGATCCAGACTGCTCATTCTGAATCCGCATCCCCAGGGTCGAGAATCCCACCGGCCCGCGCAGACTGCCGCTTTCAAAGACAAACACAGCCACCTCATTGGGCGCGGCAGACGCCTGAAGGATCAGCGCCCGCAGCCGGCTCATGGGACGAACCAGTTCTGCGGCCAACCCGCGGACGGTCTCAACCCGCTGGACTTGTGAATGAATGCTCGCCGCGGCTTCGAACTCAAGATTCGCGGAGGCTTCTTCACGCTGTGTCCGCAGCGTAACCAACCGGCTCTCACCGCGCGTCGCTAGAAACCGCTCCACCGCCTCCGACTCCTCGCTGTAGCGCTCGTCCGTGCAGCCCTGGTAGCAGGGCGCCAGGCACATCTTCATCTCACTGTAGACACACCCCGGATGCTCCGGATTCGGGTCCAGCTCCTCCACGCACCTGCGCAACAGAAACAGCTTCAGCGCCTCATCGGCATACCGCTCGGCAGCGGCGCGGGAAGGGAAGGGCCCGTAGCTCCAATCGGCATCACGCTGGCTTGGCCGGTTGGTCACCGTGATGCGCGGATAGCGATTGCTGCCGTGGAAGCGCAGAAACGCAGGCGCACCGAGGTGCATCCGCTTCAGTGCCTTCTCGCCGTAAATCTCTACCAAGAGGGAAAACTGCGTGAGGAGAGACTCAAAATCCGAGCCGGTCAGCCGCCACTCAATGCGCCGGACCCGCCCCGCCAATTGCAGCCGCCGCGGATGTTTCGGGGAAGCCTGCAGCAGCCGCTCCAGCCGCCCGCGCAGGTTCGGTGTCCGCCCGATGTACGGCTCCGCGTGCGCGTTTGCGCCGTAGAGAGCGAAGACGGAAGCCGACGTGGGAAGCTGGCCAAGCGCGGCTTTAGCATCTGCGGGATCAAACGGAAGAGTGTGCGGCAGGTTGGGCATAGTGCGTCCCAGTTCAGGCTCCGGCAATCGTCATACCGTCGATCCGCAGCGTAGGACTCGCCACCGACCCGCGAAACACAAGGTCATTCCCGACAGCAGTCACATGCAAGAGCATCTCAGCCAGGTTGCCGGCGATCGTCACCTCTTCCACCGCGTGGGTCAGCTCGCCCTTCTCAATCCACAGGCCGGTCGCGCCGCGCGAGTAGTCGCCCGTCACCACGTTCACGCCAAACCCCATCAGGCTGGTCACATAGAGCCCGGCGTCCACCTCAGCGATGATTTGCTCCGGCGTCTGCGTGCCCGGCTCCAGGTAGAGATTCCCGCAGCCGATGCCCGGCGTTCCCGCCAGCCCTCGCGAACCGTTGTGCGTCGACTTCATCCCCAGCTTGCGTGCGCTGTATGTATTCAGCAGGTAGTTTTCGAGAATGCCATTCTGCACCACAACAGTTCGCCGCGATGGCAGCCCCTCACCATCAAATGGCGATGTCCCGAATCCGCCCGCGCCAGTCGGCAACAGCATCAGGTTGTCGTCGATCAGGGTCAGCGAAGAGGAGGCGATCTGCTCTCCCAGCTTGCCGGCCAGAAACGACGCATGACGCCAGATCGAGTCCCCTGAAGCAGCCTCAAAGACGGACCCGATCAGCGACCGCGCTACTTCTGGTGCGAAGATAATCGGCACCTGCTGCGTCTTCACGCGCCGTGCGCCGAGCCGACGCAAGGCCCGCCGCGCCGCTTCTTTTCCGACTGCTTCCGGCGTGTCGAGGTGCGCAAAGCTTCGCGCTGAACTCCACCACCCGTCGCGCTGCATCTTGCCATCTGCTTCCATCGCCAGCGGCGCAGCCGAAACGCCAGCGTAGCTGGTCCGATAGCTGCCAACGAATCCCCGCGAGTTGGCCAGAACCTTGCGGCCCGTGGCCGCATCAAAGCTGCCGCCGTCGGAGTTGGTGATGCGCTTGTCGGCGGCCAACGCGGCTGCCTCGGCGCGGCGCGCCCACTCAATGCGCTCTGGCCCGCTAAGCGAGTAGACGTCGTCGTAGCTCAAATGCAGATCACCGCCAGCCGAGCCAAACTCCGCTGTCTCCGGCATGCCGGCAAAAGGATCTTCTTCCGTCACCCCGGCCAGCGCCACGGCTCCTTCCACCAACTGGCGAATGCCCTCCGGCGTGAAATCGCTCGTCGACGAGGATGCTGATCGGTTGCCGAGAAAAACCCTCAGCCCCAGCGCCCTCGATCCCGACTCCTTCAGCGTCTCCACCTGGCCCATGCGCACGTTCACGCTGAACTCGTCGCCCTCGCGCACCACAGCCTCGGCGTCGCTGGCCCCGGCCTTCATGGCCAGCGCTACCACGTCCGCGGCTAGCGCTTCCATGTCAATTGGTTCAGTTTGGGCAAGCGAATTCTGGATCGCCTCAGCTTGAGTTTGGTTTGCGAGTTCTGCCATGGGTCAACAGTAACAAAATGACGCGGTACGCTGCCGGGAGCGAGCGCCCACCACCTACTTGCGCAACATTTTCAGGTAGTACTTCAGGCTGGAATCGTTTTCTGGTGCGGCGCGCATGGAACCGAGATAATGCTGCGAACCATCGCGCCCCCAGCTCCACGTGTTGTTCCACGGGCATTCAAGGACATGCGGAAGCAGCAGATTCTCGAAATCGAGACACGTCTTGATAGTGAGATTCTGTTTGCGGCGAACGCCGCGGTGGGCCAGCTGCTTGTCGCTCTTCGCGCTCGCAGTGCCAGTAATCGCCGCGTAGGGGCGGCGGAAGGAACGGCTCATGACAAACTCCAGGTCGCAGTTGCGTACCTACGTCATGGCGGTTTCCTCCTGGTTTCAGTTTAACTTGTTTGCGTTGCGCGGCTCCCATTTGGGGTGACACAGAGTCAGGGTCTGTGGATTTGCGTCTTTATATCGGTATGGATATAATGCGTGTATGAAAGTGGTACGCTTCTTGGGCGATTCTCGAAGTGTAATTCGGGAGTTTCCAAGAGATGCTCGACAGGAAGCTGGGTATCAGCTGGAGCGGATACAAGACGGGCTCCAGGCTGAGGATTTCAAACCAATGCATCCGATTGGACCGGGTGTAGAGGAAATCCGCATCTCGGGGGAATCAGGGGCCTACCGCGTGGTGTACCTGGCTCGGTTGGAGTAGGCAGTGTATGTGCTCCACGCATTCCAGAAGAAGACCAGGACTACTTCGCAGCGCGATGTTGAGATTGCACGCGAGCGGTTCCGGCAATTGATGCGAGGTCGATGATGGGAAAGCTGAGATTTGAACAATTCGAGAATGTCTGGGATGCTCTTGCCGATACACCGGAAGAGGCAGCGAATCTGACCCTGCGGTCGGACCTCATGATGATGGTCGAAAAAATCATCAAAGAAAATGGCTGGACGCAGGCCGAGGCTGCGAAGCGATGTGGCGTGACCCAGCCCCGCATCAACGATCTACTGCGTGGACGCATCTCGAAGTTTTCCATTGATGCGCTGGTGAATATTGCTTCAGCGCTGGGGCGGCGCGTGACGGTCAAGCTTGAGGACGCGGCTTGAGGCCTGTCGCTTAGCCTTCTTCGCTAGTTTCGCTCGGATGGATTCCGCCAATGCCGCAAACTCGGCCGCCAGTGCGTCATACTCCCGCTTGACCTCAGGATCGGCCAGCGACTCAGCCTTGATTTCTTCGAATGGAATGGTCATAGCGTCTACGCAAATTAGTTTCTTGCCCGACAAACGAACCTATCGTCACTTCGAGTGCAATTCCACGAGAATCTCGCGCCGGAAAGTTCATCGGCGTAGCTGATTCCTGGGCGCGATATTCTTCCCCAAAACAGAACGGATAGGTTGTGCGTTGAATACTGACTGGCGTCAAAACTGTTTGCAAAAGGTCCGTCCGGTTGAGCCGGACAATGGAGATCGCTTAGTTGTTTCGAGGGACCGTTTTCAGGCTGATCCTGGATACCGGAACAAACTCGATCCTCGCCGTCTAGCCAATCGCCTTTGATGTAGACATCAACCCTATGCCAATGTGGTAGATAGCCACTACGATCAATCTCTTTGCGTTCCATGAATAAAACAAACGGAAGCAAAAGGAGCGCGGTGAAGGCATAACCCAGAATCTGAAGCATGAGCTTCTCTCGCAAACTCAATTGGGAATTTACGATATTCATTGCGCTCTTCACGCCGCCGTCAGCCGCAGCTCCACTTTCGATTTGGTGGCCTCGGCAAAGCGGATCAGCGTCTTCGCACTGGGCAAAGTCCGGCCGCTTTCAAGCCGAGCAATGGCAGACTGGCTGGTGCCCATTCGCTCAGCCAACTCAGCCTGCGAGAGGCCAGCCCGCGCTCGCGCCCGAATCAACTCGGACGCAATTGCAAACTCAGCTTCGAGCGCGTCAAACTCCCGCTTGACTTCTGGGTCAGCAAGAGACTTCGCCATGAATTCTTTCAAGGGAATAGTCATACAATCTCCTTTGCTCGCCGCTTTGCAATTTCAATCTCAGAATTCGGCGTCTTTTGCGTTTTCTTGATAAACACTCTTAACACCACCACACGCCGGCCAATTCTGGTCAAATAAAGTGCCCGTGCAATTCCGTCCCGGCCCGTCATCCGCATTTCCCAAATCTTGCCTTCAAGATGCTTCACCTGTGGTTCGCGCATGGTTTCCAGGCCCGCCTGCTCAATTAGCAGCGAAATGCGGAGAAACCTGGCATGCATGTCTGCCGGAAGAGACCGAATCTCTTTCGCAACCGTGTCGTTTAGGACTTCCACTTGCCAGCACACGGCTTCAGTATATCTCAAATTTGAGATATACGCAGAAATTCTGCAGAGCCCTCGCTACCGCCCAGTCCCCCCCACCGTCATCCTGTCGAGTTTGATGGTTGGCATACCCACGCCCACCGGCACGCTCTGCCCGTCTTTGCCGCATGTGCCGATGCCCTCGTCCAGCTTCAGGTCGTGGCCCACCATCGACACATACTTCAGCGCCTCGGGCCCGTTGCCGATCAGCGTTGCGTCCCGCACAGGCGCAGTGATCTTGCCGTCTTCGATCAGGTAGGCCTCAGAGGCAGAGAAGACAAACTTCCCGTTCGTTATGTCCACCTGGCCTCCGCCAAAGTTCACGGCATAGAGTCCGCGCTTGACCGAGCGGATGATGTCGTCGGGTTCGTCTTCGCCGGCCAGCATGTAGGTGTTGGTCATGCGCGGCATGGGAATGCACTGGTAGCTCTCGCGCCGACCCGAGCCAGTGTTGGCCGCTCCGGTGAGTCGTGCCGAGAGCTTGTCGGTCAAATAACCCTTCAACACGCCGTTTTCAATCAGCACCGTCTCCTGCGTGGCAGAGCCTTCGTCATCAACATTCAACGATCCCCTCCGCCCGGTCATAGTCCCGTTGTCCACCACGGTCACCTTCGAACTCGCCACCGATTGCCCGATCAGCCCGGCAAACGCCGACGTCTTCTTGCGATTGAAGTCGGCTTCGAGCCCATGGCCCACCGCCTCATGCAGCAGAATCCCCGGCCACCCCGGCCCCAGCACCACTTCCATCTCGCCGGCAGGAGCAGCCACCGCGCCGAGCTGCAAGATCGCGCCGCGTGCGGCCTCCTGTGCCAGATGCTCCGGGCTTTTGCTCCCGACGAATTGCTCCAGCCCAGCGCGGCCACCCGCTCCGGTTGACCCTTTGGTCGTGTTCGCGCCTTCCTTGGCGATCACAAACACGTTGAGGCGGCAGAGCGGCTGGGTGTCGCTGGCAAAGGCACCGTCGGAAGCCGCAATCAGGATGCGCCGCACCTCCTCCGAGTAGCTCGACCTTACCTGCACGATCCGCGGATCGTAGGCCCGCGCCGCGCGATCGGCCCGCAAGATCAACTCCAGCCGTGCCGCCAAGTCCAGCGAGAACCCGCCCATCGGCACCGGATAAAGATCGGCCATCGGCGTCTCGACAAATCCCTGCACCGTCTCCTTGGCCGGCCCTGAGGCGATCAGCGCCGCCGTCCGCGCGGCGTGCAGCAGCCGTTCCGGGCTCAGGTTGTCGGTGTAGGCGTAGCCCGTCCGCTCGCCTGAGAGAACGCGCACCCCGCAGCCGGCGCTTGTGCCCTGGCTAGCGGACTTCACAATCTGCTCGTCCACGCCAAGGGCAGTCGCCGTAACCGATTCAAAGTAGAGGTCTGCGTAGTCGCCACCCGCCGAGAGCGCCTCGCCCAGGCAGCGTTCCAGCAGCCGCTCCGTGATGCCAAACTTCTGAAAAAAGTACTGCTTGTGGCCCGGCTGCGGTGAAGTCTGAGGAACGCTCATCGTCTCTCCAGTCTACTCTTTCGGAGTACCGCCCATGCCCGGAGCGTTCCCCACTGCGCCCGCGCCGGCCGGCACGTTTCCTCTCTTGGTGCCAATCACGCGACGGTCTTTTCGAGCGTTGCCAATCGTGCTACATTCGACCCATGAAGAAGCTTTTCGCAGCCTCACTCCTCCTGATGATGTTTGCAAGCCCGGCTTTCGCTGCCTCCAGGCATCACCACCACCACCACCATCACGCAGCCGCACATCACGTGGTTCATCACCACGCCTAAGACCTGGCCGGGCCTTCCGCGCAATTTTCTGCCGTCAGGCCCCGCCGTTCCGAGCGCGGCAACATAGCCGCACCGGTCGCAGGTCGCTTCATTCCCCAGCAAAGGCCTTCTAAAATTCTGCGCTAAGGTTCCGCCATGACTGAATTGGATGATCTCCGCTATCCGATTGGGCGCTTTTGCATGCCCGCCAACAGTGGCCCGGATGCTCGCGCCGCTCATATTCAGGTTCTTCGAGAGCTGCCCGAACGCCTGACCGCGGCTGTTGCGGGCTTGGATGACGCCCAGCTCGACACCCCCTATCGCGAGGGCGGCTGGACGATGCGCCAGCTTGTGCATCACGTTGCCGACAGTCACGCCAACTCCTACATCCGATTCAAGCTCGCGCTCACAGAGGACTGGCCAACCATCAAGCCCTACGAAGAAGCCGCCTGGGCCAAACTCGCTGACAGCCGCATGCCGATCGATGTATCTCTGGTTCTGATCACCGCGCTGCACGCTCGCTGGGTCTCTCTGCTTGAGTCGATGTCCGGCGAAGACTTCAGCAAAGGCTACAACCACCCCGAAAATGGAAAGCAAACCCTGGCCGTCGGGCTTGCCATCTACGATTGGCACTCCCGCCATCATGTAGCCCACATCACCGCGCTCCGCGCCCGCCAGGGTTGGTAATGCCTGTGTGACCGCAAGCTCTCGCATCGCCGCCGAGACCCAATCAAACGCCGCGAAAGCCGTGTCTCCGACGCAGCTTGCAGAAGTTCTCGAAGAGTATCTGGCCGACCACCCTTCCGCCGCACTGCTCGAGGATGGGCGTGTGCTCTTCGACATGAGACTGGCCCGCTTCTCAGTGAGCGAGCAACATGGGCGCTGCCTGTTGCAGATGTGGAGCGAAGAGCGCAACCTCATCCGCACCGTCGTCGACCTCCAGCACCGCGCCCATTGCCTGCGCATTCTCACGCGGCGCATGGGTGTCGCCAAGCCCCAGGCACTCGAACTGGTTCCCACCAACGACCGTCGCACCCCCACCGCTCGCGACGCAGCCCGCAAGAACTACCTTCGCCTCCTCGAGCGGGTGCTGGGCAGAAACTTCATTGGCGCCAAGGTCGATGGGTTTCGTTCGGCCATGGATCTCGAACACAGCTTCGGCCCGGCTTATGTCCGCGGCAGGCTCATGCTTGGCACCGGCGTCGATGCGGTCATCGGCGTTGCTGAAGCCGAGTCGTCCGCCATGGTCGATGGCATTCTCACCCTCGGCATTCTTTGGCTCGATCATTGCCGCCAGAAGAGCGATGGCCGCAGCCATGTGGGCGGCCTCAAGGTGGTTGTGCCTGCGGGCGCGTGGCGCACCACGGCGGAACGCATGGCATGGCTCAACCACGTCGCCGCAAAGTTCGAGCTTTACACCCTCGACGAGCGCAGCGAAGAGCTTACGCTGGTCGACTTTCGCGACACAGGGAACCTTGAGTCGCGACTGGTGCATGCCTTCGACGCTCAGGCTGCGCGGGAACGCTGTGCCGCTGGTATCGAGAAGCTGCTTGCGCTCGTCCCCGCTGCCGCGCACGGCAGGGTTGAGGTTCATGTCAAATCCTCTACGGACGTTGGGCTGCTTCTCCATGGGTTGGAGTTCGCGCGCGTCCGTCATGGTGTTTCAACCCACTCGTTCTCACGCCGGGATGAAGTCACCTTCGGCGCGGGCGCGCACGAGACGCCGCTGACCGAAGAGAACGAGGCGGCGTGCGCCGAGATGCTGGCGCGGCTGTTTCAGAGTCGACGGCCTGACGGCATTCATACCGATCCCCTCTTTCGCATGCAGCCCGAGCGCTGGCTTGAGTCGCGGCTTCGCGCTGAGCTGCCCGAGCTTCTGCCCGGCCTGCGCGGCGATCTGCTGTTCTCTCAGGTTCCGGCCATCTCCGTCGGCGATCGCGGCATGCTCGACCTGCTCACGCTCGACCGCGCCAGCCGCCTGACCGTCATCGAGCTCAAGGCCGACGAAGACCTCCACCTACCGCTACAGGCGCTCGACTACTGGATTCGCGTGCGCGCTCTCAATGCGGATCGCCAGCCTATCTCGGCTGGCGGTCGCGCCATTTCTGCATTCGAGCGGCAGGGCTACTTCGCAGGAACGGAGGTCTCTGCGCTCGAGCCGCGCTTGCTGCTCGCTGCCCCTGCCCTCCGCATCCACCCCGCGAACGAGCCGGTTTTGCGATACCTTTCGCCCGCAGTGGAGTGGGAGTTGCTCGCTCTCGGCGAACACTGGCGGCGCGAGTTGCAGGTGGTCTTCCGCAGGCGCAACACGGCGCGGGTGTAGAAGAGAGCAATCTGGGTGGGATGCGAGGTCGGCTTTTGGGCCAGATCACTAAGCTACCGCGCAAGCCTTCACGTCGGTTGCCAGCGCATCCACCCGCTCCATGTCCGCGTCCCAGGCAAACATGAACCGCGCTGCGCCGCCGATGAACGTGTAGAACCGCCATCCGCGCGCGCGAATCCGACCGAGCACTTCATCCGATGTCGTGATGAACACTGAATTAGCCTCAACCGGGGCAGAGATTCGAATATTGGGAATCGCCGCAATACGCTCGGCAAAATAACTCGCACAGCGGTTCGCATGCGCGGCGTTCTTCAGCCATGCCCCGGTTTCCAGCATGCCCACCCACGGCGCAGCCAGAAATCGCATCTTCGATGCAAGTTGTCCGGCCTGTTTGCAGCGGTAGTCAAAATCCACAGCCAGAGCCTTGTCGAAAAACAACACAGCCTCGCCCGCCGCCATCCCGTTCTTGGTGCCGCCGAAACACAGCACATCCACGCCGCTCTTCCAGGTCAGCTCAGCCGGCGAGCACCCGAGAGTTGCGCACGCATTGGCGAATCGCGCTCCATCCATGTGGAGCCAGAGCCTGTGCGCCTTGCACGCGGCAGAGATCGCCTTGATCTCAGCCGCCGTGTACACCGTGCCAAGTTCGGTTGGCTGGGTAATCGTCACCACCCGCGGCTTGGGGTAGTGAATGTCGGTTCGCCTTGTAGCCAGCTCATGAATTGCTTCCGGAGTCAGCTTGCCATCGCGCCCCGCAGCTACCAGCAGCTTAGAGCCGTTCGAGAAAAACTCCGGCGCACCGCACTCGTCCGTCTCCACATGCGACGAGTCGCAGCAGATCACCCCGTGGTACGACTGGCACAGCGAAGCCAGCGCCAGCGAGTTTGCGGCCGTCCCGTTGAAGACAAAAAACAGCTCAAGGTCCTTTTCAAACAGCGACCGAAACTCGTCAGCCGCGCGTGCAGTCCACGCGTCGTCGCCATATGCCGTGGCATGGCCAACGTTCGCTGCCTCCAGCGCCGACCATGCCTCCGGGCAGATTCCCGCGTAGTTGTCGCTCGCGAACTGCTGCGCGCTATCGACTTCTTCCTGCTTTATCACTGACATTCTTCTTCAAGCCCTCGCGAAACTCGTCAACCGCTACTCCCAGCCCGCGTTCATGCCCGCGAAGGTCCCATCGTAGCGGTTTTCACGCTCCGCATTGCGCAGTCCCTTTGCCTTCTCCACGACGATTTCGCTGGGCGTAGGTTGCGTCTTGAAGATCTGCATCACTTCTTTGATGAAATCGTTCAGAGGCATGGCGCGGGGGTCATCGGCCCCGGCCATCAGGTGCGTTTGCACATAAGGCGGCGGCAGCTCAATCACTTCCACCGGTGTGGACTTCAACTGATAACGCAGCGACTGCGAATAAGAATGAATCGCGGCCTTCGTAGCGCAGTAGGTCGGAGTGAAGGCGAGCGGCACGAAAGCCAGCCCGGAAGACACATTGATGATTGCGGCAGAAGATTGCTTCAGAAGATGAGGCAGCAAGGCCGCGGTCAGCCGAATGGGGCCAAGCAGGTTCGTCGCCACGATAGCTTCGGCGTCCGCCAGGTCAGCCTGCTGGGCGGTGAGCTTTTCAGCGCGCATGATGCCGGCATTGTTGATGAGCACATTCAGGGCAGGGAACTGTTCAACTGCTTGCGCGGCAAATGTGCGAATGGCGGCCGCATCCGCTATGTCGACCGTAAGCGACTTCATGCCGGGGTTAGCCTGCGTGGTTTCGTCCAGCATCTCGCGGCGTCGCCCGGAAATGATTACCTGATTGCCCAGAGCGTGAAAGGCTTCAGCCAGGCCGCGTCCGATGCCCGATCCGCCGCCGGTAATGAGGATGGTGTTGCCTGAGAGATTCATTGCGTTTGCCCTCCAATTGGAATGATAAGGTTTTCGGCTGATACCCGCGATGCTTGGCGCCTGAGGTGTGGATGGGGATGGAGCTTGAGCGGCATGCAAGCTTGGTTTCGTGCCGCCGCAAGCCTGGAACCGACCCGCCTGGGAGCTTTCTAGCGGATTTGGTGCAAAGCTGATGAGCCGCTCACAACGGCGTCAGCCACGAGGAGGCGGTCAAATGTTGCGAGTTGGCCATCATGCGCCTTTGCCATGGCGAGTAGATAGGTGTTTGTGACCTGCGCTGAGTTGAGGAGGCGAGCTGTGTCAACTGTGGTTGGGTCGAGCAGTGAAATATCATCAGGCCAGAATTCGTGAGACCCGAGATTCCTCAGAACGAGGAGAATCTCCGCGACCGCTGCGGGGTTTCCGGGCGACGAGGGATACCTGGAGCTGCCGACGATACGCAACACGCCGTTTTCAGTAATTGGGCAGGTTGCCCATGCCTTCTTGCCTTTGGCCGCAAACCAATGATGAGCATCATCATGGCGGACGTGTGCGGGGTCAATCAGCGCAATGAGGACATTTACATCGAGTAGGTAGCGGGTTGCGCTGCTCACTGCAATTCTTCCTGCAATTGGCGCACCAGTTCTGAGGTCACGCGAGTCGCGCCGGGACGGACAGCGAGCAGCGGAATTCCGTTGCGCGTCTTTCGCGCGGCGTTGATGGGCCTCATGCCGTTACGCGCCAGAGCGGAGATCACTTTCCCGACGCTTTTCTGCTCCGCAGCAGCTATTTCTTTGGCCGCAGCAAGAATGTCGTCGTCAATGGCGATGGTGGTACGCATGGCGAGGCTCCCGGTGATGCAATGCATCACGCATCAATCATCATACATCAATCGGGACCCAGCCTTTGCCCGCCGTCGCGCTATTTCTTCAGCGGCTTCCGCGCAAAGTAGTAGAGCGAAAATGCCAGCGCCGCAAATCCCAGCACGCTCACCCAGTCGTGGGAGAGGAATGTAGTCGGGAAGTTGAGAATGTCGCCCTTGCCGACAGTCGATTCGTAGGCCTTGAGCGCAACGCCAATCAAGCCGACGATTCCGCCCGCTGCAATCAGCCCGGAAGCAAAGAGGGAGCCCGGAGAGATCTCGCTCTCTGCGTCTTCTTCGCCGGTCTTCTTCGTTGCTCGCTCTACCATCCATCGCACCACGCCGCCAATAAAGATGGGCAGCGTCGTCCCGATCGGCAGATACGCGCCAACAGCAAATGTCAGTGACCGGATGCCCATCAGTTCGACGGCAATCACCAGGCACACGCCGAGCAGCACCAGGCCCCACGGCAATTTTCTACTGAGGATGCCGTTGATCACAGTTGCCATCAGCTTTGCCTGTGGCGCCGGCGCATTGGCGCTCCCGATCCCCTGAATCCAATGCACCTCGATCTTTCCGCTGGCTGGCGAATACAGGTACTTTCCATCCTGCAGTTCGGACGACCCGATGGCGTTCAGCACGGTGTACTCGCCGCGCTGATGCGTGGTAACGCTGTTGTCTGCGGCCATCACGCGAATCTGGTCTGGAAGTTTTTCATTGCCCTGGATCGTGATTCCCGGATGATTCCCGTTCAAATCCCACGCCTGCGGTTGTGCATGGAACTCCTGCAACCCGGTGTTCATCAGGTTCAAAGTGAACCCAATCACGACCGTTGAAACCACCACGCCGATCATCAGCGCAAGCTGTTGCGCGCGCGGAGTTGCGCCGATAATGTAGCCGGTCTTCAGGTCCTGCGAGGTGTCGCCCGAATTCGAAGCTGCGATGCACACTACGCCGCCAATCGTGATGGCCAGCGCGCCAAACGCCGGGCTGGTCCAGCCGTTCACCAGGAACACCGCGGACGTTGCCATCAGCGTGGCGATGGTCATGCCGCTGACCGGGCTGGCCGATGAGCCAACCAGGCCGACGATGCGCGAGCTCACCGTAACAAAGAGGAACCCGAAGATCACCACCAGCAGCGATGCCGCCAGGTTGGCCGCCCAGCCTACAAATGCTCCAGGCACCGGCTTGAACTCAAGAAAGAGGAACATCAAAAGGACAATCAGCAACGACCCAACGAGCACCACGCCCATGGAGAGGTCGTTCTCGGTGCGCAGCGGCTTGGCAGCCGCGCCCCCCGCGCCGGGACGCATGGTCTTGAACCCCGCGGATAGTGCCCCCCAAATCGTGGGCAGAGTTTTGAAGAGCGTGATCAAGCCCGCAGCGGCCACCGCGCCAGCGCCCATTGGCTTGATGTACGTGGCCCAAAGCTCCGGCGGGCTCATCTGCCCGATGGGGACTTGACCTGGGTATATCGGGTTTCCGATTTCCTTGCCGAAAAAGTAGATCAGCGGCATCACAACGAGCCAGGAAAACACACCGCCCGCAACGATCACTCCTGCAACCTTGGGCCCGATGATGTAGCCCACGCCGAGATACTCCGAAGTTGCATCGGCATTGATCTCAGCGCCCTTCATCACATGCTGCGGTCCCATGTCGAACCGATACTCCGGCGCTTCCGGCCACGCCTTGAAGAGGTTTCCATTCTGAAACAAGGTATAGAGCCCGCCTAGGCCCAGACCGAGGAAGACGCGGCTGGCGAGCGATCCGCCTTTCTCACCGGCGATCAGCACATCGGCGCAGGCCGTGCCTTCGGGGTAAGGAAGTGCTCCGTGTTCCTGCACAATGAGCTGGCGGCGCAGCGGAATCATGAACAGCACACCCAGCCATCCGCCGATGAGCGCCAGCATGAAGATCCTTGAGTACTCGAGATCGAACCCGAGGAAGACCAGTGCCGGCAGCGTGAAGATGACGCCCGAGGCAATCGACTGGCCCGCGTTGCCCGTCGTCTGCACAATGTTGTTCTCGAGAATCGATGCGCGCCCGAACGCCCGCAGGATGCTGATGGACAGCACCGAGATGGGAATGGAAGCCGCAACGGTGAGCCCGGCGCGCAATCCTACATACACGGTCACCATTCCGAAGATGATCCCGAAGACCGACCCCAGCAGCAGCGCGCGAACAGTGAACTCCGGTCGATTTTCGCTGGGGGCAACAAAGGGTTGAAACTCTGGCATTCAGATCCTCCGGTCAACGGCTATGACGTGAACGTATTTTCGCTGAAGGGGGAGTTTAGCAGGCAGGGCGTAGGGAATGACAGGGCGGAATTGGTAGCTCACCACGTCCGTCCTATATTCTTCCTTGGCTGAGTGCACCCCGAGCGCGTAGGGTTGTTCTGAATTCCCGCAACCGCGAATCCCTGCATTCACGAGCCGCGGAATTCGGCAGTACCTGTGTTCACGAATTTTGGAGAAGAAAATGGCCAACACGTTCGAGGCCCCCACCAAACCGAAGCGCCTTCTGTCGCTTGATGTGCTCCGCGGCATCACCATCGCCTTCATGATCATGGTGAACAACAACGGCGGCCCGGGCTCGTGGGGATTCATGAACCACGCGCCGTGGACTGGCCTGACCGCAACGGACCTCGTCTTCCCCACATTTGTCTTTGTCATGGGCGCCTCCATCGTCTTCGCCTTCGAATCCCGGCTCGCCCGCGGCGCCACAAAAGCCCAACTGGCCGTGCATACGGCACAGCGGGCCGTGATCCTGTTTGCGCTGGGCTGGGTGGTGAACAACTTTCCGCTGTTCCATTGGCAGGGGATGAGGTTCTACGGAGTACTGCAGAGAATTGCCGTTTGCTACCTCGTCGTCGGGCTCTTCTATCTCTTCGATCAGCGTGTCTGGACCAAGGTGGCTGCGCTCATTGTTGCGCTCGTCGGCTACTACGTTCTGGTTCGTTGGGTTCCAGTTCCCGGCGCAGGCATGCCGGGGCGCGACTTCCCTTTCATGGATCAGCGGATGAACCTTGTCTCCTGGCTCGACCGCCTGCTCATGCCCCACCACCTCTATCTCGACTGGGGTGGTCCCGATGCCCACAACGTTCGCGATCCTGAAGGCCTGCTCAGCGATCTGCCCGCGCTCGGGACAGCTCTGCTTGGCCTGTTGGCCGGTTTGTGGCTGCGCGCCGAGCGCACAGCCGCAGGTTCGTTGCGGACCGTCCAGCAAAAGGCTCTCGGTCTTGCTGCCGCGACAGTGAGTTGCCTGGCCCTCGGCTACCTGTGGTCTCTCTGGTTCCCGCTCAACAAGAATATGTGGACCAGCTCCTACGTTCTGGTCGCCGCTGGTTATTCACTTCTGGTTTTGACGCTGGCCTTCATCGCCGTCGAGCGCTTTGGCTGGGGCAAAGGTCGCAGCGCCTGGCTTGTCTATCCCTGGCTCGTCTTCGGATCGAACGCCATCGTGGCCTACATGATCAGCGAGCTGTTGCCCGGCGTGCTTGAATTCATCAAGATCCCGACAAGCGCGGGCCACCACACCACGCCGCTCCCTTGGACTCAGACACACATCTTCAGCCACATCCCCGACTCCGGCTGGGCAGCCTTCGCCTACGCCGTTTTCTACACGGCTGTCTGCTTTGTGCCGGTGTGGGTGCTCTATCGCAGAAAGATCTTCGTGAAGGTGTAGGCGCTCTGCGCAAGTCCCTTGCTGCCGCCCAGCGATCTTTGCAGGGGCTAAACAGGCTGCGGAAAAAGGCTAAATCCCCCAGAGGCGAATGAAGAAGCATCCCTCGGCGGCTGAAGCCGCGCTCATTTATTGGCCTTACTGGCACCCTTCGACTTCGCTCAGGGCAGGCTCTGAAGCCGTTCCCTTTCAAAACCGCCGGTTCTTCAAGTCGTCGCTTCCTGAGCCGATGAATGCCATAGGGGGATCCTATGGCGGCCACGGTTGCACCCGTCCACAACTTTGTCGATCAAGGGGCAGAGTCAACCGGTCGCCTGTTTTCGGTCGTCCGCCAGCCAATTCTGGATCTGCGCGGCCGTGTTCATGCTTATGAATTGCTATTCCGCGGAGATCCGGACGGGGGTGCACCTGATTCAAACTTGCTCGAGACCGCCGCGAACTTCAACCTGGAACGGCCCAGCGAGTTGAAGAAGCTCACCGGTAAATTAACCGCATTTGTGATCTGCCCGATTGAGGCGCTGAGCGAGCAGATTGCGCAGGTCTTGCCGGTTTCGCTCACGGTCCTCGAAATTGGGGTGGGCCCAGGGCTTTCGCCCGAACAAATGGCCGCATGCCGGGAGGTCAAGTCCCTTGGATTCCGATTTGCTCTGGACGATCTCAGAGCTGAGCCGCAAGCCGACCTGCTGGAGTTGGCTGACTACATCAAGGTTGACTTTGATCGAACCACGCCAGAAAGTCGCCGGCAACTGTTGAAGGCGTTACCCGTCTCGAAGATCATGATGCTGGCCAATGGTGTTAAAACCCATGCGGCTTTCCAGCAAGCGCGCAGTGAAGGCTTCACGCTATTTGAGGGCTACTACTTCTGCGAGCCCGTGGCAATGAGGAACCGCCGTCCGCCTGTGAACCAGATGCTGCGACTCGACATTCTCAAGGCGCTCCAACAGCCCTCCATCGACATGAACAAGGTGGGGCAACTGGTGAAGCGCGATGGCCCGCTCACCTACCAGCTCCTGCGCCTGGTCAACTCTCCGGTTTGGGGAATGCGTCAAACTGTTGAATCAATCGAGGTGGCGCTGGTGGCGGTGGGCGAGAATGCATTCCGCCGCATTGCCACCCTGGCCATCGCCAGCGAATTCAACGGCGATCAACCACCTGAGCTGCTGTGTTTGGCGATGATCAGGGGACGCGTCTGCGAGGTGATGGCATCAAAATGCGGATTCGAGACGCGCGGTCTCGATCCATTCGGACAATATCTTCTGGGACTCCTCAGTTTGCTGCCCGCGATGCAAGGCCAGCCGATGAGCGAAGTGGTTCGCACCCTGCCGCTCTCCGCTGAAATTATCGAGGCGCTTCTAGGCAACAGGAATCCGGAGCGCGCCCTGCTTGGCTGGCTGGAAAACTGCGAGCGCGGCGATTGGTCGGGTTGTGATGCCGCGGCCGAGGCCCACCACTTGGACCAGCGGGAGTTAGCCAGGGTCTACGTTGAAGCCATTGCATGGACTGAGACGGCGCTGCACGCAGGTGCCTGATACGCCGACCGAATTCTCCAGTCTTCCAAAGCACTCCAACTACAATTGCACGCTGACCGGCCACGTCTTCCAGATGTCGGAACAATAGTCTCGTATCGAACGGTCTGAGGAAAATTTGCCAATCCGGGCTACATTCAATATCGACTTGCGTGTCCACTGGTCTTGATTCCGGTAAGCCACGCTTACCGAGTCCTGGCAATCAATGTAAGACTGATAGTCGGCCAGTAACATGTATTCGTCGTTGTTCAGCAGGGAACTGACCAGAGGCTCAAACAAAGTTCTGTCTCCGTGTGAAAACTCTCCGCTGGTCAATGAATCGAGGACTTCACGAAGGTTTTCATTCGACTCATAGACGAGCCGCGGATTGTAGCCTTCGTGCTTCTTGTTCTCGACCTCAGAAGCCGTAAGCCCGAATAGGAAAAAGTTCTCCGCTCCCACCTCTTCTCGGATCTCGATATTCGCCCCGTCCAGCGTGCCGATGGTGACTGCGCCATTCATCGCAAACTTCATGTTTCCGGTTCCTGATGCTTCCTTCCCGGCCAGCGAGATCTGCTCGGAGAGGTCTGCTGCGGGATACACCCGCTGCCCCAACTTCACGCTGTAATCGGGCACAAATACAACTTTCAGCCGCCCCCTCACAATCGGATCTGCGTTGATGGCTTCTCCAATAGAGTGGATCAGCTTGATGATCAGCTTGGCCGCGCGATATCCCGGCGCGGCCTTGCCGCCGAAGACAAACGTTCGTGGCGCCAATTCCGCGTTCGGGTCGTGCTGTATGCGCTTCAGCAGCGTCAGGATGTGCAGCACCTGAAGGTGTTGGCGCTTGTACTCATGCAGCCGCTTGACGAGAACGTCGAACATCGAGTCGGGGTCGGTTACAATTCCCAGCCGGTCGTGAATGTAGGACGAAAGCTGCGCCTTGTTGTCACGCTTGATGGCCCTCCACTCCTGGCAAAACTCCGCATCTTCAACCAGAGGCTCCAGACGCCGCAGCTTTTCAATGTCCCGGATCCAGGCCGAGCCAACACGGGCAGTCAAAAGCTCAGCCAATCGGGGATTACTCAGAACCATCCAGCGGCGGGGCGTCACTCCGTTCGTCTTGTTTGAGAATTTCTCAGGAGTGAGCGCAAAAAAGTCATGCAACACGCTGGTCTTCAGCAAATCACTATGCAGCGCTGCAACGCCATTGATCGCGTGGCTTCCCAGTGCGGCCAAATGAGCCATCCGCACGGCCTTTTCGCCCCCGCCGCCGTTTTCTTTGATCAGCGAGAGCCGCTCCACGCAACCTTCATCGCCGGGGAACCTCTGCCGCACATTCGCCAGGTGCCGGGCGTTGATCTCCTCCACGATCTCCAGGTGACGAGGCAGCAGTGAGCCGAACAAGCTCCGCGACCACTGTTCCAGCGCCTCCGGCAACAGCGTGTGGTTGGTATACGACAAGACATTCTGCGTAACATGCCACGCGGTATCCCAATCAACTGAGTGCTCGTCCACCAGCAGCCGCATCAGCTCGGCAACCGCGATCGCCGGATGCGTGTCGTTCATCTGGATGGCGAAGTTGCGATGCAGTTCGGCCAGGGGCCGGTCTTGGGCCTTTTGAATGCCCACAATGTGCTGCAGGCTGCAGGACACAAAGAAAAACTGCTGCGCCAACCGTAATTCTTTGCCCTGAAGGCCTTCGTCGTTCGGATAAAGAATCTTCGAGATGTTTTCAGACGACACCTTGTCCGCTACTGCACCTTGAAAATCCCCGTGGTTGAACGTGCCGAAGTCAAAGCTCTCCACAGCCTGCGCAGCCCATAGCCGCATGGTGTTCACGGTATTTGTCCGGTACCCCGGAATCGGCGTGTCATGGGGAATTCCGCGCACCACTTTCTTGGGAATCCAGTTCACCTGCGACCGCCCATGCACATCCGTGTGGATTTCTGTGCGTCCGCCCATCTTAACTTCGAATCCGTCCTCGGGACGTTCCAGCGCCCAGGGGTTTCCAAACCGCAGCCACTTGTCGGTCGACTCAATCTGCCACCCATCGCGAATCTGCTGATCGAAGATCCCGTACTCATACCGGATACCGTAGCCGATCGCCGGAATCTCAAGCGTGGCCAGAGAATCCATAAAGCACGAGGCAAGCCGCCCCAGACCACCATTGCCCAGCCCCGGTTCCTCTTCCTGTTCGATCAGCGCGTCCATGTCGATGCCCAACTGCCGCATCGCCTGTTCGGCTTCGTCGTAAATGCCAAGGTTGATCAGGTTATTTGCCAGATGTGGTCCGGTCAGGAACTCCGCCGACAGATAACACACCACGCGTACATCCTGCGTCTGGTAGCTTCTCAACGTCGCTAACCAACGCTCCAGAATTCTGTCGCGCACGGTGTGAGCAAGCGCTAGGTAAAGATCGTTCACGGTTGCCCGCTCCAACGACCGGCCCTGCACAAAGAACAGATTGTCCAGGAATGATTGGGCCAGCGCCTCGGCGTCAAGCGCCGTTCTCTGGCCTTTGTGCAATCCCAGTTGCGATGGCGATGAAGCAAACGATTCTGGCATGATTTCCTCCCTTCCCGCTCAGCTCGGAAAGTGGATTGAATGTATCTTCGCTCCCACATTAGCCTTTTGCGGTTAGGAGTACGGTGAGCACAACTGTCGTTTCAAGGGGCAGACTGTGTTGTTGCCCAATTTGGAATTCAGGTGTCCTTTTGGGTCCCGTGCAACTCCTCGTTCAGCCCGCTTCCGCCCTTACCCTCACCGGCCGGAACAGCCACACATTCAGCAGTGTGAACAGCAGCCCGCCGACGGTGAACTTCAACCAGACCGGCGCGTTCGACGGCGAGAAGAAGCCTTCCAGGCATCCGGCGATCACCAGCATGGGAATGATGCCTGAAACCAGCCGTGCTGCCTCAATTCCCCCGCGCGCCACTGAGTCTTTCCAGCGCAGCGCTCCGGGGAAGAGCATTCCGTAGCCCAATCGGAATCCCGCCGCTCCAGAGATGATGATCGCAGGCAGCTCCAGCGACCCATGCGGCGCAACAAAGCTCCACAGCGGTATCGCCATTCCATACTGCGCGCATGCGGCGCCAATCACCCCCAGAAGCATCCCGTTGATGAAGAGATAGAACAGCGTGCCAACTCCGAACACGATCCCCGTGGCAAACGTCACAAAGGTCACGGTCAGGTTGTTGGTCATGATCGCGCTGGTGGCCTTTGGCTCGATGCCTACGATGGAGTGCGTCCACATTTCGTGGCGCTCCATGGTGGCGATCATCTCCGGCCCCACAAAATGCCGCATGAACTCGGGCCGCGCATTGGTCATCACCGCGCCCAGAATGCCAAACGCCAATGAAACACCCAGCGAGGCCAGCACAAAACCGATCTGTGCGCGAAAGATGAGCGGATACTCATCCCGCAGGAAGAGAAACAGCGTCATCAGGCTCGTCTTCCTGCCCGAATAAATGATATGGTGAGCGCGAGCCAGCAACTGATTCACATGAACCGCATAGGTGCGGGAGGTTGCGTCCTGCCGAAGCACAGACAGGTCCGCGGCCACCTGACGGTACAAGAGGGCCATCTCCTGCAGTTCAGCGCGCGAGAGCTGGCCCAGGCCGCTCCGGTCCGACTGCGCCAGCAGCGCAGAGAGCCGGTCCCAGTGCGGACGGCGCTTGAGTATCCATTGGTTGGAGAGGATTTGTGCCATGGAAGCGATGAAAGACGCGAATTCTGACCAGCTAAGTCCGGACCAGATTAACATCGACACGCCCGAGTTGGTCAGCATCGAGATGCCCCTGGCCGGTATCGGCAGCCGGTTTATCGCTCTCCTCGTGGACTATCTCATCTGGTTTGCCGGCCTTCTGATTGTGGTGCTCGCCTCCAGCGTGGTGATCCCCGCCATTCACGCCTTCGATCGCGTCTCCGAAACATGGGCAGAGGCGGTCGTAATCTTTCTCATTTTTCTGCTCAATTGGGGCTACTTCACACTCTTTGAAGCTTTCTGGAACGGCCGCACACCGGGCAAGCGCGTCGCCAGGATTCGCGTGATCCAGCGCTCAGGCCGCGCTATCGGACTATTCGAGTCCATGGCACGCAACCTCATTCGTTATGTCGACCAGCTCCCGTTCTTTTATGCGGTCGGCGTAATTTCCATGTTCGTCACAAAGCAGCATCAGCGGCTCGGCGACCTGGCCGCTGGCACCCTGGTGGTTCGCGATCGCGAGATCGAGACTCCCCTTTGGGGCGACTCCGGCTCACGCACATTCACCGCGCAGGCCTTTGCCCCGAATCTTCCCGCACCTGAGCCGCACAGCCTGGTCACTCTCCCAGCCGCCGGCGTGGCCAAGCTGTCCCCCGCTGATCTCGAGGTGCTCGAGGGCTTTTTTGCCCGCCGACTCGACATGAGCATGGAAACCAGGGAAGCGCTGGGCCGCCGGATTGCCTCGGCAATTCAGGCAAAGACCGGCCTCCAAATTCCCGATGGAGCCAGCGTTGAGACCTTTCTCGAGGCCACCGCAAGGCAGCTTCGCGACCTGGCCCGGATGAAGTAACCCGTGTTGGGGCGGAAAGTAACCCTTATCGCTTGTCGCCGGGGTGCCTTCCCCGTTTCGCCCGTCTGGACCCGGCTTACTACCTCGATTTGTATCAAGAACAGATCAAGAATCGAGATTTTTGCCCGCTTCCATCAAATATGGGCGCGTTTTTTTAGATTTTTTTTGATACGGTCGAGTTCTTCGGGCGCCACCTTCAAATCATTCATTTAGCGGATTTTAAAGAAGTGACCAAAATGTAAACATTTCCGTAAACGTATACAAATGCACCAAAAGGTAACTCCCACGCAAGTTACGCTTGACAGCCCCCCATGCAGGGGCAGATTATGTCCCCCGGCTCTGTGAATTGGGAGTATTGTGCTCTCTCGTAAAGCGATTCACTCTTTGCGATTAATCGTTTGAGCACATATCTACCAAATAGTAGAGAATCGGTGATTCTCTACTACAAAATTACAGAGAAATTCGGTCACTAAGATGTCGCGTGAACTCAATCGGGATCAAAACATACCGCTGGGGGGAAACGGTAACCCCGTTTATCTCGCCTGCAGAGGAAAAAGAAGCGCGACGGGCCGTGCATCCAGACTCCTTCCGGCATAGCGACCGGTGGGAAAGCAACGAAACAAAAGAAATAACCTGAAAAAGGAAGGTCACATGAGACTTGCGAATTACAGATTCATTCTGTTGCCGCTGTTCCTCTTTTTGGCATGCGTAGGAGCATTTGCGCAGGCCAACTCGACGGTCACCGGCATCGTAACTGACCAGACTGGAGCGGTCGTCGGAGGCGCACAGATCACGCTTACCGATCCCGCCACTGGTGAGACGCATAAAACAGTTAGCGGCGGCACCGGACTCTACGATATCTCCGGCCTCAACCCCGCCACCTACAACCTCAAGATCACTGCAAAGGGCTTCCAGGCCTATGCGCAGACCGGCATCGGCGTTACCGTTTCCGGTACCTTCCGCGTGGACGTCAAGCTGACGGTCGGCGCTGAGAGCCAGACCGTTACCGTTGAAGCCGACGCGCTCCAGGTCCAGGCCGACTCCAACGTGGTTTCAACCCTAATCAGCTCTGAGCAGATTAGCGAAATCGCCACCGAAAACCGCAACTTTGCTGCTCTCGCGGCCCTCGGCCTTGGCGTCAGCTCAGCCCTGCCTGACAGCAACACCCCGACCTCGGTCGCGGCCAGCTTCACTATCAGCGTCAACGGACTTCGCCAGAGCCACAACATCTGGCTCATCGACGGCGGCGAAGCGGATGACCGCGGCGGCGCCGGCGGCATGGACATCATGCCTTCTCAGGATGCCATCGCCGAGTTCAACATGATGACCTCTAACTATCCGCCGGACTACGGTATCTCATCCGGCGCAACCATGAGCCTTTCGCTCAAGAGCGGCACACAGAAGTTCCACGGCGAAGTCTGGGAGTTCAATCGTACTCCCGACTACGACGCCAAGAACCCGATCGCGCACTCGCTCACGAACATCCACTACAACATCTACGGAGCCAACGCAGGCGGGCCGATTTTCATTCCCAAGGTCTACAACGAGTCAAAGCAGAAGACCTTCTTCTTCTGGAATGAGGAATGGCGCAAGATTCTCGCGGGCGCCGGCACCAGCAACAACCCCACCATCGACCCGGCCGATGTACCGGTAGCCGGTCAGGACCTGCACTACAAGGCTCCTGCCTATGCTCCCAGCATCCAGCTCGCGGTTCCGGCGGTTGGGGCAACCACCTGGTACGCAACCAATGTCCTGGCTCCTCTCGGCCTGGTCCCGGGCGCTCTGCCGGGTACCAAGGGTGGCTTTGCCGTTGACGCTGCAGGATTGCCGATTGTTCCCCATTCGCTGTTTGACTCGAATGCGGTTCTCTATCTGAACTCTGGAGTTCTGCCCAAGCCGACCGCCGGGGCATCCACGCCAGGCTACGCCGTTCAGAACGTCTCCAACCCCATCGATGTCCGCGACGACGTGGTTCGTATTGACCACAACATCAACGACAAGTGGCACCTGCTTGGTCACTACATGCACGACTCAGTGACACAGGGTTATGCTCAGCCCGAACTCGGATGGTGCGGTTGCAACTACAACACCATCACTTCCACGTTGTCGAACCCCGCCAACAGCGCGGCTATCAAGCTGAGCGCCACCATCTCGCCTCAGTTGCTTGTCGAAGCCAGCATGAACTACGACGGCAACATCATCAACATCACCAACAGCGCCAACTCGAAGCTTCCTTCGGGCTGGGCGGCCGACCCGGTTACCGCGAGCTTTGCGATTACCCGCAACTCGCTCCCCGGCGTCTCTTTCGGCAAGCCCATCAGCGAGAGCGAAGATACGGCGTCTGCTCCGTGGCACAACGCGGCTGAAGACTACGAGCCCAAGGTGGATATCTCTTACACCACCGGCAAGCACGCCATGAAGTATGGCTTCAGCTACAACCGCTACACCAAGAACCAGCAGCTCTTCGGCGATCAGCAGGGCGACTACGGTTTCGGTCAGCTCTCGAACGATACCGTCGTCGACCTTCTGCTCGGACTCTCCAGCAGCTACTCGCAGTTCCAGGCAGTGCCGATTCGCCACTACGTGAACCAGACTCCTTCGGCTTACGTGATGGACAACTGGCACGCAACTCCGCGCCTGACCCTGCAGCTTGGCCTGCGTTATGACGCTCTGCCGCACGCATGGGAGCGCAGCAACCAGGTAGCCAACTTCAACCCGGCTGCTTACCTGCCCACGGAAGCTCCAATTTGGAATGCAGACGGCACAATCAGTTCTACGAGCGCCGGCCTGGTTCAACTGAACGGCGTTAGCTACTACCTCAACGGCATGGGTCTGGCCGGTCAGAACGGTTTCCCCAGAGGTTTGGTGAACCCCGACTACAAGACGCTGCAGCCTCGCGTTGGCTTCTCTGAAGACCTCTTCGGAAACGGCAAAACCATTCTCCGCGGCGGCTTCGGAACCTTCTACGAGCGCTTGCAGGGCAACGACATTTACAACGCTGCCACCAACCCGCCCTACGCCTACAACCTGGGCCTCAACAACACGATGTTCAGCTCGCCGGGCACCAGCTGGAACCTTCCGGCGGTTGGCGGCGTCCAGCAATCCATCGCAGCCAGCGGCGGCGTGCCGATCTTCGCGGCCGGCGTCACCAACATGCCTCAGACCTATCGCGCACCCGCCGTGGCTCAGTTCAGCCTCGGTCTGCAGCACGAACTCGCCCCCTCCGTCATCTGGGTTATTCAGTATGTCGGCAACATCGCATGGCATCAGAACATTGAGCGGCAGATCAACACCTTCCCGCTCAGCACACCAAACGCGATTCGTGAAGCGTCTGGAGACAGCGGCGGCAAGTATCCCGGCGACCCCGTGGTAGCTGGCCTGGCCAATGCCAACGCTTTCCGTACCTATCAAGGATACGGCGGCATCACCCAGGAAGAGAACACCACCAACGGCAACTACAACGGATTCCAGACCGGTCTTCGTGTCCAGAACAAGTGGGGCCTGAGCGGCGAGCTCGACTACACCTATTCGCACGAAATCGATCTGACCTCCTATGACCTCAGCGGCATCAGCAACCCCTTCAACCTGAAGTATGACAAGGGTTCGGGCGCGCTCGATCGCCGTCACATCCTCAACGCCAACTACGTCTACAAGATGCCCTTCTTCAACAAGAGCCAGGGCGTCGTGCAGACTATCCTCGGTGGCTGGGAACTCGCGGGTACAGTCATCGACGAGACCGGCACCATCATCTCCAACCAGGGCCCAGGGCTCTCCATCTCGTATGATCCAGTCGGTTTGGACGGTGGCTACACCCCCCGCCCGAACGTCAGCGGCAAGATGGATTACCCCAAGAAGTTCGGCCAGTGGTTTGACACATCGCTGTTCTCAGCTCCGATTCCGGCATGGCTCGGCGGACCCAACCAAGGCTTCGGTAACGCCGGCAAAGACTCCGTTGTTGGCCCTGGCCGCGTGAACTTCACCACCTCGCTCTACAAGTCGTTCGCAGTCACTGAGCGGGCTCACTTTGAACTTCGCTTCGAGTCGTTCAACACCTTCAACCATTTCGAGTACAACGGTGTTTCCTCAAACTACGGTTCCGGCAACTTCGGCGCCGTTACAAGCGCGTGGGATCCTCGTACGCTCGAACTTGGCGGCAAGTTCGTGTTCTAAACGATTCACTCAACTGGGCGCGGCGGGCATTCCCCGTCGCGCCCTTTTTCTTTGGTGCGCAATAATTTGATCTCGACCCCTCGCCAGCGAGAGAATCACCTCAGGCTGCATTGGGCAAAATCTTTCCTGGGGTCACTATCGGCGCGGCCAACGCGCAGGAAAAAATGGATGACATTTGGCATGGGTAGCGGAAAGCGCAGAAGTTGGGTCCTGATTGCAGCCGCTGCGATCGCCTTTCTCGCATCCGCCTGTGCGCCGCCCGCCTTCGGCCAGTCCCAAAAACCTTCCGACCCCCAACGTCAATCCGCTCTCAGTCTCGAACAACAAGGGAAAAATGCCGAAGCTGAAGCCGTCTGGCGCGCCTACCTCAAGGCCCATCCGTCCAGCCCGGAGCCATATGCGCATCTCGGCCTGCTTGAGGCCCGCCAGGGCCACTTCAAAGAGGCTGTGCCGCTCTACCGCAAGGCTCTCAAGCTCGGGCCCGACGTTCCCGGACTGCGCCTCAACCTCGGGCTCTCTCTCTTCAAGAGCGAAGATCTGAGAGGGGCAATCGAAGTCTTCCAACCGCTCCTCAAGGCCAACCCCAACAGCGAACAGCTCAACACGCTCATCGGCATGTCCCACTATGGGCTCGCCGAATATGCTCAGGCGGCACCGTTTCTCAGGCAGGCCGCCGCGCAGGATACGTCCAATCTTCCTCTTAGGCTCGCCCTCGCCCACAGTTGCCTGTGGTCAAAGCAAATGCAATGCGCCCTCGACGTCTACAAGGAGATCCTCGCCCTCAACTCGGAGTCCGCCGAGGCAGACATGCTCGCCGGCGAGGCGATGAACGGCCTCAAAGACAACGAAGGCGCCACAAAGATGTTTCGTGCTGCCATCCAGGCCAACCCCAAAGAGCCGAGCGCTCATTTCGGCCTGGGCTACCTGCTGTGGATGAACAAGCAGTTCCCTGAGGCTGCCGCCGAGTTCCAGGCTGAGCTCGCCAACGACCCAAGCCACCTCCAGGCTTCGCTCTACCTCGCCGATTGCGATATCCAGCTCAATCGCCCGCAGGATGCACAGCCTCTTCTCGAGAGAGTCGTGAACGAAGACGGAAACCTTGCCCTCGCGCACCTCGACCTCGGCGCCATCTATGCCGACTCCGGGCAGAATGAAGTCGCGCTGCGTGAGCTACTCCTCGCTGAAAAGCTGGCTCCCGACGAAGTGAATGTCCACTGGCGCCTAGGAAGGCTCTACAGGACACTGGGACGGCGTGAGGATTCCAAAGCCGAGTTCGACAAGGCTGCCAGCCTGAACAAGGCCGCCGACGATGACCTCTACAAAAAGCTCGAGAATGGCCGCAATCGCCCCCAGCCCATAGAGGCCAAACCCACAGAAAGCGGTCCCGAGCAGACCCCCAAGTAGCCCGCTCTGGAGCATCGCGTGTTTGGGAGAACTCAGGATCGGGTTATCAATTCAAATGGCGCGGGTTGCCGCTGTCGGGGTCTGCGTCCATCGCCTTTTCCATCGCCAGAAGTTCCGACAGCGCCTTCTCCGGGCAGACGTGCTTCGTCTCGCGCTCGAACAGCTCTTCCTCGGTCTCCACTGAGGAGGCGATCGTCATGAAGCAGTCGAGGCAGCGCGTGTTGTAGCTGCCGTTGTCGTTTTGGGTGCGGCTATACATCGGACCTCGGGGCTCCACGAGATTCCACGATGCTAGCGGGAGGAAGATTTCTACGTCGTGATTCACATCACCCCACCATGTGATACAGATTTTGACCTGAGCCTTCCCGGTCTCCCAGTGCTACGGGTTCATCCCCTCATTCTGGTTGCGCCGCAGTTGCCAGCAAGGGCTCTGGCCGCCCTGTGAGAACAGTGAGACAGAGCAGGGCACGTCCAATGTTCCCTGGTAGTCGTACTCCTGCTTGTTCCCCTTCAGGGGAATCGTCACGTAGCGATTCACAGTTACGGTGGCGTGCGGCGAGCCGCGCAACTTGAACACCGCCCAATCGCCGCAATAGACAACGATGAACGCCACCACCAGTCCAACAACGATCCGTACGGCCCAACGCTTCATCTGTCCATTAACCTTTCCGTTCCAGATTCCAGCTTTAGTTCAACGCCCGTCAGCCGCCGCCTGCGCGCCTCTGTCAGATACCTCCGAAGCTGCTCTGCGGCAAGCTTGTAACTTAGGCCTTCGGCGCGAATGCTCGAAATGCAGTTGCGCTCGGCGTCGATGCGGCCCGGCCGCGGTTCCCAAGTAATGTAAGCGCCCAGCGAGTCGGGTGAGCTCAGCCCCGGCCGTTCGCCAATCAGCACAACTGAGATATGCGCCTTCAACGCCAGTCCGATCTCATCTCCAATCGCCACGCGTCCCTGCTCGACCACCACGATCGGCCCGATAGACCATCCAGCGAGTAGAGGCAGCAACTCCTTCATCAACGGAACCGCATGCCTCTCCACAGCCAGCGCGGACAGGCCATCCGCGAAAATCACAATCAGCTCGTAATCTGCCCCATCGGCAAGCGTCGCGATCGTCTCTCGGCTCGCATCATCCAGCCTGCGCCCCAGGTCTGGCCGCTGTAGATAGATGGTCCGATCGGTACACGCCGAGCACACTCGCAAAACCTCAAACTGTGTCGCCCGCTCCAACTCCACCGCCAACGCAACAGCGTCCAACCGGCTGTGTACCGCGTCGCGTGCCTGCGCGTGGGCACGTTGAAAGTCCAACAAGTCACGCGTCTCCAGGCTCACGCCCGTGCGGCCCAGGCCTACGCGGGCCTGCGTCAGCGCACGCCACCGCGCCGCCAACGCCCCATGGTTCTGTTGCGGATTTGCCTCAAGTTCGGTCATACGGAAAGCAATCTCTCGGGCAGTCCTTCGGGATTGCCTACCTCGAGCCGCAGTTGCTGGAACCTCTCGCCTTCAAGCCATGCATCAAATTCCGGCGCGGGCCTGAGCCCCAGCACGCGTCGGATGTACAGCGCATCGTGAAAGCTGGTGCTCTGGTAGTTGAGCATCACATCGTCGGCCCCCGGAACGCCCATGATGTAATTCACTCCGGCCACGCCCAGCAGCGTTAGCAGCGAGTCCATGTCGTCCTGATCCGCCTCCGCGTGGTTCGTATAGCAAACATCGCAACCCATCGGGAGCCCGAGCAGCTTGCCGCAAAAGTGGTCTTCCAGGCCTGCCCTCAGAATCTGCTTCCCGTCGTAGAGATACTCCGGCCCGATGAAGCCCACTACCGTGTTCACCAGCATGGGCCGGTATCGCCGCGCCACGGCATACGCACGCGCCTCCAGCGTCTGCTGATCCACACCATGATGCGCGTTTGCTGAGAGCGCCGACCCCTGCCCCGTCTCAAAGTACATCACGTTGTCACCCGTGCTTCCATCTGCGCAAACCCCGCCGCGCTTGAGCGCCCGCGCCGCCTGGTGGGCTTCGTCCAGCAGCGCCAGAGTCACGCCAAAGCTGCGATTGGCTGCCTCAGTTCCGGCGATGGACTGGAATACCAGATCCACCGGCGCTCCCGCCTCAAGCGCAGCCATCAGCGTCGTGATGTGTGCCAGCACGCAGCTCTGCACAGGAATCTCAAACCGCCTTCGCAGCCCATCGATCATCCGCAGCAGTCTGGCGGTCGAGGTCACGTCATCCGCAGCCGGATTGATTCCGATCACCGCATCGCCTGAGCCAAGCAGCAGCCCATCGAGAATTGCAGCCGCAATCCCCTCCGGCGCGTCCGTCGGATGGTTGGGCTGCAACCGCGCGCTCAGCCGGCCCGCCAGCCCAACCGTAGTCCTGAACCGCGTCACTACTCGAATCTTCACTGCCGCCGCAATCAGATCCTGCACCCGCATCAGCTTGCTCACCGCTGCCGCCATCTCTGGCGTGATGCCTGCGAAAATCGCAGCTATCCGCTCCGGCGTGGCATCATCCGACAGCAGCCAGTTGCGAAACTCGCCCACCGTCAACGAGCGCAGTGGAGCAAAAGCCACCTGGTCGTGCGTGTCCACAATCAGCCGCGTCACTTCGTCGGCTTCATAAGGAATCACATGCTCTGCGAGGAAGTGGCTCAGCGGCAGGTCGGCCAGCGCACACTGCGCGGCCACGCGTTCCTCGGCCGAAGTCGCGGCCAGCCCGGCAAGCGCGTCGCCGCTTCGCATCGGCGTGGCCTTGGCGAGCAACGCGCGCAGATCGGGGAACGTGTAGCGAGTCTGGCCGATGGTGTGAGCGAAGGTCATGCGGTGATGCATACAGGATAGCGGGAAATGGCAACTGATCCCGAGACCCGCGACCGGAACCCGTGCAAACCAGCAGGCCCACAGCGCAAAGTTGTTAGAATTGGCGGTGTTTTGAGTTGGCCGGAGGATGAAGCATGAATCGGATCGAGAAGTGGGCAAAGTTCGCAGTCGTCGTGTTTCTGGCCGCGGTAGCTGCGCAATTACCCGCGGCGAAGGCGCAGGACAATCCGTTGGCGGTGACAACGACCGCCCCCCAGATGCCCACGCCTGCATCAACTGCCGCGCCCACATCCACACCCCCCCCCAAGCCCGCCCCGCCTCAGTATCCGCTGCACCGCACCTATCACGAAGGCGAAACACTCGCCTATCAGATGAAAGGCCAGAACGAGGCCTGGCACTACACCATCCGTGCAGACGGCATCGTAACCAAGAGCCCCACCGGTCCATTCCTCGAGGAATATCGCTGGTCCGCGATGGAATCCGACGGCAAGCCCGTCACCCTCTCCGCTGAGTCCCTGGCCTATCGCGAAAAGGTCTCGCTCGACGCCGCCTATATGCCCGGAATGCCCCCACTCAACAACGTCGATCGCGCCCTCGTCGGCCCCATCTCCGACTTCATGACCTTCTACTCCGATGAGTGGCTGGCCAACCGGATGAATGCTTTGAAGAAGGTGGGCGATCACTTCTACTTCGTCGTGCCCTTCAACCCCTCATGGGCCGACGGCACCCACGTCATCCTTGGCGAAGACTCCATCGCCTTCGACATGACCTGGAAGAGCACCAACGAAGCAGACCACACGGCTCTCATCCTCATCCGCCACGTCCCGCCCGCCAAGCCCACCGTCCACCTCAATGCCGATTGGATGAAGAAGCCCGTCGCCGACACACCCAACAACTGGGTCGAGGTCCAGAAAAACGACGATGGCAAATTCGATGCGGCTGTTGGCAATGAGACCTTCGATGTCCTGCTGACGATCGATCTGACCGACGGCAAGATTCTCAGCGGCACCATGGACAACACGGTCAAGACCATCCATTGCACATGCGAAGATCAGCAACTGACCAAATGCGGAGAGCCGGTGCCCCACGAGGTTTTCCGGAAGATCGAGATTACGCTGATCAAATAGCTGGACCGCTCCAGAGCTACAATCTCGACATGATGAGCCTCGTCCGCAGCCAGGTCCCCGACCCGAGCGGCGCGCTGATCCCGTCCAACATCGCCACTGGCAGCGCCATCCTGTCCGGTAAGGGCGGCGAAACCGACACCATCTCCGTGGCCTTGGCTTCGTCGGTCTACAACGTGCGCAATGCAACCTGTGGCGGGGTATGCAGCACATGCAATGGCGCAACCGAGTTCGGCTTCAACCCTGCCGCATACGATATGGCGGTACTCGCGTGGCTACAGGGCGATGCGCAGGTTACGTGGAACACAGGCACCGGCTACATCAACCCATCCGGCATCACCTTTTCGAGCGGAAACACCTCGATTGTCACCATCAATTCCGGGGGAGGGATGCAGGGACAGGCCCCGGGAACAACCAGTGTTTCCTTTTCGATGGACGACTCCCCTATTTACGAACTGGACTGTTCGAACTACCCATACTGCCCATTTGCCAACATCGGCGGCGGCGCGCCGACGACGGTCGGGCAAATTCCGACCTCGTTGAAGCTGGTGACGGCGCCCCCGACGATCCTTCAACAAGGAAACAACAACGCAACCAACGGGTGCCCACTGGGAAATTACGGAATTGAGATTGACATTGACTACCAAGTGCTGGACCAGAATGGGGCGCCAATTGCAAGCGCAAATATGGAGCCGCAAGAAAATATCCCTGGGGTCACAACCGGCTATCAAGACATCGGACCCAGCCGAATTAGCGGGACCTCAACATTTACGAGGGCTGACGGCACATTCGATGACGCCCCGGTTGGAAAATGCCCGCCTGTCCCCGTCACTACCCTAACCCCCTTTGCGACGCAGTCCATCCAGATTCTTTTGAATGGAACCGCTTACCCCGTCCGCACAAACAGCTACTCGTACAGCACAACCAATTTGCCCAATCACGGAACAGTCACGAACGGAAAGGATATCAATGCTTCGCAGTAGACGGCATCCATTCGCAGCTTCACTCATTGCAGGCTTGTTTATTGCCGCGGCTTCCTTGGGCCCATCAGTCTCGTGGGCGCAAACGACCGCCGAAGAAACCGTACAGGCTGCGATGACAAAAGGCGAAGATGGAGTGTACGGAGCGTACAACTCATTTGTGGCAAGGTCGCTTTCGCGCCTTGGGGATGCCTCATCAGTCGCACTCACAAAACTTCTGGTCGACAGGCTGATTGCGGACGCAGATATTCCAGCCATCTTACTCGTCGTGAGAGATTCTTATGACTCCCCTAAAAGTATCCAAGATGCGGCAGAGCGACAACCACGCACCACCTTGTATCTGCTTCGCTCCCTGTCACAAGTGACAAAGAATCCGAAGATTCTCGCGTCGATTGGAGAGACCGCCGCGTACGTTAAGAGCCAGTATGCAGCGTATTCGAGAAATCATCCTGACAAGTAGTTCTCAGAAGGAGCGTGGAGCGATCATGCGAGCCGGAAACTAATCCTCCGCTGTGCTCGACTGTTCATGCCCCTGCGCCCGTTCTTCGCCTAGATGTGAATCGACGCCGCCCGCACGCTCACGCCGCTGATCTCCGCCGCGCGGGCCTCAGCATAGCTCGCCGCGCCCAGCAGCGCCGCTCGGCTCTCCAGTATGATCCGCACCGGCATGTTGATGAGCAACTGCGACAGCCGCCCCTTGTCGGTGAAGGCCTTCATGAACGTGCCGTCCTTCAGCTTCTCAAGGATGCGCGGCGCAATGCCGCCGCCCACGTAAACGCCGCCCACCGACAAAACCTTCAGCGCCAGGTTGCCCGCCTCAGCCCCGTAGGCCGAAACAAACATGTTCAGCGCCTTCTCGCAGATCTCGCTCTTGGCCGCCAGCGCGCACTCCGTGATCACCGCGTTCGGGTCCTCCGCGGCCATGCGTACGCCGAGCCACTTGGGAACCTCCACGCCGCGAACCTCGCTGAGGAAGTCGTACACATTGGTCAGACCCATGCCGCTGACCACACGTTCAAAGCTGATGCGCCCGTCGTACTTCTGTTTCAGGAAGCGCAGCAGGTCGATCTCATCTTCGTTTCGCGGCGCGTAGTCTGAGTGGCCGCCCTCTGAAGGGTAGGGAACATGGCCGTGACCGTTCCAGATCAGCAGTCCTTCGCCCAGTCCGGTTCCGGCGGCAATCAGCGCGCGGTTGCCCACTTGGCTGGCGTCGCCTTCAGCCAGCGTGAAGATCTGGTCCGGCGCGAGCTCGGCCACGCCGTACCCGTTCGCCTCAAGGTCATTGATCAGGAATACATGTGTAATGCCGAGGCTCGTTGAAAGCTCCCGGCTGTCCAGCGTCCAGGGAAGATTTGTGAGGCGCAGCCGGCCATTCCGCACCGGTCCAGGCACGCCGAAGCATGCCGCATCTACCTTTGCCCCTCCGAGGAACTTCTTTACGATCTCTTCGAGCCCGGCATAGTCCTTGGCCGGATAACGCTCGTCCCGCGCATACTCTAGTTTTCCTTCTTTAAAGTCGTACAGCGCCAGATGAACCTTGGTGCCGCCTACGTCTCCGGCCAAAATCATTGTTCCCTCTCAAAAAAACCGCAGCCTTCCGCATCTGTGGGGGGCAGAAGCGAGGCTGCGGCCTTATCTAAAATTAGCGTAAGTATACCGCTTGAAGGCCTTATAAGTTGACTCGGCAGGCGCTCCACATCGCGCGGTCCAGTTAGTACTTCGTGCAGAACTTGCGCCTTGTCCTGGCCCGCAATCAGAAAGAAAACTGACCGCGCAGCATTGATCACCGGCCACGTCAAAGTAACCCGCCACGTATCCTTCTGCGGCACATGATTGGCGACAACAATGCGGTTCGTCTCGTGGAGCGCAGCCGTCTGCGGAAACAGCGAAGCGGTATGGCCGTCCGGGCCCATTCCCAGCGCAACAAGATCAAACCGTGGGATATGCGCTCCTTCCAGGCGAAAGCTTTCTCTGAGCTCCGACTCGTATTCGTCCGCTGCTTCCAGGGGATCGAGTTCTCCCTCGATCCGGTGAATCTGGTCTGGCGTCAACGGAACATGGTCGAGAAGAGCCTCGCGCGTCATGCGGTAGTTGCTCTCAGCATCGTTCGGCCTCACGCACCGCTCATCCACCCAGTAGAGGTCCAGGTCGCTCCACGGCATGCGCGAGCGCCACGGCTGATTTGGGTCGGCCAGCAATTGGAATGTTGCCTTGGGAGTCGTCCCGCCGCTGATGGCGATGCGAGCGCGGCCCCGCCCCTCCACCGCCTCTCCCACCATCTCAACAAAGTACCGCGCAGCATGCTGAGCCAGCGCCGCGGCATCTTGCTCAACGTAATACTTCACCCTTATAGTCCTGGACATCGGGCGGGAACCTCCAGATGCTAGGTTACACGGAAGCCATGAATAGACTGTGGAGGACTAATATTCTAAGGCCCGGACGTGATCGTTTAGCCACACTTACGGGTCACGCGTAGGATCCGAGCCTGCGGTCTGAGGGGTCTGCTACTTCCCCAGGTAGACCCGGTACTGTGTCTCCAGCACTCCCGATGCGCGCGCCAGGGCAAGCTTGGCCAGATTGTACTGGTAAAGGCTCTCGATCAGGTTGCTTTCAGCCGATGCAAGCGACGACTGCGCCTCAACGAGGGGAAGGTTGTCGTCCACGCCGGCATTCACGCGATCGGTTTCATCGGAAACGGTGCGTGTGGCCAATCCCACATTAGACCGCGCCACCGTGACGAGTTGCCGCGTCGCGTCCACGTCCAGCAGCGCCACCCGAACCTGCTCTTCGATGTGCGTCCGCAGCTCCGCCAGTTGCGCGTTCACTGAGTCAAGCTGTGCCTGCGCGGCTTCCACATCCCCGCGCAGCTTGGCCTCGCGAAACAACGGAATCGACAGCGTTCCCTGGGCCGCAAAGTTGCCGTGGGTGCCGGCGTCGTTCACCGTGCTTACGCCCCAGTACCCCCCAAAGGTCAGCGTGGGCAACCGGTAGCTACGGTAAGCCGCGTGGATCGCCTTGTACTCCACCGACTGATTCAGCAGGTTCTGGTAATCCTGCCGGTACTTGTAGGCGACGTCCCGAACCTCGTCGGGTGTCTGCGTTGCCAACTCGTTGTAAGGTGTTGGATCGGTGAGCGCAACCTTCTGCCCCGGCGCAACTCCTATCTCTCGCTTGAGCAGGATCAGGTCCTTCTCCAGCGCGTTCTCCGCGGCAATCAGCGCCTGCTGCTGAGCCTGCAACTGGACCCGCGCGCGCAGCTCGTCCAGGTTCGATACCGTCCCCGCCTCATGCGCATCGTGGGCCTGCTTGAAGATGAGTTGGTCCGAGTCCAGCAGCGCCTTCGCATTGTCCACTTCGCTTGCCGCGGCCAATGCGTGCAGGTAAGCTGTGGCCACCTGCTGCACCACCTCACCCCTCGCCGACATCTTGGCAAAGTGTGCTGCGCGGTCCGCTGCGCCGGCCGCCTTGTATCCATCAAACACCGGACCGGAGAAGAGTGTCTGGCTGAACTGAAGCTGTCCAGTTGTCAGATCGTCTCGAGTGATCGAGGAGAATCCAGGCGGAACCACACCGCCCGGAAAGAAGGAAGCAAATTTGCTGATAACGCTTGAATTGAAGCCAATGGCCGCCAGGTTGTGCTGGTAGACGCCCGTGCCGCCGCTCAACTGGATCAGCGGGAAAAACTCCTGAACCGCCTCCAGCTTTTCTCCGTCGAGCGACTTCTGCATGGCTTCGGACTGCTTCAGCCCGAGATTGTTCTCCAACCCTCGCTTCACTGCCTCATCGAGCGACAGCTTCAGCGTGTCGTCCATGGCGGGATGTGCCGTAACGCTCCCATAAAAGGGGTTTTGCGCCGAAGACGGATTCTGCGTCTGGGCCTGCGACAAGACCGAGCCCAGCAGAAAGACCGCAGTCAAAACTGCAACAGATGCCCGCTGGTTCCCCGGCCGAACATAAGAATGAGGAAAAGGATTCACAACCATCATTTTCTCAGATGATCCGGCGTGGCGCGAAGATTCGAAGCCTGATAGGAAATGGCGGTCAGCATGGGGCGCTATGCCCTGACCTGCATGAATCCAAGCTGTCCGGCGGCATCCAGAAGCGGCAAATCTCCAGAGATGAACGGGCGATTTAGGGGCCGCCCAGAGGTCCAAACGAACGCCGCAGCCAGTTGGAGAGCGTCCGCCGCGCGCAACGGAAAGCGATCAAGGAAGCGCTCTGCCTCGGAACGAACCTGTGAAGCAGGGAGAATCTCTCGCCATCTTGAGCGCATTTCTTTCAGGCGAGCTTGTGCAACCACCTGTTCATTTGGTGTGATTTGGCCTGCACGTAATAAGCGCGCCGCCGCTCCTCGTATCTCAACTGGCGCGGCCCACCAAACAACTTTGTTAAATCGCAGGTTCAGTGCCTCGGCATCCGGTGTTGCACGCTGTTTTACACAAAGAGGAACGAGCGAACTTGAATCCCAAAATGCAGACTCCATTTAGCGCTCGCCCTTGGCCCAGTCAATCGCTTCCCTGACGGCCTCGTCCGACACATTCGCCGACGGTAGCGCCCAAAAGGCATCCCAATCCATCGGAGTAGGGTCATCGGGTGGCTTCATAATGCCCGCTGCAATCAGCCGTGCTTCCTCTTCCCCGTAAGTTTCTGATGGCTCCATCGGCACCATCCTCGCAATCGGCACATTCCGATCGCAAATCACCACCTCTTCGCCGTTGCGCACATGGCGGAGATACGCAGAGAGCTGGTTCTTCAAAACGCCAATGTTCGCGGTTCGCATGGGTCTATTGTAGTCTAACTTGGCTAAGTTAGCTAAGTTTGTTCGGATCCCAGCAATTGACCCCCTAAACCATAGCTCGTTCCTTCACCGTCAGGTAGTGGTTCAGCACCGACGACGTCAGGAACTCGGGGTGAATATCCATTGTGAGGGCGCCCTGCTCGTGCAGCCGGGCCAGCAGCAGTTCGCGCCGTCCAGCCATCTCCTGTGCCGCCGCCGCGCGGAACATCTGCGCAAGATTTGCCGGGCGTGCCTGGGCAATCATGTCGATTTCAGGCTGGCCCATGGCCACAAACAGCAGCACGTGCCGCCGCAGCAGTTGCATCGCCCCGTCAATCACCTCAGGCCGCATCGCCGTCTCGGCCAGGTCCGTAATCCACAAGATCAGCGACCGACGCGGCTGCAAGCGGTTCAGAATGGCAGTCGCGCGCAGATGGTCAGCCTCGCCCTCTTCAGCCCGCGCCACGGCCAGCGCCTCTATCAACTGCCGCAGATGTGTCGCGCCCCGCCCCGGCAACAGCCGCTGCTGGATCCCTTGCCCATACGCCAGTAGCCCCACCCGGTCCCCGGAAAACAGCGCCAGTTGCGCCAGCGCAACCGCCGTCGTGCAGGCAAAGTCCAGCTTGGAATGCGTGTTGACCGCGTTGCTGAACTCCGGCGCGATTCCTTTTCCCAAAGCTGCCACCGGATCATGCGTCGGTGTCACCCGCGACCGCATCAGCCGCCCGCAATCCAGCACAATCCATACCGCCTGGCTGCGCTCAATCTGGTACTGCCGCGTGATGGGTGTCCCGCGCCGCGCCGTCGCCGTCCAGCAAATATCCCGCAGATCGTCGCCCTCCCGATACTCGCGCAGGCTCTCGAAATCCCGCCCCAGTCCCCGCTGCCGCGCCTGCCGCAACTGCAGGTCAATCTGCCGGCTCCGCGCCAGAAATATCTGTTGCTCCTCGCCCGTCCTCAACGCCGGATACACCCTCACCGGCTGCACCAGCCTCGCCTTCGCCCAGCGCTCGGTCAATCCCAACGGCGAGCGATAGCGGACGAATAGCCACCCCGTCTCCGTATCCCCGCGCTCCTGCGGCGTTACCGTATACCGCAGCTTCGCAGGCACCCTCGGAAACGCCGTCAGCCTATGCGTTGGCGGCTGCGCCTGCACGCCCGTCAAAGCCATCGGCAGATCGTCCACCAGCCAGCAATCCACAATCGTCCGCCCCATGTTCTCAACGGTCAGCTCAATCTCCGTCTGATTGTCGAGCGCCGGCGCATTCGACCACGACCGACCCGCCGTAAGCTGCCCCGCGTTTGGCAACCTCAACCCGTCCAGCACCGCCGCCAACAGTACCAGCGCATCCCAGCCCAGCATGGCGTAGGCCAGCCTCCCAACCCAGAACCCCGGAATCAGCCACACAAACCCCAACAGCAGCAGGCCAATCGCCCGCGGCGTCAGCCCAAAGGCCAACACCCGCCGCCGCTCGCAAACCGCGCGCATCGGATCGGGATGGAGGCTGGGAAGGTTCATAGGGGATCTAAGCCAGATCGAGTGCGAAGGCCAAAGCTCGATTGAATTCGGCTAGTTTGGGTCCAGAGAGAGACCCGACGTATTGCGTCAATGCCGATTTTGGAATGCTCGTCAAACCATCACACCAAATCCAGCAGTCATACTTCATGCCCTCGTCTATACCGATGCTTACTTGTGTTCGAGAGCCTTGCCCGTTTGTGAATACTGGCGCGCAGATCACCGTTGAAAACCGCGAATCGACTTCAGCCTGTCGGCTTGCGATGACGAATGTACGGAACTTCTTGGGATCTCCGGGCGGCTGGTGCACACGATAAAGTTCACCTCGGCGCATGTCTATTACTCTGCCGATTCATAAGCGATTGGCGCTTGATAGCGAAGCACGTCTTCCATCTCTCGATTGAAGTAGTCGGCGTTCTCGTTCAGTATTTGAATGTCACGTTCATTGGCGGCGCGCCGGGCCTCGTTTCGGAGATGGTCGCGCAGCGCCCTTTCGATAAAGGCGGATCGGGACCTCGCGGACCCCGCCTTTCTGTCCACCTCGGCCAGCAGGTCAGATGAAAGTGTGATAGAAGTCTTCGTTTTCATACTACCTTTATACCACCTTTCCGGATCCCGCTACTGCCGCGGCACCGGCACTTCCGCAATCACATCCGTCAGCGCCCGGTCTGCATCAAATCCCTCCAGCTCCGCCTCCGGCTTCAACATCACGCGATGCCGCAGCACCGGCAACACCGCTCGCTTCACATCGTCGGGAACCAAATAGTCGCGCCCATCAAACGCCGCCGCCGCCTGCGCCACGCGCATCAGGCTCAGTGCAGCGCGCGGGCTCGCCCCCAGCAACAGTGTCGGCCACTCGCGCGTCCGGCGAGCGAGCGACAAGATGTACCCATAAAGCTCGGGCTCAATCCTTATCGCCCGTACCTCAGCGCAAGCCGCCGCCAGCAGTCCCATGGGAATCGGCGCAATCACCGATTCCTCCAGCAAACCGCCTCCGTGGCCACCGTGGTGCCGCTCCAGAATCTGCCGCTCCTCTTGTTCGGTTGGATACGCAACGCGAATCTTCAGCAGGAATCGATCCAGTTGCGCCTCCGGCAGCGGATACGTCCCCTCAAAATCCACCGGGTTCTGCGTCGCAAAGACCGTAAAATGCGCAGGCAGCGCGCGCCGCATGCCATCGCTCGTCACCTGCCGCTCTTCCATGCACTCCAGCAACGCCGCTTGCGTCCGCGGAGGCATGCGGTTGATCTCGTCCACCAGCAACAGATCGGTAAACACCGGCCCGGCGTGAAAGCTGAACGTGTCTGTCCCCGGCCGCAGAATGCTCGTGCCCAGAATGTCGGCCGGCATCAGGTCGGGCGTCGCCTGCACGCGCTGGAATCCCAGCCCCATCAGCCGGCCCAGCGCCTTCACCATCAGCGTCTTCGCAATGCCCGGCACGCCTTCAAGCAGCGCATGCCCCTGGCACAGCACTGCAATGATGATCTCTTCCAGGGGGGCGCTCTGCCCCGCGATCACGCGGCCCAACTCGGTCTGCGCATGCTTGATCAACTGGCTTGTCGCGCCCAAAAAATTGGGCGAGTTACCTGCGCTTGAAGCCTGGCCCGCTTCTGAGTTACCTGATTCTGAGTTACCCGGCTCGGAGATGACGTCGTCGCTCATGACTGCCTTTCCTTCTGCTTAGTCTGCTGAAACTGTTTCGCGCCGCGCGGCCGCGCCGCTTCTTTCAGATTCTCCATGTGGTGATGGAGCCGGACAATCATCTTGTACGCGTCGCGCGGCATCACGGTCTCGCCCCACGCTGCTTCTTCGCATGCCGCCAGGTCGGCCTCAAGCGAATCATCCATGTTGCCAAACCGCCGACGAATCGTCGCCGCCAGCTCACCAGCCTTGATTGGCGCCCCGCGCAACCCGCACAGCCGCAGCGACTGCCGACGGAACCGCTCCAGCGCGATCGCCACCGCCGTCGATGCCGCGCCCGCGTTGCGATAGAGCGAACCGAGCGCCTCAAGAAATTCAATCGGTGTTGCCCGCGCCGGTAAAGGCAATTCGCGAATCGGCCCGCTGCGCCGACTGAAACTGAAGACAATCAGGATGAACATCCCGATCATGCCCGTCCACAGCAGCGTGAGCGAAGGGCCTGACGCATAGCTGAACGTCGACCGAATCTCCCCGTGCAGCGACTCGTCCCAATAGAACTTGTGCCCATCGCGCGGCCCCAGCGAGTTCAGCAGCAGGTCAAGGTTGTTTCCTCTCGCAAGAGACCCGTTCTCGAGCGGCGTCGAGCTCGCCCACCACACCACGTGCCCGTTGCCCCAGTCATATTCCACCACGGTCGGCTGTCCTGCACAACTGAAGTCCACCCGCTGCGCCGGATTGCCCACCTGCCAGGTCGCCCCCGGCACCATCCACACCTCGCCCGTGTTCGCCAGCGGCGTCAGCCCATCCGGCTCCAGTTGACAAGCGGCAAAGGTGAAGTCTTCGGGCGGCGCGCTCGCCTCGCCTGGAAGGATGTATCCGCCCATCTGCCCCGTCGCCAGCACGCGCCCTCCGCGCTCCACAATCTGTCTCACCGCCTTGATGTCGGTCGTCTCGCGCGTAAATGGCTGCGCAAAGATCACCACTGTTTGCGGCCCTGCCTGCGCGGCAAGTTCGCTGAGCGGCCGCTCCCACCGCTCGATTGGATAATTCGATCGCAGCAGCGTTTCATACGCCGCCCGCGCCCCGTGTTGTCCTGCAAGATAGGTCGAGGGCAGGGGATTGTCGTTGTTGTTGCTGCTCGGCATAAGCAGGCCGATCGCCACGGCAAGGACAAGCGCGATCCCCACGGACCAAAGAAGGAGTTTCCGGTCGGCGGCGTCGAGAGAGGAGAGAAACTTCATCGCGCCGCTCCCTCCGCGCTTGCCGGGGCGCCGCCCGCAGCAGGCGAGCTCGCCCGCGCACCGCCCGCGATCAGCCCGTTCGCAATCTCCTCCACTCGCCTATACTCCTGCTCGCCTGCGGGTCGCCCGCCATACCAGACCCGCTCGAAGCTGCGCGTCAGGGCCCTTAGCGGCGCCTTGCGTGCATCTTCCGGCGCCACCAGAGCCAGATACTCGCGGGGCGTCCTCGCCCGGTCCGCCGGCCACAGCCGCTTCGACTCAAGCCGCGAAATCGCCGCCCAATAGACAAAATGGATTGCCTCGCGCCACTGGCCCGCAGCCGCGGCTCTCCGCCCATCCTCAAGCCACAACTGCCAGTCCCGCGCCGATGCGGCTCCGGGCGCGGGCAAATCGCTGTTGGGCACCAGCCGCACGCGCCAACGGCGCTCAAACTGGATCAGCCCCCAGAGCAGCCCCACACACACGGCCAAAATGAATCCCCAAACAATCACACGCCCCAGCCAGGCCGCCTTCGCTGTCAGCTTCCCTGCGTTTTCAAAGAACGTGTTGATCCACTGGGCAAACTTCTCCAGCGCCGATTGCTGCGCACTCTCGGCTTCCAGCCCCCTGAAATCCCGCCCCGCCAGCACCTGCTTCATCACCGCTCTTTCCGCGTCGTGCCCAGGCGGCGTCACAGCTGGACGGTCTGCGTCGGCCAGGTCCTTGGCCAGCCGCGCCTCGGCGCCCTGCAGCAACTGGCTGGTCTTGGGTTGCGGCGGACGAGCACCATCCGCCGGAGCGTCCTTCTTCGCCTCCGGCGCAACCACATCCTTGTCCTGAGCTTCTGAGATCAGCACCCGCAGCCACCCATAGCGAATCAGCCGCCGGGCATCGGTCGCGCCTGGCTGGGCCTTGCCGGGCAGCGCCTTGCCCGTCAAAGCCAGCGGAACGCGATCGTCCGGTCCAACCTGCCCAGGGTCGCAGGTCTTCAGGTCGCGCGCCTTCGCGCAAGCTTCCACAAGCGTGGTCAGAGCCATCAGATGCTGTTTGTACTCGTCAAGCGAAGCATCGCGGGGTTTGCTGGCAGCGGAAGGCGAAGGATGCTCGGCCGCCAGCGGCGAATCCGCCCGCGCCGAAGCTGAACCCAGAAGCGCAGCCCCCAGAATCGCAATCGGCAGCGCAGACCGCGCTGCTCCGCATATGGCCTCGCGTATCCGGTCAAGAAACTCGCCGCCAGATTTGGATTCGGTTGAGGTCATTCCGGCCGCGGGCATCCTTTGCTCAGCTTCGTGGTCTTCGCTGCGTATCCGCTGATGATAGTTCAGTGCGATGCCGATTTGCGATGCCACTTCCGTGTTTCAAGCCGCCTGCTAGACCTACGCCTCACCAGCCTACTGTGCCGGATGAATCCAAATCGCATTTCCTCCGCCCGAGGCCATGTTGACCAGCAGCACCGAGTCCTGCGTCACCGGCTGCCGCGTGATCGTCGTATGCGTCGGCTCCTGTGCTGCGTCAGGTGCATCCGCGTAAATCTCCGCTACAAAGTTCCCCGGTCCTAAGAAGTTGAGCGGCAGGTTCACCGAGTGGTCTTCCCAACTCGAGATTGATCCCAGGTACCAGTCCTTCCCGCTCCGCCGTGCAACAGAGATCCACTCCATCGGCACGCCGCCCAGCACGTGAATCTCGTCCCACGTCGTCGGCACACGCTTGATAAAGTCGAACTCCTTCTGTCCCTGGTAGTGCTCGGGATAGTCCGCCACCATCTCAAACGGGCTCTCGAATACAACAAACAGCGCCAGTTCATGCGCCCGCGTGCCCAGCCCCATCGGCATCATGTTGCGCGCCACAAAGGTTTCGCGATTCGCGTTGCCAAACGCACCGGGCGTGTAGTCCATCGGCCCGGCCAGCATCCGCGTAAACGGCAGCGTCGTGTTGTGTACCGGCCCTGTGCGCGCTGACCACTTCAGATACTCCTTGCCCATCACGCCTTCGCGTGTAATCAGGTTCGGCCAGGTGCGGCGCAGCCCGTCGGGCTTGTACGCGCCGTGAAAATCGATCATCAGGTGATGCGCCGCAGCGTTCGAAATCACGCGGTGGTAGAAGTCCACCATCCACTGATCGTCGCGATTCATGAAGTCGATCTTCACCCCGGCGATGCCCCACTTTTCGTAGAGGGGAAACGCCCGGTCCATGTACTTGTCCACCGATGTCCAGTGGGCCCAAAGCCATATCTTCACGTTCCGCCCCTGCGCATACTTGATCAGCCCCGGTAGGTCCACATCCGGATTCACCTTCGTAATGTCGGCCAACTGTGCGTAGTCGTCCGACCGGGTGCCCGGCACCGCCGCCCAGCCCGCGTCGATCAGCATGTACGGGAACCCCGAGTCCGCTGCGAAGTCGATATAGTGCTTCATGGTGTTGGTGTTCATGCCGGTCTTGAAGCTCACGCTGGGCGCTGCCTCGCCGCTCCACCAGTCCCACGCCGACTTGCCGGGCTTGATCCACGACGTATCTGCGATCTTCGACGGCGGGTTCAGATTGAGCACCATGTTCGACTCAATCAGCCTCCCTGGCTCGTCCGCAATCAAAAGCACGCGCCACGGCGAGTTTGCCGGCGCCGGCGTATCCACCGCGATGCTCGCGTCGTCCACGTGCGGCGACAGCTCGCTGCGCAACGCGAACGCCCCCGGAGCCTTCTTCAGGTACATTCCGGCGTAGTTGTCGATATCCGCCTCGGTGATCGCAACCCATCCCAGCCCCGGCTCCTCCGCCAGAAACGGCAGCCCGATCAGCCAGTCCCTGTGCAGGCCGCTCACTTGCCGCATTGTGTACTCGTCTTCGTACGGGGTCTGAAACCCCTCCAGCAACAGCGGGTAACTGGTCGCGTCCTTGGCGAATGTAAACTCAGTCAGCTCATGCGCGATCTTCACCTGGTGAATGGAAGGCTGATCGGGAATCGTGTAGCGAAAGGCCACGCCATCATTGAAGACCCGCACCTCCACGCTGATCTTGTGGTCCGATCGATCGGCAAAGTCCGCGCGCAGCCAGTTGTAGTTGTTGCGCACGGCCTTGGTTTTCCCCACCGGGATCGTATAGGTCTCATCGGCCTGGCCGGTAGTTGTCGCGCTCTCCCGCATTCCTGGGCCCAGTGCCCCCGGTCCGGCCAGTTCCAGCCCCAGCCGCGAGTGCTCAATCGCACGCTTGCCGCGAAACTCCACGGCGTAGAACATCGAGGACTCAACAGGGTTCTTCGCCGCGAACACTCCTGTCTCGTCCACTACCGGCAGCGCGCCCGATAGCAGAAACGTGATGCTCCCATCCGGTGAGCTCACCCTTCGCGCTCCAGTATCGGCTTGCTGTCCAAGGGATATCTGTGTGGCACTCAGGGCAAAAAGACAGATCAGCATCAGGCGCGTGCGCGTCATTCATTCCTCCATTTCAACTGCTCTATAGATATCGGGCGCTCGCTGGTTGCAGGCACGCGCCAGTATACCGTTCCCTGGCCTCAAGCTGGTTCCGCTCCCGGAGGCAACTCAGTCCCTGCCATCGGAAGCTGGGCGGCAATGGGCGCGTCTTTGCGGCGTCGCTCATCGTGATAGACCACGCTGAGCGTAACAACGAAGCTTCCGTAAAGCAGCGCAGTCCACACATAGAAGAAGCAGGCAACAACCAATCCGCCCACCACGACCGCAGCAATTACCCAGGGGCCTGATGGGTGACTTTGCGACACCCCCATCACAAGTGCGCCGATCGCAAACACCACTAATCCCACCATGTAGAGAACCATGAAACAGGCCGTCCCGATCAGGTCAACGACCAGCAGCAGAAGAAAGATTCGCCCCTTGCTTCCCTGCGTGAGGTAAGTGCTTCGCCGGATCGCATCTCCCGCCGTAAGGCCTTCTTCCAGCCACGCCGGAAACGCCAGCGACATCCGCAGCGCGACGATGATGCCGTAAACATAGGCTGCAAGGTAGAGAAGCATCAGTACCGGAAAAACGGCAAATAGCGCGGGAGAGGGAGCCTGGTTTGGAAATCCTGGAGTCAGCAAAGCAAAAAGACCAAATCCCACGCACATGATCGCAAGCACCAGCCCAAAGGCCCTGAAGTAGATCCAGAGCAGCAGAACGATCGACTGCCCCATGCGCGTCCAGGCCACCCCGAAGCATTCCCCCACGCTCGTTCCAACACCGGAGTCAATCTTGTTCCCTGCATGGAACGCGGCCCCCAGATAGAATGCGCCGATGACCATCATTGGGATCATCCACAGCAAAGTTAACGGAAGCACGATCCGCATCATAGTGAACTGAGCGTTGACTGCGGCAAGTGGATCGCTGCTCGGTGTTAGAAGCGGGCGCAGGCTGTTGAACATGATTCCGAACATCGCCGCATAGAGCACGATCATCGCCACCCCAGGCGCCACTCCGATCCCCAGAAACAATTTCAGGTGATCCCGCAGGATTTGATAGACCCGCGAGAGCGCGAACCCAAACGGCATGGGTGGGAATTCTGCTCTTGCGGCGCTTGCTGGCCGGTTGCCTTCCGTCATGACTGCACCCCACTTTCTGGTTGTGTTGCTTCCGCTGCCTCTGTCGTTTCTGCATCTTCCGTTTGCTCGGGAGCCTGCAATGGCACCAGCCCGCGCGCACCGTCGAAAGCATCATCCTTGCGAACCGTTTCAAATCCGGGCGCGGCTGCTGGACCCTCGCCTCCGGGCTCAGTCCTCAACTCTATCGGTGGAGTCGCCACACCCGCCACCAGCCCCGCCCGCTCCATCATCCACTCAATGTCGAACCCTTCATTGCGAATCCGCTGGTCGTAGTAGAAGAGCATCAGCGCGATCGAATAAACCGGCTTGGTGAAAGCCTGGACCGCAAATGACGAGCCATAGATCAGAAACAGCACCGCCATTCCCATGGCCTGTGCATTTTGCGGGCTGTTCAGCGCGGGAATCAGTGCTACTGCGATCGCGAAGATCACAGTGACCACGATCGAAAGAATCCACCCCAGCGCAGCACCCAGCAGATAAAGCACGAAGATCCGCCCGCGCGTTCCTTTGCTCAGACGGAAGCTCCGCTTGAGCGCGTCTCCTGCGGCGATCTTTTCTACAACGCATCCAGGGAATGCCAGCGAAACGCACAGCAGCATCCACAGCGCGTATCCCGCAACCGCCATGAAACCAAAGAGTGTCAACGAGCCAACCAACGCGCCTGCGGCTTGGCCGGGCGTGCCGCGACCGGCCGCTCCCGCGATGAGCGTCAGGAAAATAAGCGCGATAAACCATACAAACAGTGGCGCAACCCACACGATCAAAGACTGAAGGATATAAAGCCCTGTATACATCCAGCCGCGCCGCCATGCCTCGGCATACGAGCCGCGAATCGTGGGCCTTCTGCCGGCTAGCGCCCCCGCTGCGGCGAGACTCATGGCGGCCGTCGAAAGAGCCGAAACACCCAGCAATGCCGCGAGTGCCGGAAGCGAAATCACCACCACAACTGCGATACCGATGGCCAGCGTCAGTGCAGGGTTCGCCGGCCCAGCGGCGCTGGCTCCGGGCCGCGCACCCAACCACGCAAGCACCAGAACGATGCTGCCGGCAAAGATCAACAGCACCCCCGTCGGGATGATCGCGATGCCAAGATAGACGAGGAATCGCTCCCGATAGAGCTGAATGGTCCGATCGAGAATCTCGCCCAGGTTGAGCGGGCGTGGGGCTTCATTCATGTTCGTGTTCATTCCCCGGCGGCGTTTGCGCCTCCGGTTCCACAGCGGCTGGCTCCGACGTTTTGGCCATCTCGGCTAGGGGTATTGCGACCTCCACCGTCAGTGAGTCGGACGACCCTGCCTCGGTTCCAGGCGTCGGTGCCATCGCCCAGGGCGCCGGCTCCATCTTTCCGGGTTCAATCCCCGACCATGGTGGAGGCCACGACAGTCCCGCCGCCTCCATCATCCACTCAATGTCGTAGCCTTCCTTGCGAATTCGCTGGTCGTAGTAAAAGAGCGTGAGCCCCGTCGCATACATCGGACCAATAAAGCTGTTGGTCAGAAAGCCCACCACCTGTTGCAGAATCTGCGCCCACACCGGCAGCACCATGTGGTTCTTGAATGCCGCCACAATAAAGAATCCCTGGGAGATCCCTACCAGCCCAAGTTCGATGATCATAATCATGAGCCCGAGCAGAAAGATCCTGCCGCGCGATCCCTTGCTTAGCTCAATGCTCCGCTTCATGGCCTTGCGCGCCGGCAGGCTCTCAACCACACAGGCCGGAACCGCCAGAGAGTAGCGCAGCCCCATCAGGACTGCGTACACCGCCCAGAGAGCCATCAACAACAGGAAGACAACAAAGACAATACCGATCACCGCTACCGCCTGTGGATTCGGATGTTGTGTTTTTCCCAAATTGAAAGCCCCAAACTTCCACAGGAAGATCAGCAGACCCCCGTAGATGACGATGAACGGAGACAGGATGATCATCGTGGTCAGGAACATCAGCCACACATAACTCCGGATTCTCGGCAAAATGCTCTTGTAAGCTCCGCGAATGGTTGCCGGCTGGCCAACATTTACCCAGGCCACCGCGCGGTTGTTGGCTGCCACCGCCGCGCCCGCTGCTATCACCGTCACGGGCAGGATCAGGGCCAGAAACCCGAGCGTGAACCAGATTTGCTGGTCGGCCATATGCATCGACTTCAGCAACTCCGTAAGCCCGATCTGCAGCAGGTTCAGCACCAGCAGCACACCTGCATACACCGCTGAAATTCCCACGAACAGCAAGAAATGCGTGCGGTAGAGCTGCGCGGTCCGGTCCAGGATCTCCCCGAGACTCATCGGGCGAAGGGTCGTTTCCATCTTCAACTCCAAGAAAACTGCTTGCGGTCGCTTGGCCGGATACTAGCACACGCTGAAAGCTCTCCGCAGCGAATTGGTATGACTCACCTTTCGAAGCGAGCCTTCCAATAATTTGGCCTGCAACATTGCTGTAAACTGATCTCCCAAAGCATGAATGGTTCCATCACATCGGTGAACGATCTGGCAAAGCTTTGTGCTCATTCCGCTGAAGAGCCGGAATGGGAGGAGTTAGTCAGTAGATGTTCTCCTCTGGCTACCGTCGTGGCCAGGCGCATCTCCCGTCTCTGGGTGAGCGATCCAAGCCCTGCGATCGTTGACGATATCGTGCAGGAAGTCTTCCTCAAGCTTTGCGAGCACGACCGGCGAATCCTTCGCGGCTTCGAACCCCGTGGCGAGGACTCTTTCTTCGGTCTGCTGCGCATTGTCACCGCGTCCGTTACCAACGATTACTACCGCCGCCAGTATTCGACAAAAAGAGGTGGAAAAGTCCTCACCATGCCCCTTCTCGACGGCGACTCTGCGTTGGCTTCTCAAACCGCAATCGAGCCGTCCCGCATGCAGCATTCCGCCCTGCTCGAACAACTTGACCGCAAACTCCTTTCTGCCCCCAAGATCATTGGCCATCGCGATCGCGCGTTGTTCTGGCTCTATTACCGCCAGGGCTTTACGGCGGAAGAGATCTCCCGCCTCCCCGCTGCCGGGTTGACGGCAAAGGGGGTTGAAAGCGCTCTGCGAAGGGTCACCGCCTGGCTGCGCGCTGAGATTGAACGGGGTGACGTGACCGGCCCTCCGGGTCCAAACTAGAATAGTTCGGAGTTTTTCCGAATGAAACTGGCCTGGATCCCCGTTAAATAGAGTGAAAGACATGAGTGACAAACTTAACCCGGACTCCCCGCAGCAAGGCACGGCGCAGCAAAGACAATCGGCTGCCTCCCGGTTCGACATGGCGCATGCCCTGGATGAGCTGATCGCGGGCCAGTCTGCCGCCGTGGCGCCAGGCAGGTCGAACGGGGAAGTGGAGGAACAGTTGAATTCGAGCCCAGGACGCTGTCCTCAACGGGCAGCATGGTCACTCTTGTTGAGCGGCGAGGCACAGCCGATCGAAGCGGACGAACTCTTGACCCACGCGGCCGACTGCCCGGCCTGCGCCAGGCTCCTTCGCAGTCTCACCGCCGACCCCTCGGCCGGGGAAATCTCCACAATCTCCACGTTTTCTTCTTCCACAGGCGCCTGGCAGAAACAACTGGCAGTGCGTCTCTCTCAAACTCCACACCGGCCTGCAAGGGAAGGGACGAAGAAGCGCTCGTCGCTCTATCTCTGGGGTGGCCTTGCCCTGGCTGCAACTGTTTTGCTGGCCGTTGGCGGCCTCCTCGGCTGGCGCACGATGAATAGCCCGGAAAGGCTTCTCGCCAAGGCCTACTCCCAATCGCGTATTTATGAGTTCCGCGTACCCGGAGCGGCATTTGCGTCGGTCACGCCGCAGCTACACCTGCGCGGCGGCTCGACAGGGCGGGACTCCGCGCCGCTCCTCGATGCTCGCGCCCATATCGAAAGGGAACTCGAAGCTAATCCAGACGATCCGCATTGGCTTCAGCTTGAAGCCCGCGCCGACGTCCTTGAAGAGAACTTCGATGCCGCCATCGACATTCTCGACCGCCTGCTTGCGCGTGGTCCGGTTACATCAAGCCTGCTCACCGACGATGCGACCGCCTACTATCAGCGGGGCGCCGCCACCGGCAGCGAGAACGACCGCTCCACCGCTCTCGAGTATCTGCGCCGTGCCGACGAACTTACTCCCGGCGACCCGGTTGTCCTGTTCAACGAGGCCCTGGCCATGGAAGACCGGGCTCAGGTGATGAATGCGGTTGAAACCTGGAATCGCTATCTGCGATTCGAGCGCGACCCACAGTGGCTGGCCGAGGGGCGTCGCCACCTGCAGATTCTCGAGCAGAAGCTCAACCAGCTCAAGACCCATCAGAGCCGCGTCGATCACTATCTCGAGACGCCGGACGCCCGCCGCGTTCTCGCCGCAAATTCGGCTGAGCTCGCAAAGTTCGATGAAGAGCTGGCCAACTACGAACTCCCCCAACTGCTCAACAATGCTTTCCCCTTGCCGGTCGATCGTTCGCGCGGCTCTCCTTGCAACGACGACTGCCTCTCCTCCCGCACCTTAATCTATGCGCTTGCCGCCTCCCTCGAACATAACCATCAGGACTCTTGGCTTACCCAACTTCTCCCCCCTCCTTCTTCCACACCTCAGCCTGCCTTTGTTCGCGCCGCTCACCTGCTGGCCGCAGCCGTTTGGGAAGACCAGACCGGCGAATTCCTCAACGGAAAAGCCCACGCTGCCCAGGCCGTTCAGGCTTTCAGCTCACTGCGCAACCCATCCGGAGAAGAACGGTCCCGCATCGAGCTCTCCTATGCCTTTAATCGAAACTCTGACATCCCAGCTTGCTATCGGGAGGCTCATGCTGTGTTGGGCCAAAACCCAACGTTTGTCTGGCCCATGCTCTTCGCGCTCACCCAGGATCACATCTGCGATCCCACCCCCAACTCCATTCCAGAGAACGATCCTGTCTTCTGGCACATTGCGGACCTTGCGCGCCGGTACCATTACACGCTGGTGGAGCTGCGCGCCAGGAATCTGATTGCAAACGCCGCTGTCGACTCGGGCAACACGGAAACTGCCTGGCGTGTGTATTTGCCCGTCATCCGCGACTTTTATGCCGCCGACCTACCCGCCATCCGGGTCTACTACTCCATCGCGGGCCTTCAGGCGGCTGAGGGCGAAACCCCGCGCATTCGAACCCCCTACCTGCTTCAACGCGAGGTTCTCGGCATTGTCGCCCTCACCCACTCCGTGGGCTTGATCCCTGCAGAACGATACAGGCTTGCGGCATTTGCGATCCGGGCCGGCCAGATCTCCGAGGGAAAAGAGCAGATGCGGATTGCTCTCAGTGAACTCGCTGCAAATGGAAATGAAAAATCCCTGCCCCTCTTCCTTACCGAAGATGAGTTGCTGATGTCCCAGACCTACCTCGAGCGCGGCGACCTGTCCGCCGCGGCTGAGACGCTTGATCGAGTCCACGCTCGCATGCAGGGTCAACACAACACTTACTTCGAGCGACTTTACGCGGCGCAAAGGGGCCAGTTGGAGCTGACACTTGGACACCCTGAACAGGTTGAGCAGATTCTCCGCGAGGCACTGTTTGACGAGGAGAAGATTGCCGGCACACTCGGCTCAGCAACCATCTCGCGTGCCGAGGACGACCGTCCGCTCTATGCGGTCTTGGCGGGCGTGTGGCAGGCCCAGGGACGCAGCGGCGAAGACATTCTTGCACTCTGGGAACGGTATCGCATGCGGATTCTCGGCATTTCCGTCCCCATCTGCCCTGACAAAGAATTTACCTGCGACAAGCCGATCCTGATCAAGGCCCTGGGCCGCCTCGGAGAGGATCAGCTCTTTGGTCAAGTGGTTCTCAACGACCGGCTTTTGCTCTATCGTGCGAGCGCGAGCGGCGTCTCATGGACACAGACCCCAATTGCAAGCAGCGATGTACTGGCAACCGTCGAATCGCTTGAACGCTCCGTCACCTCGCCGTCTACTCCTCTCGCTGAAATTGATCGGGCCGCGCAGAAGGCAGGATCGCTCTTCCTTGGTCCGCTGGATGCCCCTCGACCTGTGACTGCCTCCTTCGAGCCCGGTTCGCTTTCAACTTCCCATGAGCTGTTGCTTGAGCCGGATCCCATGCTGGGCAACCTTCCCTGGCCATCGGTCGAGGTTGCGTCAGGTCCAATCGGCCTCCACTTCAACCTGGCCGAATCGCCGTCGCTCCTCCTGTATGGCTCGAGTCCTGGCGCCTCAAATCTATCCGGCCCAATCTCCGTCCACGGGTCGCCGCCTGCCACGGGGAAACCGCTGATCGTGGGCGCATCCATTGCCGCCAATGAATCGCAGTCGCTGCCTGAAGTCATGGACGAGGCCAAAGCGGTGGCCGCTTTCAGCAGCAGCCCCACCCTCCTGCTCGGCTCCGATGCCACCGAATCGAGCGTCGTTGCTCGACTTCCCAACGCAGCGTCTATCCACTTCGCCGGCCACGCTGCCGAGGAACTGGGCGCCACCCGCCTGTTGCTGGCCCAATCGTCAGCCGATGCGGCGCCCACAAGCCACAGCAACGCGGAGGACCGGCCTGCCGACATTCAGAAGTCCTGGCTCGATAGCGACCTCATTCGCAGCCACCCTCCTCGCGCGGCACGGCTGGCCGTCTTCTCCGCCTGCTCAACCGGCAAAAAGGAAGAAGGCTGGAACCATGGCATGGGAGACATCGTCAGCGCGCTCGCCTCCGTAGGTGTCCCCGACGTCGTATCTACCCGCTGGCAGATCGATTCCAGTTCTGCATTGCCAATTATGGACAGCTTCTACAAAGGCCTTGCCGCCGGCCAGACCGTCCCTCAGGCCCTCACATCCGCCCGCCTGGACTTGATGCGCAACCCCCGCTACCGCCATCCCTACTACTGGGCAGCCTGGTACGCCTCCGGCCGTGGAAACGCCACCCTCACCCAGCTCTTCCACGCGCGTCCCTGAACGTGCGTGCTGGCCCTCGCGATACGGCATCCCTCATCGAGGTTGCGGCTGAGTATAGTTGGAGTTCCCGGATTGGCGGCAATCCTTGCGGAACGCTCATGGTTGCGGTTTGGTCCTGTTCTCGGCCATGAATTCACCCCAGGATTTGCCAACGCGAGCTTGCTGGACACAGTCGGTCCGGAGGGCAGTTTCTATCAAGAGTTCCGACAGCATCTTGGCGTGGCAAACGGCGAGGATGTAATATTTTCTGACCCCCAGCTTCCCACAAATTGACGATTCCCACGAAGACCTGGAAGCTATTCCATTGTGATCGAGAGGAGCGTTCGAATGCCAATAGGAGGCCATCGAGGCCGCAACATCAATGCAGGGAACCAGCAAGCGGGACCATCAAAAGCCTGGGAGAAGGCGCTTCCCTGCGAATCCGTCCAGCACGCTTACACGAACGCGCGCGCCCACGATATCAACACGAACCAGGGGGGTGGGCTGCGCGCTCAGACCGAGGCGGAGCTAGGAGGGGGGCCGGATGCCGCCGCCTGGTATGACCAAATAACCAGGACACTGCAATCGAGAGATTTAACCATCAATTTGCAGGCTAGCGGGTGGTTTCTGGCGCCGAACCTTTACGACTCTTATGCCCAGATGTACGAAAGGGCAGTCAACAAGGCAACCGGTGAAATGATCCTCACCGACACCGCCGTGAATAAAGCCACTGACCGGGCCTTCGTTGACGACAACGTGACGTTCCCGCAGAACTGGAAAGGGCCCAAGCCACCATCGACTCCTTTTGCAAAGCCACGCATCCCAATCAAATTTCTCCCTCAACATCCCACCAGAGCGGGCGGAACAGGCGGCCTTGATCCTCGCTTTAAACCGTCCAACGAAAGAATCATGGGACGAATGAGGACCGGCGATTTGGCGGAGGTCGAGCCGGGCAAGTTCAAATCGTCAAACAAACTGTTTAATCCCAAGACAAAGCAAGTATTCGCGGCGCTGAACTACGGAAAACGCCCTCACGGATCCAATACGTATTACGGGATGAGCCATTTCGTCTTGAAAAAGGAATACAAGGCCAATGCCATCTACTTTCCTCGCGATACGTTCTATGGCGTTGGCTCCCATCATCAAGCGAGCTACCAGACGCTGGGGGCGATCTATTTGCACGCGAATGACGTTATGCGTCAAGCCATCTGGGATGCTTGCGTCAACAACATGGTGTTTCCTGATACTGACGACGGAGAACTTCTCCTTGAGGCTCACATCTTCGAAAAGATGCGTTTCACGGCTATGGAAGAACTTTTCCTGTACACAGGCGATCTGGGCCCGGCAGAAAAGAATACTGTCATCAAGAATGCCGAGGACTTTTGCGCGAAGTGGGGCATTGTGTTTTGGACCGTGTGATTGGGATCGATTCCGATCGGCGACCCACCGGCTGGAACATCCCTGAAGCTCGCCGCTGCGCTCGTCCCACCCGATGATGTAGGCTTTCTGCTGCCATGAGAATCTCCTGCAAGCTGATCGCCTCTGCCTCTGTCTGCTCATTACTGTTTGTCGCTTCCGCCCGCTCCCAGATGGTCTCTCCCTCCATCGACCGTCCCGGCGAGCCCTTCTCCTACTTCTCCCATCCCACCGACGAGATCGGCATGATGGACGCCGAGGCAGCCACGGAGATCACCCCCGAAGGCTACCTGCGCACCGGCTTCGGGGAGCTCATGTTCTTTGCCGGCCCCGAGCTTGAGCCCACCAGCGTCCGCATCCGCAAACTCGAAGATGGAAAGCTGCCCATCGTCCATTACCAGTTCGAGCGGGACGGGCTCGTCTACCGCTTCACCATGTTTACCGCCGCGCAGAGCATTCAAAATGGTGAGCCCGTAGGCCCGTCGGTCAACTTCATCCGCGTAGCCATCAAGAACGAAAGTGCCCAGCCCACCCGCGCCATCCTCGCCACCGGCATCCGCTATGACGCGCCAAACAACACCGGCGGAACACACGGCGATAATCGCTTCGATCGCCCGCGCGAACCAAAAACTCCCGGCAAGTATCGTCAGCTCGGCGAGCAGTTCAGCCCCGACTGGGTCTATAGCTTCTCTGACTCTGGTTTCCTCCGCGATGGCCGCCTGCTCTACACATTCCCCGCGGGCTCGAACGCTCGCAGCTACACCCTCCACGGCCAGTACAACTACCCGCAAGACATCAGCAAGCCTTCCAAGCTCGCCGCCGGTCCAACTGTCCCCGTCGGCATCGTGACATACAGCAAGTTGCTCAAACCGGGAGAAGAAGAAATCCTCGATTTCCGTATGCCGGTGGTTCCCACCGCCGACCCAGCGACCCTCAAGACCATCGAGGCCATGAGCTTCGACGATGCCCACAAACATGTCGCCGATTTCTGGATGAACATCCTCACCGAAGGCATGCAGGTCACCCTCCCTGAGCCCAAGGTCACCGATACCTACTACGCGAACCTGGTCTACGACCTCATCGCTCGCGACCACATCGGCGACGACTATATCCAGACCGTCAACAAGCTTCACTACCACGAGTTCTTCCTGCGCGATGGCGCCGACATCGTCCACAGCTACGACGTGACCGGTTATCCCGAGATCGCCCGCCAGGATCTCCAGTTTTTCGCCAAGTCGCAGTTGCCCGACGGCAACTTCCTCTCCCAGTCGCAGCAGTACGACGGATGGGGCGAAGCCGTCTGGGGCTACGCGCAGCACTACCGCCTCACCCGCGACAAGGCCTTCGCCGAGTGGGCGCTTCCGCAGATTGCCCGGGCCGTTGCCTGGCTCAAAACTGCCCGTGCCGCCGATCCGCTCCACATCATGCCCGCCAGCGATGTGCGCGACAACGAATTCGTCCCCGGCCACCTCACCGGCTACAACTTCCTTGCGTTGTCTGGCCTTCGCCTCGCCATCGACATGGCCAGCGAAACCGGCCACCTCGATCTCGCTCAAACCTGGCAAGCCGAATACGACGACTACCGCACCACATTCCTGAAAGTCCTCGATGCACAGGCCGCAGCCCACAACGGATACATCCCTCCCGCGCTCGATGGACAGAAGGGTGGCTACGACTGGGGCAATCTGCTCGCCGTCGTCCCCGAGCCAACCCTCGATCCCCACGACCCGCGCGTCACTGCTACCCTCAAGGCCACGCAGGCCAAATACGCCGAAGGCATCATGACCTACGCCGACGGCGAATTCCTCCACCACTACCTCACCATCAAAAACACCATGACCGAGGTGATTCGGGACGGCCCTGAAGATCAGGCCCAGGCGCTGCGCGAGCTCTACGCGCTGCTCATCCACACCAGTTCCACCCAGGCCGGCTTCGAGTTCGCGATTCTTCCATGGGGCGATCGCAACTTCCAGGACAATCTGGCCCCGCACGGCTGGTTCGCCGCCGAGTACCGCACCCTTCTCCGCACCATGCTCGTACGTGAAGAGCCCGGCCAGCTTCACCTGCTCAGCGTTGTATCGCCCGACTGGATTGGCAAGGGCAAGGAGATCGCCGTCAGCAATGCCCCCACCTGGTGGGGCAACGTCGCCTTCCGCGTTACCCAGCCCGCAGACAACGAAGCTGTCCTCACACTCGCGCCGAAGTTCGACCCCGCGCACACGCCAAAGCAGATCGTTGTCCACCTGCCCTTTTTTATGGATGTGAAGAGCGCCATCGTCGACGGGAAGCAAGCCCACGCAACCAACGGCTCACTCGTCGTCGCCCCAACCTCAAGAGAGATCCACCTGCACTGGTCGATGAAGCCGAACGCGCCAGACATGAGCTACGACCGCGCGGTCGCCGACTACAAAGCCGAATACGCCCGTCGCTACCAGGAGCTGATGCACGGCCCAGCGCACTAGCCGAAAGCCACCGGGTTCTTCATCCTAACCAGAATGGGGGTGCCCCGTCCTTGCTCTGCTAGGGCGGGATGCCGTCTACTTCAGCTCCTGCACCGTCGACCCCTCAGCCGTCTGCGGTACAAATTGGTCGTCTCTAAGCGGCTGATTCTCCGTCACGTCATCAACTTCCAGCACGATCTGGATCTGTTCAACTGGGCGCTTGATGATGATCGATGACGGATACTGGCCGCCGTCAAATTCCTGATATCCCGCATAAAACACCTGCGTCTCCAGAACGCCCTCGCTGTCGTAAATGTCCTGCTGATACGGCAGCAAATCTTCGCGGTGGAAGTAGACCACCCGCAGCGGCAGCAGCCTCGGACTGTCCGGTGTGTGCTGCATGATGGTCAGCTTGTACTCCGGAATCGAATACAGGTGCTTGCGTTCCTTGTCTTCGATGGTGGCTGAGTCGGCCACCACCATGTACTCGTCGTCCGGCCCAAGCCCTCTCACCAGCAGCGCATCCAGAAAGAAGTCCGGCCGCAAATTCTCCAGCGCATTCACCGAGTGGCTTTTGTGCTTGTTCAGCCCCTTGATTACGCGCTTCTTCTCCGGGATCGACAGCGTGAACTGCTCGCCGTCGCTGACCATGTCAAAGGCCACGACGCCGATGTACCGTCCCAGCACCCGCAGCGTCGCAGGTTTCCGCATCAGAATGGTTCCGCGCAGCGTCGGATAATCCTTCTGCGAGCCTTCCCCTTCCTTTGCTTCCCCTTCCTTTGTGTTGAATACGGTGGCCTGCATGTTGACCTTTGCGGTCAGCGTCTGCAGCGCGGCCCATCGCTTGTTCAGCCCGTCCACCAGCTCCTCGGGAGTCGCACTGCGGGTGATCGCCGGAGGCTTGGGCACCGGCAGCGGCCGTATCTGTGGAAACAGCGAACAGCCCGTCACCCCGCCCAAAATCGGGACCAGCATCAGCATCAATGTCAGTGCAGCGGCCAGGCGGTTCGTCTTCATCGCCCACCGGCTTTCTTCACCGAATGCCGGTAACCCGCTACTGCTTTGCTCTGTTCGGCGAGCGTTCTGGAAAAGATCGAGTGTCCCTGCGGGTTGGCTCCCGCGGCCACAAAGTAGAGGAAATCCGAAGCCGCCGGCTCCATCGCTGCTCGCAGGCTCTTCATCCCCGGATTCGCAATCGGCCCCGGTGGCAGCCCCGCATGCAGATAGGTGTTGTAGGGCGTGTCGCGCTTCAGGTCGCTCGCGTAGATCGTCCCCCGCCAGCGCCCTTCCAACTCCAGCCCGTAAATCACCGACGGGTCCGTCATCAGCGGCATCTTCTTTGACAATCTATTGGCAAACACGCTCGCCACCAGCGGACGCTCCGCATCCACCGCGGTCTCCCGCTCCACCAGCGAAGCCAATGTCACCACGTTGTGCAGGTTCCCTCGCAATCCAACCTGGGTCAATCCAAGCTGCCCGGCTATCGCCCTGAACCGCCTAACCATCGTTCCTGCGATCTGTGTCGCGCTCGCCCTACGCGCAAAATGATACGTGTCAGGAAACAGATACCCTTCCAGATCCTTCGCTCCCGGATCAAGATCGGCTACAAGTTCCCGATGATTCGTCACTGCGTCTACAAAATCCTGGCCCCCATCCAGTCCCGCCTGCTCCAGTTTCACCGCGGCTTCAAACATGTTCGCCCCCTCGGGAATGGTCACCGAAAGGGTGAAAACATCGCCCCGCGCAATGCGGTTGTACACCTCGGTGACCGGCGCCCGGTGGTCAAATCGATATTCGCCGGCCTTGAGCGTCCCACGCTTCCAAAGCCGAACCAGATCAAAGGCATAGCGGCTGCGGATGATCCCCGCCGACTCCAGCGCTTCTCCCATCCGGGCCGTCGATGATCCAGGCGTGAGCGTTACAAACGTCTCCGTCTCAGGCCCGTAGGGCGTCAGCACCAGCCAGGCCAGTCCGGCCCCGCCTGCCAAAACCACCAGAAACAACGCCGCAACCAGGAGTCCAAAACACCCGGAACCCCTTTTCTTTCTGCTCGATCGGGTGCGGCGCGCCATTCTGCGGATTCATACCCCTTGTTAGAAGCGGACTCATAAACAGGTCTTGAAAGGGCACGGCTTTAGCCGTGCCGATAATGCCCAATAAATCGGGGGCTTTAGCCCCTGAGGGACGCATTCTTCCGTTTGAATAGAACTTATGAGATGGCCTCTTAAGCTTAGAGTCGGTAAATCCCACGAGGATTCCCTCATCTCTACGATTGTACCGGGGTGGCAACGGGGATTGTGGCAGGGCTGGGGGTCGACTCGGGGGAACTTAACTCCCCTTTTGTCCGAGCCCTCAAACCTCGCACGGGCTTTAAGCTGAAAGCTGGAAGCCAGGAGCCAAAAGCTGGAAGCTGCCCTTCGCTATCTCGGACTCGACATCGGCAACCGCCGCATCGGGGTTGCTGTCTCCGACGAGCTCGGCCTCACCGCCCAACCCGTCCTCACCCTCGAGCGCCGTCGCCCAGCCCCCAGCATCTCCAGAGAAGACCTCCGCTCCATTGCCCGCCTCTGCCGCCGTTTCGCCGTCGTCGCCATCGTCGTCGGCAACCCCGTTCACCTCTCCGGGGACCTCAGCCCCCAGGCCGCCAAGACCCAGGCCTTCGCCGCCGAACTTGGCGCCCTCACCGGCCTGCCCATCCACCTGTGGGACGAGCGCCTCACTTCCCGCGAAGCCCACCAGATCCTCTACGAAGCCGGCCACGCCCGCCAGCAGCACCGCCGCGTCGTCGACCAGGTTGCCGCGACCCTCATCCTGCAATCCTTTTTGGATGAGCAGGGTTCAGGGGTCAGGGATCAGGGGTCAGTTCCAGACCTCAAGCTCTAGACCCCACACCCCAAATTTTCTCTTCCCGGAATTGCGTACAATTTCCCACTCCCGGTGCACAATCTTCGTGTCAGAGGAAAAAGCCCATGCCCTTATGCAGTGTCAGAGATCCCCACGGTCTATTCTGTCGGACATCCGCCCGGTTTATACCCCTTCCTACCCCCCATAAGCGCTAAGATAAGTCTTGATTGGTTTTCGATTTGGATGTAGTCTTCTTGGCATGTCAGAGCTAGAGGATTGGCCGGTTGTTCTGGAACT
>Ga0302278_10000097_pt1 | contig 103851 bp, 69 predicted proteins | sample III_Bog_N3_2_FD_194543 | JGI IMG/M metagenome (GOLD analysis project Ga0302278, IMG submission 194543) | Peat permafrost microbial communities from Stordalen Mire near Abisko, Sweden - III_Bog_N3_2 | ecosystem: Environmental > Terrestrial > Soil > Wetlands > Peat | place: Sweden: Abisko...
TTCGCACATCTACTGCCAAGCTGGAGTTTTTCCGCAGCCTGTAAAGCCCCATATCTCTCATCCAGGGCGGCTTGCGGCACGACTGAAGTCGTGCCCCTTCGCACATCTGCGTCAAGGTGGAGTTTTTCCGCAAGCTGTAAAGTCGTGCCCTTTCGCACATCTACGTCAAGCTGGATTCCTTCAGCAAACTGACGATCGGCAACCTCCATCGTCTCTCTTGGGTTGGAGAACTTTGGACTGGATGATTTTGGACGAGAAGATTCTCGATTGGAAATCCACGGGATTAGTCTTCCAGCGTTTTGCCGGCGCGTTTGCGCTTGAACCACCACCAGCCAAAACCAAACGCAGCCAGTGCGCCCACCACGGCGACTACGGGCAGGGAGTGGTGCGCCACCACTTCGACGGCGCCGGGGCCCAGTTTGAGGACCAACAGGGAAAGGACCAGCCAGCGCACCATTCTGCCGCAGAAGACCGCGACCATGAAGGGGAGGACGCGCATTTCAAAGACGCCGGCGGCAAAGACAAAGGCCTTCCATGGGGTGGGCGGGGGCAGCATGGAAGGAATCATCATGGCGAGGAATTCCTGGTTCTCAAAGCGGGTGCGCATGCGCTCAAAGCGCGCGCGGTTGACGTGCTTGAGCAGGAAGAGTTCGCCGCCGGCGCGGCCCAGGCCGTAGGGCAGCAGGCCGCCGATGGCCGAGCCGATGGCCGCGAGCAGGCAATAGAGCCAGAAGCGGGGCTTGTCGTTCCAAACGGAGATGGCCAGAAAGGCGTCCATGGGGACGGGGAGTGTGGAGGAGTCAAGCAGCGCAAGGGCGCCGACGCCCCAAATACCGAACTTGGCCAGAAACGGGAGCAGCACGTGGTTCATGTTGGCCATGATTCGAGCGAGAAACGACTTCAACAGGGTCCCCTTCCGGCGGATCATCCGTCTGAATGATCAGGAACCATTGTACGAGGCCTGGGGTAGTGGGCACGGACATCTGGGGAATGAGAGAATAGAAGGAAAGGACTCGAAGCGGAGCCGGTGGGCGCGTGTGCGCACATTCAGGCCCCATCACCCTATACATGCCTCCCAGCGAAGCGCCCATCAACGTGAACGAGCCCGAGAAGCCGCCTGCCGCGCCTCAGGAAGCGGAAACATCCGCGCCTGGTCAGGTGGGGTCGGAGTCGCGCGAGCAGGAGGGTACGAAGCCCTTTGCGGTGCGCGGCTCGCGCTGGGTAGATTACGACACGCACGAACTGCTGGAGATGATCAGCGAGCTCGAGGACGAGCGGCGCTGGGCGCGTTTGCGCGAGGGTGTTTTGTGGGCGCTGCTGTTCCACATTCTGCTGATCTCGGCATTGACCTGGATTCCGAAGTACGTGCTCAAGGTGCCGCCGGTGACGGATCCTTTCGACGCGATCAAGAACCGGAAGGATCTGCAATACCTGGATCTTCCCCCGGACGTATTGAAGTCCCTGCAACCCAAGGTGACCGTCAAGCCGGTTCCGCAGAAGCAGCCGCAGATTGACAAGAAGACGCTGGAGGCGATGAACAGGCCTGCGCCGCCCGCACCTGCGCCGGAACCCGCTCCGGCGCCGACGGTGCAGCCGCCGGCAACGCCGCCGGTGCCGAATACGCAGCAGTCGCCGGTGGAGGCGCCTCGTCCTTCAGCGGTGCCGGCGCGGCCGAATTTCGCGCTGGGCTCGCAGAACCCGAACGACCAGATGCGTGACGCCATGAAGGGCGCTTCGCGTGTTCCCGGAGCCGGAGATACGCGAGGCCTGGGCGGCGGTGGACTGGCTCGACATCCCGGCGCCGGCGGCGGTGTTGAGGTGCTGTCGGATACGCAGGGGGTGGATTTTTCCGCATGGCTGCAGCGCTGGCACCACGAGACGCAGAACACCTGGGACCCGCTGATTCCGGATGAGGTGAATCCGCCGATCAACAAGCAGGGAATCGTGGTGATCAGCTTCAAGGTGCAGCCCAACGGAAGGTTGGTGGAAGGCAGCGTGAAGCTGGAGGGCCGCTCCGGCGACTCGGCGCTGGATCGCGCAGCCTGGGGCGCGTTGACGGGGTCGAACTACCCGCCGCTGCCGAGGGATTTCCACGGGCCGTACATCGAGCTGCGGGCCAGCTTCTGGTATAACGTGCAGCCGCCCCAGTAGTGTTAACAGGCCCTAAGTTAAGCGGTTGCATTGTCCGCCGGCAAGGGCGCGGGGTGCAGAATCTCCGCGTCTTCCGGCGGATCGAGCGGGCCGCTTCCATGGGGCAAATGGATGCCGTCCTGGGCCAGCAGCGCTTCATAAACTGGGATGGGACGCCAGTAACGGGCCAGCGCGAAGGCAGTCATGTTGGCGATCATCAGAGGGAGCACCAGGCCGTAGCCTCCGGTCATCTCAAAGACAATCAGGACCGAGGTCATGGGGGCGCGGACGATGCCGGCAAAGACTGCGCCCATGCCGACCACGGCGAATGCGCCGATGGCGTCAGAGGAGTGGTGGAAGACGGTTACGTCCAGATAGCCGACCGATCCGCCGAGCATGGCGCCCATGAACAGGGCCGGGGCAAAGATGCCGCCCGATCCGCCGCTTGAATACGAGCAGACGGTCGCGCCCAGCTTGAGTACGCAAAACGCGATCATATACAGCACAGGCACGGTTCCGGTCAGGGCCAGGGTGAGGGTCTTGTAGGGGTCGCCGGCAATGCCATTGAGATGGAAGAGCTGGAGCGCGAAGGCGGCCATGCAGCCCACGGCGAGGCCGCCGATGGCGGGGTGTACCCAGCGGGGGATGGAGGTGAGGCGGCGAAAGCGGGCACGGAGGCGGAGCAGCGAATCAGTGAATGCGACCGAGACGATGGCCGCGAGCAGACCGAGCCAGGCATACCAGATGAGGGAGGACGCGTTGCCGAGTTCATAGGCGTGGTTGACGTGAAAGACCGGGTTTTTGCCGAGGACGCCGTGCTCCACAACAGCGGCCAGCGCGGCGGCGACGATGACGCCGGAGAGCATGGTCTGGTCGAGGTCGCCGATCAGTTCTTCAAGCGTGAAAGTGATGGCGGCGATGGGCGCGTTGAAGGCCGCGGCAATGCCGGCTGCCATGCCGACCGAGGCCAGGCGGCGGCAGTTCTTGGGGCTGAGGCGGGCGGCGCGAGCCAGCATGCTGCTGACGCCTGCGCAAATCTGCACAGTGGGACCCTCAAGGCCAAGTGAAGCGCCGGAACCGATCTGGACCGCGCAGAGGACGAATTTGCCGATGGTCTCGCGCACCGTGACGTAGCCGTTGCGCAGCGCATAGGCTACTTTGACCTGGGGAATGCCACTGCCTGCCGCGGCGGGGGCAAAGTAGGTGAGGCCGAGGCCGGCAAGCAAGCCGCCCAGGCCCGGTGTGAGGATGGTCCAGAAGATCCAACTGTGGCCGGGCGCGGCGTTGGCGCGGTCAATGAGCAGCGCTTCAAGCCAGCCGATGCTTTTGTGGAAGGCGACGGCGGCGAGTCCGCAGAGGCCGCCGGCAACAATGGTGACGGCAAGGAGCCGCTGGCGCTCGGTGGGCATGCGGCGCAGGAGCCAGGCATAAAATCGGGAAGCAAGACCGGGGAAGCCAACCCAATAGCCGGGTCTTGGCGAGACCTCACTGGTTGAAGAAATCACAATACCAGTATAGAAGAAGCGGTGCATGTGGATTCCCAGAATCAGTGCCGAGCAACGGCGGATCTGAATTTTCTGTTGACAAAACAGCTCACACCTGTTTACTCTATGCCTGTTTGGTAAAGGCCTATGAGAGAAACCACTCCACGCGATCTGTTTCCCGGCGCACTCGAGATGATGATTCTCGAGTCGCTGCGCCGCCAGCCCGCGCACGGGTATGCGCTGGTGCAGCATATCCAGCAGCGGTCAAACAACCTGCTGCAGGTGGAAGAGGGGTCGCTGTACCCGGCGCTGCAGCGACTGCTGAAAGCGAAGCAGGTAAAGGCCGAGTGGGGCGTTTCCTCGACCAATCGCAAAGTAAGGACCTACCAGATCACCGCCGCAGGAGTGCGCCATCTGGAGCAGCAAATCTCCAGCTTCGAACGGATGTTCGAAGGCATTGCGCTGGTTCTCAATCCGAAAAAGGCCACGGCAAACTGACGGGAACAGCCAGGAGGAGTATTCCATGAACTGGATACCGAACATCTTCCGCCGCAGCAAAATCCACGACGACCTCTCAGAAGAAATGCGCCTTCATATTGAAGAGCGCACCGAGCAACTGATGGGCGAGGGCATGAGTCCGGAAGAGGCTGGACGGCAGGCGAGGGTTGCGTTCGGCAACCGGACGCTGGTTGAGGAGCGCAGCCGCGCGGTGTGGATGTGGCCAACGGTGGAATCGATTTGGGGCGATGTGCGGCTGGCTTTGCGGCAGTTGCGCCGGTCTCCTGGATTCACCGTTGCCGCGATTGTGACGCTGGCATTGGCCATCGGCGCCAACGCCGTGGTGTTCGGCGTGCTGAATTCACTGGTGCTGCGGCCGGTGAATGTATCTCACGCCGACAGTCTCTATGTGATTAATCACCGCACCGACGATTCGTGGGAATCGTATCCCAACTATCTCGATCTGCGTGACCGCACGCGCAGCTTCGATGAGTTGGCGGCAATGGAACTCTCCCAGGTTGCGCTTGACAGCGGGAAGGAGCCGTCGCGGATCTGGGGTTTTGAAACATCGGCGAACTACTTCGAGGTACTGAATATTCGGCCCTATCTTGGCCGGCTCTTCCAGGCTTCGGACGAGCGCGGAGTGAACAGCGCACCGTATATCGTGCTGAGCTACTCGTATTGGCAGAGTCATTTTCAAGCGGATCGGAACGTGGTGGGACGTGTGGTGCGGGTGAACAAGCATCCGTTCACCATCATCGGCGTAACGCCGCCTGAGTTTCGTGGGACCTTTACCTTCTTCAACGCCAATTTCTATTTGCCGATCGTGAATCAGGATCAGGTGAGGGGGGACAGCGAGCTGAACAAACGCGGGAGTCGTGGGCTGATTCAGGTTCTTGGCCATCTGAAAGCGGGAGTTGCCCCGGCGCAGGCGATTGCCGACCTGGACCGCGTGGGTGCGGGGCTCGAAAAGGCTTATCCCAAGGAGAACACGCACGAGGAATTTGCGCTGGGGCGGGCAGGCCTTCCGGGAATTCTGGGGCGTCCGGTGCGGGCATTTGTTTCTGCGTTGACGATTCTGGCGGGGCTGATTCTGCTGGCGGCGTGCGCCAACCTGGGCAGCCTGTTTGCGGCGCGCGCCAGTGACCGCTCGCGCGAGGTGGCCCTGCGGCTTGCGCTGGGATCGAGCCGCAAACGCATCCTGCGGCAACTGATGACCGAGGCGTTGCTGATTTCTCTCGCCGGCGGCGCCGCGGGACTGTTCGGTAGCGTTGCGCTGTTGCGGCGGCTGGATACGTGGCAGCCGTTTTCAGGCGTTCCCATTCACGTGCCTGTGCGGCCGGACGCGAACATCTACCTGGTGGCATTGCTGCTGGCGCTGGTGAGCGGACTCCTGTTCAGCATTGTTCCCGTGCGCCAGGTGCTCAGAACCAATCCCTATGAAGTGGTGAAAGCGGGCATGTCGCAAAGGGCCGGGCGCAGGTTGACGATGCGCGACATTCTGCTGGTGGCGCAGATCGCTATCTGCGCCGTACTGGTTACATCGTCCATGGTGGCCGTGCGCGGACTGGTGCGCGCGCTGCACAGCAACTTCGGCATCGAGCCCAACAACGTGATGCTGGTTGAGACCGACCTGAAGATGACGGGATATCGACAGGAAAACATTCTCGCGACTGAGCGGCGCATGATCGAGGCACTGGAGGCGATCCCGGGAGTGGAGCATGTGGGGCTGGTGAATTTTCCTCCGCTGGGCCGAGGGGGCAGTTGGAAGACGAATGTGTTTCGCGATGGGACCAGCGACCTGCGTTCGGCAAATGCAGCCGCCAACGCTTTCATGTACGTCATGTCTCCCGACTACCTGCACGCCGCGGGAACAACGCTTCTGGAGGGCCGCACGTTCACCTGGCGCGATGACGGGAGCGCGCCGCCGGCAGCGCTGGTGAATCGTGCGTTCGCCGCGCAGATTCTGGGTTCAGCGTCGAACGCCGTGGGCAAGTATTACAAGGTGGCGGACGGCACACGGATTGAGGTGGTGGGGGTTGTGGAGGACGGAAAATACCTGAGCGTCACAGAGGCTCAGCAGCCGGCGGTGTTTCTTCCGGTCACGCAACAGGAGCCTCTCGGCGAGCAGTGGATGCTGGTGCGGTCGAGCCGTGATCCAGAGCAGATCGCCGCGGCCGTGAGAGCTTCACTGCATTCAATCGATGCGGGCATGCCGCTGGACATCCTGCTGTGGAACCGGGAACTCGACTTCAGCATGTTTCCCGCGCGCATGGCCAGCCTGTCGCTGGGCGTGCTGGGCGTGATGGGGGCGATGCTGTCGATCACAGGCATCTTCGGCATGGCGGCATATTCGGTGAGCAAGCGGTTGCGGGAGCTGGGCATTCGCGTGGCGCTGGGGGCGAAGCGGAAGGAAGTGCTGCAGGCCGCTTTGGGACGGCCGTTGCGTCTGCTGGCCATCGGTTCGGCCGCGGGGCTGCTGTTGGGATTGCTGGCGACCCGGGTGCTGGCTTATATCGTGTATCAGGCTACGCCACGCGATCCGCTGGTGCTGGCCGGCGTGGTTCTGGCGATGGTGTTGCTGGGACTGGTGGCTACGTGGATACCGGCGCAACGGGCGCTTGCGGTTGATCCGATGATCCTGCTGCGCGAGGAGTGAGGTATGGCGCCTCGCGGATGCCGGCGACGGAGAACCCTCAGGGGCTGAAGCCCGGTCAGTTTGAAGAGCTTTTTCGGCACGGCTGAAGCCGTGCCCTTTCAAAACCGGCCGCAAGATTTGTTCTACGGTTTGGGTTCGGTGGATTGCAGGAATTGGATCAGATCATCCTTCCAGATGGAGGCTACGGTGTGGGTGCCGTGGCCTCTTGTGGCGTCGGTGATGGGCAGCAGGATGAAGCGGGCGTTGGGCATGCGCTTGACCTGCTGCTCGGCGATGCCTAGAGCGGTTTCAGGATAGGTATACCCTATCTGCACTACTGCGAGGTCGCCGCTCCTTGGGGTCGCGTCGACTTGAGTGTATTCCCTTTGGGTACGGCAATCCTGAAACCGCTATAGGTCGGGCGGGTTGATAAAGTTTTTCGGTTCTTCAATCTTGAGAATCTGATCGACTGGCTGATCGCGGAGCACTTGCCGGATTCCGCTCGGCCAGCGGATCTCGATTTCCTTGACGGCGGTATTGTTTCCCAGGCCGAAATGCACGCGAGGATCGCTTGACGAGGCGTAGCCCACCGCGGTGGTTACCTCATTCCATTGCATGGCGCCATCCGTTGTCGTCAGTTTGATCTGTGCGCCGATTGCCATGCGATTGCTCCGGGTTCCGACCAGCTTCAGCAGAATCCAGTGATTGCCCGTCTCTGAAATATTGTGAAAGAGTTCCGCGGGCCCGTTCAAAACCGACACAACCATATCGATGCGCCCATCGTTGTCCAGGTCCCCAAATGCTACGCCGCGATGTGCCGCTTCTTTTTGAAAATCGGGACCGGCTGTTGCGCTCACATCTTGAAATTTCCCCTTACCCAGGTTTCTAAAAACCGAATTGGACTCGCGATAGTGTCGCGCGGGATTGGCCGCCTCGATATTGTCCATCACATTTGCGCGGGCTACAAAGAGATCCTTTCGACCGTCGTTGTCGAAGTCGGCCATGCCATTGCCCCAGCCGGACATGTCGGTCGTCGTTGACAGGCCGTTGGCCACCGTCCTATCCACAAAATCGCCTCGCCCAGAGTTGATTTCGAGTGGAAATCCCTCATGCTCAACAGCCGTGTACCAGAGATCGGGCAGGCCATCGTTATTCACGTCGCGGAAATCCGCGCCCATGCTGGACAGGGCCGCGCCGTCTCCGGAATATGCCACACCGGCCTGCAGGGCCACGTCTTCGAACTTCTTGCCATGCAGATTGTGGAGCAGAAAATTTGGTGTTGTGTCATTGGCGACAAACGCGTCAAGGTAACCGTCGCCGTCATAGTCGGCAAACGTTACGCTCATGCCCTTGCCCGCGTATTGTGCAATCCCCGTTTCCACTGACACGTCGGTAAACGTTCCATCGCCGTTGTTGCGGTAGAGCGTGCTGTGCAAGGGCTTGTACTTATTCGGATGACAGAATCCGCGCACTCCATCCTTCAGCATGCACACCGGATCCTTGTTCGGCTCCCACTCGCAGTAGTTCACCACGAAGAGGTCGAGGTTTCCGTCGTTGTTATAGTCAAACCAGCCTGCACCGGCCGACCACATCTTCTTCCCGTTCAGCTTGGCGCCCGACAATCCCGCCTTCTCCGTGACGTCAGTGAAGGTGCCGTCTCCGTTATTGTGGAAGAGTTGATTGCCGGTGACATTGGCCAGGAAGATATCCGGCAAGCCGTCATTGTCGTAGTCACCCACGGCGACGCCGCTGCCGTAGCCGGCTCCCATCAGTCCGGCCTTCTCTGTGACATCGGTAAATGTGCCGTCGCGGTTGTTGTGAAAAAGACGATTCCAGTAGACCGGCGAATCCTTGATCAGCGAAGGAATCGACGCGCCGCCGACCAGGTAGACATCGAGATACCCATCGTTGTCATAGTCCAGCAGCGCGACACCCGCTACCATCGTCTGCGGTTGGTTTTTGTTTGCAGTGCTGTCGGTTGCGGTCACGTAGTTCAGACCCGACTTTGCGGCGATCTCTTCAAATCGGATTGTGGCCGCAATGGTTGAGCCGTGCGCCTCAGGCTTTGCCGCAATCTGCGCGACCGCAGACGAATTGACCAGCGCGATAAACAAAAGGAATTGCAACGCCGGCTTATGCACCGTGCCTGTCTCCATGTCCTAGTTCTTCGGACCTTGCGCGGCTGTATCGGTCACGTGGATGGGCGCGTCCTGTTGTTCGCTGGGGATGGCTCCCTCTTCCCGCGGCGCGGTCTTTTTGTAGATGCGGGCGATCTCGGCGCGGGCTTTTGCGGCGTCTTGCGTGCGCCCTACACGGGCATATGCCGTCGCAAGTGACCAATAGATTCTCATGTCATCGGGGAACGCCTTGCGCGCAATTTCAAGCTCGGGAATAGCCTTCGGCTCGGCGCCCGTGTTCGCCAGCAGGAGTCCGAGCAAATAGTGCGCGAAGGGCAACTGCGGCGCCAGGGCAACGGCCTGCTGGGCGTAAGTCAATCCCGTGGCGGGGTCGACTTTGTAATCGGCAGCTGCAATCTGAAGCATGGGCAGCACGCGGTCGTGTCCTTCATCAATCTCGCGCTTGAATTCCACAATCGCACCGGGAAGATCTTGCGCGTCAATCAGGACTCTGCCGAATACGTAATGAACATAAGGGAAATGCGGATAAGCGCCTTCAATCGAAGTGAATTGCGCGCGCGCTGAATCGTAGTTCTTCTGCGCCGCGGCGCAGGCCGCACGTCCCACCTGCTCTGAAACCGCCGCGGCTTCGCTGCCGGCTGCGGGAAACTTCCTGTCGCGCATGCGCAGGGCCGTCATGCCAAAGGCGCGCACCACGTCGCCGCCCCCCCCGTTCTCCTCGCACAACGAGGCGAAGGGCTTTTCAGCGGCAACGAACCTGCCGGCGCGTTGGAGCAACACCCCTTCGTGATAAAACACTACGTCGCGCAGTTGCGGGTCGACGTTGGTTCCAAGGTCCTTGCTGGCTTCAATGTCGTGCAGGGCCGCTTTGTCGTCGCCAAGCTCGAATTCACAAAGCCCTAGAAATGCATGCGCCGTGCCGTGCTGGGGATCGAGGGCGACCACGCGTTGAAAAGCCAGCTCGGCTTCCGCATAGCTGTCCTGATCGTAGTAGGCGGTGCCTAGCGACCACCAGCCTTCCACCCATCGGGGATTGAGCGTCAGCGCCTTGCGAAAGAGCGGAATCGACTCTTTAAGCTTGTCGGAATCCAGCGCTTCCATCGCCCGTTTTGAGAGCGACTGAAACTGTGCGGAGGCTTGTGTGCTCGATTGCGTTGGCTTGGCGCCGCTTTGCGCGGTCTGCGATGTGGCGATTCCATTTGCGGCGAATAGCAGGAGAATCGCAGCCGGCAAAACCATCCGCCTGGAGTCCGAAACAAAGGTGCGAGTTTTCCGGATTGCGGCCATGGGGGTGGAGAGAGAACGCTGCTCGAGTGGAAGTAATTCCATCATAAAAGAAAACTGCCGGCGATGCGCCAATCGTTTTGGCGATCGCCGGCTTGAGGATTTGACAACTTCAGGAAGTCCAGCGCCCAGGCGAAATGTCCGGGCGCCGGTAGTATGCGAGGGCTAGAATTTGAAGTGGAACTCGCCTTCGATGGTGCGCGAACCAAGCACGCCGGTTGCCCTGCCAAAGTTCGCGTCCGGAATGTTGGTATCCACACCACCGATATTGAGCTTGTTGAAGAGGTTGAAGCAGTTTGCGCGAATCTCGAGCTTCCCACCCTCGCCAATCACCTTCATATTGGGCAAGCCGAAGGCCTTGGTGAGCGCCAGGTCGATGTCGGAATAGTGCGGTCCGACAAACGCGTTGCGGCCGATCCCCGGGGTTCCAGGAAGCGCCGTCGGCGTGGGCGCCACGGACGTATTCCATGATCCCGGATTGCTGTACACGCCCGGTGCGATGAAGTACGATGTGCCGCCGTTCGGGAAATGGCCAGCCGATGTCTTGAACGTATCCGTGCTCTGGCTGGTGCCCGCGCCGCCCAGATACTTCGAGGGCCGCAGGTTGCAGTCACCCTGGTTGGGATAGAACGCGTTGCAGGAGATTCCGCCGTACGTCGGGTTGAACGGGAATCCCGAGTGATAGTTGAAGATGGGGCTCGCCGTCCAGCCGCCAATCGTCTTCTCCAGCAGGCTGTTGCCATGGAAGAAGTTGGGAGACCAGATGCCGAACATCTTGATTTCGTTGCGGGAATCGAAGTCCGACGAGCCCCAGTTGTAGCCCGGCAGGAACTGGTAATCCGGCTCGGTGTAGGGACCCGATCCGCTGTCCAGCGAGTGAGCCCAGCGATACTGCACATCGGCTTCAAACGTGTGTGCAAACTGGTGACGCATCTCGGCCAGGAGCGAGTTGAAGCTCGAAATGCCCGTGTCCTCATACCAATCGATGGAGTTCACGATCGGGTTGAAGGCCACCTGCCCGGACAGAATCGACGGTGCATATTTGTCGTAGAGGTTGTACTGCAACGGCAGGTGACGGCCGTTGCTGGCCGCGTAGCCCAGCGTCGCCACCCAGTCGTGGCCCACGTCGTACTGGGCTTCCAGCGAGTAGCGGTACACATAGGCGGTGGGCAGTTTGTTGTCTACGCCTGTGATGCCGGTAGCCGTTCCGCCGGTGGGCAGATTGGCCGAGTTGAAGCCCGAGATCAACGCCGGGTTGGCCGGCAGGCAGCCGTACGAGTAGATGTTGGAGCAGGTCCCATAGATGATCTGCGACCCCTCCAGCGTGTTGCTGTTGGTCGAGAACGGAGGATCGAAGCGCGTGTTGGTGGTGATCGCTTCTTCCAATCCGTTGAAGCCGATTCCGATGCCGCCGCGCAGCACAAGCTTGTTTTGGAACTTCATCGGGCTCCAGGCAAAACCCACCTGCGGGCCAAAGTTGCCCTTCTGCGCGTCCACCTGGTGCTGATTCAGAACGATGGCCAGATTCGTGAACATGGCGGATCCGCTGCCCAGGTTCAGGCGCGGGTTGTTGCCGCTCTTTTCCGTCATGCCTTCGTAGTACTCCCAGCGGATGCCCAGGTTCACGACCAGGTTCGGCTTCAACTTCCAGTCGTCCTGCACAAAGAACGACGGAATGTACTGCCGGTCGTCTTTGCGCGAGTCCGTCGGGATGCCGGTCAGCGGGTTGGCGCCGCTGATCGATTCGGTCTGCACCGCGTCGTTCAGGAAGTCCCAGTAGTTGTTGAAGTAGTAGTTGGCGCTCGCCGCCCAGGTGGCCGAATCGAGATACGCCAGCCGCGTGTACTGGCCGCCGAACTTCAGGTTGTGGCTCTTGTAGACCTTGGTGACCACATCCTTGAAGTTCAGTGTCCACTGGTCGAAGATGCTGCCGATGCTCGGTCCGAAGTCCTGCGGCGAGACGTTCGAGAACGATACGCCGTTGTTGAGCTGGATGAAGTCATTGGGCAGGCCCAGTGGCGACTGCGGGTTGTCCTTCAGCTCGTTCCACTTCCAGCCGGCCATGTCGGCCCGCGCCTCGTTCACCATCGAACTTGAGATGGTGTGGTCCCAAAGCAGCCCGGTGGAGTAATTCAGAGCGTTGTGATAGAAGATGTTCGACGCGCGCTGCGGGCCGTTGACGCTGGTGTTGTTCACCGGCACGTAGTAGATGTTGTAGGCGAACAGATCCTTCTGCGTGGCCTGATAGTCGAGACGACCGTTGTATTGGGTGTTGATGTTGTTGTTCGGCCCGATCGTGGAGACATAGAACATCGTGGGCTGGCCGGAGAAGTTCTCCGGTCCGCCGGTTCCATCGCCGCCCAGGCCGGGGGTGTAGACCGTTCCGCTGGAGGTGGTCACCGGGGGTGCGAACGACGGATCATGCATGCCCACGCCGATCGTCAGCGGGCTACCCAGATCGAGGCCCTGTCCCTGAATCCAGTTGCAGTTGACCCCCTGCACCAGTCCGATGTCCACGCACTGGTGGTGGTCGCTGCCGCCCTCCAGGATGCTCTTGTAGGCAACGCTTGCGCCGTTGATCCCCAGGAACTTGCCGGCAATCGGGCCTGCGCTGGACAGCTTGTCGAACTGCGGTGTGTCGTACCAGCCGCCGCCGGTCGCCGTACCGTGGTTGCGGATGGTGTCATAGCCGAAGAAGAAAAAGACTTTGTTCTTCCAGATCGGTCCGCCCACTGTGCCGCCAAACTCGTTGTACTTTGCGTTGTCGCGCTGCGGGTTGTTGTTCGGGTCCCAGCGCTGGTAGGCGTTCAGGCCCGGCCGGTCAAGTTTGTACAGCGCCGTGCCGTGGAACTGGTTGGTGCCGTTCTGTGAGATGATCTGGATCTGCGCGCCGCTGAACCGGCCCAGAGAAGCGTCGTATGGGTTGGTGTCAACCTTGATTTCCTTGATGGTGTCCGGGTTGGGCGTAACTACCGCTGCCGAACCCCAGGTCACGCTGGTCACCTGCACGCCGTCGATCGAAATGCCGTTCGTGTCGTTGCGGCCACCGTTGCCGAATACCTGCGGCTTGTTCTCTGTCATGTACGGGCCGCCGCTCGAGCCGGCCGAACTGTCGCCCTGGTTACCGGGCAGGCTGTAGGTGCCGCCGCCCGCCTGTTGCGAACTGTCGCCGAAGATCCCAGGCGCCAGTGCCACCAGTTGCAGTGGGTCGCGAGCAAAATCCGGCATCTTTGCCAGGTCGTTCTGATCGATGGTGCCGCTGATGCTGCCCGTCTCCGCGTCGATCAATGCATGGTCGGCAGCGTTCACCGTGACCGTCTCCGATTGTCCGCCCACTTCCAGCGAGACGTTCAAGGCGTTTGCCTGTTCGGAGAGGATCTTCACGTTGTCAAGCACCTTGGTCTTGAAGCCATCGCGCGAAACAGTCAGCTTGAACGTGCTCGGCGGCAGCGTATTGAAGACAAAGTTGCCGGCGTCGTTGCTCGTCGCCGTCAGTACGCGGTTCGTCTCCTTGTCGGTGAGGGTCAGCTTCGCGCCCGGGATAAGTGCGCCCTGGGTATCGGCGACATTGCCTTGCAGACTCGCGTTGTACTGCGCGTGAGCCGGAACGGCAAGGGTGACGAGCAGCAGAATTGCTGCCATCCATCCGGCGGCGGGAGCTGAAAATCCTCTCACTCCCTCGCCTATGCGGGTTAAAGTTGTTTTTAAATCAATCACTTGCATGCTGGGCTCCTGAGGAATCGCTTGCTGAGTTTCGGAAATTCTTTCGCTTTATTGGGAAGCGTGGCTGTCGATTCGCGCTCGTTGCACAATCGTTTGCGCAACGCAGCATTGGTACCACCGCCAAGAATCCATTGTCAAGTGACTTGTTTTCCCCACGCCCCCGCTTCGCACCCAGGCCGAGGTGTATGCTGATCAGCGTGAGCTGCGGCTCTCCCATGAAAGTGATCGGAAGGTACGCGTGAAATTACGGGCTTTACTATTGAAAAATAAGCACTTGTTCCTTTTTCTCCGGGCATCGGCGTGGCTTTTCTGCCTTTGCGTAACGGTTTTGCAGGCTCAGAGTGCCACAAAACGCGTTCCCGTTGCCCTCAAGGCCGACGATGTCCTGCCCACCGGCAACGAATGGATCTCGCTACCCGACATCAGCGCCCTCGACGGTTCCCTTAAGACCTTCAACGTCATCTCCATGCGCGACCGGGGCCTACTCCAGGTTTCCGGCGAAAACAATTCGCCGGTCCTGCAACCCTACTTCGAGGTCGGCGACAAGCCGCTGGCCTTTCGCAACCCTTCATGGGAGTTGATTGAGTACTGGATCCCCACCGCCCACCTTACCGTCGACGGCATGGACGCGACCCTCACCTGGTGCGCCCCGCCAGGCTCGCGGGCAGCCTTTCTCCGCCTCACCCTCACCAACCGCCGCGCTGACCCGGTCCCGGTCACGCTTGGCCTCCGATCTTCGTTCGGCATGCTCAGCCGCGTGACCTACGTGCCTGTGGAATTGCACGGGCAGCGAGTTGTCGGCCAGGCCCCCTGGGTCTCACCCGGCGAGGCTTTTAGCTTTATCACTCACGACACGCTCTTCGCCTGGTCGGTCATTCATCCCGGCTCGCAGTCCGATGTCACCACTCCGCCGCTCACTTCCGCGCCCGCCTCCGATGCAAAGCACCAGGCCAGCCTGGCTCCCGGCGAAACTACCGAAGCCCTGTTTGTCCTCGGAGTAGGTGTTGAGGAGTTCAGTGCGGCGCATGCCGGAAGGGCACTGCGTGAGTTGCTTGAGCGCAACGGCGCCGAGGGCATGATTGAGCAGTCGGCGGCCTGGTTGAAGGCGCGCATTCGCAGCACCGGCCAGCCCGATCTGGACCTGCTGATGAATCGCAACTTCCTCTTCACCGAGCTCTACGCCTGGGGTAAGACCATCGACACGGAGCAGTTGGTCGGCGTCACTTCGCGCAGCCCTCGCTACTACGTCTCGGCCGCCTACTGGGATCGCGACGCCATGCTGTGGAGCTTTCCTGCGCTGCTGGACATCGACAAGGAGATGGCTCGCCAGGCGCTTGAATACGCGCTCACCACCCAGTTGCGCAACACCGGAACCCACAGCCGGTTCATTGATGGCATTGTGCTCGAGGACGGCTTCCAGTTGGACGAAGCCGTTGCGCCCCTCCTTGCCCTCGCCGCGTATGTGAAGCAGACCGGCGACGACGCTTTCCTGCGCGCGCACCGCGATGCAATGCTGCTTCTCCGCGACCGTCTCCTCACCCGCTACGACGCGCAAACCGGCCTCTACTCCTCGCTCCAGGACTCGCAGGACGAGTTCCAGCCGCTGCCCTTCATCACCTATGACAATGCCCTGAGCTGGCGCGCATTCCAGGATCTCGCCGCGCTCTTCAATCGGCTCAATGATTCAGCCAGCGCGCTACAGATGACCGACCGCGCCACCGCACTTCACGCTGCAATTCTTGCGCATTGTCTATCCCCGGAAGCGCCCGGCGCCAACGGCCCCATCTTCGCCTCGGCAACGGGCGGCAAAAAGTTTGTCTTCACCGAAATCCCTCCGGGTTCGCTGATGAAACTTCCAGCGCTCGGATTCATTTCCGAGTCGGACCCGGCCTTCGCTCGAACGTACAAGTGGCTCCACTCCACCAACTACAAGTACTCCTACTCGGACCAACCGTATGGGCTCCCGGGAAGTTACCGTCTCGTCTTCACAACGTCCTGGAGCATCGCAGACCACATGTCCCTCGCCCTGGGCAAGGAAGAGGCTCTGAAGGTTCTGCGCGCCAGCAATTGGGACGGCGGCATCATCACGGAAGGCGTCGACGCGGGCTCGGCGCAAATGGATCAGCAGGGCCGCGCATTCGCCACGGCGGCCGGTTACGTTGCCCATGCCATCTGCCAGATGTCCTGCACAGATCAATCGCATTAGGTAGCATAGGTTGAATCCGCAATGCGGCTGAGAGGAAATTGATTCATGGAGAGAATGTGCCGGACGTTCATGCTCGCAGGATCGTCGCTCCTGTTCATGGCGACGGTCCTCGGCCAGCAGAAGCCTTTCCAAACGGTCTCCATCATTGATGCCCCCTCCATTGCCGGACGCCCGGTGAATCTGGATGCCGGCGGCAAACTATTGCCCTGGCCGATGGCCGACAACACCGGTTATTCCTATTCGAGCTATTTCCTCAGCCAGTGGACGATTCTCTGGGATCAGTACAATCGCCAGCGCCTTCCCTGGTTCTATTGCTGCTTCGACTTCGACCGCACGACGTTTGAACTGGCGCCCGATCCGCACTGGGCAAACTCAACCGGCTATCTTCGCGCCATGATGGAAGGCTTTGTCGAGCGCCTCTATCCCTACTCCGGGGACGAGCGCACGCTCACTTTCCTGCGCTCTTTTGTCGATTATGAGTTGGAACATGGGCTCACGCCCGAGGGCTACGCGTGGTCCCAGGTTCCCTACGCATCGGCGAATCCTGGAGCGGCGCGCTACAGCGGCTGGAGCAATCTGGGCGAAGACTACATTGAGCCGCATGTGGTTGGCGAAGACGGCTACGGCTATCTGAAACTCTACGAGATGACCGGCGACACCAAGTACCTGCGCGCGGCCATCCGATGCGCCGAAGCCCTGGTAAAGAACTACGCGCAAGGCGACGAGAGTCACTCGCCCTGGCCGGTGCGGTGCTTTGCGCGGGACGGCAAAGCTCCCGGCGGTCCCATGGGCCCTTACTCGGCAAACGTCATTGAGCCGATCATGCTGTTGGATGAACTCATTCGCCTCGGTCAGGGCAATGTCTCCGACTACCAACGTGTCCGCGCAGCGGCGTGGGACTGGTTCCAGAAGTACCCCCTCACAAACAACGTCTGGGTCGGCTACTTCGAAGACACTCCGCCGAGCATGGAGAACATGAACCAGGTGATTCCACTGGAATTTGCCCGCTACGTTCTGCTCCATCCGGACAAGGATCCGCTATGGCGCGAGCACGCACGCAAACTGATCGAGTGGGTGAAGACAACGCCGAAGTGGCCCAAATATGTTGTCCACGGCGCAACCATCACCACCGAGCAGGGCAATGGCAAGGAGTTCTGCTGTAACGAGCCCAATCAATGCTGTGACAGCCACACCGCGCGTCTTGCCGCAGTGGAGGCGCTCTACTACGCGAAGACGGGCGACGTCGCCTATCGCGAGGAAGCCTACCGCTCCTACAACTGGGTAACCTACTTCCAGGGACTGTCTTCAGGGGCGCATAGCCCATTTGCTGGACAATGGTGGTTTACCGACCAGTATGCCGATGGTCCGCGACGCATGATGGACGCCTTCTGGGCCGTGCCCGAGTGGGCGCCAGCCGATGAATCGCATCTGCTGGGTTCGAGTTCGGTCGTGACGAAGATCCACTACGGCAAAGGCGCGGTCACCTATTCCACTTTCGACCCGGATGGTTCAGACGTACTTCGTCTGGATTTTGCGCCGGACTTCGTGACTGCCGGCGGCAGGCCCCTAGCCCGAAGAGAGAATCTCGACCAGCCCGGCTTCACATTCGATGACACAACCCATGTCCTGCGCATTCGCCATGACGGCGCGCGCGATATCGATGTGCAGGGTCCGGATGGATCGGCCCCCGCGCACATCATCACTTTCGACGATCCACACCTTGCCGCGGGAACCACTCTTGCCGGGCAGTATCCCTCAGGCGTGATTGAATGGGGTGCAGGCCAATGGCAGATCAACGTGCCTCAGGGCGGGTTCGGGACTTTCAACCTGGCGCTCTCAGACCGTAAGGCCGAGGGCTCCGACTTCCGCTTCTACGCGCCCCGTGTTTTTGTCGGTGTGGACGTCTACAACGGCGGAACGTCCGCATCCACGCTGACGATCCATTGTCCGGAGCTTCGCGAGGTCACGTTCACCATCAAGCCGGGAGAGTTGAAACGGCTGCGCACAGGATGGCAGGATCCGAGTTCACGAGTCTTCTTTGATTTCAAGAACGGCGAGGGTCTGGAGTTCGACAACCTGGAATATCGACAGGATTGAAACTGGATCAGCTCGATCGGGAACCGGATTCATCCGGCGGATTGTTGCCATGGACGGCAATTGAAAAGTCATTTGGCCAAAGCACAAGACCCTCAGCTATACTTCCGGGTGCGGCGATGAGAGGTCAATCGGCTTGCGCATTTTCTATCCCCATCGATCCAATCAAGAGAGGGCCGCACGACCGAGGCCGGCGCAGTTTGCGGCGCCTGTGTCCGCATGTCTCAGCATTGTGCTGCTGTGGGCAGTGGTGGGCTGTCACAGCACGAAGGCGGGCCAGGGTGTCGCCGGCGCTGGCCAACAGCTTGATTTCAACCAGGACGTGCAGCCGATTTTGGCCAGCAACTGCTTCAGTTGCCACGGGCCTGACCCGGAGATGCGCAAGGCGGGGCTCCGGCTGGATCTGGAAGAATCGGCTTTCCACAAACGGCCGGGCCATCCCGATGCGATCGTCCGCGGGAATCCGGAGCAGAGCGAACTGATCAAGCGCATCGAGTCAAAGGACCCACACCACCTGATGCCGCAGTCGCCGCAAGGCGAAGCCAAACCGATGAAGGCCGAGGACATTGCCGTCCTGCGTGAGTGGATCAAGGAGGGCGCGGTTTACCGGCCTCACTGGGCCTTCGACAAGCCCGTAAAGCCTGCGCTGCCTGTAGTTGCGCAGCAGGATGGCTGGGGGAAGACGCCAATCGACGCCTTTATCCTTGCTCGCCTTAAGAAGGAAGGCCTGCATCCCTCGCCGGAGGCGGACAAGGACACGCTGATCCGGCGCGTGACGCTCGACCTGACAGGATTGCTCCCGACCCCCGCAGAGGTAAAAGCATTTGAGAAAGATGCGTCGCCGCAGGCCTATGAGCACCTGGTGGATGGGCTGCTGGCGCGGCCGGCGTATGGAGAAGAACGCGCGCGCTATTGGATGGACTACGCCCGGTACGCCGACACCTATGGCCTGCATTACGACAACAGCCGCGATATCTGGCCCTATCGCGACTACCTCATTCGTGCGTTCAATTCGAACAAGCCATTCGATCAGTTTGCCATGGAGCAGATTGCCGGCGACATGCTCCCCGCCAAAACCATCGATCCTCTGATCGCAAGCGGGTACGTGCGCCTGGGCGTAAGCAGCAATGAAGGCGGCACAATTCCAGAAGAGCTGCGCGTCAACATGGTGCGCGAGCGCACTGAGGCTTACGGCGCCGCGTTCATGGGCCTCACGGTGGGGTGCGCGGTCTGCCACGATCACAAATACGATCCGACCACGCAGAAGGACTTCTATGCGTTGAGCGCGTTTTTTAACAATCTTGAAGAGAAGCCATTCAACGAGGACCGGCCGGTATGGGCGCCGACGGCGCGTGTTCCAAAGCCGCAGAATCAGGAGGCCTACAACCGATTGTTGGCAAAGCGTTCCGAGCTGGCGGAGCGTGTGCGGGCTTTGCGCCTGCAGGATCGCGCGCTGGTGCAGCAGTGGCTTCAATCCAGGCAGAGCGCGCCGCAGGCGGTTTCGGCCGACAAGCTCGAACTGCGCCTGCGCCTGGACGAGGGCGGCGGCGATGTGCTGAAGAACAGCGCGCCGCATGCGAAGACAGCGAGCTTTTCCATCGGCAAGTCGAAGCCGCAATGGGGCGAGACAACGTGGTTGTGGCCGGACTTTCGCACCGGTACCAGCACGCATATCACGCTGGGCGAGACCGGGAACTATGAATGGAACCAGGCCTTCTCGTCGGGTGGATGGTTCATGATGCGCTCTGCTCCCAACTACGGCCTGGACAACGCCAAGGGCGCGCTTGTGGCGAAGATGGATACCACCCAGCACAACCGGGGCTGGGATCTCTCGATGGAGAAGGGCAATGTCAGCGTCGAGCTGGTGAATGAAGGGCCAAAGGACCTGCCGAATCCCAAGGTCGCGACGAAGCAGAAGCCCGTTGAGTTCAAGGAGAAATTCGCGTATCCCACGCCGGAAGATTTGACAAAGAAAGACCTCGCGCCCAACAAGCCAAAGGCGAAGCAGGAACCTGCCAAGAAGAAGGAGCCCAAGCCCAAGGCCGAGAAGCCCGCAACGCCCAAGGAGCCGGAAGATAAGACGCCCTTCGTTGCGATCAAGGTCACCACGGTTGATCCACTGCCGCTTGACGGCCACTGGAGGCATGTCTTTTTCACCTACGACGGATCGGGCAAAGCCTCCGGAGTTCGGATTTTTGTGAATGGCGCACCCGTTGCGACCAAGGTGGTGTACGACTCGCTGGCCCAGTCGACGATTAAGACGACGGCGCCGATGCAACTGGCCATGCGCTATCCCGACGCCTATCCCGCGCGCGAGACGCGTTACCAGGATGTTCGCCTGTATGGGCGCGCACTCACCGCGGAGGAAGCGAAGCGGCTGCCCTTCGAGGACTACGTCGCAGAGATTGCACACAAGCCCTCGAGCGCCTGGAATGCCGATGAAGGTCATGTGGCGAGCGAGTTTTATTTCAACAGCGTCGACAAGTCGTTCAAGTCACTGACGACCCAGATTGAGCAACTCAATGCCGAGCTGGTGAAGCTCTCCGAGGGTGGCGATCTGACGATTGTCTCCTGGGAGAAGCTTTCGATTGCGTACGCCGATGTGCTGACGCGCGGCGTCTACACGGCACGCACGGAACGGGTCGAGGCGAACACGCCGCACTTCTTGCCGCCGCTGCCGGCGGTTGCGCCGCATGATCGATTGGCGCTGGCGAAGTGGACCGTGAGCCCCGAAAACCCGCTGACGGCGAGGGTTACCGTGAATCGCATGTGGAATGAAGTCTTCGGGGCCGGGTTAGTGGAGAGCACGGAAGACTTCGGCATTATGGGGCAGCGGCCTTCGAATCCAGAACTGCTGGACTGGCTCGCGGTTGAGTTCCGTGAGAGCGGCTGGAACATCAAGCACATGTACAAGCTGATGGTGATGTCGGCGGCTTACCGGCGAAGTTCCAAATCGACGCCCGAACAGCTTGCGAAAGATCCGAAGAATCTGCTGCTGGCGCACGGGCCGCGCTTCCGGATGGATGCGGAGATGTTGCGCGATGTTGCGCTGCAATCGAGCGGGCTGCTGGTGAACAAGATCGGCGGCCCGAGCGTGAAGCCGTATCAGCCGCCGAATGTGTGGGAGCAGGTCGGCATCGGCGGCAGCGACACGCTGGTATACGAGCAGCAGAATGGCGATGCGCTCTACCGGCGAAGCATGTACACCTACTTGAAGCGCATGGCTCCGATGCCGGATATGGACGCCTTTGACGCGCCCATGCGCGACGTGGTGTGCACGCGGCGGCAGCGAACCGACACGCCGTTGCAGGCGCTGGTGACGATGAACGATGTGCAGTGGGTTGAGGCCGCGCGGGCACTGGCACAGCGCGTGATTCGCGAGGGCGGCAAGCTGCCCGAACAGCGCATCAACTATTTGGGAGAGATTCTGCTGTCGCACGATCCTTCGCCGAAGATGGCCGCGGTGCTCGAGAATTCACTCGCGCAGATGGAGAAGCACTACGCAGCCCATCCCAAGGCGGCACACGATTTGGTTGGAGCGGGCGAGAAGAAGAGCGACCCGTCGATTCCAGCGCCGGAACTGGCGGCGTGGACCATGGTGGCTTCAGAGATGCTGAATCTGGATGAGACGGTGACGAAGTAGTTGATGGAGGCCGGATGAAACAACATCCCTTATGTACCGATACCGAGCAAGCCGCGAATGTGCTTGATCTCACCGTCCCCGCGGAACTGAAGCAGGAGTGGGCGGCGTTGCAAACGCGCAGGCACTTTCTGGGGCGGACCGGGAAAGTCCTGGGTTGGGCGGCGATGGCCAGCCTGCTCGGCAATCGCAACCTGCGAGGAGATACGCGTGCGCCTGGCTATGGCCAGACTGCTGCCCAAGCGGGCGAACCGCTGGGGCTGCCGCATTTTGCGCCCAAGGCCAAGCGGGCAATCTACCTCTTCATGTCTGGCGGTCCCTCGCAGGTGGACCTCTGGGACTACAAGCCGAATCTCGCGGCGCAGTATGACAAGGATATGCCCGACTCAGTGCGCGGCTCGCAGCAGTTAACCGGCATGACGACGGGCCAGGCGCGATTTCCCGTTGCGCCTTCGCACTGGGCGTTCAAGCGCTACGGCCAAACCGGCACGTGGGTCAGCGATCTGCTGCCTTATACCGGCCGGATGGCGGATGATCTGACGATTATCAAGTCCACCAACACCGAGGCCATCAATCACGAACCCGCAATCATGCTGATGAATACCGGCAACATGAACGCCGGAAAGCCCTGCCTTGGATCATGGCTTGCGTATGGCCTGGGCAGCATGAACGACAACCTGCCCACGTTCATGGTGCTGCAAACCAAGCTTAATACGAAGGAGAACAACCAGCCTGTATCGTCGCGGCTATGGAGCAGCGGTTTTCTCTCGTCTGAATATGCCGGCGTGGGGTTGCGCTCGGTGGGCGACCCAGTGCTCTACCTTACCGATCCGAATGGAGTGGATCGCGAGGTGCGCCGCAAGATGCTCGATGCGGTAAACGAGATCAATCGGGAGACGTACGCGGAGCTTGGCGATCCGGAGACGAATGCGCGCATTGCGCAGTATGAAATGGCCTATCGAATGCAAGCTTCGGTGCCGGAACTTGCCGATCTGAGCAAGGAGCCGAAGTCAACATGGGACCTCTATGGGCCGGATGCGAAGCAGCCGGGAACCTTTGCATACAACTGCCTGATGGCGCGTCGCCTGGCAGAGCGCGGTGTGCGATTCACGCAGGTCTACAAGCGCGGATGGGACATGCATGACAACGTCACCGGCATGTTGCCCCTCCTCTGCCAGGAGATCGATCGCGGCTGTTACGCACTCATCACCGACCTGAAACAGCGCGGTCTGCTGGATGACACGTTGGTGGTCTGGGCCGGAGAATTCGGGCGCACTGTTTACAGCCAGGGCGGTCTGACCGCGGATAACTATGGCCGCGATCATCATCCGCGCTGCTACACCACGTGGATGGCCGGCGGCGGCGTGCGCCCAGGAATCACATACGGCGAGACCGATGACTACAGCTACAACGTGGTGAAAGATCCGGTCACGGTGCGCGATTTCAACGCGACCATCCTGCACTGCCTGGGCATCGATCACAACAAGCTCAGCTACAAGTTCCAGGGTCTCGATCAGAAGCTCACGGGGCCCGTGCCAGCCAGCGTTGTTCCCGGTTTGCTTGCGTGAAGACACGACACAAGGTGGCAGGAATTGCCACGAGGTTTCTCCCCCCGAAAAGATCCACGCGCATTGCGTGGATGGCCTCGCTTGGGTTAAGTGCGCTGCTCCTTTCGCTGCCCTGGCTCATCAAACTCGATGGTCATCCGCACGCCGATTGGCAGCAGTTTCTGGGCCGGTTTCACCCGCTCGCCGTGCACATTCCCATTGGATTGCTGGTTCTTGTTCCGTTGCTGGAGATTGCCGGCGCGTTTCGTCCGGTGTTGCGCGAAGCAGCGGGATTTGTGCTGGGGCTTGCTCTTGCCAGTTGCTTGCTTGCGCTCGCGCTGGGATTTCTTCTTGCGCATGGAAGCGGAGACGCAGGCGCGGGCGTGATGCGCCATCTATGGGGCGGCATTGTGCTCACCATCGTCGTCCTCCTGTGCGTGCTGGCGCGGCCGTGGTGGTCGACGCAAGCAGAGCTGAATGTATACCCGGTATTTCTGGTGTGCATGATGATTGCGTTGCTCTGGACGGCGCACCAGGGCGGTTCGCTGACGCATGGAAGCAACTACCTTACGGAATACATGCCGGCGAGTTTGAAGGGCTGGACGGGGCTGGGATCGCAGCCTTCATCCGCTACGGCTTCGTTCTACGTCCAACACATTTATCCCGTTCTCGATGCGAACTGCGTCGGCTGCCACGGCGAGACGCAGGCAAAAGGCGGGCTGCGCATGGACTCCTACGATCTGCTGATGAAGGGCGGACAGGATGGGCCGGTGATCGTCGCCGGCAATGCCGCAAAGAGCATCCTGTTTCAGCGGATCACACTGCCGACGGATCACAAGCAGTTCATGCCCGCGGAAGGTAAGCCGCCTCTGCGCGGCGAGGAGATTGCGTGGATCAAGGCGTGGATCGAACAGGGCGCATCTCCGAGCATTGCGGCATTGGCGGGCGTCTCGATCCGCGCGGAGAGCCCGGAACCGCCGATTGAGCCGGTGGGCGATTACAGCGCGCTGATGCCGGAGATCCAGCAGATGGACCATACCCAGGGAGCAAAGCTGAAGCAGGTGTCGGCCAAGCCTTCAGATGGATTGGTTCTCTTCACGGTGGATGCGGCCGGCAGCTTTGGCGACGCACAGCTTGCGCAGTTCCAGAAGTTCGCTCCGTATATTGTGGAAGCCGAACTGGGCCGCACGGCAGTGACCGATGCGAGCTTCGACACACTCAAACAATTCACACACCTGCGTGCGCTGCACCTTGAAGAGACGCGAATCACCGGCAGCGGACTCGCGAAACTCGGAACTCTGTCGCAGTTGGGGTATCTGAATCTGAGCGGGACACAGGTGACGGCTGCATTGGTTGCTCCACTGAGTTCCATGAAGAACCTGCGTCAGGTATATCTTTACAACACGCCCGCACAACCCGCCTCCGCCGCGGGGGAGGCGCAATCCAAAGAGAGGACTACGCCATGAATCCAACAGGGAATCGATCTGCGAATGGAGTCTTCGACAGGCGGCGCTTTTGTGCAGTTGCGGGAACCACGGCGTTGGCTGCGCTCATGGCGTCCGACGCGCAGGCAGAGGCGCCGGGCGCTGAAACCGGCTCCATGCAAGTGGAACTTAAAACGGGCAACGGCGAGTGGACCTGCAAGGTGGCTTCGGGGTGGGGACGGTTGCCTGCAGGAACGGCCTTTGGCGGAACGCACGGCGGCATTGCGACCGACAAGGCAGGGCATGTGTATGTGAGCACGCAGAGCACGACTGGAGTGCTGGTCTACGCTCCCGATGGTTCGCTGCTCAAGACGATTGCGAGCGAGTATCCCGAAGTCCACTCGATGATGTATGCCGAGGAGGGGGGCGAGGAGTATCTTTACACGACGGTGCAGACGGGAACTCCGAAAGAAAACTGGCTCTTCGTAAAGATGAAAACGGATGGCACAGTTGTGCAGAAGATCACCGCACCGCCGGAGGCTGGCTTCAAAGCTCCCAACGAGTGGCGCTTGACGGCAGCAGTGACGGGGCCGGATGGCAGTATCTTCATCGCCAATGGATATGGGGACTCGCGTCTGTTTCGCTTCGACAGGAACGGGACTTATCGAGCGAGCTATGCTGGCAAGGGAAAGACCGATGGCCTGTTTGACTGCTGCCACGGGCTTTCGGTGGACACGCGCTATGACCAGCCGCTGCTGCTGGTGTGCGATCGCGAAAACCGCCGTCTGTGTCACTTCGATTTCGACGGAAAGTTTGTGCGTTCCATAACCCAGCACCTGCGGCGCCCGTGCCAAACGGGTTTCTACGGCGACTACGTTGTGATTTCCGAATTGGAAGGGCGCGTGACGATCCTCGACCGCGACAACACGCCGGTGGCATTTCTCGGCGACAATCCGCAGAAGGCGCAGTGGGCAAACTACCAGGTCGCGCCCGCAGATGTTTCTCCCGCTGTCTTCACCGCGGCGCATGGAGTTCACATTGACCGCCAGGCCAACATCTATGTCTCCGACTGGAACCAATCGGGCCGCGTGACAAAGCTGGTTCGGTTAGCTGCGTAAACAGCTCAGTAATGACCTTCGCGTGAGCACGCCGAACAGATAAGCTTGGACCAGGGGGAATACTCTTGCAGGTCTGGAACGCTTTTCTGATCGCCTTCAGCGTGTTGCTTCCGCTGATTAATCCGCTTGGGTCGGCGCTTGTGTTTCTTGGGCTGGCCGGCGAAGCGCCTCCGGCTGTCTATCGGTCCCTGGCGCGCCGGATTGCAATCAATAACATCATTTTCCTGGCCATCATCGAGTTGCTGGGCGCGGCCATCCTCAACTTCTTCGGACTTTCGTTGCCGATCGTCCAGTTTTCCGGCGGCATTGTGATTGCAGCGATGGGATGGTCTGTCCTGAATGAAAGGGACTCAAGCGCCAACTCGAGGAAGGAGCAGGAAGAGTCCGACGTGCGCAACGAGACGAGAGCGCGCGATCTTGCGCAGAAGGCCTTCTATCCATTCACATTTCCGGTGACCTCGGGGCCGGGCACGCTGGTCGCGGTGTTGACGCTGACCGCGCACATCTCCAACCGGGCCATTTCAAAGGATGTGCTGGCGCATCTGGGGATATTTCTTGCGATTGTGTTTCTCAGCGTGCTGGTCTACTTCTGCTACGCGTACGCGCCGAAGATCACCAAGGCGATTCCGCCCTCGACTGCTCACGGGATACTCAGAGTCGTGGCCTTTATTCTGCTCTGCATCGGTGTCCAGATTGCGTGGAATGGCCTGTCTGCCTTGCTGATTACGATTATCCGGCCGTAGTGTTTCACTGTTCACCGGGCGGGGCAATCGCATTTGAAAGAGCCCGCGCGGGATCTCAAAGAACAGTTGCATGCGAGATACGGAATAGGTCGAAATGAAGATCACGGGCGGCTCGAAATGCGGCAGGGGCTGAAGCCCGACCTCTTTTTGCAAGCGTTTTGCGGCACGACTGAAGTCATGCCCTAGAAAGAAACTGCATGGGAATTGTCAGACGGCAGGCCTTCATCGACTCCCACTCATCGAGCAAAGGGCCGCTCCGACCCAGAGGGTACCCCGATGGGGCACAGTTTCATCCATCGCGGGTCGGCGAAGACGGTGGACGACTGTTACAAAGCTCGCTTCGATGGATTTTTTGGGCAACCTGAGAGTTACGCTTGCCATAAAGGTTCAAATGCGATTGCCCCGCTCACCGGTACATTTCGTTGTTCCCCTGGACTTCATGGCGTATTCTGGACACCACAGCGAGTGTCCACCAGGCTGCCGTAGTTCAAACCATCCTTTGCGAGGTTCTCTCCCATGCGCTTCTCCCTGGCAGTCGTCTGCCTTCTTGCCCTCACTGCGCACGCCGCGGATGCGCCTGCGCCGCTGCGTGGATACACGCCCGCCGACTCTGCAACGGAGATTCAGTGGGAGAAGAAGTTCCGCGAGCTTCCCGATCCCGCTCTCATCCGCGAGAACATGCGCCGCCTGTCGGCGCGGCCACATCACGTGGGCTCGCCGTACGACAAGGACAATGCGGAGTGGCTGGTGGCGCAGTTGAAATCGTTTGGCCTGGACGCGCAGATCGAGAAATTCACCGCGCTGTTTCCCACGCCCAAGCTGCGCACTCTGGAACTGCTTGGCCCCACGAAGTTCACTGCCAAGCTGCAGGAGCCGCCGCTCAGCGTCGATCCCACATCGAGCCAGACCAGCGAGCAGTTGCCGACCTACAATGCCTACTCGCGGGATGGAGATGTGACCGCTCCGCTGGTGTATGTGAACTACGGCCGCCCGGATGATTACGAGGTGCTGGACCGCATGGGCATTTCAGTGAAGGGCGCAATCGTGATTGCCCGCTACGGGATGAGCTGGCGCGGCATCAAGCCCAAGGTGGCTGCCGAGCATGGAGCAATTGGCTGCATTATCTATTCCGATCCGCGCGACGACGGATTCTTTGACGGCGCCCCATATCCAGAGGGCCCGACGCGCCCGGCCGAGGGAGCGCAGCGGGGAAGCGTGATGGATATGCCGGTGTATCCGGGCGATCCGCAAACGCCTGGGGTCGGCGCGGTGGAAGGCGTGAAGCTGATCCCGCTGGACCAGGTCAAAACGATCACCAAGATTCCGGTGCTGCCGATTTCGTGGGCCGATGCAACGCCGTTTCTGCAAGCGCTGGGTGGAGAGACCGTTCCTGAAGCGTGGCGCGGCGGGTTGCCGTTTACCTATCACGTTGGTCCGAGCAAGGTGCAGGCGCATCTGCAACTCGCGTTCAACTGGGATCGCAAGCCGCTCTACGACGTGATCGCGCGTATTCCAGGCGCCAAGTCTCCCGATCAGTGGGTCATTCGGGGCAATCATCATGACGCCTGGGTGAATGGAGCCGAAGACCCGCTCTCCGGCACGAGCGCGGAATTGGATGAGGCGCGCGCTCTTGGCGAGTTGCTCAAGCAGGGTTGGAAACCGGAACGCACCATTATTTATTGTTTCTGGGATGGCGAAGAGCCGGCGCTGCTGGGTTCCACCGAGTGGGGCGAGACGCACGCGGCCGAGTTGAAAGAGCATGCGGTGGCGTACTTCAACACGGATGGAAACGGGCGCGGCTATTTTGGCGCCGAGGGATCGCATTCGCTGGAAAACTTTGTCAACGAAGTCGCCAAGGACATCACCGATCCTGAAACCAAGATGAGCGTCTGGAAGCGCGCGAAGCTGGCGGACATTTCGCGCGCCTCGGCTGCGTCTCGCACCGAGATGCGCACTCGCTCCGACATGCGTATTCCCGCGCTCGGGTCCGGCTCCGACTTCACAGTATTCATCGATCATCTTGGAATCGCGAGCGTGAATCTTGGCTATGGTGGAGAAGATGTGGGCGGCGAGTACCATTCCGTCTACGACGACTTCTACTGGTACACGCACTTTTCAGACACCGACTTCAGTTATGGGCGCGCGTTGGCCCAGACCGCCGGAACCATGGTCATGCGCATGGCCGATGCCGATGTGCTGCCCTTCCAGTTTTCCGATCAGGCCGACACCATTCACACCTACGTGACCGAGTTGAAGACCCTGGCGACGGAGACGCGCGATCGCGCCAAGGAACGCGACAAGGAGATCGAGGAGGGCGTCTACAAGGCGCTCTACGATCCGAAGAAACAGATGGTGCCTCCGCCAGCCGAGCTCATTCCGCCTTATCTGAACTTTGCGCCGCTCGACCAGGCTTCGGACGATCTGACAAATGCCGCAACGGAGTTCGACAAGGCCTATGCAGCCGCGGCAGGAGTGGCTCCGGCGGAGTTGAATCTTGACATTATCCAGAGCGAGCGCATGCTCACCAACTCCGATGGCCTGCCCAATCGCCCATGGTTCGAGAATCTGATTTACGCTCCCGGTCTCTACACGGGATACGGCGTGAAGACGATTCCCGGAGTCCGCGAGGCGATCGAGCAGAAGGACTGGAAGGAAGCAGATGCGCAGATTGTGCGGGTTTCCGCGGCGCTCGAACGCGAAGCGGAACTGCTGAAGCGGGCCAAGGCGAAGCTGGCTGCCAAAGCGGCAGAGTAGCCGATTTGAGCGCATGGGCGATGAGGACGCACTTATCGCTCATGTGCTCAAATCAATGCGCAATTTGTCTTGAGCCTGTTATGAACTTTTGCGCGGGCGGCGTTGCGGACGAAAATCGGGCCAGACGAGGCGGAATCCGAAGGCTGTGGCGGGTCCACCGTCGAGGATGACAACGAAGTGTGGCCCGATTTGCGCCGCAACCCGAAGGGCTGGGGCCAATTTTTCCCGATTTCTTCGTCAATGGTCGCTCGAAGATGATCGATATTCGTCGCTCCTCGTTCCTCGAACTCGAAAAAATCGGCTTCCAGCGCCGCTCGTGGGAAAGTTCATAACAGGCTCTAGGCCTTTGCGGCCAGGTAGATCAGCTCGATCCCTTTTCCGTTGTGCGGATCCTTGTTGCGCGAGTACTGGCGCGTTTCATCGCTGTCCCAGTGCTCGAATACGCCTAAACTGGCGACCGGTTTGCCGCCCTGCACATAGTGGGTTCCCGATGGCGGATGGCCGGCCAGAGCCAACTCTTCAAGGTAATCGTCTGCATTTTCGCGAATCATGATGCGCGGATGGCCGTGCTCATCCTCGTTGTTTTTGGTCTGTGAGTACAGGATGTCCAGACCCACCGAATCGAGAGCAACGCCATCGAGCGAAGCCAGGATGCTCGAAGGCCACTCTGGATTCTCGTATGGAGCAACGCGGTTGTGGAAGGGCGCGTTGGGAAAATGCAGCGGATAGGACTGATGCCGGCGCGCGCAATACAATCCATCCAGCACAAAGAGAACCGTCTTCGCGCCCAGATTCGGGCTGGCTGCCAGGTCCACGATCGGCGAGTACGCGTGCGGTGTGCCTTGCCGGTTGGTGTTGATGGCCCCGTGCAACTCCGGCGTTCCCTTGATGGATCCGAAGTGATTCTTCCCGGTCATGGTCACACCGGTCTGCCCCTCGTCGCCACCCTCGTGTTCGGCATACGGATAGGAATGCGCTTTGACCAATGCGACGTTCACCAGATAGGTGACGTTCTTGATCTGCTGCGGAATCATCTTGGCGTCATAGTACTCGTGCTGATTCACCGAGTAGCTGACGCCCTCTACCCATTGCGCCTGCTCCAGGCCGCGGTGACTGCCGTAGGCGGGATTGACGGGCTGCGACGCTGCCGGCGCGTCCCATTGCACAAAGCGCACCTCGGGAAACTCACTCCAGATTTTGGTGAGCAGCGCTGGATAGATGTTGCGGCGCGCGTCATAGACCACGATGTCCACCGGCCGCACTTTTCCGTGGTGCACAAGCTGCCGCACCATGGCCAGCGCCACCTGGGGCGACACGTTGACGATGTTGCCCGGACCCTCCGCGCTGCTGTTGTTGAGATTGACTTTGACGGCAACCGCTTCGCCCGGCGTGTAGCCGCGATCCGCTCCGTGGGTGCGCTGATTGTAGTAGGAAAAGATCTTTGCCCAGGCTTGTTCATCGGCTGTCGCGCCGGTCAGATTCTTGAGCGTGGTTGCGAGCAGGTCGTCCACGCGGCGCTGATCGGTGCTCGCGTCCGTCCACCAGTGGCCGGTGGACGACTCAACGTGGCCACCCCATTGTGCAGCGACGGGATCGTGCGCCCACACGACGCGTCCCGGAAAAACGCCGCGCGCAACACCCACGGGGGCGTTGCGCGATTTGGGTTTGTAGTCATAGCGGGTTGCGATTTCAGCCGCACTCATGCGCAGGACCGCGCCCGGCATTCCAAGCAGCGCTGCCGAAACCGCTGCCCCCTTCAAGACTTTGCGCCGAGAACATTTTGGACCCATCATGCGAACTCCTTCTCCGCTGTAGGCGGCCGTGAAATCGTTTTCAAAGCCAGACATAGATCTGCCCGCACACGCCGCTCTATGTCTCTTCATTGGACAGGGACAGAGTGACAGAAGATGTGAGATGGATCACGAATATTGGTGACAGTCTTTCAGGGCGCAGTTCGGTGGCCTACTTCGACCGAGGAGACGCACTCCGGTCCCCGCTGCCAACCTTCAGCGGTATCTCAAGCGTGCCCATGTGTCCTGAAGCGGGATCGTAGATTCCGCTTCGCAAGTAAATCTCTCCCATGGGAAGGTCGATGACCTGGTGAAGCTGAATTCCACTTTGGCGGAACGCCGCATAAGCATCAGGCCCCACGGCGATGGGTTGGGTTGTGCTCACCGCGTTGAGCGGTTTGCCGTGCTTGTCGTACGCAGCCGTGACGATGACCAACTGGCCCTGATGAAAGCCCCTGGGCGTCAGGTTCAAGGAAACGGCCCGCGGATCGGCGGCAAAGTCAATCGCGTAGCGGGTCAAAGGGCCTTTCAGATCGGTATTCTGTCCGGCAATCGGCGTGGGAGGGGGTTGCGGGCCGGCCGGCGCCACGCGGACATCGAAACCAATCTGCGTTGCCGCCGGCACGCCACGGCGCATCGCGGCAACGAATACCGAATCTGGTCCCATTGGTCCGGGGCTGGCCGGTTGGGCGTCCGGATCCGCGAGGTAACTGCGCCGGTAGTAGAGTTGGTATTTGCCGCCGGCGATCTTGATGTCAATCTTGCGCGGCGCACCATTGAAGTTCTGATTTGCAGGGGAATAGGCCAGCGTGTAGAAGGTTGAGCCATCCTCGAGCGCGTGGTCGATCGCGTCCATCAGGCCATTGGAGTTGTAGACGGCCCGGCCTCCGGTTTCCTTCGCCAAGTCATCCATGGTGACGTGCTCCGCGTACGCATTTGAATCAGCAGCCAAGGTTTGATTGGCAAGAGCCTTGCCGCTGCCGGCGGCGGCGGGGCTCGAACCGGCGCTGTTTGACGAAGAAAACATGGGCGATACGTCCGCTCCCTTTGCGTCCACGGGATACACGGCGATCCGGGCTGCGGCCAGCAGGTCAGCCGTGGCATGCAGATCCACCGCATATCCGGGCGAGTTTCCTCGGCTTGCGCGGGCGGGGTCGTTCTCTCCGGGGAGCAGGTCGGTGGGAAAATGTCCTGAAAACCAGATCAGGTTTTTGCGGCCGGGAATTCCGCTGAGATAGCGGGATAGCTGCTGCAGTGCTTCCAGAGTCTTATCGGCGCGCGTCTTCGACAAAGCGGCGGTGTCGGTCAAGATGAAATCCATGTAGCTCTGCAGCGAATCTTCGCTCGCGCCCGATTCGCGCATCCACTCCATCATCTGCCGGTCCTGATTTTCGGCGCTTTGCGACCTCAGCGTAGTCTGTTGCGGATTGTTCTGCTTGCTCTCGAGCGCCGCGATCAGTGGAGCCGTATCGGTGTTGAAATCTTCCAGCATGCGAAGCTGGCTGCCAAGCGTGAAGATTGCGATGCGCCTGCCCTTGGGCAGCGCCTTGAGATAGGTAACCATCCTGCTTCGCACATACTGCTGATCGTCCGTGTCGGTATTCAACGCATCCAGCAGCAGCACGGTGACTGAGTCGTTGATATGTGCTGCTGGGATGTTGGTGTAGGTGCCTTCAGGCAGCGGAAGGGCCGGGCCGGCAGTGCCGGCCTTTGCCGCATCTGCAAAATGAGGTTCGAAGTAATCCACCTTCTGGGCTTTGCCGTCTTCGAGCAGGGTGAAGTCCGACTGCTTCAAATCGTGGACGGCCTTTCCGCCTTCATACACCACCACATCGACGATCACCGTTCGCGTTGTGACCTTCAAGGTGGCCGCGGGTTGAGTTGCGGCTGCCGGTTGCTGTTGCGTCTGGGCCGGAGAAGCAAGGGCCGCGCCGCTCAAAATGAGAATGGCGGGAAGCGCGGTGATGTTGGGAAGCATGAGCAAACTCCGGGATCGGGGCCGACCTTCACCTGCAACAATACTCCTTCGTGGATGCGGCGCTAACCCAATCCGCCAGCCGATGCGTATCGCGGATCTTTTCATCGGGTCATTGGCTGGAAGAATTTAGATTTCTGTGCCGCACTTCGCTATCTATACTGTGCGCAGCGAGGGCGGTGAGGCCAGGGTGCGAGGATTCCTGCGCAGGCCCACACAAAACCGAAGTCGCACAGCCCACCAGGAGGTTCCCCATGCAATCAGCCAACAGACAGGACCGCGCAGTTCGACCCAGGCTATCCGGGCATTCTGCAATTCATTGGATGAGTTCGCTGGCAACGCTCGTGGCGCTGGCGGCCTTCGCGGGCAATGCCCAGCCGGCTGGGCAGTTTCCCCCGGCCCGCACCGTTCGTCCCATGGACCCAAGCCAGCAGGCTGACGTCCAGGATCAGCAGGCGGACCAGGCAAAGCAAGCGCAGGAGAAGAAGCGGAGAGAGATCAACCTGCAGCGCAGAAAGCATATCTCCGATGAGGCAGCGGCCCTGGTCCAGTTGGCCACCGAGTTGAAGGCTGAAGTGGACAGGACAGACAAGGACACGCTCTCGGTCACAGTCATCCGCAAGGCCGAAGACATCGAGAAGCTGGCACATGCGGTTCGCGAGAACATGAAAATCGCGGTCAAGAACTGACTTGCCTGACGGAACTCGGGATGGAGAACTCGAGCGTCGGGAACAGAGTGCCCCCGGCTGCGAACATCGGAACCCACGATTTGCGGATCTAGCTTCCCCTGTGGAAATGAAGGGCTCCTTTGGCCTGCAGGTCGGTTTCTGGCAGCGCCGCCCCCAGATTAAATTTGATAAAACGTTTGATTAAACCTGGCTTTAGGTCTGTTTTTGTCTCTCAAGCGCGTCTTGTAAGTCATTTGTGTTCTATCACTTGCAGACGCATAAAGATCGCCAATTGAAAATACTTGACAGTGCATATTCGATTCATGTACATACGGGTCGCTGCTGAATCGGTTTAGCAGGCGTCGTGAATCGGTTTACCAAGAATCGGTAAAACTGCCAGGCGTCGACTAAAACGGTCCAGTAGTGAACTAAAACGCTCCAGTAATTGTGGAAAGCAAGGCAATTCGATGGTGGACCTGGCGTGGGCCAGGCCGGAAGACCCGGTCGAATGACAACAACAAATTCACGGAGGCTACATGCGAGAAACTCGTAAGATCAACACCGCAGTTTCGCCCGTCCTCGAGAACCGGGGAACCAGAAACGGCCGTTCATGGCTGTTTTCAGTTTCCTGTGCAGTGATGCTGGTATTTGCTTTGGCGCTGGGATCAACCCCCAAGCTCCATGCACAGCTCACGGGCACCATCTCGGGAACCGTCTATGACTCAAGCGGCAGCGCGATTCCCAATGCAACGGTCACGCTGACCAATGAGGCAACCGCCGAGAGGCGCGACACCGTCAGCAACAGCGACGGCGTCTTCGTATTCCCGGCGCTGCAAATCGGAACATATACCGTCGACATCAAGGCCAAGGGCTTCAAGGCCTTGAAGCAGTCCGGCATCCCGTTGAGCGCTGCTGAATCGCGCAAACTCTCCGACCTCAACCTGTCGGTCGGCACGGTTGCTGAAACCGTTACCGTTCAGGAGAGCTCGCAGATCATCGCCGTCGATAACGGCTCCAGGGCCGCTGTCCTTGAGGCTGAGGACATTGAAAACCTGGCCCTCGGCAGCCGCGATCTTTCGCAACTGCTGAAGGTTCTGCCCGGCGTTACGACAGCGCCCAACGGCACCAACAACGGCCCGTCCTACAACTTCCAGAACGTCGGCGCGGCCGGCGCCACGGTCGGCAACGGCCTCAATGCGAACGGCGCTCCCAACCGCGGCGGCACATCCATCACGGTGGACGGTGTTGACGTGAACGATCCAGGCTGCGATTGCAATTCGATCGCTACCGTAAACCCGGATATGACCCAGGAAGTCAGCGTGCAGACCTCCAACTTCGGCGCCGATGCGGAATACGGCCCGGTGCTCATCAACAACCTCAGCAAGTCGGGCGGCGCGCAGTATCACGGCGAAGGCTACTTCTACGCCCGCAACAACGCCATCGCGGCCAACGACTGGCAGAGCGATTACTATGGCACCAAGAAGGGACCCGCCTCCTATTACTATCCTGGCGGCAACGGCGGTGGCCCCATTCCCTTCACAGCCAAGAAAGTCCTTGTCTGGGGCGGCTACGAGCGCATCCTGCAGAACCTCGGCAATAGCAACAGGCTGACGTCCTACATTCCAACGCCTGATATGATCGGCGGCAACTTCAGCAATACCACGGCCAATGCGGCCTTCTGCATCCAGGGATACGGACCCACCATCATCAAGAACAGTTGCAACGATCTGACTGGAACGGTCCTTCCAGATGGCACGCCCGTTACAAACAGCATGATTCCCAGCCAGTGGCTCGATCCCGGCGCCAAGGCCCTTGCCAGCATCTGGCCCGCGGCGAACCAAACTCCGACCCAGGGGAATAACTACCAAAACTACAACCAGGTCATTCCGGGTACACACGACGGCTGGATCTATCGCCTGCGTACCGACTTCCACTTCAACGACGCCAACTCGGCGTACATCTCCTATCAGCAGGGTTTTGACACCGCCCCCTCGCAGGGCAACGGTGCTCACATCTACTGGACGCCCGGCAACTCCATTCCGTATCCCGGCGGCGGCCTATTCTCCACCGAGTTTACGAAGGCAATCGCGGGCCATTTTGTTCACACCTTCTCGAACACTCTGACCAACGAAGCCATCGCCAGTTGGGGATACGGGAGCTTCCCGGTCGGCCCTTCGAATCCCAGCGCCGCATTCCGCTCGACGCTTGGATATCCGGCCACCTACGGCACGGTCTTCAACACCGGCTCCAAGCTGGTTCCCTCCTACAACTCACCGGGCACCACGTCCAGCTTCCCGGATTTCTCGGAGCAGGACATCTTCGAGCCCTCCGGCAGCTATATCGTCCGCAAGGAAATGCCGGCATACGCTGACAACGTGACCAAGGTCTGGAAGACTCACACCGTCAAGGTGGGTGTCTTTACTGAAAACATCAGCAACCTTCAGGGCGCCTTTGAGTCGCCCAACGGCAACCTCGGCAGCACCGGTTCGACGGGCGCGACAACTCAGAACCTCATCACGGGCAACTACATCGGCTCGCCCAACAACCCCACAGCCAACTTCCTGATGGGCATCGAGCAAAGCTACAACGAGAACAACGCATCGCCGGTCAGCGACCTGAACTACCAGACGTTCTCCGTTTATTTCGATGACTCGTGGAAGGCCAGCCGCCGCATTACGGTCGAATACGGTATCCGATTCGATCATGATGGGCACTGGTACGACCACAAGCAGATTGGTGAAGCAGTCTGGATTCCAGGACTGGCAGCATCCGATCTCGCGGCAGGTAAGCTGGATCCGGGCGTCTACTGGCACGGCATCAACGCAGGCATTCCCAACAGCGGACAGCCGGACAAGTTTGTCTATGCCGATCCGCGCGCTGGTATCGCGTGGGATTTGTTCGGAACCGGCAAAACACTCCTCCGCGGTGGCTGGGGCATGTATCGCTACAGCGACCAGTACAACGACTACACGGGCGCTTTGAGCACTGCACAAAGCATCCTGGGTTACAGCACTCCCGGTGGCACCAACATCATGCTCAATCAGGTCAGCAGCGGCGCACCGCAGATCGTCGTGCCGAAGCTCAATGGCCAGACCACCTGCTGCGTAGGCGGCGTCAACGCTCTTAACCCAACCGACAACAAGGTTCCGTTGACTACCGAGTGGAACCTGACCATCTCGCAGCAGTTGGGTTGGAACACCTTGTTTGAAGTTGCTTATGTCGGCAGTGACAGCCAGAATGCGGTCATGGGCGGCGAAGGCATTTCAGGCAGCGGCTTCGGCGATTACACCAACCAGAACAAGATCCCGCTGGGCGCCTTCTTCAAGCCCGATCCGGTGACTGGCCTGGTCGCCATCAACCCTGAGCAAGTAAACACGACCTGCGCCGGCCCGGTCTGCAACAAGACCGCGGACTATCGCCCGTTCGGCAACATCTATGGGGACAACTCCATCGACGTGGTCAACAACGACAGCTACGGTACCTATAACGGTCTGCAGATGAGCTGGGTGAAACGTTCCAAGCACACCAACTTCAACGCCAACTACACCTGGTCGAAGACGCTGGGAACCGGACAACAGGTCAATCCCTTCTTCCTTCGCCCCAACTACGGCGAACTGTCCATCGATCGTCCGCAGGTAATCAACCTCTCAGGCTCCTACTTCGCCGAGCGGCCCTACACCGGCGACAACAAGATCGTCAGCGGCTTTGCCAACGGTTGGACCATCTCCAACTACACCACATGGCAGCAAGGCGGCAACCTGCAGGCGATCAACAACCCCAACTTCGGATTCAACGATTTCTACAACACCGTCAACGGTGCGCCTATCACGCCAGCCAACCCGCTGCCTACGAAGGTTGGCAACGGGCTGAGCCAGGCCACCTACTACGGCACCAATGCGTCTCTCAGCATTCTGCCGGTGGCCCACAGCAGCGCTCTGAGCTACACCAGCTTCAGCGCGCCGACGGTCGGTAATTATGGGGGAGCAGCCTTCCCCTACTACCATGGCAAGTCCTACTTTGACTCGGATCTCGCGCTCTTCAAGACGTTCCATATCGTCGAAAAGCAGACGTTCAAGGTCGAAGCAGAGGCTTTCAACTGGCTCAATCACCCGCTGCCTCAATTCCAGGGCGGTTATTTGCAACTGAACTATCAGGCGGATTGCATTACAAACGCTGCCAACAACAGTTGCACCACGGGGGCAATCACGGTCTATGACACCCCGTATCCGGGTAACAACCCGGCCAACTTCGGCGTTGCCAACTTCAAGGCCGGCGCGCCAAATCAGCGCATCTTCGAATTGACCGCGAAGTACACGTTCTAGTTTTTCACGGAGAGGGGGAAACGATAAGTGGCCCCCCCTTCAGAACGAACTTCCAGATCGATTCGTAAGACCTAACCGAGAAGGGCGTCTCAACCGAGACGCCCTTCTCATTTCAATGCGCAACATGGTCGTCTACTGCATCGATTGCAAGCGCAAATTACTTCGCAGATCGCTATAATTGACTTCTATGAAAGTGGCGGCAAATGCGCATGTGCGCTATGTGTTCGGGTCGATGAAGATCGGCGTCCGAGCTGCCTTGCAGACGCTTCGGCGGTCACTTGCTGCATACGTTTTCATCCTTTTCGCAATGGTGGTCATTCCCACCTTTGCCACACGGGCGCAGGGCGCTCAGAGTACTGCATCGTCCTCCGCGCCTTTGCAGTCTTACTTTGACGCCGCACAATCCTTTCAGCAGAGCGGCGATTACGCGCAGGCTGCCCTCCAATTTCAACTCTTCATCGTGAACGCGCTCGATCGCCTGGCGATCACTCGCTCCAGCATCGGCGACTACACCAGGGCTTCTGCACTCTTCAATGAGGCGCTGGCGATCGCGCCTAACAATCGCAACCTCCAGCTTGATGATGCTGAAGCGGCACTGGCTGCAAAGGATCTGCCACGCGCGCGATCACTGGCTCAGGGTGTGGTATCCGCCGATCCAGCCAACGCGGCTGCTCACCGGACTCTTGGCCGCATCCTCTTGCAGGCGGGAGAAAACGATGCCGCCCAAGCTGAATTGGAGAAGGCAGTCGCCATCGATCCTGATTTCACCAATGGATATGCACTGGCGGCTGCCTACCTGAAACTACGGCAGAAGGAAAAGGCCGCTACGATTTTCGATGAAATGGAGCAGTCTCTGGGAGACAAGGCCGCGCTGCATATGGAATTCGGACTCGCGTATGGGAACGCTGGATTTCCTGAAGACGCCATTCAAGAGTTTCAAAGGACAATCGCCGAGGATGCAAAGTTTCCCGGCGCCCACTATTCCCTTGGCGCCTCCTATCTGCTGAGCATTGGAGAGATTGACTACCCGCAGGCCATCACGGAGTTCCAGAAGGAACTGGAGATCAGTCCCAACGACTTTCTGTCGCACGCGCAGCTTGGATACATCGCGCTGAGCCAGCATCGCGTGCGGGATGCGGAAAATGAACTTGCACGCGCAGCCCAACTCAATCCAACCGATCCGGATGTATTCATGTCGCTCGGTCAACTCTACGTGGAGACGATGCGGGGCGCCGACGCTGAAACGGCACTGCGTAAGTCCATCTCGCTGACTTCCGATGTCGCACACAATCATTACCAGGTGCAGAGAGCGCACTATCTGCTTGCACGCGTTTTGCTTCAGACCAACCGTGTGGACGAAGGCAAGAGTGAGATGCAGATCTCGCAGCAACTGCTTTCGCTGAGCGCGCCTCAGACCCAGGGCCGCGCGCACTCCATGTCCGGCAACGATCTGGGAGAGAACGTGCAATTGAGTAACGGCAAAGGCACTGCGCAAATAGATCCCGGCGCATTGAGCGCCGCGGAAGCCCAGGAAAAGCAGCTCGGTGCTGCCATCGCGGATAGCTACAACAACATCGGCGTGACCGCGGCGAGGAACAGCGACTACGCTTCAGCCTGCGATTCCTTTGAGAAGGCCGCGGCCTGGAATCCTTCGCTCGAAGGACTTGACTTTAACTGGGGCAGGGCCGCTTATGCAGGTCACCTTTATGCAAGGGCGATTGCGCCGCTCAGTCGCTATCTCCAAACCCACCTCAATGATATGTCGATGCGCTCCGCACTTGGGTTGAGCCTGTTCCTGGTGCAGAATTATGGAGCCGCCGTGAAAGTGCTGGAGTCACTCGCAACCAGTGGGGACGCAAATCCGACGCTCGCGTTCGCGTATGCTGAATCGCTTGTTGAAGCTGGCCAGGTGGACAGCGGAATTGCAAGGCTCAAATTGCTCGAGGCGAGCGATCCGCAAGATGCTTCGTATCATCGCGCTGTGGGAGAGGCTCAGGTGCGCCGGCGTGATTTCACCGCAGCTGCCGGTGAATTGCAGGCAGCGCTCAAGATCGATGAAAAAGACACTGAAGCAAAGTACTATCTTGCGACCACGTTCATCCAGTTGCGTCAGACCAAAGATGCGCAGGACCTGCTGCAAGAGCTGGCGCAGGCCAGATCGAAGAATCCCGATGTCTATTACCGATTGGGCAAGTTACAACTTGAAAATGCGGATGCAAAGTCCGCGATTGCAAGCCTGCAGCAGGCGGTTGCGCTCAGCCCAGGTAGCGAACTGATTCACCTGGCGCTTGCAGCAGCTTATCGCCAGGACGCCAGGCCCGAAGATGCCGATCGCGAGATGAAGCAAGCCGAGGGGATCCGCAATTCCCATGGGTCCGCGATGGAATCCCCTCATAAGGACTGAACCGATGCGCGTTCTCAACGCGGAACCGGCCTTCACGATGAATGGAGGCCAGCGGCAACTGTATCTGCGCAATCGGTCCAAGCACGGTGCGGTGCCGCTCATCTGCGCGTGCGTGTTGCTCACGGGCGCAATCAGTCTTGCAAGCTCGCAGGCTCCCAAACGGGCGCCGATCCAGTTTCGCGATGTCGCGCCGCAAGCGGGTCTCTCGACGATTCCCAATTTCGCCGCTGAGAGGCGTTACCTTGTCGAGATGATGGGCGGCGGCATCGCGCTGTTCGATTGCGATAACGATGGCAAGCTCGACATCCTGGTGGTGAATGACTCCACGGTTGACCGGTATCTCGCGGGCGGTGATCCAATGGTCACCCTCTATCATCAGGACGCTAACATGCATTTCGCCGACATTACGCAGCAGGCCGGCCTAGCGACGCGCGGCTGGGGCATGGGCGTCACCATTGGCGATTTTGACAATGATGGCCTGTCTGACATCTATGTCACGGGCTACGGTCACAACGTGCTTTACCATAATCTTGGCGGTTGCAGATTCAAAGATGTTACCGAGCAGGCGCATGTGCAGGGTGGCGGCTTCAGCGTAGGCGCGGCCTTCGCAGATTACGATCGCGACGGCCATTTGGATCTGTTCGTATCGCGATACGTGAACACAGACATTCATCATCTGCCGAAGCCCGGCGACAATGCCTTCAATTACCAGGGATTGCAGATGGAGGTTCCGATATCGGAAGGTCAATCGGACATTCTCTATCACAATCGCGGCGATGGAACGTTTGAAGATGTGTCGGAAAAAGCGGGCGTCAGCAATCCAGACAAACGCTTGGGTATGGGCGTTGTGTGGTCCGATTATGACAACGACGGCTGGCCCGATCTCTTCGTGACCAATGACATGGGTCCCAATTTTCTCTATCGCAACAAACACAATGGCACTTTCGAAGACGAGGGACTGTTGTCCGGCACAGCGCTGAGCCTGGATGGCAAATCCATGGGCAACATGGCCGCCGATTTTGCGGACATCGATCATGATGGCAATTTCGATCTGCTGATCACGCGCTATGGATATCAGCCCATGAGCCTCTACCTGAATCGGAAGGCCCAGGGATTCACGGACATCACGTGGGACTCGGGCCTGGGCCGCGATCCGTACGAGCCAGTGCGATGGGGAGGCGGCTTTGCCGACTTTGATAATGACGGCTGGCCCGACATCTTGGTGGCCAACGGAAACGTCACCTCGCTGGTCGATTCGCTGCCGCATGAACTCAAATTCCGCGAGCCGCTCCAGCTCTTTCGCGATAACGGTGATCGCACATTCAGCGATGTCTCGGATGAATCGGGCTTGAATCAGGGCCCACTGCAGTCACGGCGCGGCACGGCCTTCGGCGACATCAACAACGACGGAAGCATCGATATGGTGGTCTACAACCTCGGCGGCCCACCTTCGTTGTTCCTGAATGAAACGCACAACGCCAATCATCGTGTTCTCTTCCGGCTGGTCGGAACCAAGAGCAACAAGGCGGCGATCGGTGCGCGCGTGATTGTCACAACCGGGTCGATGGAGCAGATGGATGAAGTGCACGGAGGAGGTAGTTATCTCTCTTGCAATGATCAGCGCCTGCACTTCGGGTTGGGCCGTGACGCGGTCATGAAACGCATCCAGATCCTCTGGCCGAGCGGTCTGAAAGAAGAGCTCAAGAACATTCCGGCGGATGCCATTTACACGCTGATTGAAGGGCACGGAATCACGGAGACCATCAAGCTCCCACCGCTCGTGAATTGAGGATCGCAGTTGCTCGCGCAATCAGTGCGCAGCAGCAGGTTTCATCGCAGGCCCAGGAACATTTTCAGCATTGAACGGCGTCTTCTCTCGAATGCCGCTGCCTTCGACGATGGTGTAGATGAAGTCCGCAGGCAGTTGTTTGTAGGTCTCGGTGTTTCCGCTCGGCCATGCCACCTGCACCGAATCGATGGTTGTGTGCGCCGCAAGTCCAAAGTGCAGACGAAGATCGCTTTGAGAAAGATAGCTTGAGCCGCCGCGAACCTCATTGAATTGCACCAGGTCGCCGGCCGTCACGGTTACGCGCGCCCCAATGGCAGCCTTGTTGCTCCTGGTTCCGACCAGGCGAAACAGCGCAGCATGACCTGCATTTTCCGTTCGATTCATCAGCAGAGATGGCGCGCCGTCCACATTCAGAATGAGCACATCGATCTTCCCGTTGTTGCCTACATCTCCAAAGGCTGCGCCGCGCCGCGATAGCAGGGGAAGCTTGTTGAGCCCTGACTCAGCTGTTGCATCGCGGAATGTGCCGTCGCGATTGTTGCGGAAGAACTGAACCGGTTCGCGATATTTGCCTGCGCCCGCAACGGAATCAATCTGCGGATAGACATGTCCATTCGCCACCAGCAAATCCGGCCAGCCTTCGTTGGCGGCATCGAAGAAAGCTGTTCCCCAGCCAACGTAAGGGTAAGTAGGCTGGGCCAGGTTGGCTTGCGCGCTAATATCGGAAAAGCCGGAATCGCCCTGGTTTTCATAGAGAGCGTCAGGCTGGAACGCATAGGTGGTGACGAACAGATCGAGCCTGCCGTCATGATTGAAATCGGCTGCATCCACGCCCATCGAGCCTTGCGCCTTGCCGGCGGCATCGACGGCCGTGCCTGAGATCAGGCTGACATCCTCGAAGGTTCCGTCATGCTTGTTGCGGTAAAGGAAGTTGGTCCCGATATCGTTGGCCACATACAAATCAGGCCAGCCGTCGTTGTCGTAGTCGAGCCATAACGGCTGCATTCCGTACGAGCGCCGTGGGTTGTCGACGCCGGCCTTCTTTGAGACCTCTTCAAAGGTGCCATCGCCGCGGTTGTGATACAGAAGATTCGTTTCCGCGGGCAAGCCAAGCGGGCCGCATTGCACCTTGATTTCGAAGATGGTGCAAGAGTCCTGTTTGCTGCCGAAGGCCGGCAGGTGATTGATGTCGAGGTCGACATAGCGGGCCACAAAGAGGTCAACATGGCCGTCCTTGTCGTAGTCTCCCCACGCGGCGCCAGCCGAAAACCCTTGGGCGCGCAGTCCGGCCTTCTCGGTCACATCTTCAAATTTGCAGTTGCCGAGATTGCGGTAAAGCACGTTTCCGCCAAATCCTGTCACGTAGAGATCCTGAAGGCCGTCGTTGTCGAAATCGGCAATGGCCACGCCCATTCCCCAGCCCTTGCGCGTGAGACCGGCGGACTTGGTGATGTCGCTGAATTTCAGATTCGCGTCCTGATGATAGAGCGTCACCATCGGGTCGCCACCATTTCGATAGCGGTCCACCGTAGAGCCATTCACCGTGACAATGTCGAGCTTTCCATCATTGTCGCAATCGATGAAGCCAACCCCGCCGCTCATCGACTCAATGATGGATTCCTTGTTGGGCGTGGAGATGTGCGGAACGTTCAATCCGGCAGACGCGGCGACATCTTCGAACTTCACTTTGGATGCATTCGCCTGAGGCGCCTGTGCATTGCCGGTGGCCGGCAAAACGCTCAGAAGCAGCGCCGCGAGACAGCACAACAAGGGATCGCGCGATCGCCGTCCGAGAGGCAGAGCCTGATAAGGGAATGTCTGTTGCATCCATCCGCAATTATCGCTTATTCAACGATGCGCGGAATACGCGAAAAATGCTTGCGCTGCGATCAAAACCGCGATCCCAGCCGAGCATGTGCGGGAGCACCCGGAATTTCGCAGACCGAATAGCCGCGCTGCTGGTACGGGCAGGTCATGGCGGCAGGCGCGGGACCACGAATGACGGTCCAGTTCACTGGATATTCACCGGCCAAACGCGTAAAGTCCTGCGCTTGAAAGCGATTCAAGCCATAGGTGGCATTGCTCATGTGCTTCCACTCATCGGCGAGACCGGGAAACATGGCCACCACGCCACCATCCTTGAAGTAGTCGGCAAGGTCGGAGCGCTCGCTGATCACGCGGAAGCCGTGCACATCCACGCCCTTATCGAGAAAGTAGCGCGAATCGACGGCAAACACCGCATCGCGGGGCGTGTTCTCGCGAATCCACAGCAGCGTGTTCACCCAATCGTTGGAACTGGTCTTCAGCCACGGCAACTCAACTTGCGGGCTATTCGGATAGGTTGAGCGGGCGGCAATGAACATGCCGACTGCCATCGGCAGACAGATCGCAGGTAGCACCCAACTTCGCCCTTTGGCCGCATATTCGCCGATGACTCCGCCGAGAAAAAGCATGAAGATCAGCGTAATGAGGTGGAAGCATCGCAAGGGCTGCAGGCGCGCAAACATATCGAATGTGTGCGAACTCGAAAAGACCGCGGCAACCAGGATGGCGAGCAGGCCAAAGGGGATGAGCGCAAAGCTGAGACGCCGAAAGTCGGCCGTTGTGCCGCGGAGCTTGCCTTTCCAGAACCAGGCCAGGATAGCGAGTGGCGCCAGCATGCCGATCCAGTCGTACCAGTTCCAGTTCGACAGAAAGAAGTAGTCGCGTGCGTAGAGCGCCTCGCGATAAGGGCCCGTGGCGGGGGTCAGAGGGAATCCGCCGGGAAGAATGCCGGCCATGGCACCCGCCGCGGGCACACGTGGCTGTACTGCGGGCCTGAGCCGTTCCGCAAGCGAGAGTATGGCTATGAGGAGCACGAGGAGTGCGCACATCTGCAGGTGAACCAGGCCCGTGGCCACGATGACGAGACCTGCGAATCGATAGCGGCGCTCAAGAAAAAAGGCCAGCGCAAGAACGGAAAGCGGCGTGGAGAGGGAGCGCGGCGTGAGATAGGGGTCGATCAGCAGCAGGCCGGTGTTGGTGGCCGGCATGGTCAGCAGCGCGGTGATCACCAGCATGGCGCACCAACGCGCCCGCGGCGCAGTGAAGCTGATGGCCACCAGCATCCAGCAGGACGCGAGCAGCAGAAAGATGCCGGCGATGTACCAGAGGAAGTAGATCCAGTCCATGGGCAGGTGAGTGAGGCGCGCGCTCCAGGCCAGGATCGGGCTGAAGAGAGACATGCGCTCGTGGGTCATGAAGAACTCGTCCGCGAAGGGATAGAGTCCCGGATCGAGGAGCTTCTTGGCGGCGGGAAGGTGAATCTCGGCGTCTTCAACGCCTAGATGATAGCCATGGATGGCGACAGCGGCGGCAGTGAGAGCTGCCAGACGAAGAATCGGCAGACGCCGGCTTGCGGCTGAATTCATCGAATCCCTCGGGGCGCCAGGTGCAGATTTCCGGTTCCGGTTCAGCATGACAGTGTATGAGAGTCTCCGATCATCATACGCAAAAGACGGCGCGGGATCGGCCATAAACTGTTCCGACGCTGTTATCTCACGGGATGCGGTCTGGCTCCGGAAGGCGAACCGGGTCAGCGCACGCTCGACTTGGGAAACATTTGCGCGAGCCAGGGAAGGTGGATGAACGACGTAACGATCAGCACGATGCCGCAGACCACGAGCAGTACCATCAGGCGCGGTTCCCGGTAAAGCTTCTCAGGATTCTGAACCGGACTATCCTTGGCAAATCCAAGATCGAAATAGACGGCCATGAGCAGGGCGATGAGGGGAAAGCTCAACACCATCTCAATGCGATAGCGCATGACAAAGGCGCCAAAGAAGAGCATGGCTGTGGCGGCGTAAAACAGTACGGAGGTCAGCAGCGATTCCTCAGTGTAAAACTGAAACGACCGCCGATAGCGCATGGCCGGCTCGCTGCCGATCTGGCGATACTCGCTGAAGCGCTTGAGAGCCATGAAATACGCACCCAGCATCCAGTAGGCAACCAGCAAAGAGATGGGCGGGATGACGGCCGATGTGACAATGTACCAACCTACGCAAAGCCGAATCGGGTTGTTGATTGATTCGGACAGAACATCGAGATAGGGAACGTCTTTGGTGCGTATGGGAGGAATGTTATAAAAGCAACCCATCACCCACAGGCTCAGAACGCTGAGGAACAGCGCTTTGGAAACCATGTAGGCCAAGAGGAATCCGGCCAGTCCGCTCACCAGCCACTGCACGTAGGCGAGCGGGAAGTTGACGATGCCGCGAGCGGCGGGACGCATGCACTTGGTGGGGTGTGTGCGATCGAAGGGAGCGTCAAGAAGCTCGTTCAGAACATAGTTGCTGCTGGCCGCGGCCACAACCGCCGCCATTCCCAGCAGGACGCGAATGAGAAGCGCAACGCTGGCCGGTTCCCCGGTGAGGCTGGCGGCAATCACAATGCCGGGCACGACGAAGATTTGCTTGACGGAATGATCCAGGCGAAAAAGGCTGAGATGGCCCGCAAGCCGCCCACCCGGCGCGGAAGCAGGGGACGTGGCCCGTGGCGAACTCATATGCTGGCACCTGCCTGCGTTGCGGAAACTGAGTACATGGCGATTTCATCCCCTCATGAGTGCGCGGCGTGGCCGGCAGCATGATCCGCTCCGCAGTACGAACAAATCCGCCGCGTATCCGAGCCGCAAGGGCACAGGGAGAAGCGTGGGAGCCTGTCACCTTTCACACTCAGTATGACGGATCAGCCCCGTTCCGCGATGTGTGAAGCGGACTTTTTCTCGATGCCCGATAGGATCATGATGGCTCTCCATGATGGTCATCGCGCAAGCGGTGTAGGCAAAATAGCTTTGCCGCATTTTACCTGGCAGGCAGGGCGCCTTGCGTTTGCGGAACAGGCGAGCAAAAGGCGAACCTGCAACCTGCAGAGGGCGCAATTCCATCGGACTTGAAGCTGCAGGCGGGATTCAGCAAAAAGCGGGCTGCGTAAACTTGCCCTCCGGGTTTATCGTCTATTCAGAAGCACGGCTTTCAGCTTTTTTGATGGGAACTCCGATTGAGTTCCGGAAGTTGCCGATCCAAATCATGAGAAAACTGCTGCACATCCTCTCTGTCGCGCTTATCGTTGCTGGCGCATCGCTCCTTTTTGAACAGCGCGCATACGCCTACGCCGATCCTGGAACGGGGCTTCTTGCCATCCAGGCGCTTGGATCGGCTTTGGTGGCCACTGGCTGGTATCTGCGCCGGAAGATCTATGGTTTGCTGCATCGCGGCGCCAAGCCCCAGCCACCGGCGGAAGAGTTTCCCGCGGCAGAGGAAGACGAGGGCTCGTCGCATCCGTGAGAAGCCAGCCCGACCGTCAGCCCGACCCTCTCCATTCCGATCGCGAACACCCCTCCAGTTCCCAGGAACCATCCAACCCTCAGGATTGTGGTGAGGCGCTCCGGCTGGAGGCGACCTTTCGCGATCCGGCGGGCCAGCTCCAGCTCACCCCCACCCATGCTCTGCGTCGCATTTACCCGGCGGCGGTGGAAGAGACGCGTGCCTTTCTCGCATCGCCGCTGCGAAAGGCCCTGGAGCGCAGCGGCGATTTGATTTCGAGCGAGATTGTGCAACCGGGAACCGACGCGCTGCCGGGAGAGCTCTGGCTGCGCCATCCGCGCATCGATCCCATCTCCTATCCGTGGGAGTGGACCACCGGGCAGTGGCGCTCCGCCGCCGAGCTCACGCTGCGGCTTGCGGGCCAGGCCATCCGTGCAGGCTGGACCCTGAAGGACGCAACCCCGCTGAACATTGTCTTCAAAGGCGCGCGGCCGGTTCTGGTGGACGTGCTGTCCTTTGAGAAGCGCGATCCGGAATCAAGCGTCTGGCTCGCTTACGGGCAATTTGTGCGCACATTTCTCTTGCCTCTGGTCGCGGAGAAACTGTTGAGCTGGCCGTTGCAGGCCACACTGCTTTCGCGCGACGGGTATGAACCGCGCACAATTTATAACGCTCTGGGGCCGTTGCAGCGCCTCAAGCCCGACCTGCTGGAGGTAGTCACGCTGGCGACCCTCTTTGAGGAATCGAGCGGCAATGGAACCAAGTCTCAGCCAAGCAAGCCGAAGGCCCAGAAGAAGCCATCGGCGACCGATCCGGAACTTGCTGCGCACATTCTCCACAAGCGCATCGCCCGCCTGGGCAAGCAAATCAGCCGTGCTGCGCGCTCTGAGACCAGCAGCCGTTGGAGCGGCTATCAGCAAGCCGCCGCGCACTATCGGCCCGCGGATACCGAGGACAAGAAGCGCTTTGTCGCCGCAGTGCTCGAACGCTGCCATCCCGCGCGCGTGCTCGACATAGGAGCGAATACAGGAACGTATTCACTGCTCGCCGCCGAGGCCGGCGCTGAAGTGGTGGCTCTCGACAGCGATGCCGCGGCGATTGAGGCGCTGTGGCGCACGGCGTCCGCACAGAATAAGCCCATCACGGCGCTGGTGGCCAACATCGCGCGTCCCACCCCTGCCGTTGGATGGAGAAATCGGGAACAGCTTTCGCTGCTCGATCGGCTTACGGGCAAGTTCGACCTGGTGCTGATGCTCGCGGTGATTCATCACCTCATTCTCCGTGAACAGTTGCCGCTCAAGCACATCGCGGATCTCTGCGCCAGCCTCACGCGCCGCTGGCTGGTGCTGGAGTGGGTGCCACCCGCGGATCCCATGTACCAGGAGTGGCTGCGCGGGCGGGACGACCTCTACGGCGATCTGTCGGAGGAAGACCTCAAGCAGGCATTCGCTCCGTTCTTTCATGTTGCGGAGCGCACAGAGCTGGGCAATCGCCGCGTTCTCTTTCTTTTTGAGCGCAACCACGCAGGCTCAGCCAACGAGGGAACCATCCCGTCATGATGAAACGCATTGCGCAAGCCTGGGCCTTCGCTTCCATCGTGCTGCTCCCCAATTATGCCGATCTCACCTCCGGCGCAGGCGATGCGCGCATGCGTTCTCCTGTTGCGCTGACCGGCATTGCCCTGGCTCAACTCACCGACATGGCGATTGTGGCGCTCATTTTCTTTGTCCTGCTGGAGGGGCTGCGCAGGCTTTCCGCGTGGCCAAAAATCCGCTGGGGGTCGATGGCGCTTTTGCCGGTGCTTCTGTTCGCCCGGAATCTGGATGTGATGCCCGTAGATGTGCCGCCATCCGCGGTGCTGGCGATGGGCATTGTCTGGACCGCCCTGCTGATCTTCTTCATCCTGCGCATTCCCAAGCTCGCAGCGCAGTTGAGCAAGGCAGGCAGCAGCCTTCTGGCAGGATTTGTGGTCTTCGCGCTGGTGATGACCTTCCAACTTGGCCGCGCCACGCTGTGGCGGCCGGGCCCGCAATCCTTTTCCAGCCCGATTACTGCACCGTCACCGCACAAACCGCGGCTGGTCTGGATACTCTACGACGAACTCGCCTACCAGCCGGTCTTTGAGGCGCGCGATCCGTCGCTCGAACTGCCCAACCTCGATCGCCTGCGCGCGGAGAGCACCCTCTACTCCGATGTGACGCCCATTGCCTACCGGACGACGAGGGCCGTTCCAAGCCTGCTGCTGGGCCGTGCAGTCACCGACGTTACCTACACGGCGGAGAACCGCTACCTGGTGCAGTTGGACGGCGGCTCCGACTGGAGACCGTTTGACGCCAAAGCCACGTTGTTCGGCATGGCGAAGGAGCAGGGCCTGACCACCTCGCTCGTGGGCTGGTATATCGCTTATTGCCCGATTTTTGCCGACGTTGCCACGGACTGCTATTGGAGCAACGAGGATGCGCAGGATCGCGGACCGACCTCAACCAGCGCAACATTTTCCCAGAACGTCTGGTTTCCGCTGCGCGTCATGATGGAAGAAGCGTTTGCTCCTCGCCGCGCGTGGGCCGATGTGGCCGCGTGGAACGCGAAGGGCCATATCGCTGCCGTAAAGGACCTGCGTGCGCATGAGCTTGAAACGGTTGCGGGCAGCCAGGCCGACATTCTCTACCTGCATGTCCCTGCGCCGCATCCGCCCGCGTTCTGGGACCGCCGCACAGGCGATTTCGCCGAGGGCGGGTCATATCTGGATTCGCTGGATTATTCAGACCGTCTGCTGGGCCAGATTCTCTCGACGCTTGAGCGTCAGCCGCGCTGGGCAGACACCACGCTGATCGTGCACGGCGACCACTCCTGGCGTACGGGGATGTGGCGGCCATTGCCCGGATGGAGCGCCGAGGACGAGCGCATATCGCGCGGGGGGCAGTGGGATCCGAGGCCGTTGCTGATGATTCATACGCCTGGGCAGCAAACTCCGCAAACCATTGTCGCGCCCACCAGCATCATGCTGGTGCACGACACGGTCGCTCACTGGATCAGTTCGGCTCATCGATGAGCAGTGGCGGCTTAGCCGCATTGTGCCCCGGCAATTGATCCAGCAGCACCACATTCAACAGCGACTTGTGGACCTGGATGCGGCCGTTGTAATCGATGAATCCCAGCTTGCGAAATCGGTTCATGAAGAAGCTGACGCGTGAGCGGGTGGTGCCGATCATGTCCGCAAGCGCTTCCTGCGTGATGGGCGGAATGTACGTCTCCGGATCGCCGGGCTTGCCGAACTCCGCCATGATGAGCAGAATCCGCGCCAGTCGCTTCTCACTGGAGTTGAAGAGTTGATCGACAAGGTCGGCCTGGGTGCGCATGCTGCGGGCCAGTAGAAACTTCAGGAAGACGTCGGCGAATGCATGTTCGTCGTGCATCACACGGACCATCTCATTGCGCGCAATCTTGAGCGCCGAGCAATTGTTGACCGCCGTGGCAGTAGCCAGGCGCAGGCCAACCACGCCTGCCAGGGATTCTTCTCCCACAAAGTCGCCTTCGGAGAGCAGTGTGATGGTGGCCTCTTTGCCGCCTTGCGACACAACAGTGAGCTTGGCCCGGCCCTTCTGAAGGTAGAAGACGGAGTCTGCGGCATCGCCCTGCGAGAAGAAATTCTCACCGGCCTTCAATTCAACAATTCTTCGCCCAAGGCCGGCACTTGCAAGAAAATCTACCGGCGAAAACGCAGTTTGATTCGTGTCGTTCTTCATAGGGGGCCTCAGTGTTGTTCCCGGAGAATGCGCGGCTTAATTTCAGGAACCAGAACCCCGGGAACTGGCTGTGCAAGAGGAGGGCGGAGCATTGAGCAAGGATTGTTCCACAATGGGCTTTGGTTCGCCCTGCTGACTCCGGCCATGTCTGGACGCAAATCCGACTAAGCTCTGTACATCATCGCTCCTAACCGCGCCGAAGATATGGTCCGTATTGCTCAACCGTGCGAATAACAGGGAAAATGCTAACTCTGCGTGGGAAAATCGAATCTAGGGCCTGTTAACACTACTGGGGTGGACGGCGTTGCGGATGAAAATCGGGCCAGACGAGGCGGAGGACGAAGGCTTAGGCTATTCCCAGGCTAGGACGACAACGAAGTATGGCCCGATTTTCACCGCAACCCTTCGGGCCGGGGCCGATTTTCCCGATTTCCGCGTTGCTCCTCGCTAGGAGACACCCGGTATCCGTCGCTCGTCGCTCCTTGAACTCGAAAAAATCGGCTCCCGGCGCCGCCCGCCCCAGTAGTGTTAACAGGCCCTAATGAAATGTTCGGCGCGCAATGAAGGGTAGCAACCTTGTATTCCCGCCGTGCATCTGTGCGGATGCCGTGCGTATCCCGTTTGGCGGGACATAGATTGCGTCTAATGGACTGAATGTCTCGTCTATTCTGGTGTCCGTAGCCTTTCGTTTCCCGAACCTGTTTTGAGAGGAGTGCCCAGGAACTTGCAAATACGTTGTTTTCCTGCGATTCTGCGAAGTGCACCTCCTCAAATGGTTTTGTGTGGAGTTCCAAGTGTCTGAAATTAAAGATGAATCAGGGGGCCAGCATATCGGAGCCGGCCACCAGTTGTCCGCGCCGCAACCCCGGCAAGGCCAGCCCTGGGTTGTTTGGGCAAGCATTTTTGTGCTCCTGATCGTAATCGTGGGCGTTGTGTGGTTCATCCACCTGAACAACCTCAAGGAAGCGGCGGCGAAGAAGCGCCTCGCTTCCATAAAACCGTCGGTCACGGCCACGGTGGTCGCGGCCACCAAGGGCAACCAGGGCGTCTATCTCGACGCCATCGGCACGGTTACGCCGGTTTACACCGACTCGATTCTGGCGCAGGCCAGCGGAGTGCTCACCGCCGTCCACTACACCGAGGGGCAGTTCGTCAACAAGGGCGATGCACTGATCGACATTGACCCGCGCACCTATGAGGCGCAGTTGCTTGAAGCCGAGGGCACGCTGGAAAAAGATACCAACGTGCTGGCGCAGGCGCAGATGGACCTCGATCGCTATCGCACAGCATGGGCGCGCAACGGCATCAACAAGCAGTTACTCGACGACCAGGAGAAGATCGTTCTCCAGGACCAGGGCACGGTGAAGAACGACCAGGGCACCGTCAATTATGACAAAGTGGAGCTCAGCTACTGCCACATCACGGCGCCCATCTCCGGGCGCGTCGGTCTTCGCCTCGTGGACCCCGGCAACGTGGTGCAGGAATCCGGAACCACTGTGCTCGTGGTCATTACCCAGGTGCAGCCCACGACCGTGGTTTTCACGCTTGCAGAGGACAGCCTGGGTGCGGTGGTTGCGCGCATGAAGCAGATGCACACCCTGCCTGTGGATGCGTGGGATCGCGCGCAGACCACCAAGCTGGCTTCGGGCAAGCTCGAAAGCATCGACAACCAGATCAATACTACGACGGGAACGGTGCTGCTGCGCGCCCTCTTTGACAACAAGAACGGCGCACTCTTTCCCAACCAGTTCGTCAATACACGGCTGCTGCTGAATACGCTTGATGGGGTTACGCTGATTCCCAGCGGCGCCGTTCAGCACAATGGGACTGCGTCTTTTGCCTATGTCGTTGCCAACGGAGTTGCGAGCGTTCGTAACATCACCGCGGGAGTGACGGACGCGGGCATGACCGAGGTGACGGGCATCAATCCCGGCGAGTTGGTGGCGACCAGCAGCTTTGATAAGCTGCAGGCGGGCAGTAAGGTCGTCGTGTCGAAACAGGCCATGCAAGCCAATCCTGTCGAGGGCAATACTCCGTGAATCCTTCCGGGCCTTTCATCCAGCGCCCTGTTGCAACTTCGCTGCTGATGGCCGCTATTTTGCTGGTGGGTATCGTTGCGTATACCCAGTTGCCGGTGTCTGCCTTGCCGGAGGTGGATTACCCCACCATTCAGGTGCTCACGTTCTATCCCGGCGCGAACCCCGACGTAATGGCGACGACGGTCACCGCACCGCTGGAGCGCCAGTTCGGCCAGTTGCAGGGTTTGAGCCAGATGACCTCCACCAGTTCCGGTGGGTCTTCGGTCATCGTGCTGCAGTTTGCCCTTACGCTGAACATCGATATTGCCGAGGAAGAAGTTCAGTCCGCAATTAACGCCGCGCAGAGTTATCTGCCGTCGAACCTTCCTTCGCCGCCGGTGTACAGCAAGACCAATCCAGCCGACGCGCCCGTGCTCACGCTGGCCATCACCTCCGACACCATCCCGCTTTCGCAGGTTGAGGATCTGGTGGATACGCGCCTGGCGCCCAAGCTCTCGCAGTTGAGCGGCGTGGGCCTGGTAAGCATCAGCGGCGGTCAGAAGCCCGCGGTGCGCATTCAGGCTAACCCCACAGAGCTTTCCTCGTACGGGCTCAATCTTGAGGATCTGCGCACCTCGCTCACGCAGGCCAGCGTCAATCAGGCCCTGGGCAACTTCGACGGGCCGCACCAGGATTACCAGATCAATTCGAACGATCAGCTCGTCACCAGCGACGACTATCGAAAGATCGTGGTGGCCTACCGCAACGGCGCGCCGGTCATGCTCAAAGATGTCGCCAAGGTGGTGGACGGCATCGAGAACAACAACCAGGCCGCATGGATGAACCAGACGCCTGCGGTGATTCTCAACATTCAGCGCCAGCCTGGCGCCAACACCATCAAGGTGGTCAAGGCCATCAAGGCAGTTCTGCCGCAGCTTGAAGTCAATCTGCCTGCCTCCATCAAGGTCACGCCGCTCACCGATCTGACCACATCGATCAATGCCTCCGTCGCCGACGTCGAGTTTGAGCTGATGCTGACTGTTGCGCTGGTGGTGATGATCATCTTCGTCTTCCTGCGCAATGTGTATGCCACCATCATTCCTAGCATTGCGGTTCCGGTCTCGCTGGTAGGCACATTTGGCGCCATGTACGCGCTCGGTTACAGCCTCGACAACCTTTCGCTCATGGCGCTGACCATCTCCACCGGCTTTGTGGTCGACGATGCGATCGTGATGATCGAGAACATCTCGCGCTACATCGAGGCCGGCGAACCGCCCATGAAGGCGGCACTGAAGGGCGCGGAGCAGATCGGCTTCACTATCATCTCGCTGACAGTCTCGCTGATCGCGGTGCTCATTCCACTGCTCTTCATGGGGGATGTGGTCGGCCGCCTGTTCCGCGAGTTTGCGGTTACGCTGGCCGTCACCATCGTGCTGTCGGCTGTGGTCTCGCTTACCCTGACGCCCATGATGTGCTCGCGGATTTTACGCCATCAGCCCGAAGCCCAGCAGGGCCGCTTCTACCGGTCTTCCGAGCGCGTTTTCGAAAACATGATCGCCTTCTATGGCCGCACGCTGAAGTTTGTTCTGGGATACCAGACCATCACGCTGCTCATCGCCGTAGCCACGCTGATCCTGACGGTTGTCCTCTACATCACGATTCCTAAAGGGTTTTTCCCGGTGCAGGATACGGGCGTTATCCAAGGCATTTCGCAGGCCCCGGAAACGATCTCGTTTGCCGCGATGTCGCAGAAGCAGCAGCAACTGGCAAAGGTCGTATTGGAGGATCCTGCGGTCGAGAGCCTGTCTTCGTTCATCGGCGCAGACGGCACCAATACCACGCTCAACAGTGGACGCTTGTCCATCAACCTCAAGCCGCTTGACGTGCGCAAGGTCGGCGCCTCCGACGTGATTCGCAGGTTGCAGAATAGCCTGAACCAGGTGGATGACGTCCAGCTCTTCATGGAGCCGGTGCAGAACATCACCGTCGACGATCGCGTGAGCCGCACTCAGTACCAATACACTCTTGAAGATCCCGATGCCAACGAGCTGAACCTGTGGACAGCCCGCCTTGTGGACAAGATGAAGGCTTTACCGCAGCTTGCCGATGTGGCTACAGATCAGCAAACCGGCGGGCTGGCGGTTTCATTGGTTGTCGATCGCGTCTCCGCATCGCGGCTGGGCATTGCGCCGGCCACCATCGACAGCACGCTCTATGATGCGTATGGCCAGCGCCAAATCAATACGATGTACACGCAGTTGAACCAGTACCATGTGGTTCTGGAATCCGATCCAAGCTTCCAGCAAACCCCGAAAAAGCTGCAGGATCTCTACATTCAGACCGGCGCATCGTCTGGCGCATCGGGTCCAGGCGCGTCGTCCTCGTTTGCATCGTCGGGATCTTCGTCCGCCGGTTCAAATGCCACTACCACCTCGATCGCGTATACGCCGTCGTCTGCGGTGCTGACTCCGCCGGTCAACGCTATCTCCGGAGGCATCGGCTCCGGCAGTTCCACAACCACCCCCAGCAATAAGGCGACAACCACCGCCCATGCCAATGCCGTTCCGCTCAGCGCGTTCACCAGCATCCAGCAGGTAGCTGAGCCGCTCTCGATCAATCACCAGGGCCAGTTCCCGGCAGTCACCGTGTCGTTCAATCTTTCCCCGGACGCCTCACTGGGAGACGCGATTACGGCAATCGAAAAAGCGCAGAAGGGCCTGAGCATGCCGGCCAGTGTTCAATATGGTTTTCAAGGCACCGCGGCTTCTTTTGAAGGTTCGCTCTCCAATGAAGGGCTGCTGATTATCGCCGCGCTGGTCGCGGTGTATATCGTTCTCGGTGTCCTCTACGAGAGCTTCATTCACCCAATCACGATTCTCTCCACGCTCCCTTCGGCGGGCGTCGGCGCATTGCTTGCGCTCATTCTTTTCAAGCAGGATCTCAGCGTCGTCGCCATCATCGGCATCATTCTGCTCATCGGCATTGTGAAGAAGAACGGCATCATGATGGTGGACTTTGCACTGGAGGGCGAGCGCGAGCGCGGGATGAACTCCACCGACGCCATCTACGAGGCCTGCCTGCTTCGTTTTCGCCCCATCATGATGACCACCATGGCCGCGTTGCTCGCGGGCATTCCGCTGGCCGTCGGCACTGGCATGGGTTCGGAGTTGCGGCGTCCGCTGGGTATCGCCATGGTGGGCGGCCTGCTGCTCTCGCAGATCCTCACGCTCTACACCACACCCGTCATCTACATTTTCTTCGATCGCATTGGCCATCGCTTCACGCGTTCGCGGAGGCCTGGAGAAATGGGTGAAGAGCCCCTGCCGGCGGAGGCTTCATGAACATCTCCGCTCCGTTCATCCGGCGGCCGGTCGCAACTACCCTGCTCACCGTGGGCGTCCTGCTCACGGGAGCGATCGCCTTCAATGTGCTGCCGGTTTCTCCTCTGCCGCAAATCGATTTCCCTACGATTTCCGTGGGCGCAAGTCTTCCCGGCGGCAGTCCGGAGATCATGGCGTCGTCCATTGCCACTCCGCTGGAGCGGGAGTTCGGCCACATCGCAGGCGTAACAGAAATGACATCGTCGAGTTCGCTCGGCAGCACGTCGATTACCCTGCAGTTCGATCTCAGCCGCAACATCGATGGCGCCGCGCGCGATGTGGAAGCCGCCATCAACGCGGCGCGCACCTATCTGCCGGCCAATCTTCCCGCCAATCCCACCTACCGCAAAGTCAATCCCGCCGACTCCCCGATCATGATCATCGGGCTCACCTCGGATAAATACGATAAGCCGACACTCTACGACGAAGCTTCGTCGGTCATTGCGCAGAAGCTCTCGCAGATTCAGGGAGTCGGGCAGGTTTCAGTCGGCGGCGGCGCAGGCCCTTCGGTGCGCGTGGAAGTCAATCCCACGCTGCTCAATAGCTACGGCCTGACCATGCAGAACATTCAGTCCGTGTTGAGTCAGCAGAATGTTCATGAGTCGGTCGGCCAACTCACGCTTGGGAACAACACCGCCGATATCGTCGTCAACGATCAGATGCACCAGGCAGATCAATACAAGCCTCTAATCGTCGGTTATAACAAGGGATCTGCGGTCAGGCTTTCCGACGTTGCCGACGTATCGAATGGCGCGCAAAATATTCGCACAGGAGGCTACTTAGACGGAGTTCCGTCGATTACGGTGATTGTCTTCCGCCAGCCGGGCGCCAACATCATCGATACAGTAGACCGTATTGAAGCCGAGCTGCCGTCGATTCAAGCATCCATTCCGCAGGGCATCAAGACCACGATTGTTCTTGACCGCACCACCACGATTCGCGCGTCGGTGAACGGCGTCGAAATGACTCTCATCGGCTCGGTAGCCCTGGTGATCCTGGTGGTCTTCGTGTTTCTGCGCAACTGGCGCGCGACGCTCATTCCGTTCGTCGCCGTTCCCGTCTCGCTGGTCGGCACTTTCGCCGTGATGTACCTGCTTGGCTTCAGCATCGACAACCTTTCGCTCATGGCGCTGACCATCGCAACAGGCTTCGTGGTCGACGACGCGATCGTAGTAATGGAAAACATCTCCCGCCATCGCGAGGCGGGAATGAATCCGTTCCAGGCCGCCTTCCTTGGTTCAAAGGAGATCGGCTTTACTATCTTTTCCATCAGCATGTCGCTGATTGCGGTCTTCATTCCAATCCTGCTGATGGCCGGCATCGTCGGCCGCCTATTCCGCGAGTTCGCCGTTACGCTCGCCACCGCGATCCTTGTGTCGATGGTCATCTCGCTCACTACCACGCCGATGATGTGCGCCTTTCTGCTGAAGGATGAGCGGGAGATCAAGCACGGCCGCATGTTCCGCGCGAGTGAAAAGGGATTTCAGTGGCTGCTCGATGTCTACAGCCGCTCCTTGACCTGGGTGCTCAAGAACCCCGGACTCATGCTCACTGTCTTGCTGCTCACCATCGGGTTGAATTTCTACTTGATCGATGTGATTCCCAAGGGCTTCTTTCCGCAGCAGGACACCGGCGCCATGATGGGCATGGTGCAGGGTCCACAGGACGCGTCATTCCCAGTGATGGATAACTCCGTTCGCCAACTGGTGAGTGTCATCAAGGCAGACCCGGCTGTTGCTCACGTGAATGCCTATACGGGCGGCGGCGGCTCATCGAACGGTGGTTTCATCTTCATCGCCCTGAAGCCGCTGAGCGAGCGCAAGATCGCAGCGCCAGACATCATCAATCGCCTGCGACCCAAGATGAACAAGCTTCCGGTGGCGCAGGCGTTTCTGCAGGCGGCACAGGATCTGCGCATCGGAGGACGTGGAAGCGCTGCGCTCTACCAATACACCATCCAGTCGGATAGTGTGCAGGATCTCGCGACATGGGGCCCCAAGCTGCTGGCGGGGATGAAGGGCCTTCCCGGTTTTCAGGATGTAAATACCGATGCGCAAAATGCCGGCCTGCAGGAGATGCTCACCTACGATCGGCCCACGGCCGCGCGGCTCGGCATTACGCCGTCGTCGTTGAACAGTTCCATCTACTCAGCCTTCGGTCAGTCAGAAGTCTCCATCATCTACACGCAATTGAACCAGTACTACGTTGTACTGGAGGTAGCTCCGCCCTATTGGCAGGGCCCCGACGGGCTCAAGAATATCTACCTTCACACTGCAGGCAAAGGCGTGGTGCCGCTTTCCACGGTCTCGACCGCACAGGCCACAACCACGCCGCTGGTCATCAATCACACCAGCTCGTTTCCTTCTGTCACCGTATCGTTCAATCTCGCCACCGGTATGTCCATGAGCGACGCTGTGCGCGAAGTGGGCCAGATGCAGGAGACAATGGGCATGCCTGAAACAGTGCGCGGCTTCTTCGCCGGCACGGCAGCGGCCTATCAGACTTCATTGGCCTCCGAACCTGCTCTTATCGCGACCGCACTATTGGCCGTCTACATCGTGCTCGGCATCCTTTATGAGAGCCTGGTGCATCCGCTGACCATCATCTCCACGGTCTTTTCGGCCAGCGCCGGTGCGATGCTGGCGCTGATGTTATTCAAGATCGATCTGAACGTGATCTCGATTATCGGTATCATTTTGCTCATCGGCATTGTGAAAAAGAATGCAATCATGATGATCGACTTCGCCCTGGTTGCCGAGCGCGAGCACGGCAAGTCCACGTCCGACGCAATCTTTGAGGCTTGCATGCTCCGCTTCCGTCCGATTCTGATGACCACCATGGCCGCGTTATTTGGCGCACTGCCATTGGCTTTCGGCACCGGGACCGGCTCCGAACTCAGGCGTCCGCTGGGCATCACCATCGCGGGCGGACTCATCGTCAGCCAGATGCTGACCCTTTACACGACGCCCGTTGTTTATCTGTTCTTCGATCGCATGCGCCTCCGCTTCCAGGGCAAACATACTGCGGCACTGCAGCCTGGAACCGCCGAGGCCTCTTAGCAAAGAATGCTTATGGAGTGTTGGTTATGAAGAATCCGATCGCGCAATCCCGGCAGGCAGTTCGAGCCTCGTCGTCCGCGCTCTTTGCCATTGCGCTCTCGGTCACGCTGGCTGGGTGCAACGTGGGTCCGAAGTATGTTCCCCCCACCATGACCGCGCCCCCGGCCTTCAAAGAGTCGCCCACGCAATTCAAGGAGACCGAGGGCTGGACTGTAGCGCAGCCGCAGGACGCGGCCCTTCACGGCAAATGGTGGGAGATCTACAACGATCCGGAACTGAACGCCCTGGAAGAGCAACTCAATATAGACAACCAGAATATTCGCGTCTCGTTCGAGAACTTCATGGAAGCGCGTGCTCTGGTTCGCGAAGCGCGCTCGCAGCTTTTCCCCACTATCTCCATCGGGCCGTCCTACACGCGTTCGCAAACATCTTCGACTGTTGGATCCTCGACAAACTCCGGCAGCGGCACAGGAACATCCACTTCCTCATCCGGCAGGCAATCGCAGATATTTGCTCTTCCGGCCGATGTATCGTGGGAGCCCGATCTGTGGGGGAAGGTGCGCAACACCATACGCGCCAATCAATACAATGCCCAGTTGAGCGCCGCCGATCTTGAGAATGAGCGCCTCTCTGAACAAGCCAGCCTGGCCGAGTACTTCTTCGAGATTCGTGGCCAGGACGAACTGCAAAGAATCCTCGACGCCACAGTCGACGCCGACAAGAAAGCTGTGGATTCGGAACGGGCTCGCTATGACACCGGAGTCGACGATCAGATTTCTCTTGTGGAAGCGCAGACTACGCTGGAGAGCGCGCAGTCGGCCGCGACCAATCTAGGAATCGCGCGAGCCCAGTATGAACATGCCATTGCGATGCTGGTAGGCAAGCCCGCATCGTCGTTTTCGATTCCTGTGAAGGCGAGCACCACTGCGCCTCCACCTATTCCCATCGGTCTGCCGTCGCAATTGCTTGAGCGGCGTCCCGACGTTGCCGGCGCGGAACGGAACATGGCAGCCGCGAATGCGCAGATCGGCGTCGCTTTTGCGGCGTACTATCCGGCCCTCACGCTCTCAGGTAGCGGCGGTGTGGAGAGTTCCGCCATCAAGAACCTGCTGGACTCGGCCAGCCGTTTCTGGTCTGTTGGACCATCGCTTTCTGAAACCATCTACGATGGTGGCCTGCGCCGCGCCACGGTCAATCAATACATCGCGACTTATAACGCCGATCTCGCAACCTATCGCCAGACCGTGCTCGCGGCTTTTCAGCAGGTGGAAGACTCGCTCGCAGCGGTGCGCATCCTGTCGCAGCAGATCATTCACGAGCAACAAGCCGTCGATTCGTCGCGGACATTTCTGAAGCTGGAGCAGAGCCGCTACGACACCGGGATCGATCCTTATATCGATGTCGTCACCGCGCAAACCACATTGCTCTCCAACCAGCAGACGCTGGCCAATCTGCAAGTGGAAGAGATGACCCAGTCAGTGCAACTCATCCAGGCTCTGGGGGGCGGTTGGGACCGGTCGGAATTACCCACTCCCAGCCAGGTCACGCAAAAGCCCACGCATGCCGAGACCACTATTCAGCATTGAGGCTGTTCGCAATTCGCATTCTTCAAAGGCTATAATCTGCCCATGGCGACCAGCGCCCACGTGAATTCGGCTGATTCCTCCACCGTGCCTGGCGCGCTTTCAGGCAGCCTTGCCGGTGAGACCGAGACTGCGCACAAAATGCTCGCGCTCGAAGCGCAGCTTCGCCAGCTGGGAAGCCTGATGGTGGCTTACTCCGGCGGGGTCGACTCCGCATTTTTGGCCGCCACAGCGCATCGCATTCTCGGGTCCAATATGCTCGCCGTGATGGCCGATTCGCCCAGCCTCGCCCGCCGCGATCTGGAGCAGGCTACCGCATTTGCGCAAGCACTTGAGATACCGCTGCACATAATTGCCACCGAGGAATTAGATCGGCCCGAATACGCGCGCAATGACGCCAACCGCTGCTTCCATTGCAAAGACGAGCTCTTTGTCGCCATGGAATCGCTCGGAGCGCAGTTGGGTCACGCGCACATCGCCTACGGGATGAATGCCGACGACACGCGCGATTATCGCCCCGGCCAGCGCGCAGCCGAGCAGCATGCTGTGCTGGCGCCGCTTGCCGATGCCGGTCTCACCAAGCTCGAAATTCGTGCCCTGGCGAAGACCGCGCGCTATTCACTCTGGGATCGTCCGGCCGCACCGTGCCTTTCTTCCCGCGTCGAATACGGCCGGACCGTGACCCGCGAAGTGCTTGAGCAGGTGGAGCGCGCCGAAGAAAGCCTGCGCCAGTTGGGTTTTCGCGAACTGCGCGTGCGCCACCACGGCGAGCTGGCCCGTGTTGAAATTGCGCGTGCCGAACTGCCTCGCGCGCTCGACATGAACACACTCGACGCCATTTCCGCGGCTCTCAAGCAGGCCGGCTACCAGTACGTCACGCTCGACTGCACCGGCTTCCGGTCGGGTTCAATGAATGCAATTCTGCCCGCGGAAATCCTCTTCAGGCGCGGAGCATAGCGGACAGTTTAGAATCGCTATCGATGCGAACTGCCTATCTTGAATGCTTTTCCGGTATAAGCGGCGACATGCTTCTGGGCGCGCTGGTGGATGCCGGTGCCTCCTTTGACGCGCTCGCTGAGACGGCCGTCGCGCTCAACGTAGGCGCGCGGCTCGAAGCCCGCAAAGTGACCCGCGGCGGCATTGCCGCAACCAAAGTGGATGTCATCACTCCTGAACGGCATGCGCACGAGGCCGCACACTCCCACGGTGATCATCCGGCCCACACGCATGCGCCACATCGTCACCTTTCATCGATTCTCAAAATCATTCATGCAGCCCCCCTCTCTGAAACTGTGAAGGCCCGCGCCATCCACGCCTTTCAGCTTCTGGGCGAAGCCGAAGCGGCGATACACTCCATTCCCGTTGAGAAGGTTCACTTTCACGAGGTCGGCGCGGTCGACACCATTGTCGATATCGTCTGCTCCGCCGTTGGCGCTGAGTTGCTCGGCGCCGACCGCTGGCTTGCATCGCCCCTCAACGTGGGAAGCGGAACCGTCGTTTGCCAGCATGGAACGCTCCCGGTTCCTGCACCCGCCACGCTGGCGCTGCTTTGCGATGCACCCGTGTATGCAGCCGGCCCGCCCATGGAGCGGGTAACGCCCACCGGCGCAGCCGTATTACGAATGCTGGAAGTGTGCTACGCGCCGCTGCCCGCCATGCGCATCAAGGCCTCCGGCTACGGCGCAGGCGGCCGCGATACGCCGGGCGAGCCCAACCTGCTTCGCCTGCTTATCGGCGAAGAATCCGCCGCGGCCGAAGATTCGGAATCGATCGCCATCATCGAAACAGTGATTGACGACTCGAGTCCACAGTTACTTGGCTACGTCAGCGAACTGCTGCTTGCATCTGGAGCATGGGATGTCTATCGGGTCGCCGTGCAGATGAAGAAGGGCCGCACGGGCGTGCAGGTCACCGTCCTCTGCCGTCCCGATCTTGTCCCCGTCCTGCGCGACATTCTCTTCCGCGAAACAACCACTATCGGCCTGCACTGGCGCGTCGAAAACAAGGTCGCGTTGACGCGCGCATTTCAGAAAGCGCGGACGCAATGGGGCGATGTCCAGATCAAGATCGCGCGCTGGCCTTCCGGGAAGGTTGCCAACGCGTCGCCGGAGTATGAAGATTGCCGCCGACTGGCCAGCGAGCATTCTGTTCCACTCAAGCAGGTGATGCAGGAAGCGATGCACATTTTCGCTTCCGACAGTTCGAAGGAGCTCTGATGGATCGCACCCAGATTGAAGCGTTGCTCAACGAAGTCCGCGCCGGCAACACCGGTGTCGAACAGGCGCTCGAACGCTTGCGCGATCTTCCTTTTGAAGACATTGGCTTCGCCAAGGTCGATCATCATCGCGCATTGCGAACGGGCATGCCGGAAGTGATCTTCGCCGCCGGCAAGACACCCGCGCAGGTGGGGGCGATCTTCGCGCGCATGTCGCAGCACGGCGGAAATGTTCTGGCCACGCGCGCCTCCGCGGAGATGTTCGCAGCGGTGCGTTCCCTTGAGGCGCAAGATAAAGAGCCGCGCGCGTACTACCATGAAACCGCCCGCACCATCACTCTCACGCAAGCGCCCGCCGTTCCCGGCAAAGGCACCATCGCCGTTGTCTGCGCGGGCACCAGCGATTTGCCTGTCGCCGAAGAGGCCGTGGTTACCGCGCAACTGATGGGCAACGACGTGGAACTCATTGCCGATGTCGGGGTGGCCGGCATTCACCGCCTGCTGGCGCAAAAGACATCGTTGCAATCGGCGCGCGTGCTCATTGTGTGCGCCGGCATGGAAGGCGCGTTGCCCACGGTTGTGGGGGGCCTGGTCAATGCGCCGGTTCTCGCGGTGCCTACCAGCGTCGGCTATGGTGCATCGTTTGGAGGCGTGGCTGCACTGCTGGGAATGTTGAACACCTGCTCGCCGAATGTTTCGGTTGTCAACATTGACAACGGCTTCGGAGCAGCATGCATTGCCTCGCTGATCAATCATCTCTGAGTCATTGTCCGGGAGGAACATGGTCATGCTTCAAAATCGGTCCATTCCATCGTGTACGGCGATGCCCATGCTAGGTTATCCAGAAATCGGTCCCGCGATCGAATGGCTTTGCAACGCCCTCGGGTTCACCCTTCGCTTGCGCATCGGAGATCATCGCGCGCCGCTCAACGTCGGCGATGGTGCAGTGATTCTCTCCCAGCGTGAACTTGTTGGGAGAGATGATTTTCAGTCAGTTCTTGTTCGCGTCGAGGACGTAGATGCCCACATTGAACGTGCTCGCAAGAACGGCGCGCACGTGCTATCAGAGCCTAAGGATCACATGTTCGGCGAGCGCCAATACAACGTCGAAGACTTTGCCGGGCATCGCTGGACCTTTTCCCAATCGATCGCGGATGCCGATCCGGTGACATGGGGTGGTACGCCAGGCCAACTATGATGCCTTGGCCTGGCATGAGCTCCGCGGCTTGTTCAAACTAAGATGCCGCCTGCACCACCAGATCTTCCGCCAGCTTGAAATGCACAATCGACTCGGCCGGTATGTCGAGATCGCGGTTGCCCGTCAATCCCGCCGCGGCTGTTCCCGCGCCGCCGCCCACCAGGCCGCCGACCACTAGTCCAACGCCACCGGTGGCCACGCCGCCCACCAGCATGCCCAGGCCCGCGCCGCCGCCGATCATGGCCGCCGAGCGCTTGCCCTTGCCCTTCTTGCTCGCCGCCAAGTCCCGCGTCGCCAGCGGATATTTTGTGCCATTCAGCGTCAGCGAGGTCAGCCTCAGCTCGAGCAAAGATCTGCCTTTGAAATGTCCGCGCCTGTGCGAAGCATCCACCACGCCGTCCACCGTCGCGCCTTTCGGAATCACGACGCTGTTGTCGGTGGGGTTGAGCACCGGCTCGACCAGTTCGCCGGTGAACGTGTCACCCACACGGCTGCTCTTCACGCTGATCCGCCGATCCACGCGAATCGCCAGGGTTGTTCCTGCGGTGATGGTGAGGTCAGTCGGGGGCGGTGGAGGCGGCACGGCGGAAACCGTGGGCCCGGAAGGCGCAGGCACGGGCGTTCCGGCCGTGGGTGGAGTCGTGGTGGAGTTGATTGCCTCGGCCGTCTGCCCCGCGGCCGGCGGCTGCACCACGGTCGTGGTCGTAGCGCCGCTCTTGTCCACGGTCACCACCTGCTGCGGCTGCCCGGTCTTGGCCGCCTGCGCCTTGGCCTGGTCCAGCGCCTTGTCCTGTTTCGATTCGCATCCCGAGAGGATGCCCGCCGCCAGCACCAGCATCATCAACGGCGCCCGTCCCGCGCGCAAAAATAAGCCTGAAGAAATCATGTCCGATCCTCTTTCAACAAACACAGTCTCATCCCAGCCTGAATACAAAAGCGGGAGAATTCTGTATCCAATTGCACTTGATTAGGATGCGCAAACTGCTGCTGGGTTTGTCCGGGTCCAGACTGCTGACAAAGGCATGCTTCTGGGCGAAACCAGGCGGGATAGTGTGGGGCTAAGCCCCATCTGTCTCGTGTGTGGCGGCTTGCGGCGCGACTGAAGTCGCACCGTGCTATAAGGCGCGTGTTAGACGAGGTTTTCCGCCAAGCTGTGAAGTCGTGCGCTTTCGCACATCTACTGAGGTTAGCGTTTTCAGCAAGCCGAAGGACCCGGCCTAAAGGTCCATACACCTCGCGGCATTTTCAGGGACCTCGACCCACTTTGTGGGTACCCCGCCCCTGCTCCCTCCGCAAAAACCCACCGCAGGTGCTTAGGGGCGGTCGTAGAAGCGGAAGAACAGGGACGGCTTGGCGCAGGGTTCGGCGCGGGCGACCAATTCCTTGGCCTGCCCATCGCTCAGGGGCGTAAATCCGCGCGCCAGGTGAACGTTCTCTTCCAACTGCGCAATCGTGTCACAGCCGATGATGACCGTGCTTACGGGGCGCGACAGCGTGTAATACATGGCTTCGCGCATGGTGAGCGTTCCCGGCTTGTCGGTCTGGAAAGTCATGCCTTCCCAGGAGTGTTTCTGCTGCTCGATGGGGGGCGGGGTCCAGGTGGAGAGTAGCCGGCTTCGTCCCGGCACCTTCATGCCGATGATGCCCATCTGCCGCTCGACGGCCAGCGGAAGCAACTCGTCGTTGAAGCTGTAGTGGTGCGGATCGGCCGCGTTGATGGCCATCAGGATGGTGTCGAAGTCGTGGCGCTTGATGCATTCCATCAGCGCTTCGGGGCGATAGTGGCCGGTGATGCCCAGGTGGCGGACGACCTTCTGCTCCTTCATCTCCACCAGCGCTTCCACGGCGCCGCTCTTGGCGAAGACCGCGTCGACGTCGGTCATGGTGCCGATGTCGTGCAGTTGCCACAGGTCGACGTGATCGGTCTGCAGCAACTGGAGCGACTTTTCGATCATGCGCATGGAGTCGTCGCGGGTGCGTTCCTTGGTCTTGGTGGCGAGAAAGGCCTCGTTGCGGCGATGGGACATGACCTTGCCCACATACTGCTCGCTCCAGCGCTCAGGGCCGCCGTAGATGGACGAGGTGTCAATATAGTTGACGCCGAGGTCGAGGGCGCGCTCAATGATGGGCACGGCAACGTCAAAGTTGTTGGGCCGCTCGAGCGATGCCTGGCCGCCCAGCGAGAAGATGCCTACCTTGTAGCCGGTCCTGCCCAGGTTGCGGGTGGGCATGGCGGTGGGAGTGACGGGGTTCGACGGCAGGGGCGGCATCGTCTTTGGCGTGTCGGCCCGGAGCGCGGTGGGAGCCAGCAGTGCGGCAGTGACCGCGCCGCCGGCCTTGAGGAATTCGCGGCGGCCATGCCTGCCGCCCGTCAGATGGTTGTCGCCCATTTCAATCCTCCCTGTAAGACGCCCGGATTTCAGAATCCAATCATATTCCTCCGGCCGGCGGTGAGACCACCTGAGATGGGGAAGGTGAGGCTTGTGCCGCGAACTCCGCCCCAGGACACGGTTCCCCGGTCACTCATCGCGAAAGCCAGACGGCTCAAATGCCGGCATACCATGAATAGCCGAACTCCGGTTCAGGAGAACCCAGGCCTTTGCCGATGTTCTTGAGCGAGTCAGTGACCGTGAGGCGGTTGATGTACTTGACGCTCTTGTAGCCGAGCTGGCGGGGTACGCGCATGCGCAGAGGGCCGCCGAACCCAACGGGAAGATCGCCGTCATTCATTCCCCAGGTGAGCAGTGTCTGGGGATGATGGGCGTCGGCCCAGTCGATGCTGTCCCACCAGTCTTTGTCCAGGGAGAAGTAGGCGACATAGCGCGCCTGGGGCAGGATTCCGACCTGGTTGAGAAGCTCGTGCAGAGGCGTTCCGATCCACTCGGCGACGTAGGACCAACCCTCTTCGCACACGACCTCGGTGATCTGGCTGCGGAAGGGCAGGCTCTTGAGGTCGGAGATGGAAAACGATCCGGGCCGCGCGACGAGGCCGTCGACCGAAAGCCGCCAGTGAGAGAAGGCGTTGGCCTGAAGGCGCTTGAATTGGTCGTTGGGAGGCGCGACCGCGTTGGCGAAGGGCGCCTTTGAGATCATGTTGCGGGGAAACTCGCGGGCCATTGAGTGCCTGGTAAGAAGCTTCTGGACCGCGTAGGTCATGGTTTCGCCGGGACCGTAGACGCCACCGTTGTCGGGCGGGATGAGCCCGTAACGCCGGGCCAGGCGCGAGGCCACGGCAAGACCGCCGATGCCCGCTGTGGCGGCAAGGCCGGTGGTGATGAGCTTGCGGCGCGAGATGTTGGTCATAGCTTCTCCGGCGGCAGGGCGGCGCGGCCGGTGATCATGGCGCGCATGCGGCTCCAGAATCCTGCAAGAAAAATCATGGTCACGTGGACGACGAGAAAAAGAACGAGAAGCCCGGAGACGAAGAAGTGCAGCGTGCGCGCAGATTGGCGGCCGCCGAGGACGTTGACGGCCCAGGGGAATGCGGAATCGAAAGCGGGCGAGAGGGCAAGGCCGGTCCAGATGATGAGCGGAAACAGGACGAAGATCACCGCAAGGTAGGCGATTCGCTGCATCACATTATAGGAGTGGGCTTCTGCATCGCCCGTCGGCGCGCGGCGAAGGTATCTGGCAATCACGATGCGGAATGCGCGCCAGTTTCGATGGCGCGGGGCGGGAAGCAGGTTCTTGCGGAGATGACCGGTGAAGAAGATGAAGACCACGTAAACCAGGCCGGTGAGCACCGCCAGCCACGCGGCCTGAAAATGCAGAGAGCGGCTCCAGCCGTTCTGGTCGGGCATTACGTAGCGGTAGCCGGTGGGCACCGTATCGCGCGACGAGGGGATGTGCAGCGAGAACAGTGGCTGCATGTTTACATTGCCGGTTTCACCCCAGTAGAAGCGCGGGTGCGAGATCACGATCTCAGCCCCGGTGATGAGCAGGGCAAAGAAGGCGATGACCGTGAGCCAGTGGGTCACGCGCACCAGTCTGGTGTGGCGGGGAGCGGCGGAGATCAGTAGCGGGGAAGCGGCTGACACACGCGCAGGATACCACGCGATCTGCGAGGTTGTGCACTGATAAAAAACTCTGCTCGGAACGGGCGCATGCGAGCCGGCGCGGGGAAGCAAACACAGCTTCGTGCAGCACCTCGCAGGACCGATGGTTCCCGCCGGTACGCCTCTTCAAATCAAGATAAATGGTCACTATTGCTCAAAATTTCGAAGTTATCTTCTTTGCAAACCTATTGAAAAAATGAGTAGTATCGAACAGACCTGGTAACTTGCCCCTTGTTACTTTTGCTAAGTCATGGTTCGCCGGCGCTCCGCGCTGAGCCGACGCATGAAGGAACTTATGGGCACGGCACCGCCCCAATTGGGCGAGAGGGGTCATATGCGCAAATTCAAGTTTGGCATCACGTATTGGCTGGCGGCTCTATTGGTTGTGTTTGTTGCCGGATGCGGCGAAGAGACAGTCGTGGTTCCCTCAGTAGTGTCCACAGTGCCCGTCAACGGGGCTACGAATGTCTCCGTGAATACGCCGATCAGCGCGACGTTCAGCATGGCCATGAATCCAGCCACGCTCACCTCTGCCACCTTTACGGTGGCCGGGCCAGACGGCGCGGTGGCCGGCGCGGTTGCATACAGCGGAGACACTGCGACGTTTACCCCGAGTGCGCCTCTCGCCTACACAACTCGCTACACGGCCACCATCACCACAGGTGCGACTAACCTGGGCGGCACTCCCATTCTTGCCAACTATGTTTGGACATTTACGACGATTCTGCCGGCTCCCGCGGTCGTTTCGACCATTCCAAAGAATGGTGCGGTGAACGTTCCCATCGACCAGGTGATCAGCGCGACGTTTAACGAAGTAGTGAATTCCGCGACGATCACCGGATCGACGTTCACCGTGACAGCGCCGGACGGCGCGGTAGCAGGAAAGCTTGCTTATAGCGGAGTTACGGCGACGTTTACGCCGACTGCCGTTCTGGCCTACAGCACTGTTTATACGGCCACCATCACCACCGGAGTCATGGATGTTCCAGGCACTCCGCTGGCGACCAATTATGTGTGGACCTTCACGACCATTACGCCCCCGCCGATGGTCATCTCCACGGTTCCGATGAATGCGGCGACGGGCGTTCCGATTGCGCAGATACTGAGCGCGACATTTAACGAAGCGATGAACTGCACGACGCTTGCATCGCCTGCGACCACGTTTATGGTCACCGGCCCCGGAGCCACAGCCGTGTCCGGGACAGTAAGCTGCGCGGGCGCCATAGCAACCTTTACGCCGACGGCCGATCTTGCATTCAACACCGTCTACACGGCCACCGTCACAACCGCCGCGAAGGATCCGGCAGGCACGCCGCTGGGCGCGAATTACGTCTGGCTGTTCAGAACGCTTCCAGCTCCTACCCCGCCAACGGTGATCTCGACGGTGCCGATCAACGGGGCGACGGCTGTGCCGATTAACCAAGCTCTCAGTGCGACCTTCAGCGTCGCGATGGATGCGGCCACGATTGACGCGGCAACATTCACACTGAGCGCGCCCGGCAACGTTGCGGTAACAGGTGTGGTGACGTATGTTGCAGCCGGTTCGGTGGCGACATTCACACCGGGGGCGAACCTGATGCCCAACACGCTCTACACAGCGACCATCACGACCGGTGCCCAGGATCTGGCGGGTACTGCGTTGGCCAGCAATTACGTTTGGACGTTTACGACCGCAGTCGCCATCGTGGTTGTGCCGCCAACGGTGATCGCGACGGTTCCTACCGAGGGGGCAACGGGTGTTCCGCTCAACCAGATTGTCAGCGCCACGTTCAGCACGGCGATGAACCCGGCCACGATCAACTCGACAACCTTCACGCTCACCGGACCAGGCGCGACTCTAGTACCAGGCCTGGTTGCATACGCAGCGGTTGGGAACACGCTGACGTTTACGCCAACAGCGAATCTGATTGCGAGCACCCTGTATACAGGCACGATCACAACCGGTGTTCAGGATCTGGCGGGCACACCGATGGCCCACCAATTCATGTGGACATTCACAACCGGAGCTGCTGTTGTGGTAACTCCGCCGGAGATTGTTTCGACGGACCCTGCGAATGCAGCGACCGACGTGCCGCTGAATCAGGCAGTCAGCGCGACGTTTACCGAGGCCATGAATCCGCTGACCATCACCACGGGAACATTCACACTCTCGGGGCCGGGCGGGACAGCGGTTATGGGTACAGTGTCGTACGATGCGCTCAGCTTCATTGCCACCTTCACGCCCGCCGCGCCGCTGATTGTAAGCAGCATTTACACAGCGACGGTGACCAACGGAGTGACGAACCTGGCCGGAACGCCGCTTGGGACCACAGGCGCGCCGAACCCATGGACGTTCACAACGGGCGCGGCAATCGTGCCTCCGCCGATCATTCTCGGACCGACCATTGCGCTCTTCGGCAGCTTTGGCGGCCCCGCGGGGATCACCAACCAGGGACTGAACACAGTCGTCAATGGAGACATTGGCACCACCGGCGCCTCGACGCTGATCACCGGCTTCTACGACAAGAGCATTGCGGCTGTCGCCGGTGTGTTTCCATGCTCGTATACGATCACGCCGCTTAATGTGGGACTGGTGAATGGAGCCATCGACACTGCTCCTCCGCCTCCTACGGTGGGATGCCCCAGTGAAGGAACCGCCGTAACAATGGCCACCGCGACGGCGGCTTTGCTGCAGGCTCAAACCGCTTACACCACTTTGCAGAACCTGCCTCCAGGCACCGTGCTGCCGACCAACGAGTTGGGCAACCTGACGCTGGCGCCTGGCACCTACACATCCGCCAGCTTCTATGACATCACGGCGGGGCCGCTTACTCTCGACGCGAAGGGCGATCCCAATGCGTTCTGGATATTCCAGATGGGAACCTATCTTACCGTCGGCACGCCATCCGCATCTGAAAGCATCGTTCTGACGGGCGGCGCGCAGGCCAAGAACGTGTACTGGCAGGTGGGCAGCGCGGCAACGATCAACTATGGAGGCGGCGGGACGATGGTTGGAACGATCATCTCCCAGGCCGGCCTCACAATTTCAAGTCCAGGACAGTCCACTTCGTCAACGGTGACCACGTTGAACGGAAGAGCTCTTGCCCTGGGCGCGTCGGTCACGATGGTGAACACCGTCATCAACGTACCGGCGCCATAGGTTTGCCGGGATCGTTCGCAAGGAGCGGTCCTGGCCTTTTTCTCTTGCAGTACGGTGTTTTGAAAGTACGACTTGCGTTTGGAGTGTCCGGCGATTAGAACGACAGGGGAATCGCGGCGAGCAATTGAGGAGACGACAATGAGATTGAGTGGAAACATCCTTTCAGCAGCGGCGCTTGCGGTTCTTCTAGTGCCTGCGTTCAACCTCTTTGCGAGCGAAGCGGCCAAGCCGGCGACGAGCGCTGTCGCGGCAAGCAACGCTGCGGATCCAAGCGCCCCAGTTGTCGCCGATCCGGCGGAGCTGCTGCCAGCGGCTCCATTGCCTGCGGCATTCATGCAAACTGCCATGCCCTATTCGAGAGGGCTCGACACTTACACGCCCAGGGTTGAATGGTTCATGGGCTATTCCTATCTGAGAGCGATGCCGGAGTTGGCGGCCGGAAATCGGCTGGTGTATCTCAATGGCGGCAGCACGTCGGTCGCATTCAATTTCAATCGCTACTTTGGGCTTGTCGCCGACGCCGGTGGATTCAACGATTCGCGGCTGTTGCTCACATTTCCCGGCGGTGGCCCTTCACAGAGCCTGCAGGTTAAAGAAGGAACAGTGTTTACTTACCTCTTTGGCCCGCGTATTTCCTATCGCAGACATGAAAGAGTTACTCCGTTTGCGCAGGCTCTGTTTGGAGGAATCCACGCGAGCGACATCCTTCTTTCCGGCTGCTCCGCTTGCACGCGGCCAAGTCTCCCCGCAGAGAACTCGTTTGCCATGACGGCAGGAGGCGGCCTGGACGTCAAGCTGAGCCATCGCATCGCGCTGCGCCTGATTCAGGCGGAATACCTGATGACAAACTTTGAAGATCTTTCCACGGGAAAGACCGCGATACAGAATGACATGCGCCTCTCTACGGGAATTGTGCTCCGTTTTGGCGGGAATCCGCCTCTGCCGCCGCAGCCGCCGTTGACTTATTCGTGCTCGGTGAATCCGATGTCTGTGTTCATCGGCGAATCGATTGCCGTGTCGGGCTCGGCGATGAATCTGAACCCGGCTAGAACTGCCGTTTACACATGGACTGTGGATGGCGGAACCGTGACAGGCACAACCAGCACGGCGAGTATCGACACGAAGAATGTGGCTGCCGGAAGTTATACGCTGAAGGGGCATGTTTCAGAGGGCGACAAGCCGGGCGAGAACGCGGATTGCACGGCGCCTTACGTGGTGAAGGCTCTTGAGCCGCCGACCGTGAGTTGCATGGCCAATCCTTCTACTGTGAATTCAGGCGATCCTTCCACGATTACCGCCACCGGGATAAGTCCGCAGGGGCTTGGCCTGACTTACAGCTATCGCTCGAGCGCCGGTTCAGTAAGTGGGTCGGGCACCACCGCGACTCTCACTACCGGAGGCGCGGCCGCGGGAGTTATCACAGTCACTTGCAATGTGGTCGATGCCAAGGGACAGACTGCGTCGGGCACGACTGCGGTGACAGTTGTGGTTCCGCAGGCACCCATACCCGCGGTCAGCGAATTGTGCTCGGTGAGTTTTGCGCGAGATGCACGCCGGCCGGCACGCGTGGACAACGAGGGCAAGGCCTGCCTGGATCAAGTGGCTCTGAGTCTGCAAGGTAGCGCGGATGCCAAGTTGGTTCTGATTGGAAGTGCCGCGGCAGGCGAAAAGGGCGCGAACAAGCTGGCTGCGGAGCGCGCGGTGAACACGAAGGCCTACCTGGTGGGCGAGAAGGGAATCGACTCAAGCCGGATCACGGTCTATACGGGCACGCAGGACGGCAAGACGGTGACGACTACGCTGGTTCCAGCAGGCGCGACGTTCGATGCGACTGGCGATACGCAGGTACAGTAACCGCCTGCAGTGGGGCGGACGCTCGCTATTCGCTCGCACAGCTTCATTGTCCAAATCCTTGCGATAGGAAAATGGCAAGGATAGGCAAAAAGCGGATTCTTTGACTTCATAAAAACAACGGCCGGCTGGAGGATAACCTCCAGCCGGCCTTCTTATTGGAACCGAGTTGAATTCAGCCTTAGAAGCCCATGACGTTGTAGCCGCAGTCGACGTAGAGGGTTTCGCCGGTGATGGCGGAGGCGAGGTCGCTGGCGAGGAACAGGGCTGCGCCGCCGACTTCGAGCTGGTCGACGTTGCGGTGAAGCGGGGCACGCTCGGCGTGGGCGCGCATCATCTCCGTCAGGTCGCCGACGCCGCGGGCGGCCAGGGTCTTGATGGGGCCGGCGGAGATGGCGTTGACGCGGATGTTCTTGGGGCCGAGATTCCAGGCCAGGTAGCGGACTGTACACTCGAGGCCGGCTTTGGCGATGGCCATGACGTTGTAGTTGGGCACCACTTTTTCGGCGGCGTAGTAGCTCATGGTGATGATGCTTCCGCCCTCGGTCATGAGGGGGACGGCGCCGCGGCTGACGGCGATGAGGGAGTAGACGCTGACGTCCATGGCCACGCGGAAGCCCTCGCGGCTGGTGTTGATGAATTCGCCGCGCAGCTCGTTGGCGGGGGCAAAGGCGACGGCGTGGACCAGGGTGTCAATTTTGCCGTACTTCTCTTTGAGGGCGGCGAAGAGCGTATCGATTTCGGCGTCATTGGAGACGTCGCACTGGAAGCCGCTGGCGCCGGGTAGATCGTTGATCAGGTCCTGGGCTTCGGCCTTCATGCGTTCATTCTGGTAGCAGATGGCCAGGGTGGCGCCGGCTGCATGCAGTTTTTGGGCGACTCCCCAGGCGATGGAACGCTTGTTGGCCAGCCCGAAGACTACGGCCGTCTTACCCGCCAGATTGATCATTCTTGCTTTAATCCTCCGCCGGTAGCCGCGCAGTGGCGGGACCGAGCAGATTCCAGAATATCAGGATCTGCGGTGCGGCAGACACTCGCGGGAAGCTCGCACACGCCTGGTTGGCTTCCCATCCATCTGCCGATCTGTCCCGGTTTAATCTATCCGGCATGTGCCCGGTCTACTTCGTCGGACATCCGCCCGGTCTATACCGGCTTGCCCCTCCCCCATCCCCCTGGGTTGTTTGGGGCAAGTTTCCTGTTTTCAATCAGCTGGCGGCAGGGTTCTACCGTAAAGTACTTTGTTTCAGGAGCTTGGAAGCCAAGTTACTGAAAGCGGAGGGTTTATATGGACCCCTGCGCGAGACCGAGCCGGGCGGGATGCTGTGGGGGGCACGGAATACGTAGCTCTCAACTACAGGTTAGCGGATTTGCGGAAATAATCGGCAAATCGGCTGGGGGTATAAGCCGATGATAATAATTGGGATATCTTCGAGAGGGAAGAGGCGGGGATTGACATCGCGTGGGAAATGAGGCCAAGGACGGGAGCCCAGCCACCCGCGGTGGGGCAGACGCTCGCGGGAGGCTCGCACTGGCCACGTTGCGTTCGCGGCGGGATAGGGCTGCGCGCCGCAATTGGCCGGGGTTTTCGCCGCGTCCCTACAGGACGCAGGGGCTTCATTGGGGTGCTTTCCCAGGGCTGCGCTTCGCTTGCCCTGGGCTATTCTCGTCCTGTCCCTACGGGACGGGCACCTGCGGTGCGGCAGACCACCCGCGGTGGGGCAGACGCTCGCGGGAGGCTCGCACTGGCGCACCGCCAGCCACCCATTCGTCAGAAAAAAGGCGTGCGGGTGGGCGATTGCGAGAAATCAGCCGCCCAGGTCCACCAGTTCGACCTTGCCGGTAGGACGGCCTAAGAAGCGGGAGCCCAGGCGTTCGAATTTGTCGGTGGAGTCGGTGGCGAAGCAGCGGATTTGGCCAGGGGCGTTGGCGGAGCCGGCAGGTTGATCTCCCACCGTTTCGCCCGGCCGGCCCACGGAGCAAGACACGTCGGTGGGGGCCCCGGTAAGGCTGGAGGCTGTGGCACTCGGCTCAGCGGAGTGTCCCTCAGGGGCTGAACAGGCTGCGGAAACGGGGCTGTTTTCCGGTAGAGATGCCGACAAACGTTCTTCCGTGGCTGAAGCCCACGCTGATTCTGCTGGCTTTATGCGGGGGTTAAAACCCCCGCCTCCCTCCGACGCGAGTTTTTCCGCAGGCTGTGAAGCCCATCTCTCATTTTGGGAGGATGGCGGCACGACTGAAGTCGTGCCCTGACCCACCGCTAGTTCGCGGAAGACGGCATCGGCGGCGGCATCGGCGGAGTCGATGACCCGCATTCCGGCGGGGACGGCGGCTTGAATGAGCGGGCGCAGAAGCGGGTAGTGGGTGCAGCCGAGGACGAGGGTGTCGGGATTGAGGCCGGCGGCGGCGGATTCGGCCAGCAGTTCAGCTAAATAGATCTGGATCACCTGGGCGGTTACGGCGCCGGTGGATGTGCCGGAGCCGGTCCAGCCTTCTTCGACGAGCGGGACGAGGAGCGGGCAGGCTTTCTCAAGGGCGCGGAGGCCGAGGGCCTGGCAGGCGGCGGCGTAGGCGTGGCTATGGACAGTGGCGTCGGTGGCGATGACCAGAACATCGCCGGTGCGCGAGGCCTGGCGTGCCGCGGTTGCGCCGGGGTGAATGACGCCCAAGACCGGGACGGTGACTGCGTCCTGGATGGCATCGAGAGCGAGGGCGCTGGCCGTGTTGCAGGCGATGACCAGGAATTCCGCGCCTTGTTCGCGGACCAGAAACTGCGCGCTCTCCGCGGCATAGCGGGCGATTGTGCGGCGGGATTTCGAACCGTAGGGCAGCCGGGCAGTGTCGCCGAGAAAGGCGAAGCGGGCGTGCGGAAGGCGGGCGATGAGGGCGCGCAGGACGGTGAGGCCGCCGAATCCGGAATCGAAGACGCCGATGGTGGGGGGCATGGTCTGTTAAACCGCGTGTCCAGCAGGTGGAAAGTAGGTTCCAAGGCTCACGGACAACGAGCACAAATCGAGGCCCGAGAACTCTTGGTCGTAGGGGATATTCAGGAAAACGCCGTGCGGATCAGGCAGCGGAGGCACGCTTGGGCCTCTTTTCCGGCTTCATTGAGGCTGCGGACGCTTCTTCAATGGGTGAAAGTTGGGCCTTGAACTCGTTCACAATCGCCTGGATCGCCTTTTCGCTCGCCTTGGAAACAGGGAAACGCTTGGCCAAGTCCTCAGGAGTGGGGCAGGGGCCCGTGATGTGGATCGGCTTGCGCATGTCTCGTTCATCATACTGCGAATTGGATTGAATGAAAAACGCAATGAAGGGGTGCAGCAATCATTGTTGCGGGGCAGCATCGACGGCAAGGTGGACGTGACTCAGGTCGGCGTGGCCGGCGAGGGTGGCGCGGGGCTGGCCGTCGACCAGAAAGCGCACCTGGGTGATGCGGGGGAAGTTGGCGTGGAGGGTTCCGCAGATGGAGAGGACGGTGAGGGTCTCGGTTTCAAGGCCGGAAGGGTGGCTTGCGGCGAAGGATGGGGTGAGGTTGACGATGGCCAGTTCGGGGCCGGTGTCGTTTGATTTTGGGGCTGGGGGCGTTTGAGGTGTCGAGTCTGGCGTGGTGGTTTGGGTGAGCGCCGGGGCAGGCATGAGGAAGACCTGGGAGACGGAGGGCGCGCCGCCAGGGACGGGGTGGGCTGCATCGGGCGCGGCGTAGAGGTCAAGCAGCTTGCCGAGGATGACGCGGGCGCGGGCGCCGGGATCTTTGGGCAGGGGCAGGGACTGAACCTCGGTGATCATGGAGCCGTCGGTGTCATTGGCGACCAGCAGGGTAGCCTGCTCAGCGGGGGCGACCTGGGGTGCCTGGGTGGGCGCAGAGTCCCCGCCGGCGAGCAGGCGCTGGTGGGCGCGCTCAAGCTGACGCCAGAGAGCCACACCCATGATGGCTGAAGCGAGCACGAGTACGCTGAACAGGATGGTCTGGAAACGGGAGCTCATGGGCGGCCTGCCTCCGTTCGCCCGGCATCGCTACGCCACTCGAGGAGGGCGGCGGCGAGGGCTTCCGCGACACGGGCCTGGTAGGCGGGGTCGTCAAGGGCGGCATTGATTTTTTGGCCGGGACCGTGGTCGGGGGCGATTTCCACGGCCACGGCGGGGCAGGTCATGCTGTCGATGCCGGGCAGGTCGGTGCGGCCGAGGGTGACGTTGAATCCGGCGTGGAGCAGTGCGGAGTTGAGTTCGCCGGCCAGGGCCAGGCTGCGCGTCACGTAGGCGGATTGCGCGGTCTTCCAGGCGGCGAAGCGGGCGGGTTCAGTGGGTACGAGCGAGGATGAAAAGAGGTGGACGCCCGATCCGCTTTCAGAGGCGTGGAGGGTGAGGCAGGCCTGGGCGTTGGCGTGGTTGGCGATCTCCGCGCGGCGGTCGAGTTCGACTGCGGCGTCGGATTCGCGGGTGGTGACCACCTGGATGCCGCGCGCGCCGAGCAGCGAACGCAGGCGGACGGCGAGCGCCAGGTTGAAGGCTTTTTCCGATTGGCCGGTGCTGAGCTTTCCGCCGGAGTCGTCGCCGCCGTGGGCCGCGTCAAGGACGACGACGAAGCGGGCGGGCGGGGGGGCGGGAGCCGGTGCGGCTTGCGCGCCGGCCAACTGGCACGCTCCCGCAAAGACTACGATGGCGCAGTTAGTCCAGCGCATAAATGGCCAGGCCGCTGAGCAGCTTGGGAAAAAAGTCAGTGGATTTTTGCGGCATCACGTCGCCTGCAAAGGCGACTTCGCGGAGCTGTTCCATGGTGACTGGGTTAGTGAGGAAGGCGATGTCGGCTTCGCCGCGGCGCACCTGGTCAACGGCCTCGGCGGCGTCGCGCAGGTAGCGCAGGTTGGTCTGCTCGCGAACCTTTTCGGCGGTGAGGCCCAACAGGCGATCGAGGAGGATGGTGTGGAGCTGGCTCAGGTCAAGGTGGCGCTGGCGTTCGGGCAGAAAGAACAGGGCCTCTTCGACGACCTCCGGCCGGGACTTGAGCAGCAGGGCTCCGGCGCCGGTGACGGCGATGAAGGCGGTTCCTTCCTGCTTGCCGAGCAGATCGAGGTAGCCGGCGGCGTCGTCTTCCGCAAGGGCTTCCACGGTGAAGTATTCCATGGCGGCCACGGCGAAGGCGACGGGGTCAAATGCGGCGCCGTTCTCGCCGGCCAGGCTGTGGACCACGCGATGGGTGGGCAGAATGACCAGGCCGTCGGAGTCCATGTTGACGAAGGTCATCATGACCGCGGCTTCAGGAAATGCCGGACGGGGCAACTGGTTGATGGTGTATTCAGCGAGCGGCGGCCCGGCAGGCTCTTTTTCTTTGGAGTAGTTCAGCGCGGTCTCATAGCGATGGTGGCCGTCGGCGATGATCAGCTTCTTGTCGTCCATGGCGGCGACGACCATATTGATGGCGGCGGGGTCGGCGACGCGCCACACGCGGTGCAGCACTCCGTATTCGTCGGTGACTTCGGCTTCGGCCGGGCCGCTGTCGTCGTAGAGGATTTTATCCACGCTGCCAATGGGGTCAGAGTAAAGCATGAAGATCTGGCCGAAGTGGGCATGGGTGGCTTTGAGCAGGTTGAGCCGGTCGCTCTTGGGCTTGGAGAGGGTCTGCTCATGGCGGAAGACGACCTGGTCGGCGTATTCATGGAGCTTGCCGAGGGCGATGAAGCCGCGGCGCTCCTTGATCGCGCCGCTTCCGGGAACGCGGAAGCGCTGCGAATAGGCAAAGATGCAGGGGTCCTTTTCCTGGACCAGGATGCTTTGTTCGCGCCACTCCTTGAAGTCGCGTGCGGCGCGGGAGTAGACGCTCTCACCGCGCTCGGCATCGAAGAGCTCAGGCAGCCCGAGGATGATGCGCACCAGGTTATAGGGGCTTCGCTGGTAATAGGCCTGCTGCATGGAGGGCGAGATCTTGTCGTAGGGCTGGGTGACGACATCTTGCAGCCGGACAGCGGAGGGATTGTAACGCCAGGCGCGAAATGGATAAATGCGGGCCATACGGAAGGTCTTGCTCCGTGAAAAGGATGGATTCGCGCTCTGGAATCCCGTTGTGACGAGTTTGGGACCAATGCACGCTTAGCGTCGATTGTATCGCAATGGAAATGAAGCGCAGGATTTTGCGATATGAATTCCCGGTGGCGGGAGAAGCGGCTGGGGATGGACATTCCAGTGACGCCAGAGGCGCGTGATTCGTGCTAAGATCGCCATCAATCTTCAGTGGTGATGGGCCATGACGATGATTTCTCCGCGCGAGCCAGCACATAGTGAAAGCGTGAGCCTGCGGTTTGCAGGCAGGCGGCTTTGTGTCGGTGCCTGCGCTTGGGCTTGTGTCTGGGGACTGGCGGCGCTGCTGGGTGGGGCGCGAGCCGGGGCGCAGGATCAGCAGGACCCGCTGAACAAGGTACATGTGACGCCGCCCGCTGCCGCTGCGCCGGCGGCTGCGGGCGCTCCGGCGGGCGCTGAAAAGCCGGCCGAGACGGGCCCGAATTCGCTGAAGATTCATCCCGGCTCATTCATCCGCATGAATGTGGACATGGTGCTGGTTCCGGTGACGATCACCGATCCCATGAACCGGCTGGTGACGGGGCTGGAGCAGGAAGACTTTTCAGTTTTTGAAAACGGCGGACCGCAGAAGATTGTCAGCTTTGCCAGCGAGGATGCGCCGGTCACCATCGGGATCATCTTCGACCTTTCCGGCTCGATGACGTCCAAGCTGGTGCGGGCGCGGGAGTCGATCCTGCAATTCATCAAGACGGCCAATCCGCAGGACGAGTTTTTTGTGATCGGATTCAACGACCGGCCGGAGCTGATTGAGGACTTCACCAACTCTGTGGAGGACATCCAGGCGCGGCTGGCGACGGTGCGCAGCGGCCACAGGACGGCTCTGCTGGACGCGATCTATTTCGGGCTGGCCAAGATGCGGGACGCGCGCCATGAGCGCAAGGCGCTGCTGGTGGTCTCAGACGGCGGCGATAACCGCTCGCGGTATACCGAGGGCGAGGTGCGTTCGCAGGTGCGCGAGGCCGATGTGGAGATTTATTCGATCGGCATCTTCGACCCCTACGCGGCCACGCCGGAAGAGCGCAGCGGGCCGGCGCTGCTGGACGAACTGAGCGAGGAGACGGGCGGGCGGCTGTTTCGCGTGGACGATATTGCCGAGATGGGCGACATTGCCGAGAAGATTTCCACCGAATTGCGGAACCAGTATATGGTCGGCTACCGGCCCAAGGACCTGACCCGCGACGGCAAGTGGCGTAAAGTGAAGGTGAAGGTCAATCCTCCACCGGGATTGCCTCCGCTGACTGTCCATGCTCGCACCGGCTACTATGCGCCATTGCAATAATCGCCCTCGCAATCATCTGGTCCTCGGGATTCTTTTGACCGCCGTGGCGCTTTGGCTGCCGGCGCAACAGGCTCCCACCCCCAAAACTCCGGCACAGGCTCCGCCGCTCACGGTGGACCGCGACCCATTGCGTTCGCCGGATGCCGAGCCGCCGGCTGGCGCGAATGGGCCTCTGGAACGGGAAGGTGCTGGGTTTGTTCTGCGCCAGGATGTGGAAGAGGTGGTGCTGAACTGCACCGTGCTCGACGGCAACAGGATGGTTCCCGACCTGAAAAGGGAAGATTTCTCGGTCAGCGAGGACGGCGTGAAGCAGACGCTGATCAGCTTTCAGCACACTGACTTGCCGGTTTCGATCGCCATCGTGGTGGACAACTCGGGGTCCATGTCGCGCAAGCGACCGGCGGTAAACAAGAGCGCGCTGGATCTGATTCAGGCTTCGAATCCGCAGGACGAGGCGTTTATCGTGAACTTCTCCGACGAGGCCTTCATCGATCAGGAATTCACTTCCGACGTAAACAAGCTGCGCGACGGGCTGGGGCATATCGAGTCACGCGGCGGCACGGCGCTCTACGATGCGGTGGTGGCCTCGGCAGACAAGCTGGTGGCCGACGCCAAGCGGCCCAAGCAGGTTCTCATCCTGATTACCGACGGCGAGGATAATGCATCGACACAGGACCTGGAGCAGACCATCCATCGGGTGCAGCAGTTGTCAGGGCCGGTCATCTATTCCATCGGGCTGCTGTTTGGCGACGAAATGAGCCGGTCTGAAGTCAAGCATGCGCGGAGGGCGCTCGAAATGCTCTCCACCGAGACGGGCGGAATGGCGTTCTTCCCCAAGTCGATCGAGAACATCGACCAGATTGCGGCCGAGGTTGCGCGGGATATACGCAACCAGTACACGCTGGGCTACCACTCGACCAAGCCGACCACCGAGCCGGGGTTTCGGCGGGTGCTGGTGACGGCGGAAGCCAAGGGGATGGGGAAGCTGACCGTGCGCACGCGGACCGGCTACTTCCCGGTGGTGCGGCAGGTGAAAAAGCCGGGGACGGCGACGCTGAAATAAGCCCCGGCAGAGGTCACGAAGCTCCGTGCCCGATCCATTCCGCCTCTTTTTGCAGAATGGGTGGGAAGCAACGAAGCTCATGCGAGCGTCCCGCGAGCGTTTGCTCCACGCAATGGTGCGATAGACTGAACAGGCTATGGCCGTTACTCGATCCACATCTCCCGCCCTGCGCATTGGCGCCGATATTACTCAACTGGTTGGTCACACGCCGATGCTGCAACTCAAGCGGCTGGCGCCCGAGCCGGCGGCGGCGGTGTTTGCCAAGCTTGAGTTCCTGAACCCCGGCGGCAGCATCAAGGACCGCGCGGCTCTGGGCATGATTCTGGACGCCGAGGCGCGGGGGCTGCTGCACCCAGGATCGACAATCATTGAGGCGACGGCGGGCAATACCGGTGTGGGGCTGGCGCTGATCGGGGTCAACCGCGGGTACACGGTGAAGCTGTTTGTGCCCGAGGGGTTTGCCGAGGAGAAGTGCATCCTGATGCGCGGGTTCGGCGCGGAAGTGACCCGCACGCCTGAGGACGAGGGTATGGCGGGGGCCATCCGGCGAGCGCTCGCGGCCGGCAAGGAGATTCCGGGCTCGTTCACGGCATTGCAGTTTCAGAACCAGGCCAATCCGCAGTATCACCACGACACCACGGCGGTGGAGATATGGGAGCAAATGGAAGGACGCGTGGACGGGTTTGTGGCCGGGGTGGGGTCGGGTGGGACCTTCAGCGGCATAGCGCGCTTCCTGAAGGAGCAGAACCCGGCGGTGGTGACGGTGGCTGTCGAGACCGAGGGGTCGATTTTGCAGGGCGGCGCGCCGGGTAAACATAAAGTTGAGGGCATCGGCGTGCACTTTGTGCCGGAAACGTTTCATCGCGCTGTGTGCGACCGGGTGATGGCAGTGGCAGACAAGGACGCGTTCGGGATGGTGAAGCGGCTGGCCGCGGAAGAGGGTCTGGTGGGCGGATCGAGTTCGGGGGCGGCGGTGTTTGCGGCGGTGGCATTGGCAAAGGAACTGGGCGCGGGGAAACGGATTGCGGTGATTGTTCCCGACTCGGCGGAACGGTATTTGTCTAAGAAGATATTTGAGGGTGGGGTTTAGGGAGCACTTCTCCACGAAACGCCGTGAGCGCAACGCGATAAGCTAGAAGCTGGGGGCAGGAAGCCAAAAGAAAAATATGTCTGAATACAAATACTCGACGCTTGCAGTGCATGCCGGGCAGTATCCCGACCCCTTGACGGGGGCGGTGAATGTGCCGGTTTACCTTTCATCGACGTTTGAACTGACCGGGATTGGCACGGACCGCGGGTGGGACTACTCGCGCGCCGGGAACCCGACGCGGGACCGGCTGGAAGAGGCTCTTGCGGCGCTTGAGGGCGGGACGTGCGGGCACGCGTTTGCCAGCGGCATGGCGGCCATCTATGCGCTGGTGGCCACGCTGAAGGCGGGAGATCACCTGATCTGTTCGCATAATGTGTATGGCGGCACGCAGCGGCTGTTCAACCTGATCATTCAGCATTACGGGATCGAGATCGAGTACGTGGACACGGGCGATCTGGACGCCGTGGCGAAGGCGATCAAGGCAAACACGAAGCTGATTCATGTGGAGACGCCGACCAATCCGCTGATGTCGCTCACGGACATTGCGGCGGTGAGCGAGATTGCGCACGCGCGTGGGGTCGAGGTGAGCGTGGATAACACGTTCATGTCGCCGTATCTGCAAAGCCCGCTCGCGCTGGGCGCGGATATCGTGATGCATTCGACGACCAAGTTTCTCAACGGCCATTCGGATGGGCTGGGCGGAGCGCTGATCGGATCGAAGCCGGAGCACAAGGAGCGGTTTCTGCTGGTGCAGAAGGCGGCGGGCGGCATCCTGTCTCCGTTTGAGTGCTTCCTGGTACTGCGCGGGATCAAGACGCTGCCGCTGAGGATGAAGCAGCACGAGGAGAACGGACGAGCGGTGGCGGAGTTCCTTGCGACGCAGACGAAACTGACGCGGCTGGCTTATCCGGGATTGAAGTCGCATCCGCAGCATGAGCTGGCGGTGAAGCAGCAGAAGGGCTTTGGGTCAATGCTGAGTTTCGACCTGGGCACGCAGGCTGCGGCGGGGCGGTTCCTGGGAGCGATCAAGCTGTTCCTGAGCGCGGAGTCGCTGGGCGGTGTGGAGTCGCTGGCCTCGCACTCGGCAACGACGACGCACGCGGCGCTGAGCGAAGCAGATCGAGAGCGGCTGGGGATTACGCCGGGGCTGGTCAGGCTGTCGGTGGGGATTGAGGACAAGGACGATTTGATCGCGGATTTGGAGCAGGCGCTGGCGGCGGTGTAACGGGAAGCACGTCCCTCCGATCAGAAGCATCATTCTGGCGTGGGATCGTACGAGTTCGATGGGATCACATTCCGTGTGTATTCTGGAGACCACGATCCTCCGCACGTGCATTGCCGATACCAAGGGATTCGCGTGATCGTCGAACTGGGTCGAGATCGCACTGTTCGGTTGGCAGCACGTCCCGATGCGCTCCGGCCAACGAACGCAAAGAAGAGTCATGTCCGCCGTATTTTGGACTTGGCAGGCGCACATTTTGACGATCTCCTAAGGTTGTGGGAGGAAGCTCATGCCTGAAGCTGCTCGCGTTGTTACCACAGATGCCGAAATTGATCTCGCGATCAAGCATGCGAAGCAGTATGAGAAATTCGATCGCAAGGTCATGAAGGTAGGGTTCTCCAAAACGGCGGATCAGTTGCGATTGGTGTTGAATGACGGGGTTATTTGCACGATTCCACGCCGATTGATTCAAGGGCTCGCCGGGGCAAGGAAAAAGGATCTCAAGCCAATCCAGATATTGGGAGGCGGTACAGGCCTTCTATGGCCAATTCTTGATGTCTCTCACTCGGTGCCCGCGCTTTTGACCGGAGTGTATGGCTCCGCGAGGTGGGTGAAGGAACTGAGCACGAGACTGGGCCCGCGCAAAGCGGTGCAGATGGCGCCCACCGCTGCAGACCGTCATTCATATCCATCCAGGGCCAGACGCGGCCCTGTTGGCATCGATAGCCGCCGTCGCGATTTCGCTGGGAGCATCAGGGAAAAGAGCGGCAACACTCTCGTTGGCACGCTGCGGAAAACCTACGGGGAAGACTTCCTTAGCGGTTGGCGCGACGACGCCAAGCTCTCGGCTGTCCGTCAAGAAACGGATATGTCGCTGAACGAAATGGTGCGCCAGCACCGGCTCGGGAAGAGATTGCCCGCCCCCGCCGCATAACCAACAACTGCCCAGGAAAATGCGGTTCCATTCCCTCAGTGCGCCATGGGCGCGGGGCCGGCTTTCTTGGGGCGGTTCATCAGGAATGGAATGGGGATCAGCATGGCGGTTAACACCACCATAATCCAGATGACATCGACGTAGGCCAGCAGACGAGCCTGGATTTGGGCCATGCCGTAGATTTGCGCGTGGGCATGTTGCAGCGCGTCGGGGCGGGCGTTGCCGTTGTGCATCCATGCGCCGGTGAGGGCGTTGCGCATCATGTCAAAGGGGCCGTTGCCGGCGACGGTGTGGGCGCCGATCATGTTCAGGTGCCGCTGCGTGTAGCGGGCCAGCAGGGTGGTGACAAAGCTGATGCCGACGCTGCCGCCGAGGTTGCGCATGAGGGCGGTGAGTCCGCTGACCTCGTTGTACTTTTCCTGCGGTATCCCTGAATAACAAAGCGTGTTGATGGGGATGAAGAGGAAGGGCAAGCCGAGGGCGATGAAGACGCGCCAACTGACGGCCATGCCAAAGCTGACATCGAGATTGATGTTGGTCATGCGGAAGAGGCCGAAGGTGGTGATGGTGAAGCCGAGGGCGACCAGCTTGCGCGGATCGAATTTGGGCGCGAGTGCGCCGGCTACCGGGAAGAGAAACATGAGCGCGACGCCGCCGGAAGAGACGGCCATGCCGGCCTGGCGCGCGGAGTAGCCCATGATCTCCTGCAGAAATTGCGGGATGAGAACCGTGGACGAGTAAAGCGACATACCCACGACGAACATGACGAACTGGGTCATGCCCACGTTGCGCTGGGCGAAGAGGCGCAGGTCGAGTATGGGGTGTTCGACGGTGAGCTGGCGATAGATGAAGATGGCCAGCCCGACGACCGAGACGACGCAGCAGGCGACGATGAAGCGGGAGCCGAACCAGTCGTCTTCCTGGCCCTTGTCGAGCATGGTTTGCAGGGCGCCGATGGTGACGACGAGCAGGCCGAGTCCCCAGTAGTCGATGGAGAGCTTGCGCTTGCGGATGGCGGCGAGGTAAGGCGGGTCTTCCACGACGCGGTTGGTGAGGTAGAGCGACAGGATGCCGACCGGGATATTGATGAAGAAGATCCAGCGCCAACTGTAGTTGTCGACGATCCAGCCGCCGACGGTGGGGCCGAGCACCGGCGCCATCACCACGGCCATGCCATAGACGGCGAAAGCCATGCTGCGCTTGGCGGGGGAAAAGGTGTCGGCGAGTATGGACTGCTCGCTGGGCTGCAGGCCGCCGCCGGCCGCTCCCTGGAGCACGCGGAAGAAGACCAGCATGCCGAGGGTGGGCGCCAGGCCGCAAAGCAGCGAGGCGGTGGTGAAAAGGAAAACGCAGGTCATGTAAAAGCGCTTGCGGCCGATGCGGTTGGCGATCCAGCCGCTCAAGGGGAGCACGACGGCGTTGGCGACGAGGTAGCTGGTGAGCACCCAGGTGGCTTCATCGCGGCTGGCGGAGAGCGAGCCGCCGATGTGGGGCATGGCCACGTTGGCGATGGAGGTGTCGAGCGCCTCCATGAAGGTGGCGAGGGTGACGGTGATGGCGATGAGCCAGGGATTGGCGCGAGGCCGCCAGGTGTCATGAAATGAGGCTGTGGCTGCGGCGGCCAAGGGCTGGTTTTTCTCCTGGGAATCGGGGAGCGTTGGGCTGTTGTTTGATCGTTATGATGCTTTCAACAGAGTAATGGATTCGGAGAGGGGTGGAAATGGGCGGGGGCAGATTGGGGTTCACCGGAAGCCAACCACAACAGGAATGGGCCTCTGGCTGGAAGCGTTGGTTGCGGGTGTGTCATGCTGAGGGGTTATGGGTGAGGGACAAAGCAATTCGAGGCTGGACGGCGGGTTGTTGCTGGGGATCGATACCTGCGGGCCGGCGGGGTCGGTGGCACTGGGGCGGGTTTCTGGGGATTCGATTGGGATTTTGGGCGAGGCGGAGCTTGAGGGACGCAGTTACTCGACTACGCTGGTGGCGGCGGTGCGGGAGCTGCTCGCGGGCGCTGGGGCTGGCTTGAAAGGCGTTGCCGCGATTGTTGCCGTGACCGGGCCGGGCAGCTTTACCGGGGTGCGGGTGGGATTGAGCGCGGTGAAGGGGCTGGCGGAAGGAGCGGGGATTCCGGTGACGGCGGTGTCGCGGCTGGAGGTGCTGGCGGCTAAGGCTGGGGTTGGATCGGCGGCGCTGGATGCGCATCGGCATGAAGTATTTCTTCGGCTGGGGGGGATGGGATCGGCGGCGCGGGAACTGCTGGCGGGGGCGGAGGAGCTGGCGGAGATTCAGCCTGCCGGCGCGATTGCGGTTTGCGACGAAGGAGCCGCGGATTTGCTGGCGGCGGCGTGGCCGGGGGGTGAGCTGGTGAGGACTGCTGCGCCCACGGCGGCGGATGCTCTGCGGCTTTGCGCTTGGCGAGTGGCTGCGGGGAGATTTGTGGACCTGGCGCTGCTGGATGGGCATTATCTCAGGCGGTCGGACGCGGAGATTTTTGGAGAGGCCGGGGCGGGGACGCGAGGCGCATGACGGCTTGCGAAGAAGTACGGATTCGGCGAATGACGGTGGCGGATCTGGATCGGGTGATGGAGATTGCCGCCGGGCTGAAGGAGGCTCCGCATTGGACGCGGGCGGCTTATCTTGCGGCGATTGATCCGGCGGGCGCGCCGCGCCGCATTGCGCTGGTTGCGGAGAGTGGTTCATTGGCCGGATTCGCGGTGGCGAGCGTGGTGATGCCACAGGCGGAGTTGGAGACGATTGCCGTGACGGGGGGGGGGCAGCGGCGCGGGGTTGCGCGGAGGCTGTTTGCGGCGCTGGCCGGGGAGCTGGGCGCGGCTGGAGTGAAGGACGTCCTTTTGGAGGTGCGGGCCTCGAATGCGCCGGCGCTGGGGTTTTACCGGGGGTTGGGGTTTCAGGAGAGCGGGCGCAGACCGCGGTACTATGCTGACCCGGTGGAAGATGCGGTGCTGCTTGAGTTGAGACTGCGACCCTGATTCGACGCTCCGTCGGGCTGGTTCCGAAGTGCAACCGCAGGTCCTTGGACTGCGTTGGTCGCAAAAAGCGCGCCCAACTACGCTCCCGATGACAGAGATTTCTTTGTAGAAGGCAAAGGCAAAGGCGAGAGCAAAGGCAAAGGCAGATCCTTCGACTCACCACCCCCAGGCTGAAAAGCGCCTGGGGCCCCTTTCGCTCAGGATGACAGGCCTTCTTTTGCGATGAAGCATTGAGACGCGGTCATTTTAGCCGTAACTCGCCGTTGCGAATCAAGATGCTCAGGATGACAGCTTTTTGGGCTTGGGAAAGCGGGATCGGGGCGCAAGGTGAGTGGAACGTCCCATGTCCCTAAAATCGAGATCTGGGGCAACCAGTTTTCCCAGTTGGATGGATTTGGGGCAGATATCCACAGGGGGCGAATGACTTTTGCGGGTCAGTGTGCAGTTTGCCGCTTGCCGACTATGAGGCTGCGGGGGTATATGTAAATGTTCTGCAACAAATGATTGACCAGAACCACCGGAGGTGCTTGATGGACGAAGTACTGGATCCGACGCTGAGCGAAGAAATAGATCGCCTGCAAGCCGAACATCATCGCTACGCTCAGCGGCTTGAAGAACTGGTTCAAAAACCTTACCTCTCCGCAGATGAACAGCTCGAGGAAGTGCGCTTGAAAAAGCTGAAGCTGCACGCCAAGGACCTGATCTTTGCGCTGGAGCGCCGGTCGCCGGCTGTGGCGTAGGATCGAGCCTGCGGCCGTGGATGAATGGATCAATCCCACTCATCGCGATAAGACTGCGACGAATGGGGCACACGGCGCGTCCTGATCGAGGATGCCGGTCTGTTCTTGCGCGCTATTTGAGTGTGGTGTTCCGTATAGTGACGACGACCCTGCGAGCAGGATCACCGTATAATCGTTGGGACGATGGTTCGTGACGGTTACATCTACGGTTTGAGCTTGCTGGCGGTTGCGGTTGCGCTGGTGTGGGCTACGGGCGGCTGGGCGTGGGGCATTGCGCCGGTGCTTCTGGCGGCATTTTTTCTGTGGTTTTTCCGCGATCCTCAAAGAACGGTTCCGGCAGGCCCCGGGCTGGTGGTTTCGCCTGGAGACGGGCTGGTGACGGAGACGGTTTCGATCTCCACTCCCGACGGGCCCAGGCAGCGGATCAGCATCTTTCTGAGTGTCTTCGATGTGCATGTGAACCGCGCGCCCATTGGCGGCGTGCTCACCGCTGTGCGCTATCGGAAGGGCCTTTATCTGAACGCCATGAATCCGGCCTCGGCCGACCGCAACGAGCAGAATATTGTGACGGTGCGCGGCGAGGGCGGCGTTGAGGTCACGTTCAAACAGATTGCGGGCCTGCTGGCGCGGCGGATTGTGTTCAATCACCGCGAAGGCGAGACGGTGGAGCGCGGGCAACGCGTGGGGCTGATCAAGTTTGGCTCGCGCGTGGATGTGCTGCTGCCGGCCGACGCGGTGCTGCGGGTGAAGGTGGGCGAGCGGGTGAAGGGCGCGGCGAGCGTGCTGGCGGTATTGCCGGCCGGAGGCGCGCTGTGAGCCCGAACCGCGACACGGCACTGGCCAGGGCGAAGGCCCAGGCACGGCTGCGCAGGGGCATGTTTCTGCTGCCGTCGCTGTTTACGGTGGGCAACATCGCGCTGGGTTTTTTCTCTATCACAGAGGTCTTGAAGGCGATCAGCGGAAGCGGGGACGCGCATATGCACCTGGACTGGGCTGCGATCGCGATTATTTTTGCCATTCCCTTCGATTCGCTGGACGGACGCATTGCGCGCATGACCAATACCACCAGCGAGTTTGGCAAGGAGTTGGATTCGCTTGCGGACGCGATCACATTTGGCGTGGCGCCGTGCCTGTTGGCGCTGATCTGGGGATTTCATTTCCTGCCGGATACGATCAACGCGCAACTTCTGGAACATCTGCACCAGGCCGGCGCGTTCATCTGCTTCCTGTTCCTGATTGGCGGAGTTTCAAGGCTGGCGCGGTTCAATATCTCGCACGATGCGCAGCCGAAGAACCCAGGACGGCCGGATCGCAAGTATTTTGTGGGGATGCCGATACCGGCGGCGGCGGGATTTCTGGCTTCGACGGTACATTTTTTCTATGGGTACCCGGTGCGAGCGTGGTGGATTGCGATTCCCTGGCTGGTGCTGGTGGGCTTGAGCGGGTTTCTGATGGTGAGCACGTGGCGGTTCTGGTCGGGCAAGGAGATCAACTTCTCGCGCAGCCACCCTTTCCAGATACTGCCTGTGGTTCTGGTGGTGTTGTACGTCGTGATCCGGTTCTCGAATGTGCTGTGCTTCGCGATCGGGCTGACCTATATGTTCTCGGGCATCTGGGCGCGGGCGGCGTATTCGTGGTCGCGGCGGCGGCGGCGCGGGGCGGATGAGCCGGAGCACGCTGGCCTGGTTGATCCCGATCCGCTGAAGCACTCGTAATGCTCTGAAGCTTAAAAAAGGATGATTGTGTACAAGATTGCTATTGCCGGAGCGTCCTCGCTGCTGGGACGCGAACTGAAGGAAGCGCTTGCGGAGTCGCCGCTGGCGACGGCCGATGTATTGCTCCTGGACGATGACCAGGTACGCGGCCAACTGGACCAGGTGGGGGACGAGGTGACCTTCGTCCATGCCATTGACGGCGAGGCGTTTGAGCGGGTGGATTTCACGTTTTTCTGCGGTACGGAAGACCTGACGCGGAAGCATTGGCGGCAGGCGCTGCGAAGCGGCTCGACGGTGCTGGACTTGAGCGGGGCGCTGGATCGGGAGCCGGGAGTGCTGGTGCGTGCGCCGTGGCTGGGTTCGGGCGGGGTGGGGCAGATCGAGTCCACTGCCGATCTGTTTACGCCGGCGGTGGTTCCGGCGCACCCGGCGGCGCTGGCGTTGGCGCTGCTTCTGGAGCGGTTGCAGCAGGCGGCGCCGGTGCGGTTCGCCGCGGCCACTGTGCTGGAGCCGGCAAGCGAGTTTGGCCGCGCGGCGATGGACGAGTTGCATCAGCAGACGGTGAGTCTGCTCAGCTTTCAGAACATGCCGCGGGCGGTCTACGACGCGCAGGCCGCGTATAACCTGCTGGGCGGCCTGGGCGAGAGCGCCAAGATCAACCTGAATGCAGAGGAAGCGCGGATCAGGCGGCACTATGACGCACTGGGCGACGGACGCTGGCCGGCGCTGGCGCTGCAGGTGATTCATGCGCCGGTATTTCACGGGCACGCGTTCTCAATTGCCGTGGAGCTGGAGCGTGCGCTGGATATTTCGGCGCTTGAAGAGGCGCTGAGCGGGGACCACGTGGACCTGGTGCTGGAGGACACGGATTCACCGTCGAATTTGGCGGCGACGGGACAGAACGACGTGCTGGTGCGACTGCGGCCGGAGACGGCGGGCAATCGGAATCCCAACCAGACGGCGCGGCTGTGGCTTTGGGCGGCGTCGGACAATCTGCGGCTGAATGCGCAGAATGCGGTGGAGTGCGCGCTGGATCTGCGACGGTTGAGGCCGGCGGGGACGGTGCAGTAAGACTTCTTGAATCGGGACTTAGAGCGGTTTCAGGATAGGTATACCCTATCTGCACTACTGCGAGGTCGCCGCTCCTTGGGGTCGCGTCGACTTGAGTGTATTCCCTTTGGGTACGGCAATCCTGAAACCGCTATAGCGAAAGCGGTGGGACGAAGATGATTCGTTTCGCCGCTTTTCTTTTTGGATTCGATTTTCGGAGCCAATTACTTGTGCAAAGATGCAAACATGGAACCTGAATACGTGATTATCGGGCCGCAAGGAGAGTTTGAGATCCCTGTTGCGATTCGCGACTCGATGGGAATTGTGGACGGGATGCGGTTCCGGTTTCGACAAGAGGGCGCGCGAATTATTGCTGAATTGGACACGGGGACGCCGATGGAGAGCAACGCGGATGAATAGGCGCGGTATCGTACGGTTCCTTTGCTTCAGCGTGATCGGCGTCCTGTATCAGGCAGTTTTTCTGGCTGCGTTCATGTCGGTCGCGCAGACGGAATTTGCCGAGGTGGGAAAGCCGCTGGTCGTGGGCGCAACGATTCTCTCTTCGGCGTTGCTGGTTTGGATCTGGGTTCATTCAATCAAAAAAACGATGTGGATAATCCTGGTGCCGGCGTCGCTCGCTGTCGGTTATACCATTGCGTTTCACCTTGTTGGCGTTGCGTTGTTTCCTGGATTGTTAAGCGACTTTTACGCACCCTTCCTTGACAATGCGTTGTCCGTGTTGCGGGTTACAGCGAATGTCTTCGTGACATATGGGATTGGGATAGCGTTGATTGTTCTTCTGCAACGATCGAAGATTCGTGTGGATATTTTTTCGCAATCGAAAGCGCATTGAGCAGGCCGAAACGCAGGTCCTTCGACTCCCTGCGCTGCGCTCCGGTCGCTCAGGAAGACAGCTTTATTTCTGGGTGAGATCTCTATTTTTGCGCGCCGCAGCGGAGCCAGGCCTGCTCGATGTAGGTGTCGGTCATGCCGGCGATGTAGTCGGCTACGGTGCGGGCGAGGCCTTGCGTGGGGATTTGCGCCTGGTGGTCTTCGGGGAGTTGGGTGGGGTCGGCGATGAGCGCGGCGAAGAGGCTCTCCACGATCTCTGTCGCGCGGGCGCGGGCTTCTTCGAGCGTGGGGCTGTTGTAGAGATTGGCGTAGAGGAAATTCTTGGCCTCGGCGCGGGCGCCTTCGACTTCTGGGCTCAGCACGGCAACGCGCTCTGGGGCGCGGCGGATTTCGTCGAGGGTGACGGCTTGCAGCCCTGCGGCGCGCGCGCGGATTTCCGTCATCAGGTCGGTTACCAGCAGATTGAGGATGGCCTTGAGGGTTTCATTCACTGTGAGCTTGGGCGCGGCGGAGGGGTACTGGCTGAGCACTGCGTCGTGGAAGCCGCGAAAGAGCGGGACGCCGTCGCGGACCTGTGCAAGGGTGAGGATTCCGGACTCGAGGCCATCGTCGAGATCGGCGGTGAGGTAGGCGATTTCGTCGGCGAGGTCGATGAGCTGGGCTTCGAGGGGCGGGAATTGGCCGAGGAAGTATTCGGCGAGCTCGGGATGGGCTTCGGCGGAGTAGTCGCGGGAGTGCTTGACGATGCCTTCGCGGACGCCGAGGGTCAGGTTGAGGCCGCGGAAGGCGGCGTAGCGCTCCTCAAACCAGGTAACGATGCGCAGGGCGTGCAGGTTGTGGTCAAATGCCAGGTCGTGTGCTTGCAGGCAGCGGTCGAGGGCCTTCTCGCCGGTGTGGCCGAAGGGCGGATGGCCGATGTCGTGGGCCAGGGCGAGGGCCTCGGCCAGTTCGACATTGAGGCCGAGCGCGCCGGCGAGGGTGCGGGCGATCTGGGTGACCTCAAGGGTGTGGGTGAGGCGGCTGCGGAAATGGTCGGAGGGCGAGTCCGCAGGGCGGCGGGCGAAGACCTGGGTCTTGCCGGCGAGACGACGGAAGGCGCGGGCGTGCAGGATGCGAGCCGCGTCGCGGGCGAAGGGCGTGCGGTAAAGATGGGGCGGCTCTGGATGCGCGCGGCGGGTGAGCTCGCAGTCCGCGTCGCCGCGCACGGCAATACCTGGAAGTAAGGCGGCCGGATTGTCGAGGCGGCTCATGATCGTCTTCGATGACGCAAATTCGGTGCGTGCATTTTCCAATCGTTCTGGAAGGGCTCACGTCTGGTTATACCGCAGTTGGGGACGGGGGCGCAGTGCGCGTTACCGAACGTGCGGGCAATCACCAAAGATGCAACGCGCGAGGAGTATAACTTTTTTCAAGCGGCGGGGATTGGGCTGAGATTGGACAAGGCCGATTGCGCCGGAGTACCATCCTGCCGAAGTTTTTCGAGGGACAGATTCGGAGACGAATTGGGCCCGTGAGCTCTTGAACTTTCACAATCGGACCGGGAGGCAAGCATGAAAGCAATGAAGAGGACAGCGTTGGCCATGCTGGCGCTGGCAGTGGCATTCACGTCGGGGTGCGGTGGACGGCACTCGGGCAAAGAGGTGTTTTACCTGATTGCGAGCAACCTGTCTACGCCCTACTGGCAGACGGCGGCTGCGGGATTCAAGCAGGCCGCGGCGCAGTTCAAGGTGACGGCGAGAGTGGAGGGACCGGACAACTACGATCCCAAGGCGGAGCTGGCCGAGCTGCAGAAAGCGGTGGCCGCCAAGCCGGCGGGGATTCTGCTGCAGGTGTCGGACGCCTCGGTGCTGCAGCCGGAGATTGACGCGGCCATCGGCGCTGGGATTCCGGTGATCACCATCGATTCGGACGCGGCGGGGAGCCGGCGGCTCTACTTCATTGGGACCAACAACCTGGAGGCTGGGCAACTGGGCGGCAAGCGGCTGATTTTGAAGCTGGGCGGCAAGGGCAACGTGGTGTTCTTCACCTTTGCGGGCCAGCCGAGCCTGGACGACCGGTTGAAGGGGTTCAAGGATGTGTTCGCCAGCCGTCCGGACATCAAGATCGTGGACGTGGTGGACATCAAGGGCGACACGCACATTGCCTTCGACAAGGCGCAGGATTATATGGCGCTGACTGGGCCGAAGAAGATCGATGCGTTTGTGTGCCTGGAGTCGGAGACGGGCAAGATGGTGGCCGACGCCATCAAGCGCGGCGGCGGCGGGCGCGAACTGGTGGCGTGGGATACGGCACAGGACACGCTGAACGGCATCAAGGACGGTTCGATCGACGCGACCATTGCGCAGAAGCCGCTGACCATGGGCTTTCTGGGGTTGAAGGCGCTGGACGATGTGTTCCACTATCCGCCCCAGCAACTGGGCAAGGACTACAGCGCGGACTCGTTTGCGCCGTACCCGGTGTTTGTGGATACCGGCACGTCGCTGGTGGACCAGAGCAATGTGGACTTGTTCATCGCGGCTGCGGCGGCGCAGAACAAGTGAGAGGAAAGTGAACGAGTGAAGTAGTGAAGAAGTGAAAATGGGTGCCTCATGTCCGAAGATCCGGACTTGAGGCACCCATTTAAGCGGCAGGCGAAGACCTGATTCTTGCCGAGCCAGGAGAGAATTGTCTGGGGCCGATAAGAAACAGGATGGAATGTGAAGAGAACCGATGGCCGAAAGTTGGCCTTTGTCGGAGAAATGAGGGCTTCTGGGGCGAACTGGATTGTGTTTTGGGACAAACGCAGCGAGTTAGAGCGGTTTCAGGATAGGTATACCCTATCTGCACTACTGCGAGGTCGCCGCTCCTTGGGGTCGCGTCGACTTGAGTGTATTCCCTTTGGGTACGGCAATCCTGAAACCGCTATCGCGTGCGCTTCGCGCACATGGCGAGTTAGCGGGTTGGCGGCGACTTCGGGAGGCAATGGTTTCTTGCCAGCGTGGGTCGGCTTTGCCGGTGGACGACTCAACAGGCTGCGGGAAAACACGTGTTTCTAGCCAGATCGTCCGAAACACAATCCCCAGGGACTGAAGCTCATCTCTCTCATTTTAAACAGCTTATGGCACGACTCAAGCCACCCCAGCGACGGAGACCTGTCGCCGGGGACTCCGGGAAATCGTGCCCCTTCGCACATCTACGTCAAGGCGGAGTTTTTCCGCAAGCTATGAAGCCCGGGTCTGTTGTGGAGCGTCTTCGGCACGACTGAATTCCTGCCCTAGGAAGAAACTGCATGGGAATTGTCAGACGGCAGGCCTTCATCGACTCCCACTCATCGAGCAAAAAGACGCTCCGACCCAGAGGGTACCCCGATGGGGCACAGTTTCATCTCTCGTGGGTCGGCTTCGCCGGTGGACGACTGTTACAAAGCGCGTCTCAAGGGGACTCCTTCAACAAACTGAATGGGTGCCTGCGGTCCGAAGATGTGGACGACAGGCACCCATTTGTTTGTTGCAGCGAATTCGGAGTTACTCGGGTTTGGGTTGGCCGATGGCGCTGTCCTGCCTGGCGAGCTTGACGCGGGCGGTTTCAAGCTTCTTCTGCACCTTGGCCACGTCGCCGGGGTCGACATCGGCAGTGGAAGACTTGGCAAAACCGGAGAGCGAGAGTTCCCACTGCGCGGCGGCCAGACGGATGCGGCCGGTCTTCTCATAGAGGTCGCCCAGGTGGTCGTGGACGGTGGGGTCGGACTGGTCGCGATCGACGGCCTGGCGGAGGTTCTCTTCGGCAAGCTCGTAGTTGCCCATCTTGAAGTAGACCCAGCCGAGCGAGTCGAGATAGGCGCCGTTCATTGGCTCGATCTCAACGGCTTTGCGGATGAGCTTGAGGGCTTCGGGCAGCCGGGTGGCTCTGTCGGCGAGCATGTAGCCGTAATAGTTGAGGGTCATGGCGCTTGAAGAGTCGAGTTCCAAGGCCTGGCGGAAGAACTGCTCGGCCGGCTCGAAGTGCTTCTGCCGTTCGGCCAGCGCCCCCTTGAGGAAGAACAGGTAGGTGCGGTCTTCCTTGCGGGTGGTGAGCGTCGCGGCCTTCGTATAGGCGTCGTCGGCGTCCTTCCAGCGGCGCATCTGGGTGTAGAACTGGCCCAGGCGCAGCCAGACAGCGCGATCATGGTCAGAGTTGTCGAGCAGGCTCCTGGCCAGGGTCAAGCCGTCGTCGTTCTTGCCGTCTTCAACCAGGGCACCGGCGAGCATGAGCTTGAGGTCCATGGCCTTGCCCTTGAGGTCCGGGTCCTTGGGGCTGGCCGCGGCGGCTTTATCGGCCACATCGACGGCCTTGCGGGAGGCGTCGACGGCTTTGTCGAACATTTTGGCGGTGCCGTAGGTTTCCACCTGGCCTTCAAGTCCGCGCAGGGCTGCGTCGGCGCCCAGATCGACCATCTTCTGGTAGGTGGCGATGGCCTGATCCACCTTGCCCTGTTCCTGGTAGACGCCGGCCAGCCGCTCAAGGAAGATGCTGCGGCTGTTCTTTTCCTCGGCGGTGTAGGCGCCGTTGGCGTGGGAGGTGAGGTCGACCATCTTTTCGTAGGTCTGGGCCGACTCGTCAAAGCGGCCGAGCACGTCGAGCAGCAGGCCCTCGCCATAGCCGGCTTCAAGCGAAGAGGCGTCAATCTTGCGTGCCTTGCGAATGGCGGCGAGGGCGTCTTCATACTTGCCCTGGCGGCGAAGAATGTCGCTGATGTGAATGAACGGCTCGACGTTTTCCGGATCGGCTTCAGCCAGCGCCCTGAACTGCTTGAGGGCATCTTCGAACTGACCGTCGTTTTGCAGGGCCTGGGCCAGGGAGTCGAGTGTGGCCGCATCGCCCGGATCCATGTCGGCGGCGCGCTGATAGGCGGAGATGGCGTCCTTGGGCTGCTTGAGCTGGTCGTAGGCCGCGCCCAGGGCAAACTCCATCTTGGGGGAGCGATTGTTGACGGGAACGTCTTCAATCACCTTGACGGCGTGCTTGAGGTCGCCGCTCTCGGCATAGAGCCGGGCGAGATTGAGCACCACTTCTTCCGACTCCGGCTCAATGGACTGCGCGGTCTTGAATTCGTCTTCTGCCTTCTGGGGCAGGTGCTTGACGGTGTAGAGCTGGCCGAGGACCATGCGGTCTTCCACGCTCTTGGGCTGCAGGTCGACAATCTTTTCAAATTCGGCGATGGCCTGGTCGAGCACGTTGCCGGAAGGCGATGTGGAGGAGACGGCATTCGATCCGTCGCCGAGCTGGCGCAGATAGATGCGGCCCAGCAGGCGGTGCGCGGCGATGTCGTTGGGCGCGCTCTTGAGCAGGGTGCGCGCGGTGACCTCGGCATCGTGAATGCGACCGGTGCGGAAGTAGAGATCGGCCAGGCCGTCACTCAACTGCGGCGAATTGGGATCGGCATTCAGCGCGAGCTTGTACTCCTCAATGGCGCGGCTGACCAGCTCCTGGCGACCCATTTCGGCGGCTTCTTCCTCGTAGATGTTGGCCATGCCGAGGTGAAAGTAGGCCGTGGAACGGTCCGGCTCCGGAGTGGAGGCGGCTGGGGTCTGCTTGGCGGGCGTTTGCGCGGGCTGGGACTGGGCGGGAGCGGCAGGAACCGCAGGCGCCTTGGTCTCAGGAGGAGTGTCCTGCGCGCGAGCGTGCAACGCCGGAAGTACAAGAAGAGAAGCGGCGACGAGCGACAGCCACGAGGGCGTCAAGCGGGAGTACGTCAAGCGATTTTTTATTCTCATCATCCAGGGAATTCCGTGCCAGACGAGCCATGCGGAAGAAGACGACCGTTCCGGAGACCCGAAAGGCAACGCAGGCAGCCGGTGGGAGCAGCTCTGCCTACTGTAGAGACGATTTTACCCGGTAATAGTCGCACGATGACGGCGGAATGCGGGATTTTCGACGCAATTGGATGGGAAGTGCCTATGGATTGAGCTTGCGCGGCGGAATCTGGCTTTTTTCAGGGTCGAGTTTTAAAGGTGCGGGACGCCGGGGAGCCAGCCGTGTTCGCGGAGGGATTTGAGCTGGCGATGAAGAACGGCTGTTTGGCGCACAAGGCGTTGGAGTTGGCGTTCGCCTGGATGGTCCTGCGGCGGGATGGGCGGCTGGAGATCGCTGTTGAGGGGTTCGGGCCACGGGGAGGGTGCGGGGTTTGCTCCGGCGGCCGTCTGGTCTTCAAGCCACTGGAGACGGCGGTCGAGGAGTTCGAGGCGGGATTGGACGGAGATGGATTGCTTCCAGGGCCACTCGCCGTCGAGAGTGGTGAGGGTGGTGACGGACTGGGCGAAGCGGCGCAGGTAGGTGACAAAGGCGGCGACGAACTGGGCGAAGGGGCGGCGGCGGGGCCAGGATTCGGCCAGCAGGCGCTCGAGGGATTCTTCGGTGTCATTGTGGGCCATGCCGGCGGCGCGGCGGGTATTGGCGAGCAGCCGCGTGGAGCGGGAACGGCCGAGTGTGGGTGTGTTCCAGGTCTCGGCGAGCTGGGCCAGGTAGCGGCGGTCGGCGGCAATGCTGGCGCGCAGGAACAGCGGGGCGCGGTCGCGCTCGTAGGAGGGAAAGAGGAAGGTCATGGCCAGGAGCGAGATGATCGCGCCGGCGATGGTGTTGGCGGTGCGGACGAGGGCAAGCTGCCAGTCACCGGAGTAGGGGAGCCAGGCGAGAACGAAGGTGGGGGTGAGGAAGAAGGCGAAAGCCGCGTAACTGAGCGGCAGGATGGCCAGCGAGAGCAGCGCCAGCGGAAAGAGGACCGCGGCGGTGGCGAGCTGCGAGTGGAGCGTGGCAGCGAGCACGGCGGCCAGGATTCCGCCGGCGACAGTGCCGCCGATGCGCTCCATGCTGCGGCGCATGGTTCCGGAGACGTGGGGCTGGAGGACGATGAGCGAGGTCATCAGCAGCCAGTAGCCGTGGTTGATGTGGAGGGCGAGGATGAGGATGACATCGAGTCCGCAGACCAGGGCGACGCGGGCGGCGTGACGCAGGGCGAGCGATTGGGGCGTGAAGTTGGCGCGCAGGTCGTCCAGGATGCGGGTTGGATGCCATCCGCGGCGCAGATCGGCGAGGCGCGCGTAGACGTGGGCGAAGTGGCCGACGGACGCGCCTTGCGGGATCGGCTCTGACGCGGCTGGAGCTTTGCCGAGGCGGAGAAGGGACGCGCTCTCAATGGCGGTATCGAGCTGCGAGGCGGCTTCAGCGACCTGGGCGAGAAGGAAGCGGGTTGCGGAGTCGGCCTCGGCTGGGGATCGACCGAGACAGTCTTCGAGGGTTGCGGGGAGGCGCTGCATTTCCAGGCGCATGGTGAGGGCGTCTGCGATGGACGCGCCGCGGCGGCGAACCAGCAGCGAGGCAACGTAGAGTTCGGCGGATTGGAGGGCGTCCAGGCCGTTGACGCCGCTGTTGGCGCAGGCGGATTGGGTGGAATCGGATTGGGTTTCAAGGTGCTCGGCGATGGCGATGGTGCGGGCGATGAGCAGGTCGGCGGTTTCAAGCAGGACGACGAGCTGATTGCCCTGCGCGGTGTCAGCCTGATGCTCTGCGCGAATCGAAGCGACGGCTTGCCAGCCCTGCTCGACGGCGCGGCGGATGCGGTATTGGTGGTGCCGGGCTAACCGATGCCATAGCGCTGGGGTTTGACGGGTGCGTGCGCTGAGGTCGATGACGCTGGCGAGGAAGGACGCGAGTTCCGTGTAGCAGGCGCTTACCGCGGCGCGGGCGGGGCGGTAGGCGTCGAGCGGCCAGAGGAAGAGCGAGAGGGCGGCGGCCCAGGCGCCTCCGGCAAGAAGCAGCAGGGCGTGGTTGAGGGCTTCATGCCAGTTGGCGGTGGGCGCGCCGATGCCGCAGATGAAGATGACCTGGACCAGGATGCCGGCGGAGGCGAAGGGCTGCCCGAGGACGGCTAAGTAGCTCCAGAGGAAGCAGAAGAGCACGGTGACGGGGAGAGCCCAGTAAAGGCTGCCGCCGGCGATGGAGCCGAGGAAAAGCCCGGCCGCGCCGCCCAGAGAGAGCGTAGCCAGGCTGCCGAGGCGGGTGCGGTAGGGGCCGCCGGCGTCGGACAGGATGGCTTCAAAGCCGCCCAGGCCGGCCCAGCCCAGATTGGGAATGCCGGTCAGGTCGCCAAGAACGATGGGGGCGCAGAGGGCTACTGCGCAGCGCAGGCCTCGGAACCAGTCCATTTGGCGGGCCACGGCGAGGGTGCGGGCGCGCAGGCCGGGGCGGGCATGGAGGGGCGGAGGCATGTATTCATTACAGCACCTGCGGTGCTGGATGACAGATTGCAGATGACAGATGACAGGTTGCGGCTTCGGCGATACCGGGCTGGCTCGGCTTCCCCCGGACGATACGGGAGTGTCACCTGTCCTCCCCCACTCCCCCCGTACTTTTTGGGCAAGTCCCTTGTTATCATCGGTTTGCCTGGGGGCTGCGCCGCTATGCCGATCAAATCAAAGGAGTTAAATTCAAAGTACTTGTTTTGATAGAGTTACGGGCGGCCCGCGTCAATCCGAAGTTTGTGGTCTTTGTACGCATTGGCTCTATGAATAAGTGTGCGCCAAACGGGGTTAATTCCCGGCAAGGAATTTGAGGATTTGGCGGATTTATTTTTTGGGGTCGAAGCGCGGTCCTGGGAGATGGGCAAGGCGAGATTCGGGGCGTTCTCAAAGAGAACCAGGCACGCGGACCTTGCGGTCCGCGTGCGCATTTCATTTCAATTTTCGTCGCGTTTCGGCACGACTGAAGTGGTGCCGTGACACAAAGGACGAGCCGAAGCCTCGTTGCATGGAGGAGCGGAAGGAACGCTCGTCGATTTCTGTGCTGAAATTGCGTTGCGGGTGGCCGCCAGGGCCGTGAATCCAGGTTCCCTGCACCGAAACTTCCGCCTTGGCGGTGATACGCCCGGAACCGAACACAGCGTTTCGATTCTCACCGCAAAGCGCTTGGCGGATTCAACATTGACCGGTCTGGATAGGAAGCCTCGCCCAGTTTCAACTTTCCAAGCCAATTCGTAATCAATGAATTGGCAATCCACTCAGGACGCGTGCTCAACGCGCGGTCCACCAGAAACGAAATGTCTGCGGTTTGAAGTTTGGCAAGTCCAAAGAGCGCTCAAAGCTGGATTCGCGGATTTGAATGATTTGTCCTGATACGCATTTCTTGTTCGAGAACATTCTTCAGCCAATCTGAAGGATGCTCCACCTTGCACAAAATATCAGCCCACCAATTGACAATCTCGTTTTGAAGGAACTGGTCGCACGTGGCTTCAAGGCTAGACCAGATCTCTTGCGTCAGTTCCCTTCGCATCTAAAGGCGAAGCTGACTCCGTCAAGGCTAATCCTGAATCCTGCTGGATATTCCACTTCGCAGCTATGAGTGTCTCGGGCGAAAACGCTCGAAGGTCAGGGAGGAGCCGCAACAGAAGGTCTCTTCTTGTTTGGGGATGGATATCATTCCGAAGTTGATCATACGCAAATGTGGCTAGGCGACCATCTTTGCTCTCTGAGCGCCTCACTTCAAGCGTACGGATGATTTCGGTCCACTGTCTGCTCGGTGGCGTCGGCAATTGCGTCGTTTGATCGATTCCACCAGTGACAATGCTCCTCCAGAGATCATTCATTGAATCGGGCAGAAGTTCGGAGGGGCCGAAATCGACTGGCTTTTGGCATCGTTCTGAGATTTCCAACACAGAGGTAGTGTCCCAAAATCGTCTGCCCCCAACCAGAACGGCATCTGAGGAGACCAGCAGGCCGGAGTCGCCGAGGCTGAAAGACACCCACCATCCAGGGAACGTCTGCATCATCGCGCAAAGGGACTCGATTACGACCGAGTCGATGTTCGCCGGATTGCTTCCACAATCGATATCCTGTTGTGCTCGTTGTACATGTCGTCAACGACGAAATAGGCGGGGTTCTCGACAATTTCGGAGCTGAAGGACGGCTCGTCTTCCTCAACAATAGAAAGGTCCACTTCACCCATCGGTCCGGCAGTCCCAAAGACTCTGAGCACACGGAGCACGTGATTTCTGAAGTTGTAGAACTCTCGCCACGTGAACAGCGCTGGCTGTTCGTAGTCAATTGTTGGGCTTTCGGAATAGTCGCCGACTCGGATCGTTTGCATGTTCCAAATTTACCTTGGCAGAGCCTGATAGCGCATGGTGATGCTGATTTGTTCCAGTTCCGGGCGGATTGTCGCCAATCCGCACCTTACTCCTCTACGGGAAGGGCTACTTCCGGTTTGACGGTCACTCACTCCGAATGTCGTGGAGCGGCAAACGGCGCGTCTCTGAACATCAAAATCCTCGCTGCCCCGACCCCTAAAGCGCAGAACGTACACCAGCAAAGCATCGATATCCAATCGCCCAACCCTACGTCAGATTGGAACGTTTCACCACAAATGAAGATGGCGTACAACAGCACGCTCGTTGCAATGAAACTGAAGCCCAGCATCTTTCGATCCGAGCGCAGCAAAAGAACCAAACCAAACACAAGCGCAATTGGAAGAAGAAACAGGCCGAACCCAAGAGGGTGGACCCAAGCGGGCAAGTGAAAGCGACTGTCGGAACTCAAATCAGCGGCGGAATACAGCTCGGATAGCGCAAGCAACGTGAGGCATGGGATACAGAGGGCAACCCGCACGTGAATCAAGTTGAACCAACGCAAACGTGGCATTTCGCGAGCCTTCGCAGAAACTAGATATATTTTAGGCCGCTTCCGGTCGGATTGTCGCCAATGGGGAAGTTAGTTTGTCTCATCGCAAGCATCGCGGAAAAGCAACCGCAGATCCTTCGACTTACCACCCCCGGGCTGAAAAACGCCCGGGGCCCCGTTCGCTCAGGATGACAGTTTGTGTGTTGGTCCGTGCTTATCAGTGGCGGAAGTGGCGGATTCCGGTGAAGACCATGGCGATGCCCAGCCGGTCGGCGGCGGCGATGACTTCCTGGTCTTTTACGCTGC
>Ga0302278_10000099_pt1 | contig 103389 bp, 78 predicted proteins | sample III_Bog_N3_2_FD_194543 | JGI IMG/M metagenome (GOLD analysis project Ga0302278, IMG submission 194543) | Peat permafrost microbial communities from Stordalen Mire near Abisko, Sweden - III_Bog_N3_2 | ecosystem: Environmental > Terrestrial > Soil > Wetlands > Peat | place: Sweden: Abisko...
CAGGCGCAGGACGCGCACGCGTTCATCCGCGGGTTGCTGGTAAAAATTTACGACGAGCCGACCGCGAAAAAAGTGCGCATTCAATATGGCGGCAGCGTCAAGCCGGCCAACGCCAAAGAACTCATGAGCCAGCCGGACGTGGACGGCGCGCTGGTCGGCGGCGCTTCGCTCGAGGCAAGAAGTTTTGCTGACATCATCAAAAATTCCATCTAGTCTATAATTATATGAGTTTCCTTGTTGGTATTTTAACCTTTGTATTGGTTCTGAATTGTCTGCTGTTGATTCTGCTGGTGCTGGTGCAACTGCCGAAAAAAGACGCGGGCGCCGGCATGGCCTTCGGCGCGGGCACGGCCGATGCGCTGTTCGGGGCCGGCTCCGGCAACGCGCTCACCAAGATCACCAAATACGGCACCGGAGTTTTTCTGGTGCTCGCTTTGTTGCTCGGTCATCTGCAGGACAGTTTGCATCGTGAAAATGGCGCTTCGGATTTCACCAAGCAGGTGCAGCAAAAACAAATGCAGACCCCAGCTGTGGCACCGACGCCAGTAACGACGACTCCGGCAACCCAGCCCGCACCGTCGCCAGCGAACACGCTGATGTCGGTCCAGCCGACGACCAACTCGACCAAGTAAAATTTATTTTTTCAGATGCGCCGGTGGATTTTTCCGCCGGCGCTTTTTTTTGCGCAAAAATTATTTTCCCGCGCGCAAATAATCCTGAATGCGCCACTGCAAAAACGGAGCCGAATGAAGCGCGGTGGCCTGGTTTCGCAGCGGCCACAGGGCGTCATATTCTTTTTTCAACCGCCGCAATTCGCGAACTCCCTGTCGCGCGAGCGCTTTTGCGTGAGGTTTTTTTCCGCCGGATCGCGCCTGTTGCCACAGCATGAATCGGCAGGACTCGGCGGCCATGCGCGCCGCGAGATCCAATTCCACCGCCAGAATTTTTCCGGCCGCCGACCGTGGCTTGGCCCGGCGCAAAACAGCGCGTTTTTTTTGGATGTCTTTCAACGTCGCTCGGATTTTATTTTCGGGAATTTTGGCGAACCATTTCAATCCATTTCGGCAAAACAATTCACGGTCTTCCGGTTGGGGGGCGGCGATGGCCGTGCCGAGCGGCGTTTCGTTCAAGGCTTTTACGCCGAGCTTTTGATAGGCAAAGCCAAGTTGAAATCCGGCTTGCGCAATTTTGCCGGTCGGATCTTCAAACACGTCGCGACTCAAAACGGCGCGAAGTTTTTCTTCATCCAAGGTTTTTGCATTCCACGCCAGCGCCGCGCCGGCGGCGAACAGCGGCCAGCTCACGGCCAGCGGTTGCGGATGGCCGCCGTCGCCCCAATCGGTGTTGAGAAATCCGAGCGCGCCGAATTTTTTTCCAGCCTTGGCGGCGGCGCGCAGATTGGCGAGCGCGTTGTCATGTTTGCCGATGAGGGTTTGCCACGTGGAAGTGCCGGGACACACATAAAAAGGAATTTTTGCCTTCGCAAATTGCGCGGCTTCTTTGGCGAAGGGATGATTGGCTTCGTAACCCCAGGTTAGCGCGATGACATTTTTTGGCAGTTCGCAAATCAGTTCGGGATATTTCAAAATGATGTCGCCCCAAAACATCATTTTTTTGTCGCGCCTTTTGACTTCGCGCTGAATCTTTTTTAGAAAGTCAAAATAGACGCGGCCTTTGCCTTTGGCCGCGCATAATTTTTTGCTCTGCCCTTTGCCCAAGTCCCACGTCTCATCGCCGCCGATGTTGAAAAACTCGCTGGAAAAATTGGGCAGCAGCTCGTCATAAAGTCCGCGCAAAAAGGGCAGCGTGCCGGGATGATTTGGTGCGAGCGTGGTCGGCCGGCGCAAAAAATCTTTCGTGTCGGCCTCGTAAGGCTCGGCCAGTTCGCCGAGCTTTTTCAGGCGCGGATCTTCCAGAAAATGGCGCAGATGGCCGAAGGAGTTTTGATTCGGCACCAGGTCAATGCCCAGTTCGCGGCAGCGCGCGTCCAGGATTTGAATTTCCTTGGCCGTGAGCGCGCCCCAGCTTTGCCAGACGGATTTGTATTTTTGGTAGGCGAACGTGTGCTCGGTGTAAAGTTGCAGCTCGTTGATTTTGAAATCGGAAAGTTTTTCGGCGAGTTCCAGCAGCGTTTCCAATTTCGGCACGCGGCCGCGCGAGATGTCGAGCATCACGCCGCGACGCGTGAAGTCCGGCCAGTCGCGGATTTTCAGACAGGGCAACGTGCGTCCGTATTCGCGCAGCAACTGCCGCAGCGTCGCCGAAGCCGCACGCAATCCGCCGCCGTCGCGGAACGCAATTTCAACGCCGCGATTTGATATTTCCAAAGCATAACCTTCCGGTGCGACGGGTGCGGAATTGGTCTGCACGACGCGGATGGCTCCCAGCGGTTTCACTTTGGGCAGCACTAAGACACCGCCGCCAAGTTTCAGCGAGCGGGGGGCGGGCAGGAGATTCACGGCGATGCGTTTCGGCATGGCATTGAGTTAGCCAGAAATGACCGTCCGGTGAAACAGGAAAGTCGTTCTACCCGGTTTCGGCGCGGGCAGTGGGGCGCCGGAATGAAAATTTGGCATTCGGCAAAAAACATTTATAATTCCCGATGGTCGCATTTAAATTGCGTGGCAAGCTTCTGCATTGGGCCTTCCGCCTCGGCATTTTATTCAAAGGCGTGGACGGGCTGCTGGAATTAGTCGGCGGCGTGCTATTCCTCTGCGTAAGTCATGACGCGATGACGAAATTTGTGTTTCGCATCACGCGGTCGGAGCTGATGGAAGACCCGGATGATTTGGTTGCGAATGGGCTGCGCCATGCCTTTGGCCATTTGTCCTCGGGCAATAAATTTTTTGTGGCGGTCTATTTGCTGGGCCACGGGCTCATCAAGCTCACGGTTTTTGCCGGCCTGCTCGCGGAGAAACGCTGGGTGTTTCCGGTCGCCTGCGGATTGCTCGGAGCCTTCATCGTCTATCAAATCATCCGCCTCACCGGACATTTCACCATCGGCCTCACGGTCTTCACCGCGCTGGACATGGTGATTGTGGCGCTGATTTGGAACGAATACCGCAACTTAAAAAAGCAAAATCCGGGATCGACCAAAAGAAAATCCGCCTGAACGAACAGGGATTTTAAGCGGAGCAGGCATTATTTATTTGGCGATCATGCCACTCGCGCGGGCATAATTGAAAATGCCGCCGGCGTCCACCACGGGGCGCACGTCGCCGAGCGGTTTGAAATGATACACGTTGCCCGTGGCTTGAACGGTGACGGTCGCCGCGTCGAGATCCACCGTCACGACGTCGCCGGTTTTCAAAACGTCGCAGAGGCGTTCCGTGATTTCGCACGGATACAATTCGCCGGTGGCCACGCAGTTGCGGAAAAAGATGCGCGCAAAACTTTCCGCCAGCACGAGCTGGCAGTTGGCCGAACCCAGCGCGATGGGCGCGTGTTCGCGCGAACTGCCGCAGCCGAAATTTTTCCCGCCGACGACAATCGGATAATCGCTGTCGAGCTGGCCGGCTTTGACGTAGCGGATGGGATAGAGCGAGGCGGGCAGGCCATCGAGCGCGTAGCTGCCGAGCTTCTCATATTCCTCGGCGATGGTCGGCACGAGGTTCAAAAATTGCGCGGAGATGATTTGATCGGTGTCGATATTGTCGCGCACGACGTAAACGGGGCCGGTAAAAACAGATTGCATAGCGAGGATAATTTGCCGTGCGCGCACGAAACTTTCAATCAGATTTCGATGGTGGGCTTTTCCGGCGGCGAATTTGGCGGGGTCGCGACGCCTTGTTCGCGTTTGCGCAGGGCGATGACGGCGGCGGTGCAGGCTGTCCAGGTGGGCAGGTCATCCAGCACGGGAATGAGTTCCACGACAAAAGTCGGCAAAAGTAAAATGTGAAAGCCGATGACCCAACTGACCAAAATCATCGCCACGAAATCAATAATCTGATCGATAAACGCCCACCCGAGCGGACCGAATAATATTTGTAGTCCATCGGCGACCACGGCGATCACCAGCGCCAGAATCATTCGCGCGCGCGTCAATCGCGGCGCACGGAATCCCAGCTTCAATTTTTCGGGCAACTGCATGCGTCTAGATTCGTGCGTGCCCCGCCAAATATCAACCGCAGAATCGACTCGCGTGGCGCTCCCCGAACTATTTCTGCCCACTACCGCGCATAGTTGGCACCACGGTGCGCCGCAACTTTTTTGACCGGACGGAGTTTAATTCGCGGACAGAAAAACATTCAATTGGAAGGAACTGACAATGCGAAATATTTACGCCGGTTTGATCCTGTTCAGCACGCTGATTTTTGCCGCCCGCGCTCAAGACGCCACGAACGCACCCAAAACCGATTTGGAATTTTTTGAGGCCCAGCCGGACACACTTATAGTCAAAGGCCTCGGCCAGCCGGCTTCAGTGACGACCAGCGCGGGAACGATTTCGGTGCGCTGCAAAGAATCGATGGATGTCGCCAGCGGGCACAAGCAATACGGCATCGTGGTGGAACTGGGCGATAACAATCAGCCCCAAGAACGCCTTATCGTGGATTACAGCGAACTGGATTCCTTGCTGAACAGCATTGACTATCTGAGTAAAATTTCCTACGACGTGACGCCGCTGCCCGCGTTTGAAGCGGTGTATGTCACGAAATCTGGATTGCGGCTGGAGGCGCACAGCAGCCGCCGGCTGGGTGGCATCCAAACTTTTTTGCAATACGCGGACAACCCAAGAATTCCGCTGGCCTCGGATCAAGTGGCGCAACTTCGGGATCTGATCGGTCAGGCACGAACCGCGCTCACGGATTTGATGAACACAAAATAGTTCGCCGTTCTTGGCAGGGAAGGTCCGGCGCGTGTTCGATCAGCGAAAATGCGACGTAATAAATCGGCCGGATTTGCGTGAATCCGAGACGTTTTTCAAGCTTAAATTCCATCCCTTAAAATTATCTTCGACGGCTACGTGAAAAATTTCACAAACTTTTCTTGCGGGCGGCGCGCTCTGTTGTTAAATAATGCGCTCAACTTTGCGGTTGAGATGACAATTTTCAGTTTGGTGGCTTTTGTGAATTTTTTTAAGCAGTGATTTTCCCGAAATGGACAAATAGTTTGCCGCTGGCGCTTCTCGTCGTGGCGGCCTTGACCGGTGGCGCAGTCGCTGCCGGCGTGACAATTTATCTCACGCCCAAATACACCCGCGCCGGCTATCAGCCCGTGCAGCCCGTCCCGTTCTCGCACAAAATTCACGCGGGTCAGCTTGGTGTAGATTGCCGTTATTGTCACAACGGCGTGGAACGTTCCTGGTTCGCCAATCTGCCCGGCGCGTCCACCTGCATGAATTGCCACAGCCAGGTGCTCAAGGATGATCCGCGTCTCAAAATCGTTCGTGACAGCTACGCGAACAACACGCCGATTCCATGGGTGCAGATTCACAAAGTTCCCGACTACGTTTATTTTAACCACTCCGTCCACGTTCGTCGTGGCATGAGTTGCGTGGAATGCCACGGTCGAATTGACCAGATGGACGAAGTCAGCCACGCGAAGCCCTTGAGCATGAGTTTTTGTCTGGATTGCCATCGTGATCCGGCGGCGCATATTCGGCCCGTGGACAAAGTCACGAAGCTCGATTGGCAATGGAGCACCAACGCGGTCGAGGCGGAAAAATTGCAGGAGCTGAACGGCAAAAAATTCGTGCATGATTGGAAAGTGGAATCGCTGCAAAGCTGCTCGGCGTGTCACCGATGAAAAATAATTTGAACAACTCACCCGTCACCGGCCGCCGTTACTGGCGCAGCCTCGATGAGCTGGCCGACACGCCGGAGTTCAAAGACTGGCTGCATCGCGAATTTCCTGTCGGCGCCAGCGAAATGGAAGACAACGTTTCCCGCCGCCATTTCGTCAAGATCATGTCCGCGTCGTTCGCGATGATGGGCGTCGCCGTGCTGGGTTCCGGCTGTCGCCGGCCCGAGGAACATCTCGAACCGTTCGGCAAGCAGCCGGAAAATTATACCTTTGGCGAACCGCAGTATTTTGCAACCGCCATGCCCACGCGCAATGGCGCGATGCCGCTGGTCGCCAAATCTTACGAAGGCCGGCCGATCAAAGTCGAAGGCAACGCGCTTTTTCCCGGCGGCAACGGCGGCACCGACCGTTACGCGCAGGCCTCGATTCTCAATCTTTACGACCCCGACCGCGCCCGGCGTTTCACGCACGCCGGCAATAAAGTTTCGCGGGAAGACGCGTTAAGTTTTCTTGCCGGCCTCGCGCAAAAATTTTCGGCCAACGGCGGCGCCGGCCTCGCGTTGCTTGCGGAAAGCAGCACGTCGCCGTCCCGTGCGCGGCTGCAAAAAATTCTCGCGGCAAAATATCCAAGCGCGAAATGGTTCATTTACGACGCGGTTGATTCCGGCATTCACCAACGCGCGGCCACGCAGGCGTTTGGCCAATCGGTGAAGCCGGTGTTCAATTACGACAAAGCCAAAGTCATTCTGTCGCTCGACTGCGATTTTCTTGGCGGCGAAGATGACGCGCACAATCACATCCGTAAATTCGCCGCCGGCCGTAAAGCGGGCGAGGGGATGAGCCGGCTTTACGCCGTTGAATCGCTGTTCACGCTCACCGGCGCGAGCGCGGATCATCGGCTGCGCATCCCGGCGAGTTTGGTCGGTCAAATTGCCGGTTATCTCGCGTCGGCGCAATTTGGGATCGCGGGCGCAAGCGGAAAATTTGACGGTGATTTTTCAAAGTGGATTGTCGAGTGCGGCAAAGATTTGGCGGCGGCGGGCAAAGACGCCTTGGTCGTGGCCGGCCAGCGACAACCGCTTGAAGTTCATTTGCTCGCTCACGCCATCAATTTCGCGCTCGGTGCGATTGGCAATACAGTCACATTGGTTCCGACGACTGAAAATGCGGCGACGGATTTGAAAAATCTTGACGCCAGCGCGACCGACACGCTGGTGATTCTTGGCGGCAATCCCGCTTACAATTTGAACTGGTCGCCAAAGCAAAAGCCCGCGACCGTGGTTCGGCTTGGCTATTACGAGGACGAAACCAGCGCGAAAGCGGACTGGCATTTTCCCGCGACGCATTATCTCGAATCCTGGGGCGATGCGCTGGCCAGCGACGGCACGCTCGTTCCGATTCAGCCGCTGACCCAGCCGTTGTTTGGCGGAATCACGGAATTGGAATTTTTGGCGCGGATTGCCGGCGAAGGAGAATGCAATTCTCACGAAATTATTCGTGAAACGTTCAAGCAAATTGTTCTTAAAAGCGAAGGCGGTTTGGATGTTCCGTGGAATAAACATGAAGACGCATGGAAGAAGTATTTGTTTGATGGCTTCAAGCTTGATTCAGCGCCGCAGCCGGTGAGCGCAAATTTCAGCGCGCAAACTCCAAGCATTAAATCCGTTACGCCTTCCGCGCAAAATCTCGAAGTCATTTTCTATCGCGATTCCAAAGTGGACGACGGGCGTTACGCGAATAACGGCTGGATGCAGGAGTTGCCCGATCCGATCACGAAGATGACGTGGGATAACGCGGTGCTCATCAGCCGCAAAACCGCGCGCGAACTCGGCGTGGCCAATGGCGACCTCGTGGAAATTTCGTTGAACGGCCAGAAAGTCATCGGGCCGATTTGGACGCAGCCGGGCATGGCGGATTATTCGCTCGGCCTTGCGCTTGGCTACGGTCGCGAAAAAGTCGGGCGCGTCGGGAACGGCGTCGGTTTTAACGCGTATAAAATTTTCAACGGAAAATATATCGAGACCAACGCGACGATCCGCAAGACCGACGAGACCCATGTCATCGCCTGCACGCAGCATCATTGGGCGATGGAAGGCCGGCCGGCGGTGCGCGAGGCGAACCTCGAAGAATTTCTCAAGGAGCCGGAATTTGCCGAGAAAAATTTTCACGGCGTCGAACCGTCGCCCATCAAATCGCTTTATCCGAATCCGCTCGACGAGGCGAAGAAAACGGCGTTGCACCAATGGGGCATGACCGTGGATTTGAGCGCTTGCGTCGGCTGCGGCACGTGCGTGGTCGCGTGCCAGAGCGAAAACAACATTCCGATTGTCGGCAAGGATCAGGTGAAGCGCGGCCGCGAAATGCATTGGATGCGCATTGACCGTTATTACACCGCCGATCCGAAGCGGCGGAACAATCCGCACTTTTATGATCCGAAGGCGGATGAAAATCAGACGGACGAAAACCAACAGTTTGCGGAATGGATTGACGACGTGCAGGCGGTGAACCAGCCGATGCTTTGCCAGCAGTGCGAGGCCGCGCCGTGCGAAAGCGTCTGCCCGGTCAACGCGACCGTTCACGATCAGGAAGGTTTGAACGTAATGGCCTATAACCGTTGCATCGGCACGCGTTATTGCTCAAACAACTGTCCATATAAAGTTCGCCGCTTCAATTATCTCGATTTCAACAAACGCCCGTTGACCGAACTCAAGGGGCCCATGTATTCGACCACGCTCACGCACAAGACGGACGGCGAATGGGATTTGCTGCGCTGGTGGAAAGACCCGAACAGCGGCATGCGTTCGGAAGACGAATGGGATTTGATCAAGCTGTCGAAAAATCCGGACGTGACCGTGCGCATGCGCGGCGTCATGGAAAAATGCACTTATTGCACGCAGCGCATCGAGCACGCGAAAATTGCACAGAAGGCGAAAGCCGGCGGCTCGGACAATGTCCGGCTTACGGAAGCCGCCGGCACGGTTCCGAAAACGGCGTGCCAGCAGGCGTGTCCAGCAGGCGCGATTGTGTTCGGCGACGTGAGCGATCCCGAAAGCTCGGTTTCCAAATCGAAACGGCTGCCGCAAAATTATTCCGTGCTCGCCGATTTGCTGACGAAGCCGCGCACAACTTATCTTGCGCGGGTTCGCAATCCGAATCCCGCGATGCCCGATTACCACGATCCGTTCAGCACGGAAGAATACGACAACATGAGCCTGACCAAGAAAGGAAACAGCTAACATGGCTGAAACCAATCTTAAAGATTTAAGGCAATATGCCGCGCCGGCCGAACTGCGTCGCGCGCCGGTCGTGGAATGCAGCGGCGGACTCGGCGTCGTGACGGACAAATTGTCGGAATTCGCCGAAGGCAAAACGCCCGTGTGGTGGTGGATTTTCTTTTTGCCGTCCGCGTTCGCCGCGACGGTGATTTTTCCGACGTGCCTGTTTTATCAAGTGTTCACCGGCGTCGGCGTCTGGGGCAACAACCATCCGGTGATGTGGGGCTTGGACATCGTGAATTTCATCTGGTGGGTCGGCGTCGCGCACGCGGGCACGTTGATTTCCGCGCTGCTGTTTTTGACGAAGCAGCACTGGCGCACGACGATCGGCCGCATGGCCGAGGCCATGACTGTTTTCTCCGTCGCGATGGCCGGTCTGTATCCGGCAATCCACGTCGGCCGCGCCTGGTTTGACTGGTATATGTTTCCCGTGCCGAATTCCAACGGCATCTGGCCGCAGTTCAAATCGCCGCTGATGTGGGACGTATTCGCGGTGAACACCTATTTGGTCGTGTCATCGCTCTTCTGGTTCATGGGCATGATTCCCGATTTCGCCGGCTTTCGTGACCGCTCCAAAACGCGCATCCGCAAAATCATTTTCAGTCTGCTCGCGATGGGCTGGACCGGCTCCGCGCGGCAATGGCATCATTACGAAAAAGCTTATGTCGTGCTGTGCGGCCTCTGCACATTGCTTGTGTTCACGGTGAGTTCCATCGTCGGTCTCGACTTCTGCACCGCGCAAATCGCCGGCTGGCACGCGACGATCTTCCCGCTCTACTTCGTCATCGGCGCGGTGTTCTGCGGCTTCGGCATGATGCTTGTGCTGATGATTCCGCTGCGCAAATGGTGCCACCTCGAAGAAGTCATCACGATGTCGCACATTGATAAAGTGGCGAAACTCACTTTGGTCAGCGGCCTCATCATCGCCTACATTTATGCGATCGAATTTTTTATCGCGTGGTATAGCGGCGATCCTTACGAACGCTGGGTCTTCGGCCACCGGTTGTTTGGTCACACTTATTGGATCGGCGGCTGGATTTTGATCGGGATCAACGTCTGCGTGACGCAACTGCTGTGGTTCAAAAAAATCCGCGCGAACCTCGCCGCGCTCTTCATCATTGGTATTTTGATCAACATCGGCATGTGGACGGAACGCTTCGTAATCGTCGTCGGCTCGCTGTATCAGGATTTTTTACCGGCGAACTGGGGCAAGTATGTTCCGACGCGCTGGGACATCGGTCTCTACATCGGCACACTTGGAACATTTTTCATGTTATATCTGCTGTTCGTAAAATTTTTGCCGATGATTGCCATTTCTGAAGTCAAAGGCGCGATGCCGCACGGCGACCCGCATCATCCGCTCGGCGGCGCAAAAAAAGGAGGCCACCAATGAGCGAAAAAGTTTATGGCCTGATCGCCGAATTCGACAACCCGGCAGACATTTTGCACGCTGCCAAAAAAGTGCGCGATGCCGGTTATCGCCGCTGGGACACGTTCACGCCGTTTCCGATTCACGGCATGGACGGCGTGATGAAGCTCGGCAACTCGCTTGTCGGCTGGGTTTCGCTCCTTGGCGGGGCGTTCATGTTTTTGAATGTCGCCGGCTTGCTGTGGTTCGCGAACGATTTTGATTATCCGCTCATCGTCGGCGGCAAGCCGAATTTCAGCCTGCCCATGACTTTTGTGCCGTCTTACATCATGCTCATCATGGGCGGCGCGGTCGGCGCGCTCATCGGGATGCTCGGCCTCAACCAGCTTCCGCGGCTGCATCATCCGGTGCTGGCCAAGCCGCGTTTCGTGCTCGCCTCGCGCGATAAATTTTTCCTGCTCATTGGCGCGCTCGACGAAAAATTTTCCGAGACCGAAACGCGCCAGCTTTTGGAATCCATCGGCGGCAAGCACGTCGAAATTGTGGAGGACCTCGAATGATCCGCCTCATCGTCTCCCTCGTTCTCATCGGCGCGGCCATCGGAGCCGCCGCGTTCGGCATGTTGGGTTTGCAGGGCAAGATGTCGCGCAAACCGCCGTTTGAATTGTTTCCGGACATGGATCGCCAGGCGAAATTGCGGCCGATGGAACCGAATCATTTTTACGCGAACGGCGTCAGCTCGCAGTTGCCGCCCGCCGGCACGGTCGCGCGCGGCGAAGCGTTTCAGACCACTGATGGCGCGGTTTATGGTTTTGAAGATTCACCCGTCAACACCGGCTTCGCGGCGGGCACAACGAATTTTGTCGAGCTAAATCCGCTGCCGATCACCGCCGAAGTCATTGCGCACGGCCACGACCGCTTCGACATTTATTGTGCACCGTGTCACGGCAAACTGGGCGACGGCAACGGCATTACCAAGAAACTCGGCGTCATGCCGGCGGTCGCAAACTTGCACGACAAGCGCATCGTGGAAATGACCGACGGCGAAATTTTCAACACCGTCACGCACGGCAAAGGCCTGATGGGCGCGGCCGGCCCGCTGCTGCCGACGCAGGACCGCTGGGCGACCATCGCGTATCTGCGCGCGTTGCAGTTGAGCTGGCTCGGTTCGACCAATGAATTGACGGCAGAACAAACGGCGGCGCTCAAATAATATGAACCTGCCCAACAAAGATTTTTCCAATCCGCCCAAGGCCAGCCTCGGTCTCGGCCCGTTGCCCGTCGTGATGATGTTTTTCGGCGGCATCCTGACGCTGCTCGGCGCGCTGGTCAGCTTCCATAAAAACGGCGGCGCGGAACTCGGCATTTCCTGGCTGCTCGCGTTCATGTTTTTCTTGAGCCTTTCGCTCGGCTGTTTGTTTCTGGTGCTCGTGCATCATTTGACGGACGCCGGCTGGTCCGTCGGCATCCGCCGTTTCAACGAGCACATCGCCGCGCTTTTGTTCCCGCAACTCGCGCTGATGTTCCTGCCCGTCGCGCTGCTCGCACCGAAAATTTACACGTGGCTGACTTTGAATCCGGCGACCGACAATATTCTTGCGGCGAAATTGCCCGTGTTCACCAAGGCCGGTTTCTGGATCGCGTCCGCGATTTTGTTCGGCATCTGGTGGCTGCTCACTTCGCGTTTGAAATACTGGTCGCTCAAGCAGGACGAAACCGGCGCGGCGGAATGCACTTACAAGATGCGTTTTTATTCCGGCTGGGGCATCGTGGCCTTCGCGGTGACGCTGACGTTCGCCAGCGTGCTCTGGATGAAGTCGCTGCAATACGAATGGTTCTCCGCGATCTATGGCGTGTATTTCTTCGGCAGCAGCGTGTGGGTCGCGCTCGCCACGGTTTATATTTTGACCGTCTGGCTGAAAAGCCAGGGTGTGATCAGCGGCGTCTTTCAAGACAGCAGTTTTTATTTTCTCGGCGTGCTGTTTTTTGGCTTCACGCTGTTTCAGGCTTATGCCGAATTCGCGCAATACTTCGTCGTCTGGAACGCCAACATGCCGTCGGAAACCTTCTGGTATCTCATCCGCGAAAACGGCTCGTGGTGGACGGTCAGCATGATTTTGATCTTCGGCCATTTCACGCTGCCGTTTTTCATCCTGTTGCCGGTCGCGGTGAAAAGCAGCGCGAAGGTCGTCATCCCCGTCTGCCTCTGGGCGTGGGCGATGCACGCGCTCGACCTCGCGTTCAACATTTTGCCCGCGCATCATCCGTGGGGTTATCCGTGGCACTGGATCGGCCTGCATCTCGGCTGTTTTCTTTTGATGGGCGGATTTCTGCTGCGTTCGTTCGCCAAAAATTTCTCCGCGCACGCGCCGTATCCGCAACGCGATCCACGCCTGCTCGAAGCGATGGGCGTAAACCTGAACGTCGCCAACGATCTCGCCGGCACCAACCCGGCGGAAGCCAACTGATGAACCTGCAAACCCTCAATCGCTCGTCCGCCGCCGGCATCGGCCTGCTGATTGTCAGCGTCATTTTTGCCGTGCTAACGCTCGCGCTAAAACTTTTGGTTAGTGCGCCCGCCATTGATGCCGATCGCGCCGCCGCGCGCTACAAAGCGCTGGGCGAAATTCGCGCCGTGGAAGAAACTTCCTTGAACAGCGCCGGCTGGGTGGATCAGGCACGCGGAATCGTCCGGCTGCCGATTGCCACCGCCGAGCAACTTGCGGCGCAAGCGTGGCAGAATCCGGCCGCGGCCCGCGCCGATTTGAAGGCCCGCGCCGAGAAAGCCGCCGCGCCCTTGCCCAAAGCACCTGAAAAACCGAGTGCATTTGAATGAACTTGAACGACAATAAAATTTCTACCGAGGCGGAAATCAACGCGTCCCTGCGCGTTTCCATGCTCGCGCTGTTTGGCGGCGCGGCCTTGTGGCTCATTGTCGGTTTGGTGCTCGGCATTGCCGCCGCCCTGACGTTTCACCAGCCGGACATGTTTGCGGATTGCGCCTGCCTGACTTACGGCCACGCCGCGCCCGCCGCGAACGACGCGCTGCTCTACGGCTTTTGCATCCCCGCCGGACTCGGCGTGATCTTGTGGATTTTTTCGCGCCTCGGCCAGACGCCGCTCGCGTTGCCGATTGTGCCCGTCGTCGCCGCGAACCTTTGGCACCTCGGCGTCTTCATCGGCCTCGTGGGAATTTTGTTCGGCCAGACCAGTGGTCATACTTGGCTGGAATTTTGCCGGGCTTCCTCGGTTTTGCTATTCGCCGCATTTATTTTGATCGCCGTCACCGCCGCAGCGACTTTTGGTGCGCGCCGCAACCGCGAGCTGCAACCCGCGCACTGGTTTTTGTTCGCCGCGTTGCTCTGGTTCCCGTGGATTTATGCCACCGCAAATCTGCTCCTCGCACCGAACGCACCGGTTCGCGGCGTAGTGCAATCCATCATCGGCTGGTGGTTTGCGAACAATCTGGTTTTCGTCTGGCTCGCGCTCGTCGGCATCGGCACCGCGTTTTATTTATTGCCTAAACTTGCCGCCCGCCCGCTCGCGACGACCGGTTATGCGCTGTTCGCCTTTTTCACTTTGATTTTCTTCGGCACTTGGTGCGGCATTCCCCTCAGCGCGCCGGTGCCCGCGTGGTTGCCGACCTTGAGCCGGGTCGCGGGCGCGTTGCTGATTCTTCCGCTCATTGCGTTCGCCATCATCACGATCAAAACGGTTTTCGGCGCGAAAGTCAGTTGCTACGGCGGGCCGTTTTGTTTCGCCCGCTTCGGCATGGCTGGCTTCATTTTGTCCGGGCTGATGTATGTCGCCGAAATTTGTCCGCACCGCAGCCACGTGATGGAATTCTCCTGGTTCAGTCCCGCGCAGGTGCAATTGCAATTGCTCGGCTTTTTCGCGATGATCATTTTCGGCGCGATTTACGAACTGTTGCCGGCCGTGATGGAAAAGCCGCTGCCGTTTCCGAAAATCGCCAAGGCGCACTATTTTATTTCCGTCATCGGCGTCGTGCTCTTCGTGATTCCACTGGCCATCGGCGGCGTGATTCAAGGTCTTAAATTGCAGGACGCGAACATCCCCCTCGCCGATGTGAACACGTCCGCTTTGATGTTTCTGCGCGTCAGCACCACGGGTCAAATATTTCTGCTGCTCGGCGCGCTGCTGTTTGCCCTGAACATTTTTGTCATGACGATCCAGTGGAAAATCGCGCTGCTCAAGACCGCGTTCGCGGCGATCACGGCACCGCTGCCGGTCTCGGAGGTGAAAGCGTGAAAACCGGCATCGGCATCTTTTTCGCGGCGGCCCTCGCGCTCGGCGGCTCGTGGTGCGGCTTGGTGCTCGCGCCGACGTTGCAGTTGGGTGGCGCGAAACTGGAAACCGTTTTGAATTCCGACGACACCTATCCGCTTCAGCGCACGGGCGAAGCGAGTTTGGGATTGCAGATTTATCGCGTCAACGGCTGCGCCGCGTGTCACACGGAACAAGTCCGGCAAGACGGCGTCGCGTGCGAAGTTTCGTTGACCAGCCTCGGCAAAAATCAGCCGGACGATTTCAAAAAATTTACGCAATCGCTGCAAGCTTTGCCGGACTGGCAGAATTACAACAAAGAACTCGCGGCAACTTTCGCCAATTGGAATGGAACGGTTCCGCAAGTGGTCATCGCCAAAACCGACAAGGAAACCGCCGACAAAATGGCCGATTTGCTGAAGGCGGCTGGCTGCAAATCCGAGACGCGCATTTACGCCTTTGGTCCCGACATCACGCGCGGCTGGGGCGTGCGTCGCAGCGTTGCGGCTGATTTTCTTTACGACAACCCGGTGCAGCTCGGCAGCCTGCGCGCCGGTCCTGATTTGTCCAACATCGGCGTCCGCATGGCCGACGCGACCATCCAGTTGCAGCATCTTTACGCGCCGAAAGCGGTCGCCAAAAATTCCTCGATGCCCGCGTTTCGTTATTTGTTTGAAGTCCGCAAAATCGGCGCCGCGCCTTCGCCGGATGCCGTGACGCTGCCGGCGGAATTTGCGCCCGCCGCCGGTTACGAAGTGGTGCCGAAAACGGAAGCCAAGGAACTGGTCGCCTATCTTTTAAGCCTGCGCGGCAATGTGCCGCTTTACGAAGCGCCCTTCACGCCGGCACCTGCCAAGCCATGAGTGACGAAATTAAGAATTCTTCCGTGAATCCAACCGGCGAGCCGACCGCCACGCGTTCGTCCGTGCCGATGTGGATCATCGTGGTCACGCTGATTTTATTGTTCATCGGCGGCATTTATTTCGACCGTCACAGCGGCTGGTTCAACCCGCAGGTTTACACGTCGTTCAACACCGCCGAGCAACTTGAAGCCTATCAACCGCAGTCCGGCGCCGGTGAATTTCTGGCCAAAGGCAAAAAAACTTACGACATGGTATGCGGCACTTGCCACGGACCAGACGGCAAGGGCAAGCCGGGACAAGCTCCGCCATTGGCCGGCTCTGAATGGGTCATGGCCAAAGGGTTCAGCCGTCTCGCGCACATTCCGTTGATGGGCGTCAATGGCACGATCAAAGTCCAAGGCCAGGATTGGAGTTTGAACATGGCCGCGATGGGCGCCGCCTTGCCCGACGAAGATTTGGCCGGCGTTTTGACTTACATCCGCAGTTCGTGGGGCAACAAAGCCAGCGCGGTTTCGGCGGATGACATCAAAAAAATCCGCGCGGAAATCAAGAGCCCGCAGCCGATGAGCGCCGACGAAATGATGAAGCTGCCGGAATAATTATTTCCGTCTCGATTCAATCTGCTGGATCGCCCAGCGGGCATGTTCGCCAATCAACGGTTCTTTGTCCTGCGCCGCTTTTTCCAAATCGGATAGCGCGCTTTCATCGCCGACGTTTCCCAGCGCCACGCAGACATTTCGCAGCACGCCGCGTCGTTTCGTTCGCAACATTGGCGTTCCCGCAAATTTTAATTTGAAACCGGCGTCGTCGAGTTGCAGCAGTTCAATCAAATGCGGCGAAGCCAAATCAGGACGCGCGTGGGGCTTCATCAAATTTCCCTCGCGCGCAAATCTGTTCCACGGACAAACCGCCAGACAATCATCGCAACCGTAAATGCGATTGCCAATGGCCGGGCGCAGTTCGACGGGAATGGAGCCTTTCAATTCGATCGTGAGATAAGAAATGCATTTGCGCGCATCGAGTTGGAACGGCGCGGTGATGGCCTGGGTCGGGCAGGCCGCGAGGCAGCGCGTGCAGTTGCCGCAATGATTTTTCTCCAGCGCGTCCGGCTCAATTTCCAGCGTGGTCAAAATTTCCGCGAGAAAAATCCAGTTGCCCAATTTGCGGCTGATGACATTCGTGTGTTTGCCGACAAATCCAATGCCCGCGCGCTGCGCCAAATCGCGTTCCAAAATCGGCCCCGTGTCCACATACCAAAGCGAGCGGACTTGACGGTCGGCCGTTGCAATGAATTCCGTCAATGCTTTCAATCGCTCGCCAATGACCTCGTGATAATCCTTGAACTGCGCATACCGCGCGATTAAGCCGGTTTTGAATTCGCAATTCGCAATTCGCAATTCGGAATTAAAATAACTCACCGCGAGCGCGATGACCGTTTTCGAGCCGGATAAAACTCGTTCGGGCGCGAGGCGTTTTTCCGCGTTTCGTTCAAGCCACGCCATTTCACCGTGCTGTTTTTGCCCGAGCCAATTTTGAAATTTTTCCGCGCTGGCCGGCGGCGCGGCGGTGGTGAAACGGCAGTCGTCAAAACCGAGTTCGCGCGCGCGCTGGCGGATTTTTTCTTTCATCGCGGCGGGCGCGTGGCGAGCTTGTATTGCAGGGCCACCTGTTGCGCCACTTCGCGGGCGGCGCGCAGATCGGTGTTGATGAGCACGTCGGCCTGCCGGTAAAACGGCGCGCGCACGGCCAGCAGGTCGCGGATTTTTTTCTGCGGATCGGGATCGTGGAGCAGGGGACGGTGCGATTGGTTGCGGACGCGCTCCCAAATTTTTTCCGGCGACGCCCAGAGACACACGACCAGCGCATAGGTTTTCAGCTGCTCCAAATTCTCCGCATTGGTCGGCAGTCCGCCGCCGGTGGCGATGACTGAGCTGTTCAGGCCAGCCAATTCAACAACCAAGTCCTTTTCCAATTTGCGAAAAGCCGCTTCCCCGTCTTTCGCAAAAATATCGGCGATGATCCGGCCCGTGCGCGCCTGGATGATTTCATCCGTGTCGAGAAAGCGGAAATGCAACTGGTCGGCGACGAGGCGTCCGATGGACGTTTTGCCGGTGCCCATGAAGCCCACGAGCGCGAGATTGGCGAGCTGCCGGTGATGTTGCATGGCGAATGGATTAGCCGAAAAGGATGCCGGAAGCACGCCTGAATTTCCATGGCTCGACAGTTTTCCAGAATCGGTTAAACTGGCATTGTGAAACGGCCACCGTTCATTCTTGCCTCCGCATCGCCGCGCCGCGCGGAACTGCTCAAGCTGTTGCCGGTGGAGTTCACCGTCATCGCCAGCGAGGCGGACGAGGTCGCCCACGAACATCTCTCGCCGCTGGAAATCTGCCAGCTCAACGCCCACCGCAAGGCGCGGACGGTGGCCAAAAAAATTCCCGACGCGCTGGTGCTCGGCGCGGACACGCTGGTTTTTTTGGACAATGAAATTCTCGGCAAGCCCAAAAATCTGCCCGAGGCGCGCCGGATGCTGGCGCAATTGCAGGGCCGCACGCATCAAGTCGTCACCGGCGTGAGCCTGATTCATCTGCGTTCCCACTGCGAAAGAATTTTTGCCGTCAGCACCGATGTTTTGTTCCATCCGCTTGATGCAGAGCAGATCCGCAACTATCTCGCCAAGATCAATCCCCTCGACAAGGCCGGCGCCTACGCCATCCAGGAATTTGGCGAGCTGATCGTCTCGGAAATTTCCGGGTCCTTCAGCAATGTCGTCGGGCTGCCGGTGGAAAAATTACGCGCCGAATTAGCCGCCTGGGAAACGGAAGCGTGAAGCGCGCAAATTGAATTTGGTGTTCGCGCCGAAAAAGATTTACCCTGCCGCTTCCATGCTTGAACCACTCAACAATTCCCAACTCCGCAAATTTAAAGCGGCCGCCCAGCTTTTGGAACCCATGTTAAAAGTCGGCAAAGCTGGGCTGACCGAAGGCTTCATCCGTTCGGTGGATACGGCGCTGGCACAGCATGAACTGGTGAAAATTAAATTCGTCGAGTTCAAGGAACAGAAAAAGGAACTCGCGCCGCAATTGGCGGAAAAAACCGCGAGCCATCTGATCATGCGCGTCGGCAACGTGATGGTATTGCACCGCCCGCGCCCGGAGAAGGATGCGGCGCCGGGCGAATGATGCCTTGGGAAATTCCGCCTCACTTCAATTCTTGCCAGAGATAAGCGCTCAGGCGCTGGCCTTTTTCAAAACAGTCGAGGTTGAATTTTTCGTTCGGCGAATGCGCGTTGTCATCCGGCAAACCCAAGCCCAGCAACAATGAATCGGCGCCGAGAATTTTTTTGAATTCGTTCACGATCGGAATCGAGCCGCCTTCGCGCATCAAGATCGGGGGGCAGCCAAAAGATTTTTCGAGCGCGCGCAAAGCCGCCTGCGCGTGCTGGCCCGTGGGCGAGACATAATAGGCTTCCGCGCCGTGGCCGGCCTCGATTTCCATCCGCACGGTCGGCGGGCAAATTTTTTTCAAGTGCGCCAAAACTTTTTGGCGAAGATGTTCGGGGTTTTGCGCCGGCACGAGGCGGCAGGTGATTTTCGCGCGCGCCCAGGAAGGAATGATCGTCTTGCTGCCTTCGCCCTGATAACCGCTGGTGAGGCCGTTGATCTCAAACGTCGGCCGCGCACTGCGCTGTTCGCTGGAAGTGAAACCGCGTTCGCCGAACAATTTTTTCACACCGATCAGCTTTTGCAGGCTCGCATCACTGCCGGGCAGACGCGCGTATTCCTTGCGCTCGTAGGCGGAGAGCGGGAGCACGCCATCGTAAAAACCGGGGATGGCGACCCGGCCATTTTTATCGCGGAGCTGCGCCAACAACTGGCTCAATGCCATGGCGGGATTGTCCACCGCGCCGCCGAAGCCGCCGGAATGCAGGTCGCGCGACGGGCCGTGCAGGGTGATCTCAAATGCGATGATGCCGCGCAGAGAATAGCCGAGCGCGGGATGTTTCGGACTGGGCATGCCGGTGTCGGAAATGACGACGGCTTCGCAATCAAGCTCGCGCCGATTTTTTTTCAGAAACAGGGAAAGATTTTCGCTGCCGACTTCTTCCTCGCCTTCGATGACAAAAGTCAGGTCGCAGGGCAACGGCGTGCCGGTTTTCAAATAAGCTTCCACGGCTTTGAGGTGCGCAAAGTTCTGTCCTTTGTTGTCGGTGGAACCGCGCGCAAAAATATTTCGCCCTTCAATGCGCGGCTCAAACGGCGGCGATTTCCATAGTTCCAATGGCTCCGGCGGCTGCACGTCGTAATGGCCATACACCAGATAGTGCGGCAGTTTCTTTTTGGATTTAACGCGCGGCGTCTTGGCGATGACGATGGGATGCCCGTTGGTCGCGCAAAGTTGGGCGGTCAAGCCGATGGCGCGGCAATGGGCCACGAGCCATTCGGCGCAGGCGTGCAAATCTTTTTTGTGGGCGGGCTGCGCAGAGACGCTGGGGAAATGAAGATACTCCACAAACTCCTGGAGAAATCGTTTCTGATTCTGGTTCAAGTAATCAAGCACTTTTTGCATCTGTTCAGCTAACCCGTGAATGGCGCAATTGCCAAGCAGAACTAGCGAATAATTTTCGCGGGTTGCATTTCTCGCATTGATTGCGCGCCGCTTTTTCGCTTTCATCTCCGCTTGCAAAACATGAGTGCCAACGCCACGCCCGTTCGTCAGCGGAAATTATTGGTCGCCAACCGCAGTGAAATCGCCATCCGCGTTTTCCGCGCCGCGACGGAACTCGGTTTTCGCACGGTTGCCATTTATGCCGCCGAAGACCGGCTGGCGATTCATCGCTTTAAAGCCGATGAAGCGTATGTGGTCGGCGAAGGCAAGGGGCCGGTCGGCGCCTATCTCGACATCCCGAGCATCATCGCCCTCGCCAAGGAAAAGGGCGTGGACATGATCCATCCGGGCTACGGATTTCTGTCCGAGAACGCCGCGTTCGCGCAGGCGTGCGAAGAGGCGGGAATCATTTTTATCGGCCCGCGCGTCGAATTGTTGAAAAGCATGGGCGACAAAACGGCTGCCCGTGCGCTCGCACAAAAAGTCGGCGTGCGCGTGCTGCCGGGAACGGAAGATGCGATTGAAGATCGCGGCGAAGCGCTGAAGGTCGCAAAGGAAATCGGTTTTCCGCTGATCATCAAAGCGGCGTTCGGCGGCGGCGGCCGCGGGATGCGCGTGGTGAACAAGCCGGGCGATCTCGCGTCGTTGCTCGACGAGGCGCAGGGCGAGGCCGGACGCGCGTTTGGCAATCCGGCGGTTTTTTTGGAACGCTACATACCGCGCGCGAAACATATCGAAGTGCAAATTCTTGGCGACAAGCATGGCAAGGTCGTTCATTTGCACGAGCGCGATTGCTCGGTGCAGCGGCGTCATCAAAAAGTCATTGAGATCGCGCCGAGCGTTGGCCTGGAAAAAAATATTCGCGCAGAATTGTGCGATGCGGCGGTGAAGCTGTGCCGCGAAATCAAATACGACAACGCGGGCACGGTGGAATTTCTTTACGACCAGGATACGAAGGAATGGTTCTTCATCGAGATGAACCCGCGCATCCAGGTAGAGCATACGGTGACGGAAGTCATCACGGGCATCGATCTTGTGCGCTCGCAAATTCTCATCGCCGACGGCAAGCCGATGCATGGCGCGGAAGTGGGCATTCCAGCACAGGAGGATATTCCGCGCAACGGTTTCGCCGTGCAGTGCCGCATCACGACCGAAGATCCGGAAAATAAATTTCAACCCGATTACGGCCGCATCCTGACGTATCGCAGCGCCGGCGGTTTTGGCGTGCGGCTCGATGGCGGCATGGGTTACGGCGGCGCAGTCATCACGCCGTTTTACGATTCGCTTTTGGTGAAGCTCACGGCCTCCGCGCCGACCTTCGACGCCGCGTTGCAACGCATGGACCGCGCGCTGCGCGAATTCCGCATCCGCGGCGTGAAGACGAATATTCCGTTTTTGGAAAATGTGATTCACAATCCGGAATTCAGCAGCGGGCGCGCGACGACTACCTTCATTGATACTACGCCGGAATTGTTCAAACTGAAAACGAAGCGCGATCGCGCGACGAAACTCTTGAATTTCATTGGCGACGTGACGGTGAACGGCAATCCGCAGGCGAAAAATTTTGTGCTGAAGGAAACGTTGTCGCCGGCGCGCGTGCCGGCTTACGACCACAAGCAAACGCCGCCGAAAGGCACGCGCCAGTTGCTGCTCGAACTCGGGCCGAAGAAATTTGCCGAGTGGACGCTCAAGCAAAAGCCGTTGCTCGTGACCGACACGACGTTCCGCGACGCCCATCAATCGCTCTTCGCGACGCGGCTGCGCGCTTACGACATGCTCGCGGTGGCGGATGCGGTCGCCCGCCGCACGCCGAATCTTTACTCGATGGAAATGTGGGGCGGCGCGACGTTCGACACGGCGCTGCGTTTCCTGCACGAAGATCCGTGGCAACGCTTGCGTGCGTTGCGCGAGCGCATTCCGAACATTTGTTTTCAGATGCTCTTCCGCGGCTCGAACGCAGTTGGTTATTCCAATTATCCCGACAACGCGGTCGCCGGTTTTGTGAAACACGCCGCGGAAGCGGGCATGGATATTTTCCGCGTGTTCGATTCGCTGAATTATCTGCCGAACCTCGAAGTGGCGATGAATGCCGTCCACGAAACGCACGGCGTCTGCGAGGCGGCGATTTGTTACACGGGAAATATTCTCGATCCAACGCGCGACAAATACTCGCTGAAATATTACGTCAAGCTGGCAAAAGATTTGGAAAAAATGGGCGCGCATATGCTCGCGATTAAAGACATGGCCGGTCTGTGCAAGCCCGCCGCCGCGCAGGTTTTGGTCAAGGCACTCAAATCAGAGATCGGCATTCCGATCCATTTCCACACGCACGACACCAGCGGCATTGCCGCCGCTTCGGTTTTGTCCGCCGCTGAAGCGGGGGTGGACATTGCCGATTTAGCCATCGCCTCGATGAGCGGTTCGACCAGCCAGCCTAATTTAAATTCCGTCGTCGCTGCGCTGCAATTCACCAAGCGCGACACCGGTCTGGATCTGGATGCGCTGAACGAGCTCGCGGGTTATTGGGAACAGGTGCGCACGTTTTATGCGCCATTCGATACGTCGCCGAAAGCCGGCAGCGCGGAAGTCTATTTGCACGAGATGCCCGGCGGTCAGTTCACGAATCTCAAAGAGCAGGCGTCGGCAATGGGTCTCGCGAGCCGTTGGCCCGAGATTGCGCGCACTTATGCGGAGGTAAATCAGCTTTTCGGCGACATCGTGAAGGTCACGCCGAGCAGCAAAGTGGTTGGGGACATGACGATGTTTCTCATCACGCGCGGCATCAAGCCCGCCGATGTGGTGAATCTCGAGGCCGGCAGCGTGCCGTTCCCGGAATCGGTGATTGATATGTTGAGCGGCGGTCTCGGTCAGCCGATGGGTGGCTGGCCGAAGGATGTCCAGAAAGTCGTGCTCGGCGAGCGCAAGCCGATCAAAGGTCGGCCGGGCGCGGAATTGAAGCCGCTGAATTTTAAGAAAATCCAGGAGGAACTGACACCGAAGCTTAAGCATGACGCGACGATGGACGATGTGTTCAGCCACATCATGTATCCCGAAGTGTTCGCCGAGTTCGTGAAAAAAGTTCAAGCTAACGGCGATCTTTCGGTGTTGCCAACGCCGGCATTTTTCTACGGCATGAAACCGGGCCAGGAAATTTCCATCGAGATCGAGCCGGGTAAAACGTTGTTCATCCGGCTCGTCAACATCGGCGCGGTGGATGCCGAGGGCAAACGCGCGGTGAACTTCGAGTTGAACGGCATGACGCGCCAGCTTGCCATCGTGGACAAATCGGTGAAGCCGACGGTAAAGGCGCGCGTCAAAGCGGATTCCGCGAAACCGAGTGAAGTCGGCGCACCAATTCCGGGCCTCGTCACAGTGGTTTCCGTCAGCGTCGGTGCGAAAGTGGCGAAGGGCGACAAGCTGCTCACGCTCGAAGCAATGAAAATGCAGACGACAATCTATGCGCCGTGCGATGGCGTTGTGGACGAAGTCTGCGTGCGCGTCAGCGATGCGGTGGAGAGCAAAGATTTGCTCCTGAAACTTCGCGCCGCGTGAAACAGTTGTGCAACCCGTTCAATCGTGTGATAGAATCATTGATTGAATGAGCAACTGGCGATTTAAGATCCTTTTTGATGGCGAGTGTCCGCTGTGTCAACGCGAGGCGCGCTGGCTGCAGCAGCGCAATCACGCCGGCTGGCTGGCTTTTGAGGACATCGCCGCGCCCGGTTTTGATGCCGCAAAATATCACACCACGCACGAGGAACTCATGGGCGTGATCCACGGGGTTTATCCTGACGGCCGCATCGTTAAAAAAGTCGCTGTCTTTCGCGAAGCCTATCGTGCGGTCGGTCTCGGCTGGCTGCTCGCCCCAACCGGGTGGCCGGTGTTCCGCTGGTTTGCCGATCTGGGCTACGAATGGTTTGCCCGCAACCGCATGGCGATTGGCCGGTTGTTTGGAAGAAAATGCGAGACGGGATTGTGCGAGCTTCCGAAAGCACCCGGCCCCGAAACGGCGAAGAAACAACTCAATTAATTGCTTTGGTCAATTTGCCGAAGTAGTTTTTCCGCCCTCGTGCGTAATTTCTCTTCCACGTTCGGCAGCAGCAGCGGGGTCAAAGTATTTCGCGCGGCCGCAAAATTTTTTGCCTCGGCTTGTTCCTCCGCCAGCGCGAGCACGTAGTATAAATTTTCCGGTTCCAATTGCGCCGCGAGTTCCAGATGGGCCGCGGCGAGCGCGGGTTGATGCGCCTGCGTGAGTTCAAAAATGCCGAAGAGTTCATGCGTCGGCCCGAAGTTTGGCATGAGCGCCAATGATTTTAAAAGTTCATCGTGAATTTCCGTCGCCGCGGCCTTCGGCAATGCCGCCGGTTCACCGGTGCGGTCGGCGCTTTGCTTGAATTGTTCGAAAGCGTAAAGGTAATGCGCCAAAAAACTTCCGGAGTGAAACTGCACCGCCCGCTGCAATTGCTGCAACGCTTCGTCGGGTTGCTCGCGCCGGATCGCCAGCAGGCCAAGCCCTTCGTAGGGCAGGGGACTGGCGGGCGCAAGTTTTTGCGCGTCGCGAAAATAAATTTCAGCGGTGTCGAGCCGGTCAATACGGAGCAGTTCATCGCCGAGCCGAAAATAATTTTCCACCGGCGTCAAACTGCGGGTGGCGAGCGCCTTGAACGACATAATATTTTCCGGCAACGCAAATGAAACGCCGCGGAATTGGCCTTGGGCGAGATAGCGGCGCATTTCCTTCTCGATTATGGGCAATGTGGTGCCCAGCGCATTCGTGAACGCCGTCACCGGCGGTTCGCCGGCCCGCAGCCGCGTGGTAAACTGGCCAAAACGCGCGCGAAAATTTGGATTGTCTCCCGCGAACAGAAATTGGGTCAGCAGCCATGACTCCGCGTAAAAAATTCCCTGTCGGTCGCGCTCGTTGTAGTTCGGCGAATCGTGCGTGACGGCGAAGAGTTCCGCCAACGGCAGCAGTGGCTCTTGCGCGAGCAGGCGCAGATGCGGCTCAATCGGCAACGCGACAGCCGCATTGTAGCCGGTGGTCTGGAACGTCGAATAAATTTCCGCCATGCCTTCCTTCAACCAGAGCGGCCAAATGCGATCGTTGCGGCGCAGCAGCAAATGCGTGTATTCGTGGAAGACCACCGACATGTCCGGGCCATTTTCACCGGCCAAGGAAAGCACGATGAGATTTTCATCCGTGCCGTGCTGAAAAAATGCGGCGAGGTTGGCGGGTTGGCCGTTGTAAAGCGGCAAAAATGGTTTCAATGATTCATGGTCGGGAAACGCCATCACCACCACGGGCGGCGAGGCGACCGCCGCCGCGCCGGCCAGTATGGAATAACCTTCGCAAAATTGTTCCAATTGACCGGCCACTTTGAAGACGGATTGCGGGGCGCCGCAACTGTAAATATTAAAGTGCGCGGTGCGGGCCTCAAACCATTGCCGCCGCACCAGCGGAGCTTCGTCGCCGGCGGCATTAGTCGCGGAAAATAAATTCGACAACCAGAGCGCGGAAAAAATCCAAAAAATGCGGCGGTGCATCAATGCGCACAAATTAAACCACGACCGCGCAGCTGTCACGGGCGATGGTATCTGATCAAAAAAGCGAAAGCCCGGCGCGCATAAGATTGATCGATTACAGGCGACGAAAAAGGGAAAATGGTCGGAGCGACAGGATTTGAACCTGCGACATCTTGGTCCCAAACCAAGCGCTCTACCGGGCTGAGCCACGCTCCGACACGCGGTCATAATCCCATTTATTTTCGCGGGCGCAATGAAATTCACCGGCAAGTTCTGCTCGACGATTCTGGCCAATGAGGCTAGTTTCTTTTCATGTCAACGGAAACAGTTGCCCCGCAGAAAAAAATCAATCTCCGCCGGCCGGACATCATGGAGGCGGTGCAGGCGCAGGTGCTCACGCATTATCGCAGTGAAATGGTCGAACGCATCCGCGCCAACGGCGGCGTGATCGCGACGAACGATCTCACCATCAAACTCGCCAAGGAATTTGGTTTTTGCTACGGCGTCGAACGCGCGATTGACCTTGCGTATGCCGCCAAAAAATATTTTTCCGAGGTCGCGCCGCACACCCCGATTTATCTGCTCGGGGAAATCATCCACAATCCCGAAGTCAACGACCAGATCAGCAACCTTGGCATCCAGATCATTTCGCCGAAGCCGACGGATGAAGAGCTGGAGCAATTAAATTCCGGCGATGCGGTGATCATTCCCGCGTTCGGCACCGAAGTCGGCACGCGGAAAAAAATCGAGGCCAAGGGCTGCATCATCGTGGACACCACTTGCGGCGACGTGATGAGCGTGTGGAAACGCGTGCGGCAATACTCGAAGGAAAGCGTCACGAGCATCATCCACGGCAAGGCGAAGCACGAGGAAACCAAGGCCACGACGTCGCAGGCGCGGGCTTATGGCAGCGGCCATTATCTGGTCGTTTTTACGCTCGCGGAGACGGATTACGTCTGCGATTACATTTTGAATGGCGGCGACAAGCTTGAATTTTTGGAAAAATTCAAGGGCGCGCATTCCGATGGTTTTGATCCTGACCTGCATTTGCGCGCGGTCGGCGTGGCGAACCAGACCACGATGTTGCGCGGAGAAACCGAGGAGGTGCAGCGCCGATTCAAAGCGGTGATGATCAAAAAATACGGCGAAACGGAAGTGGAAAGGCATTTTCGCTTTTTCGACACGATTTGCGGAGCGACGCAGGATCGCCAGGACGCGCTCGAAAAACTTTTGGTCGAGCCGATGAATCTGCTGATCGTGGTCGGCGGTTACAATTCCTCGAACACGTCGCATCTCGCGGAAATGGGCGAGGCGAAATTGCCCACTTACTTCATCAAAAACGCGGCAAAAATGCAGTCGGATAAATTGATCGTGCACTACGACCAGCATAAAAAACAGGAAGTGGAAACGCGCGACTGGTTGCCGGCCGGCAAAATTAATGTCGGCATCACGGCCGGCGCGAGTTGTCCGAATAATTTGATCGAAGACACGATCCGTCGGCTGTTTGATCTGCGCGGCATTTCCGTGCAGGAGCTGCTGGCTAAATAATTCATCATCCATCATGCCCCGGACTCGAGCGGAACTTGAACAAATCGAACGCCAGACGCTGGCGCCTTACGCGCAGTTCAGTGGCGACACGCGCGGTCGTGAACACCAGGAGCCGCCACCGGAATGGCGCACGCAATATCAACGTGACCGTGACCGGGTTATTCACTCACGCGCTTTTCGCCGGCTCGAATACAAGACGCAGGTTTTTCTCAACGGCACCGGCGATCATCTGCGCACGCGGTTGACGCACACGATGGAAGTCGCCGCCATTTCTCGCAACATCGCGAGCGCGTTGAAATTAAACACTGATCTCGCCGAAACCATCGCGCTCGCGCATGACCTCGGCCATTCGCCGTTCGGACATAAAGGCGAAACCGTGCTCGCGCGGTTGATGAAAGGTCACGGCGGTTTTGAACACAACCAACACAGCCTGCGCATCGTCGAGGAACTGGAGCAAAAATATCCAAATTATTCCGGGCTGAACTTATCCTGGGAGGTGCGCGAAGGTTTGGCGAAGCATCACACGGCCTACGACCATCCGGGCAAGCGCAAAGGTTTCGATGCGAAAAACTCTTCGCTCGAAGCGCAGATTGCCAATCTCGCGGACGAAATCACGTATTACAGCCACGACCTTGACGACGGCTTGGATTCCGGTTTGTTGTCTGAAAAAGAATTGACCAAAAATGTCCGCGTCTGGGCGCATGCGTCCAAGCTGGTGAAAAAAGAATACGGCCAACTCGCCGACGAATCGCGGCGCTACGTCACGATCCGCACGATCATTGACATGCAGATCCGCGACGTGGTTGAAACGAGCGAACGGCTCATCAAAAAAGCCGGTGTCAAATCTGCCGATGACGTGCGCCTGTGCGCCAAACCGCTCGTGCAGCACAGCGCGGAGCGCAGTAAACTAAATTTGGAACTGCGCCGCTATCTTTATAAAAATTTGTATTACAATCCCGTGGTGCATCAGCCCAACCTGCGCGCGGTGAAACTGCTCGGCCAGCTTTTTAAATATTTTTTGGCGCATCCGCAGGAGATTGGCGAAAGCTCGCGCAAACGCATCAAGAAGTTCGGCCGGCACCGCGCCGTTTGCGATTATCTGGCCGGCATGACCGACCGCTACGCGATGCAGGAATTCGACCGCATCCTCGGCACCAAAATCAAAGCCGTGTGACGAGTTGGCTGTTGGGCAAAGCGGCGAGAAGTTCGGCCACGCTTTTTTGCTGGCCGGGCAAAACCAAAGCCGGCGCAATTTCGCTCAATGGCTGCAACACAAACCGACGTTGATGGGCGCGCAGATGCGGCAGAATCAAATGGACCGACTGGCGAATTTCGTTTCCAAACGCGATCAAATCCAGATCCAGCGGGCGCGGCTCGTTGAGAATTTTTTTGGGACGGCGGCCAAACTCCTTTTCCAGCCCCTGCAATTTTTCCAGCAAGGATTCCGGTGTTTCGGCTTCACCCGGAAGCAGGCCAACGACTGCATTCAAGAACTTTGGCGATCCCGGCGGACAATCGACCGGCGTCGTCTGCCACAGCGAAGATTTGAGCAGCGGGGTGGTGGAAAATTGTTGCAAGCGCGCGAACGCATCCAAAATAATTTTCCGCGAGTGGCCCAAGTTTGATCCCAACGCAACGATGGCGAAGTTTTGAAATTCCGAATTTCGAATTCCGAATTTCGAATTCATTTCAGTCCCAGCACATCCTGCATGTCGTAAAGGCCCGGCGGTTGCTTCACGGCCCAGCGCGCGGCGCGCAGCGCTCCATTGGCAAACGTGTCGCGACTGGATGCTTTGTGCGTGAGTTCCACGCGCTCGCCAATGTTGGCAAAAATGACCGTGTGGTCGCCCACGACATCGCCGCCGCGAATCGAGTGGACGCCGATTTCCGACTGCGTGCGTTCGCCGACGATGCCGGCGCGTCCGTGCCGCGCGGCTGCTTCCAATTTCAATTTGCGCACGTCCGACAAGATTTCCGCGAGCGATTTGGCGGTGCCACTGGGCGCGTCTTTTTTCAACCGATGATGCGTTTCGACCACTTCGAGGTCAAAATCCGGGCCGAGAATTTCCGCCGCCTTGCGCGTGAGCCAGAACAAAGTATTTACGCCCATGGAAAAATTGGACGCCCACACGATCGGAATTTCCGTTTTATTTTTTTTGATCTCAAAGGTCTCGGTGTCGTTGTGGCCGGTGGTGCCGATGACCAACGCTTTTTTGTGCTGCGCACACAGCTCGGCAATGGCCACGGTTGCGGTATGCGCGCTGAAATCGATCACCGCATCGCATTGGCCAATGACGCCGCTCAGATCATTGTTGCGATCAAGAGCCGCAACGACTTCGACATCGCGGAAATTTTTCGCGCAGGAGGCCAGTGCGATGCCCATGCGGCCCTTCGCGCCGTTGATGATGACTTTGTTGCTCATTTTTCAGGACGAAAGTTCGACGACCGTATCTTGGTTAGGCAGCAAACCGTGCAGCTCTCGTTTGTAGCAATGTTCGTCCGCCACGATCAAGCCGGCGGATTTTTTTAAATTCATGAAGCGGCGCGCGTGCTTGGGAGATTCCGTCCAGTCTACCAGCGTGAGGGGCGCCGATTCGCTTGGCTGGCAATACAAGACGTGGTCAAACTCCGCGCGGGCGTGGACCTTGCCATCGTGGATATGGACGGTCGGAAAAAAAAGTTTTTCCTGCGCGGAGGGAAATTCAAACGCCATCGGATGCACCGTCTGTGAACCGGGCTTCAATTTAAAAACGGCGAAACCAAAATGTTGATAATCCGGCATTTTGGCGAACAGTTCCGGCGGCAGTTTGAAACGCTGATCCAGCCGGTTGAAATCCCTGACGGTCGGCACGAACGACGCCTCAAAATTGCCGACATGGACGACCTCTAAGATTTTCGCTGAAGCCGGCATGGGCGCAAGCGCGAGGCCGGTTTCCATGTTGTCCGGCATCGTTTTCGGAAAGCCTGAATCCAAATCCGTGAAAAAATCCTGGTAATTTTCCAGGTCAATGAAGCGAACGGCCTTTTCATCCGCGCCTTTTTTCACCGGCAGCGGCAGCACCATCGCGAGCGACTTCGCCACGCTGGCCGTCATTGAATAGACAATGAACTGTCGTCCGTCCCCGCCAAGGCGGGCGAAGATATTTGTCGCGGAGACCGATTTGACCGGGCCGGAAAAACAGCACATAGCTCATTCCAAAACAGCGCACCGCTTGAGCGTGGTGCGCAGCGTCTCCCAATTTTTAGGCGACAGCTTCACGAGCGGCAAGCGGTATTCTTCATCAATTAATTTCATCATCGCCAGCGCGGCTTTCACCGGCGTCGGATTTGTTTCGAGAAACAAATCCTTGAAGAGCGGATAAAATTTCGTGTGGATCGCCAAGGCTTTTTTGGCCTCGCCGCGCGCAAAATAATTCACCATCTGCGCAACCTCTTTCGGAATCACATTGGACGCCACGCTGATGACGCCGTGCGCGCCGACGGCCATGAACGGCAGCGTCAGCGAATCGTCGCCGGACAAAATCGTGAACTTCGGTCCGAGCGCCGCCCGCAGTTGCGACACGCGGTCGCAACTCCCGCCCGCTTCCTTAATGCCAATAATATTTTTGAAATCCGTCGCCAGCCGTTTCACCACGTCCACGCCGATCTCGATACCGCAACGGCCCGGAATGCTGTAAAGCACGATGGGCAATTTTGTGTTCTGCGCGATCGCGCGAAAATGTTGATACAAGCCTTCCGGCGTCGGCTTGTTATAATACGGCGCAACTTGCAACGAGCCATCCGCGCCAGCTTTTTCCGCCGCCTGCGTGAGATAAATCGCTTCGCTCGTCGAATTGCCGCCGGTGCCGGCGAGCACCTTGATTCTGCCGGCTGCGTATTTCACCGCGAGCGTGATGATCTGAATATGTTCGTCGTAATCCACCGTGGGCGATTCGCCGGTGGTGCCGACGGGCACGATGCCGTCCACGCCGCCCTTGATCTGCATTTTGATCAGGCGCGCCAAAGCGGGTTCGTCAATTTGACCGTTTTTGAACGGCGTTACGACTGCGGTATAAGTGCCGGTGAACATAAGGCCCGATAGTATCAAAAAAACGGCGCGTTTTGGCGAGCCGATTTTTTGGCGCGTTTGCTTGTCCTGAAAATTTTACGCGGTGAAATCCGTCGGCAAACCCACGGACTGCCAGGCGGCCAGCTCATCGCCCAGCGCTTTGATTTTTTTCGCCACCTTGTCGCGCGCGTATTTTCCCAACACCAAACGCAACGGCGGTTTTTCCACGCCGGCGATGTGATAAATCGCCTCGGCGGCCTTTTGCGGGTCGCCCGGTTGCTTGCCATTCATGCGTTTCAAAATGGTTTCAAACTTGCCAACGGTCACGGCGTATTCCGGTCGATGCGGTGGCACGTCGAGCGAGCGCGAAATAAAATCCGTGCGGAACGGCCCCGGCACGACGAGCGTTACCTTGATGCCGAACGGCGCGCATTCCGCCGCGACCGCTTCCGCCGCCGCTTCGAGTCCCGCCTTGGCCGCGCCATAAATCGCGAAGCCGGCATAGTTCGTAATCGCGGCCGCAGCGGTGATGTTGATGATGTGCCCGTGTTTCTGTTCGCGAAAAATCGGAATCATCGCGCGCATCAAGCGCAGCGGGCCGACAAGATTCGTCTGCAAATTTTTTTCAAGCCGCGCGTCATCGGTTTCTTCCAGCGCCGCGAGCAGGCCATAACCGGCGTTGTTCACGAGCACATCGAGCGTGCCGAATTTTTCCTTGGCGGCGGCAATCGCCGGAGTGATTTGCCCCGGCTGCGTCACGTCCAGCGGCAAGGCGATGGCGAGATGCGCATAAAGCGTGAGGAGATCGGCGAGTTGCTCCGGTCGCCGCGCGGTAAGCACGCATTGATCACCGTATTTCAAAACCGTCTCGGCCAGTTGGCGGCCGAAACCGGAGGACGCTCCCGTGATGAACCAAGTTTTCATAAAGGTGCGCCACCGTAACGCAGTTCAGCGGAATGTAAAATTACGTTGTGGAATAAAGAGAATCAGTTGCGGCCGCGCAGGCCAAATTCCGCCTGCACTTGCATGAACGGCATCAACGCAACTGCGCCGCGATTTCTTCGCCCAGCAAGGCCGCTTCCGCAACTGGCCGTTTCGCCGCGCCGCGTTTGACTGTGTCGTCGCGAAAGGAAACCGCACGCAAAGAAATTTTTGTGCCGGAAATTTCCGCGTGCGCGCCCACGGGACTCTGGCAGCCACCGCCCATGCCGCGTAAAAAAGAGCGTTCCGCCGTGACGCAATTGAAAGTATCCGCGTGATTCAGCCGCGCGCAAATTTTCGCGATGCGTTCATCATTCGCCCGCGTTTCGATGCCGATTGCACCTTGGCCGACGCAGGGCAGCATGTCATCCAGTTCGATCACCGCCGCGAGCAAACCGTCCGGCACGTCGTCGCCGATGATCGTGCCGTTGGCCTTGATTTTGAATTTCAGTCGCGTGATGCCCGCGAGCGCGAGCACCGTGGCGTCGATGTTTTCGTTGTCGGCAACTTTTTGCATCCGCGTGGCGACGTTGCCGCGAATCTCCACAATTTTCAAATCCGGCCGCGCATCGAGCAGCGACATTTTTCGCCGCGTGCTGCTGGTGGCGAGGGTCGCGCCCTGCGGAAAATCTTTCAGGGTGAAATGCGGTTTGAAGCCGCGTTTCGCAGATTTGCGGCCGTCGCGGTAAATCAAAACATCGCGAACATCTTCGCGTTCCGGCGTGGCGGCGAGGATCAAACCCTCCGGAAGTTCCGTCGGCAAATCTTTCAAACTGTGAACCGCCAGGTCCGCGATGCCTTTGAGCAGCGCGACTTCCAGCTCCTTCGTGAACAAACCTTTCGGCAGGCTCGGATCGGTTTTGGCCATCGAAGCTTTTTGCAACTTGTCGCCGGTCGTCTTGATGATCTTCAGCTCGAACTGCAATTTCGGAAAGGCGGCGCGGCATTGCGCGGCGATCAGGTTTGACTGCGCGAGCGCGAGCGCGCTGCCGCGCGTGCAGATGATGATGGGTTTTTCAGCGGCCATTTATGGAAACACAGATAAACACGGATGCCCGGCGATGAAAAGGAAACATCGTGAACATAATTTGCTTTTGGCATCGCAAATTTTGTCCGGCTGATGGTCGTTGATTGCGCGTGGCCGAATTATTCAGCCGGGGAATATTTATTGGCAGCCAAAAGCGCCGCGACTTTTTCGGCGATGATGTTTTCGCAGCGGGCGACCTCGTCGTGCCGCAATTTCAAATAGTCGGCGGCGATGCTTTCCAGGTCGTCAACATTGTAAAGATACACGTTGTCGAGATCGCTCACCGCCGGATCAATGTCGCGCGGCACGGCGATGTCGATGAGCAGCAGCGGTCGGTGTTTGCGGCGCTTCATCAACGGCTCCAACTGGCGGCGGTCCAGAATATGATTCGGCGCGGCGGTGCTGCTGATGGCGATGTCAATTTTCGCAAATTCCTCCGGCCATTGTTCAAAGGGCACCGCGCGACCGCCAAGCTCGGCCGCAAGCGCGGTCGCGCGCTCCGGCGAGCGATTGGTCACGACCACGCCGCGCGCGCCACGCGAGAGCAGCGCGCGGGCGGTTTTTTCACTGGTCTCGCCGGCACCGATGACAAGGACCTCATGTTCGGCCAGTGAACTGAAAATTTTCTCAGCGAGTTCCACGGCCGCCGACATCACGGAGACGCTGCCGCGCTGAATATTCGTCGCGGTGCGGATGTGCTTGGCGACATTGAACGCGCGTTGGAAGGCCTTGTTCAGCCGCGCGCCGGTGTGTTTATGACTGAATGCGAGTTCGTAGGCCTGCTTGAGTTGGCCGAAAATTTCCGTCTCGCCGATGACCATCGAGTCGAGTCCGCTCGCGACTTTGAAGAGATGGTGCAAGCTGTGCGGTTCGGTAAAAGCATAAAGTTCCTCGCCGAGGGCGCCATCGAAGGCGTGGTGCGCGACGAGAAATTTTTTCAATTCGGCGAATGCGTCCGCCGGTGCGAGCGGCGATACGGCGTAAATTTCCACGCGGTTGCACGTGGAGAGAATGACGGCTTCGGTCGCGAGCTTTTCCCGCAAGCTCCGCAGTGCGTCAGGAATTTTTTGCTCGGCAAAAGCGAAGCGTTCACGCAGTTCCACGGGCGACGAGCGGTGGCTCAATCCGATGACGACGACACTCATTGATTGTGCAGTGGCGAGTAAAGGTTGGTGACCCAGAATGTCAGCAGCAGCACCGCGAAGGCGATGATGGTGCCCAGGGCGAAGCGCCGGCTGGACCGGCCAAAAAATTTATACGCCACGAGCGACTCCAAATAGACCAGCCACAACAGCGCCGACCAGATCACTTTCGAATCGGACAGATAATGATCGCCGGCGGGACGCGGCAGTTGCGAGCCGGTGGCGAGCCCAATTGTGAGCAGCACAAAACCCACGGCGACGAGCCGGAACGTGATTAGTTCCAAGCGCTGAATGGACGGCAGCAACGAGAGCATCGCCCGCAGCTTGTGCATTTTCAAATCGTGGCGTTGCATCAAAAACATTCCCGCCGCCACGGCCGCGAGCCCGAACGCGCCGTAGGCTTGGAGGCTGGTTGCCGCGTGCAGGCTCCGCAGCGCGCCGGAAAATTCCGGTTTCGGTCCATGCGGCGGATCCAGCGATGGCATCAGCGCGAACACGCCGATGGTGAATAAAACCGGGGCCGTGAACGCGGCAAGAAATTTAAAACGTGGCAGCAGCGAATAAACCAGGCTCGCCAAGCCAAGCGCCCACAGCAAAAACGTGGTGGCTTCGTAAAGATTGTTGACCGGACAACTGTGCAGCGTGAGTCCGCGTTTGGTCATGGCGAGCGTGTGCAGCGCCACGCCGATGGCGAGTAAAATATAATTCACCCATTCGTCGCGGCGGAAACCTTTGCGCCATAAAAAAACCGAGTAAATGGTGCTCAAGCCGTAAAACATCACGGCGAGCAGAAAACAATGTCGGTCGGTGAACCAGGCCATGCCACAGATTAAATCCCGTGACGCGCGGTGCAAGGCGCAATTGTCCGGCACGCCGCAGTTGAACTGTGGCGGCGATGAATTATTCTGCGGGTGTGAAATTCTCCATGACGCTCGCGCTTCTGTTTGCCGGCGGCTGGCTCGTGCCGGCGCAGACGAATGACATGGATCTGGACGATGTTTTGGATTCGGTGCAGCAATTCGCGCAGGAAAATTTGGACGACAATGTGCTCCGGGCGTTGCAGCAAGTGGATCGCGCCCAGGTCGAAGATTTTCTTAAAAATTATCAGGCCTATCTCAACGGCGATTACGTGCTGGACGTGGCGCAATTGAAGGATGCGGCGAACGTAATCCTGCCGCTGCTCGACGCGCATGAAGAGACGCAGCCTTACGCGGCGTGGCTGCGCGCGCGGCTGGATTATTTTGCCGCGGCGGAAGAATTGAAGAAACTCACGCCCGCGCCCAAAACGGAGCCGGGCCAGCCGGTGCCGCCGCTGCCGAATCCGTCGTTTAAGATGGAGCAGGAAATTTGGATCAAAAAAGTTTCACCGCGGCCGTGGCCGGAAAAAGCGGCGGCGTTGGTGCCGAAATTAAAAAATATTTTTGCGGGCGAAGGCGTGCCGGCGGCGCTGGTCTGGCTGGCGGAGGTGGAATCCGGTTTTGACGCGAGCGCGCGGAGTCCGGCCGGCGCGCTCGGCCTGTTTCAGCTCATGCCCGCGACGGCGAAACAATACGGCCTGAGTTTGTGGCCGCGCGATCAGCGGCGGCAGACGGCTCCCGCCGCGCGCGCCGCCGCGCAGGACTTGAAACAATTGCACGAACAGTTTGGCGACTGGCGGCTCGCGCTGGCGGCTTACAATTCCGGCGCGGGCACGGTGGAAAAATTATTGAAACGCTACGCCACGAACAGTTACGAGCGCATCGCGTCGCACCTGCCGGCGGAGACGCAGATGTATGTGCCGAAAGTCGAGGCGACCATTTTGCACCGCGAAGGTTTGGAACTGGAACAACTGAAAAATCCGCCGCGCAATTAACCTTCGCATTTTTGCCGGCACCAAGTTGGCTTGCCAATTCCATGGGCGTTTTGTCTAATCTGCGCGTGCTCAATCAGCAGACTCTCAATCGTTCCGCCAGTTTTTCCGGGATCGGATTGCACAGCGGCAACCGCGTCAACATGACGGTTCTGCCCGCGCCGGCGAATTCCGGCGTGCGGTTTCGTCGCGTGGACCTCGAAGGCAAACCGGAAATCGAGGCGCGCGTGGAAAATGTTTCGGAGACGAACCGCTCCACGACGCTCGCCAAGGGCAATGTCAAAGTCCACACGGTCGAACACGTCCTCGCCGCGCTCGCCGGCTTCGGCATTGACAACGCGGTCGTGGAACTGGACGCGAATGAGCCGCCGATCGCCGACGGCAGTTCGCGCGAATTTTGCAAAATCATTTCAACCGCCGGGGTGGTGCCGCTGGCCGAGAAACGGGAATTCATCGCGCCGACGGAGCCGATCGAATTGCACTTGGGCGAGACGATGATGACGATTTTTCCTTACGACGGCTTCAAAATCACCTGCACGAGCGCGGATAAAAAAGGCCGGTTCACGCAATTTTATTCCACGGAAATCACGCCGCAGACTTGGGAAAAGGAACTGGCGCACGCGCGGACATTTTGTTTTTACGAAGAGATCGAGTTTCTCATCAAGAACGGGCTCATCAAAGGCGGCAGTCTGGAAAATGCGATTGTCATCCGCGAAGATGCGGTGCTGACCACGGAGCCGCTGCGCTATCCCGAAGAATTTGTGCGGCACAAGATGCTCGACATCATCGGCGACTTGTCGCTGCTCGGCAAAGCGATTCGCGGGCATGTCGTCGCGGTGCGGCCAGGTCACGCGGGCAACGTGGAATTGGCGCGAAAAATCATCGATCAGGTGAACCGGCCGGTGCGCGCGGCGCAGACCTTCGCGCCGCCGCCGGCAAAACCGGCACCGGAGCCCTTGGCCAAGGCGGATGGCGCGATGAACATCGAGGAGTTGATGAAGTATCTGCCGCATCGCCCGCCGTTTTTGCTGGTGGACCGGATTTTGAAAATTGACGGCATGAAAATCGTCGGCCTGAAAAATGTGACGATGAACGAGCCGTATTTTCAGGGCCATTTTCCGGGGCATCCGATCATGCCGGGCGTCTTGCAATTGGAAGCGATGGCGCAGTGCGCGGGCGTGCTGCTTTTGAAAAATGTTCAGGCGGCCAATCAGGTGGCGTATTTCATGGCGGCGAACGACGTGAAGTGGCGCAAGCCGGTTTTCCCCGGTGACGCGCTGGTCATAGAAATTGAGCTGACCAAGGCGCGCGGCAAAATCGGGAAGGGCAAAGGCGTTTGCAAAGTGGACGGCGAAGTGGTGAGCGAGGCGGAAATCACTTTTATGCTCCGCGACGTGGACTAAAAGTTTGGCTGCCCCGCAATCGAAAATTTTTCATGATTCATCCCTCCGCGATCATTCATCCGAAAGCGCAAATCGGAGCCAACTGCCAGATCGGTCCGTTCTGCGTCATCGGCGAACACGTCACGCTGGGCGACCAATGCCAGTTGCATTCGCATGTCGTGATTGACGGCCACACGACGCTCGGCGCGGAAAATAAAATTTTTCCGTTCGCCAGCATCGGCCTCAAGACGCAGGATTTAAAATGGAAAGGCGGCGTCACGCGCACGGAAATTGGCGATAAAAATACTTTCCGCGAATACGTCACCGTTCACAGCGCGACCAGCGAGGGCGACGCCACGCGCATCGGTTCGCACAATCACATCCTCGCCTACTCGCACGTCGCGCATGATTGCACGCTCGGCGATCACATCATCATGTCGAACTGCGCGACGCTCGCCGGCCATGTCACGGTCGAAGACCATGCGGTCATCAGCATTTCCGCCGTGCATCAATTCTGCCGCGTCGGCAAATTATCCATGATCGGCGGCTGCTCCAAAATCGTGCAGGACGTGCCGCCGTTCATGATCGTGGACGGCAATCCCGGCGAGACGCGCACCATCAATAAAATTGGCCTCGAACGCAACGGCGTTTCCGAGGAGGCGCAGACCGCGTTGCGCCAGGCCTACAAAATTTTGTTCCGCGAAGGCCTGACCATTTCCAACGCCCTGGTCAAAATTGAAAGCGAACTGCCGCCGCTGGCCGAAGTGAAATATCTCGTCGAGTTTGTCCGCGCCAGCGAACGCGGCATCAGCAAGTAACTTGGCGCAATTCGACAATCTGCGGTAAAGTGTAGCCCGATGAATGCGACAGTCCATCCCAAGCCCGACCGCCGCGCCGCCACTTTTACGGAAGCCGGCGCGTGGCGCGAGGTCGGCGGCGGCTGGCAGCCGTTGTTCGGCAATTTTCGCGGCGCGGGTTTCAGCGTGGAGTGGCACGATTTTTTTGCGAAGCGCGAACTTGACTGGGCGGCGAGTTTTCATCCCGGCTGCGTCGAATTGTGTTTGAATCTCGACGGCGAAGGTTTTGTTGAAGGGCAGGGGCGGCGGACCGAATTCGCGCCCAACACGGCCGGATTTTATCATCGCAAAAGCGAACCGCTCTCGGCGCGGCGCGGCGCCAACCAGCAGCACCGTTTTCTCACCGTGGAATTTTCCTGCCCGTTCCTCGCGAAACATCTCGCCGGCGCGGAAGCCACGCTGCACCCGGTCGTGCGCGCCGCCGTGGAAAATTGTCCGTGCGAACATGTCTCCGGCGCGACCGTGCGGCTCTCGGCGAGCCAGCAGCAGCTCATCGCCACCTTGCGCCAGCCGCCGGTTTACGCCACCGCGCAGCCGCTCTGGTTTCAATGCAAGGCGCTGGAACTGGCGCTCACGTTTTTCATCCAGCCGCCGGCGGAGGAAGAAATGTTCTGCACGCGCCAGCAGCGGCTCGCGCAGGAGCGCGTCGAGCAGGTGATTTTTTTATTGAAGCAAAATCTCGCCGCGCCGTTGCCGCTGGAAGAACTCGGCAAAAAAATCGGCTGCAGCCATTTTTATTTGAGCCGTATTTTTTCCGCGCAAACCGGCAAGACGATCACGCAATATCTCCGACAGCTCCGCATGGAACGCGCCGCCGAACTGCTGCGCGGCGGCGAATTCAACGTCACCGAAGTCGCGCTCGAAGTCGGTTACGCAAGCCTGAGCCATTTCAGCGCGGCGTTCCACGAGACCTTCGGCTGTTGCCCCGGATTGTATCCGATCAAAACCCCGGCGCAGAAGTCTCGCTAGGGGAAACTAGCGTTAAAGCAATTGATGTTTTTTGAGGCGGCGCGAAGGGATTCGCAAAGACGGCGCGCGTCGGACGCGAGGTGGGAAATGTTTTTAGCCACGGATTTATGAACGCAGATATTTGTTTGGCACATTCAATTCTTCGGGAAGAACTCGACCCGACGCTTTGGCGAGCAGCTTGATATTTTCATAGAGGTCGCGCTCGTCACGTCCGATCTGCGGCAATAGCCCCATTTGTGCATAGGATACCGGCGTGGTATCAAAAATCGTCGTCTCCCATTCAAAACTTTTTCCCCAAGTGATGCCGGCCAGGCGAATGTCTGCCTTCGCGCCATGTTCCAGCAGCAGTCGTAGCACGGGTTGGCAGTGATTGCCGCGTTGGCTGACGGTATGGAATATCGGTGTGTGTCCATTTAATCCGTAACCATCCAGCGCTGCCTTCGCGTTCACATCCGCTCCCGCCTTAATCAAAACAGCCGCAGCTCTAACAAGGCCGAACTCCGCAGCCACATGCAACAAAGACACGCCAAACAACGGGGTAAATGCGCAACGAATATCTGCCTGACGGTGAATCAAGGCCGGATTTTTACGCAGTTCGGTCGCCAGCAGTTCGTCGTCATCCAGCAGAACCGCCAGCAAACCGGCGTCCGCGCATCGCGCACCGGCTTGGATTAGGCAGCGAATGCAATCCGAAAATTTTGGCGACCGAAGATACATTTCCACCAACCACGTCAACGGCGTCTTGCCGTCTATGAGGGCATTGACATCAATGCCTGCTGCCAACGCTTCTTGAATCTTTTCTGTTGAATGAGTCTCGAAGCCAAAAAACAGAGTTTCTTTAGGTGTCCGCATAATTCAAACGGGACAGAAATTTTGTAACGCCCGCTCAATCCGCGCCAGTGATTTTTCTTTGCCCAAAACTTCGAGCAGATGATACAGGCTCGGGCCGTGGGGATTGCCGGTGACGGCGAGGCGCGTCGGGTGGATGAGCACGCCGGCTTTCACGCCGAGCTGTTTGGCGGTTTCTTTCAACGCGGTTTCCAGCGTCGCGGCGTCAAAGGTGTTCAGCGCGGCAAAGGCGTCGCGGAGTTTTTCGAGGCGCGGTTTGTTTTCGGGAATGAAAACTTTTTTCGCGTCGTCGGCGTTGTAACTAATTTCGTCGCGGAAATAAAATCCGGCATACGGCGGCAGTTCGGCAAAAATCTTGGTCTTGCCTTTGCAGGTGTCGAGCGCGGCCTTGACGTAGGCGATGGGAAAGCGGTCGGTGTCCACGCCGGCCTTGGCGAAGGCATGAACGGCGAGTTCGTAGAAACGGTCGTCGGGCAGTTCGCGGCTGTATTCGCCCTGAAGCCACAAAAGTTTTTCGAAGTCGAACTTCGCGTTGTGCCGGAGAATCTGCGGCAGGTCGAAGCGTTCGACGACCTCTTTCAGCGGCAATTTTTCGAGATTGTCCTTGGGCGACCAGCCGAGCAGGCAAAGATAATTATCCACGGCTTCGGGCAAAAATCCGTCGTCGAGATACGTCGTGAGCGAGGCGCCGCGATCGCGCTTGCTCATCTTGCTGCCGTCGGCATTCAGGATGAGCGGGATGTGCGCATACTTCGGCGGTTCGACGCCAAACGCGCGGAAGAGCGCGATGTGTTTGGCGGTGTTGCTCAAATGATCTTCGCCGCGGATGACATGCGTGACGCCCATTTCGAGATCGTCCACGACGTTGACGAAATGAAACACCGGCTGACCGTCGCTGCGCACAAGCACCCAGTCGGGATCCAGCTCTTCGCGGTCGGTGAGCGGCCGCAAGACATCGCCGACGACGAGATCGGGAATCAAGATCGGTTCGCGCGTCATCTTGAACTTGATCGCGCCTTCGTGTTCGTAAGCGAGGCCGCGCGATAAAAGGGCTTCGACGCGGCGCAGATAATTTTCTTTGCGTTGCGATTGAAAATACGGACCGCGATCGCCTTTGCACGCGCCGGTGGCGTCGGGGGTGAGCGGGCCTTCGTCCCAATCGAGACCCAGCCAGCGCAGGCCGTTTAAGATGACTTCGACGGCTTCCTGCGAATTGCGGGCGGCGTCGGTATCTTCGATGCGCAGCACGAAGGTGCCGCCGGTGTGCCGGGCATAAAGCCAGTTGAACAAAGCCGTGCGCGCCCCGCCGATGTGCAGATAACCGGTGGGCGAGGGCGCAAAACGAACGCGTGGTTTCATATAGGCAATTAAAATAACCGGTTGTATTGGCGTTTTGCCATAATAAAGAAAAGCTCTGAATTGGAAAAAGGGCAAAACGAAAAACGCTGACCGTAAGGGCTACGGCCAGCGTCGAGTAAACCCGCACATCAAAAACCCAGCATTGCCGCAAAGCGGCGACTAGGGTCGGACGTGGGCATATTTGTCCGCGTCTTTGGATTTAGGCGCGGAGGATTCGCCTGTAGCAGAAATATCTTCAGCCCCGGCATTTTTGAAAATTTCCTTGGCGCGGCCAATCTCTTCACGGTTTTCGGTGTGAACGGAAATCAATATATTCCCGTCCTTAACCTTGCCTTCATAACGCTTCGCTTCATATTCCGGAATGCCTAGGCCGATCAAAGCTCCGGCAATACCGCCCACGGCACCACCCAGCGCGGCACCGCCCAACGCGGCCATGATCGGCCCCGCTGCGATAAATGGTCCCACGCCGGGAATAGCCAACGCTCCAATGCCCACTAACCAGCCTAAAGCACCGCCCAACACCCCGCCGGTGACTCCGCCGGCGGTCGCTCCTTCCGGGGCTTTGGTGTGTTGTTCATGGGCAAAATCTTTTGTGCCGGTCTTGTCCGGCAAAAGGACGGATATGTCGTTGTTCAAGAAATTGGCCGCCTTCAGCTGATTCACTATCGTGATGGCTTGGGATTCGGTTTTGGCAATACAGATAACGGATGATTTTGACATAGTAGTTTGTGTTTGATTGTTGAATTGTTGGTTACGCTAACTAACGGACTAATTAGATTTTACTTCGAGTTGATTATTAACTTTGCTGTCGCCGGCGATCCCTTTAGCCAAGGACTCAATGCCGGTTTTTTCGGAATCCGAATCAACGGGGCCGCGCAAAGTGACCTGCCCATTGACCGTGATGATCTTAATATTTTTGGCATTCACGGAATAAGTCGAGTCCATCAGTCCCTTGCGAATCCGTTGGGTTAAATCAATATCATCAGCGCTATTGCCCTGATCGCCGGGCGTTAGATTATTTGTATCCCGGTCCCGGGTGTTTAATCCGCTATTATCCATATTGCGATTCGTTGACCCCACCTCATTCGTTATAACCATATTGGTGTCGACCATAGAATCGGTGTTTGACGCGGATGACGAATAGGCTGGCTTGGTGCGGTCGCAACCTATTAGTAGACCGGAAAGAGCTAGCACACTTAAGGGGGTTTGTGCGGAAAATTTTAATTTCATAGATGCTGAGCTATTAAGCGTGAAATGTGCCAAGCATGATTTGGTGCCATTTTAGTATTTTTTAGCAGCAATCGTCGTTTTTAACGTGTAAAAAACACGGGTAAAATTGCAAATCGCATGGTCGTCTTGCGCATTTAGGGAGGCATCCAAAGCAACTTCACTTGTTAAACATCTTTTACCGTTTTACAAAGCCACCACGGTAATTTATCTAGTCTCAGTTAAAACGCGTAGCCGTTACAACGCTATATGGCTACAGATGAAAAGTAATTTTTCCTCCGATGGTTTTGCTTTATATCCATCTTGTCAGGACACCAAGGGGTGTTTTCTCTTCTCTCCCTTAATTACTCGTTTTTTAAAATTCAAGCACCTCATTAAACCCCAGCCGTTTTGATAAAATTTAATCTTATTGAAGGGAAAATTTCAGCGACCCAACGCCAAAAATGCCAGATGAATTTTGAAAAAGAATTGGGTTGACTCCTGATTTTAAGCAACTAATTTATGTCAAGTCCAAAACCGGACGAATCGTAAGGGGGTGTTTAACTTTGCAAAAAAATAAATAAAATACCATGCAGCCTAATGTGATTTACTTATGAAACAGTTTTTTCTTCCAGTTGTTATCCTTTTTTCTTGTATGTTGCCCTCGGCTCTAAAGGCAAGTTTCAGCGGTTCAACCTACACCGCCGATTCGCCGGCAACTGTGCTGGCGGCCTCATCGAATATTACGATCAGCAATCTCTCAGCCGCATATTCTTATAACACAAGTGAACTGTTGATCACTAATAGCTCAGCCTCACCGATCACCATTCAATGGAACGCCATCGGCCATGCGATGGGACCCGGCTCGACCAATCAATTGTCGCTCCCCAATGGCAAAATTGCCCAATATCTAATTGATCTGACTGCCGTATCTTCGGGTTACGTCACCTATCAAAGCCTGCTTGAACAAGGTTACCAAGGCAGTGTTAATACCGTATCTGTAACTAATAACAGCGATTATCCGAATGGTTCTTTTATAACCAATGGCCTCGTGGCTTATTGGAAGCTTCACGATAACGGTGGCTCGATCGCGCTAGACTCGATTGGCGGACACAATCTGAACCTGGTGGGCGGACCTACTTGGGGCAATAATTTTCTGACTTTCAACGGCTCCAGCCAATATGGTGATGCCGGCAACCCGGCCGCCTTGAACATCACCGGCCCCCTAACTATCTCGGCCTGGATAAATTCGGCTTCGTTTCCGGGACAAGGCGGACTACAGGTTCCCGTCGAGAAAGGGTATGACGGTTCAACCGAAGGTTATTTCATGCGCTACTATTACTATTACAGTTTGAATCTTGAAGATGGCTCATGGAGTGGTGCGGGCTACGTGCCGGGGAATTCCATTCCAAACCCAAACCTGATCGGGCAATGGTATTTTATCACGACAGTTTATGACGGTGTCTATTGGAACCTCTATGTGAATGGCCTTTTAGTCGGCAAACAATACGGTGCCTATGGACCGGAAATATCCTCCGCCAATCTATATGTCGGCGCTGGCAGCATTGCGGGCGCACCCGCCAGATTTTTTAATGGTTCTATTCACGACGTCGGGATTTACAACCGGGCGCTGAATGCGGATGAAGTCATGACGAACTATATCAATACCGAGTTTCACACCAACGTAGTAAATCCTGATTTGTTGTATTTGAAAATGTCAGAAGGCGCTACGGACACGGTCTACAGTCCGAGCACGCCGATTACTTTGAACATGGCCGATTCATCCACGCTGGATAATACCAATGTAATCTTTTATTATCCTTACACCCGTCAGTGGATCACCAACGTTGCATCAGCGCCGTTGGCAGCCCTACACTTTAATGGCACCGCCTCATATATTGACACCCACAATACCAATAGCTTTAATTTCACATCCAATCCTTTCACCGTTAACTTCTGGGCCTTGCCCTTGACGGGCAATGGATTTTTGATGCAGAACGGCGGCTATACCAATGGCTGGTATATTTCTGTCGGCGGCTCTTTTTCTGTGGTATTCGTTGCGGCTACTCCAAATGGAGTATCTTATATCCAATCACCGAGCGGCGAGCTGTCTAATAGCGGTTGGAACATGGTGACTTGTGTCTGGGATGGAACCGCGGCTTCCATTTACATTGACGGTTCCCGGGTAAACTCAAGTGGCACATTCAGCGCGCCCGCGCCGAGCGCTTACAGTTTGGTTATCGGCAAAGACCAAGCGGGACAACATTTCTTGGACGGCGATATTTGGCTGACACAAATTTGGGGCAAGGCATTGTCGCCGACAGATATTGCCAACCTGTTTTATAACCAGGAAACGGGGACCATCTGGCCATGATGATCCGGGGTGGGATTTAGTTATCAGTGGTTTCGCTGGGGGACCACTTTTATCAAATCAAATCTCCAAAACTTTTTCAAACTTCGTGAGGTTCTTGCAGCCGGTGCGCGTGACGAGCACCACATCCTCGAGCCGCACGCCGCCGATTTCGGGATAGTAGAGTCCGGGTTCGACGGTGACGACCTGGCCGGCCTTTAATGCACCGGTGGAAGTCGCGCCCATGCGCGGCTGCTCGTGGATTTCCAAGCCGAGGCCGTGGCCGGTGCCGTGAAAATATCCCTGCATCCGGCCATTGTGCCGGCCGGTAGCGAACCCTTGCTGCTCAAAATAAATCTGGACGGCGCGATGAATGGCATTCGTCTCGGCTCCGCTGCAAATTTTGGCGAATGCAATTTTTTGGCCTTGCCGGATGGTCTGGTAAAGATGGCGCACGGCTTCGCTCGCCTGGCCGCGCACGACGGTGCGCGTGATGTCGCCGAAATAACCGGTCGCCTGCGAATGCGGAAAGATATCAATGATGATCGGTTCGTGCGCCCGCAGCGGGCCGAAACCGCGTTCGTGCGGGTCGCAGGCCTGCGGGCCGCCGGCGACGATGGTGTTGGCGGGGACGCCGCCGGCCTGCAAAATGGTGGTGTCAATCACGCCGCGCAAACGCTCGGCGGTGAGCGGGGCGTTGCGATAAATCAATTTGCGGCCCGCGCCGATTTTGGCGAGGCGCAACACTTGCATCGCCTCGGCCATGCCGACTTCGGCCATCATCAGCGCGGCGGAAATTTTTTTCACCTCCGCGGCCGACTTGATTTCGCGCTCGACAAAAAAAGTTCCGGCGCGGGGCTTGATTGTGACGCCGAGATTTTCCAGCGCGCGGGCGAGGCCCAGCGGGAAATTTTCGGGCACGGTGACGCGGCGGATTTTTTTTTCGCGCAGCACGGCCAAGATGATTTCCGCCGTGTGGGGTTGTTTCACGCCGTTGGCGCGGAGCTGCTGTTGGATTTCCGAGAGCGAGCGGATGTCGCAATGGGTGGCCTGCTTGCCCGCGCGATCCACTTCGAGATCGCTCAACACGAGCGTGGGGCGGCGGCCAAAATGGAGATACACGAATGGATCGGGAACGAACAGGCCGGTGGCGTAAAGCATGTTCGCGTCGCGTTCGCTGTCGGCGAACATCAACAGGGTTTCAGCTTCCTTCATGACTGCGAACTATCTGAACACAGATTGTCGCGGAAGAAAACAGGGAAATGGCAAAAAATCAAAAGGCCGCGCCAGGCGTTTCCGCGAAGATTTCAGGTTCCAAAAAGGCGGTCGCCGGCATCGCCCAAACCGGGCAGGATGAAGCCTTTTTTATTGATGCTTTGGTCCACCGCCGCGGTGAAAATCGGCAACGTCGGATAATGTTCGCGCACTTTGGCGATGCCTTCCGGCGCGGCGACCAGATTGACGAGGCTGATTTTTTTTGCGCCTTGCGCTGTGAGCAAGTCGAGCGCGGCCACGGCGCTGCCGCCGGTCGCCAGCATCGGATCAATCAAAATGACTTCAAATCTTTCCAGATTCTTGGGCAAGCTTTGATGATAAAAATGGGCGCGCAAAGTGGCTTCCTCGCGTTTGAGGCCGATGAAGCCGACGCGCGCGTGCGGGATGAGTTCGAGGATGGGATTCAACATGCCCAAGCCGGCGCGCAACACCGGCACGAGCGCGACTTCGCGTTCCAGCTTGAAACCGGCGGCGGTCGCCAGCGGCGTGCGCACGGATATTTTTTTCAGCGCGAAAAAACGCGTCGCTTCGTAGGTCATCAGTGCGGCGATCTCGCCCAGCAAGCGGCGGAACATCTGCGGTTCCGTGTCGCGGTCGCGCAACCGCGCGAGATTATGCTGCACCAGCGGATGCGTGATGACGGTGACGTGTTTCATCAGTTCACAAAGTTCGGCGCGAGGAAATAAAGGTAGCCCGCATGGAGTTTGGTCGTTTCCAGTCCCAGGTCCAGTTTGATGTCCGGCGCCTTGCTGCTCTGGCCGAACATCGAAAGAAAATCTGAAATATCGTAATGCTCGCGATATTCAATCAGGTTGGAATCCTTGATGCCCGCGATTTTTTCCGTGCGGTCAACCGCGTCATCAAAATCGCCGAGTTCATCCACCAGGCCAAGGTTGAGCGCCTGCCGCCCGGAGACCACGCGGCCATCGGCAAAATCCTGCCAGTTGTCGGCAAGCGCCTTGCCTTCCTTTTTGTTCGCCGCGTGCGCCGCGCCGCGGCCGTCCGCGACGACGTCCTTGAATTTCTGATACGTCTCATCAATCAGGTCCTGCACCATTTTATGCTCGCCGGCGGGAATTTCATTCGTGCTGCGGTCGGGACTCAGCATGTCCTTATACAATCCGCTTTTGTAAGTCATCGGCGCGATGCCCACCTTGTCCATCAGGCCGCGATAATTATAGCCGTGCATGATCACCCCGATGCTGCCCGTAAGCGTCAATTCATTCGCCACAATCCAACGGCAGCCGGATGAAATGTAATAACCGCCGGACGCCGCAAGACTGCCCATCGAGCAGACCACCGGTTTTTTGGAAGTGTCTTCAAAATCGCGGATCGCCTTGTAAATCTGGTCCGACGCCAGCACCTCGCCGCCCGGTGAATCCATTTTCAACACCACGGCCTTCACCGCCTTGTCATCCGCCGCGCGGTCGAGTTGCGCCTGAACCACATCCACCAAGCCGTTGTCCTGATCGCTGGCCGTGTGACTGGTGATGATGCCTTCAATGCTGATGACCGCGATTTTATTGTCGGATTTATTGTTCTCCAAAAAAACTTCGTCGAGCTTCGGGCCGACTTCGCGCGCCGTGCCAAAACTGCCGGCATGGAACGCCCGGTCCAGCGACAGCGATTGCAGGACCAGTTGCGTGAGGTTGCCGAACAAGCTGAAAGCCAGCAGCACTATCAAAATGATCGAGGCGATCATCCAACCGCGGCTTTTGCGCGGCTTGGGGGCGGGCGCGGCAATGATCGGCGGCGGCCCACCGGCGGGAAATTCAGGTGTATCCATAATTTGGTTAAAATAACGCAAAGCCGGCAGCGCGGCAAGCGGTGGTATTGCCAAGCCATCCGCGAATTACACGAATTGAGGCGAATTCATTTTATACTTCGCGAAAATGAGGGTCATTCGCGGATTCAAAGCTGGCACTGGAAGCAGCTTGATTTGTTCACCAATACTGATGCACGAGCGGCTTGATCTGGCGGTCGTAAATCGCACCGATTTTTGTCAGCGTCGCCTTGGACAACGGCGGCAAAGCGGATGCGGCGATGTTTTCGGAAACTTGCGCCGGCCGTTTTGCGCCGGGAATCGAGCAGGTTACGGCGGGGAATTCCAGAATCCACCGCAAAGCCAGTTGCGCGAGCGAGACATTTTTCGGGACCAACGTTTTCAATTCGTCCACGGCGCGCAAGGCGGTTTCAAAATCCACGCCAGAAAAGGTTTCGCCGCGGTCGAACGCCTCGCCGTGGCGGTTGAAATTGCGGTGGTCATCTTTCGCAAATTTGCTCGTGCGCGAAATTTTGCCGGACAACATGCCGGACGCCAGCGGCACGCGCGCGAGGATGCCGACCTTTTTCTTCTGCGCCTCGCCAAAAAACAGTTCCGCCGGCCGCTGCCGGAAAATGTTGAAGATGATCTGCACGGACTGGACGTTCGGATATTCGATCGCCTTGAGCGCCTCTTCCACTTTTTCCACGCTGACGCCGTAGTGCCGCAGCTTGCCGGCCTGCACCAAGTCATCGAGAATGCCAAAGACTTCGGGGCGATAAAAAACTTCGGGATGCGGGCAATGCAGTTGCAGCAGGTCAATCGCGTCCGTATCAAGATTTTTCAGACTGCGTTCGATCCAGGCGGTGAGATTCTTGCGGCTGTAACCCTCGACCGTTTGCCGGGGCAGGCGGCGGCCGGCCTTGGTGGCGATGTAAAATTTTTCCTTCCGCGCCTTTCTCAATTTGGCGAGCAGCCGTTCGCTGCGGCCATCGCCGTAGACGTCGGCGGTGTCGAAAAAATTCACGCCGCCGTCGAGCGCGGCGTGCAGCGCGGCGAGCGATTCAGCGTCGTCGGTCGCGCCCCACGCGCCGCCGATGGCCCACGCGCCAAAACTGATTTCGGAAATCTTCCAGCCGGTGCGTCCAAGGGTGCGGTATTTCATGAAAACAGTTTAACGAAAAAAATTATTTCACGCAAAGCCGCAAAGTCGTGAAGAGGTTTTAGACAGAATTAACAAAATTTACAGAATTAGAACGCATCGGAAGACTTTTCCCAAATTCTGTAAAATTCTGTTAATTCTGTCTCATTTCCGCTCCGCACGGTTTGTCACCAGAATTTTCCGCGCGCGGCGGCGCTTTCATCTTGGCGTAACCTTTTGGTGCCGGTAATCATCCTGTGTCCACAACACTGAATCGTCGCAATATTATTTTGCCCATGAAAAAAATCTTTGTCGCTGTTGCCCTGGCTGTTTCCGGCTGGATGGTTTCGATGAGCGCGGCGGAAAATCTTTACGCGCCGCCCGCGTCGCCGCACGCGGATTATAATTTTAACGATGGCTGGAAATTCATCCGCGCAGACGTGACTGATGCGGAGACGGTGGCGTTCGACGACTCGAAGTGGAGCGACATCAGCGCGCCGCACACTTATAACGATGTGGATTCCTACACCGCGATCATCAGCCACAGCGGCGGCGACCGGCACGCCTGGACCGGCATCACGTGGTATCGCAAACATTTCAAGCTGCCCGCCGGCGCGAAGGACGGAAAAGTTTTTCTGGAGTTTGAAGGCTTGAAGCAGGCCGGACGTTTTTGGGTGAACGGCAAACTCGTCGGTCGTTTTGAAAACGGCATCACGGCGTGTGGTCTTGACCTGACCGGCTTCGTGAATTTCGGCGAGGCGGACAATGTCATCGCGGTGAAGGTGGACAACAGCAATGATTATCAGGAAGAGGCGACCGGCGTCGGTTACGAATGGATGGGCCGCGCGTTCAATCCCAATTACGGCGGCCTGAACCACGACATTGTTTTGCATTTGACCGGCAAGGTTTATCAGACGCTGCCGCTCTACGAAAATCTCAAGACGACGGGCGTTTATATTTATCCGTCGAATTTTTCCATCAAGGATAAAACCTGCGACGTGAACATCGAGGCGCAGGTGAAAAATGAATCAGGCGATCAACAGTCCATCACGCTGTCGGCGGTGGTGGTGGATGCGGACGGCAATGTCTGCGCGAAATTGCAAAGCGACGTGCTGGATCTGGTCAGCGGCGAGACGGAAAATTTCACGGCGAACGGAAAGTTGGCCAACGCGAAATTCTGGAGCGATGCCGCGCCGAATCTTTACGACGTTTATTCCATGCTCACCGTGAATGACAAGGTGGTGGACGTGCAAAAAATCAAAACCGGTTTTCGCAAGGCCGAGTTCAAAGGCGGCGCGGGCACCGGCGGCGTCTGGATTAACGACCAGTTTGTCTGGCTGACCGGTTATGCGCAGCGCTCAAGCGATGATTGGGCGGGACTGGGCGAGGCGTATCCCGATTGGATGCATGATTTCAACGCGGCGCTCGTCCGCAGCACGCACGCGAATTACATCCGCTGGATGCACATTTCGCCGCAGGCCGTGGATGTCCGCGCCTGCGACAAAACCGGCATCGTCGAAGTGTGTCCGGCCGGCGACAAGGAAGGCGATCCGGTTTTGGACAAACGGTTGTCGCCGGAAACGGCCGCGCGCCAGTGGGACCAGCGCGCGGAAGTCATGCGCGATTCGATGATTTATTTTCGCAACAACCCGAGCATTTTATTCTGGGAAGCCGGCAACAACGGTGTCACCACGCCGCACTTGCAGCAGATGATTGATCTGCAGAAACAGTTCGATCCGAACGGCGGGCGCGTCGTCGGCTGCCGCACATTGAATGAAGCTTCGGCCACGCCCATCGCCGGTTATTTCGGCGTGATGATCGGCCAGGACCGGCGCACGGATGAACTCACCGGCCCGACGGAAATGTTCCGCGCCTACAGCGCCGAGCGGCGCGACCGCGCGCCGTTCATCGAGACGGAAGATTTCCGCGACGAGGCCGCGCGGCGTTTCTGGGATGATTTTTCGCCGCCGCATTTTGGTTTTAAAAAAGGTCCGAACGACACTTACAACTGGAACTCGGAAACCTTCTGCATCGCGGCGGCGGCGCGGTATCATGATTATTTCAGCAACATCATTTCCAACACCAATCCGGCGCACGCAAAATGGTCCGGCTACGCCTCGATTTATTGGTCGGATTCCAACGCGGACGGGCGGCAGGACAGCAGCGAGGTCGCACGCGTCAGCGGCAAGGTGGATTCCGTGCGGCTGCCCAAGCAGGCTTACTACGTTTATCGCGTGATGCAAAATGCCGCGCCGGACATCCACATCATCGGCCATTGGACGTATCCGACGAACACGGTGAAAACGATTTACGTCGCGGCAAATCATTGCGACGCGGTCGAATTGTTTGTGAACGGAAAATCTCTGGGCGTGGCGAAATCGCCGGAGAACGGCTACATCTTCGCGTTCCCGGGAATTCAATTTGTCGCCGGAACAATTTCGGCGGTGGCGAAAGCGGATGGAAAGATCGTCGCGCAGGATGAAATTGAAACGGCCGGCGAACCGAAAGCCTTGCGGTTGACGCCGCATGTTTCGCCCAATGGCCTGCAAGCGGATGGTGCGGACGTCGCATTTTTTGATGTGGAAGTTGTGGACGCGCAGGGCCGTCGGTGTCCGACGGATGAGGCGCGCGTGGATTTCAAAGTGACTGGCCCGGCCATCTGGCGCGGCGGTTACAACAGCGGGAAAATTAATTCCGTCAACAATCTTTACCTCGACACCGAGTGCGGCATCAACCGCGTGGCCATCCGTTCCACGCTCACGCCCGGCTCGATCACGCTGACTGCGACGCGCGATGGATTGTCGCCGGCCACCGTGACGGTGGAGTCGGTGCCGGTCAAAATCAACGGCGGTCTGGCCCGCCTGCAACCTTGATTTGCCGGCCGGCAATTGCTGCTGGCTAGTCGTCAAAAATAATCACAGCTTTGGCTTGCCGCGAATAAAATAAATTCACAACTTTAATCATGCGCCCACTTTTTATTCTCACCACGGGACTGGGTTTTATTTTGAGCCTGGCCTCCCTCCAAGCCCGCGAAGATCAACGCCTGGACGGCGGCTGGCGTTTCCGTTTGAGCGATGCCAGCGACGCGGCGAAAACTGATTTTGACGACGGTGCCTGGCAAACGGTTTCGCTGCCGCATTGCTGGGGCTGGGAAGAAGCGCAGGCGGGAAAAAATTATTTTCGCGGGCCGGGCTGGTATCGCCGCGAATTGGATGTTCCCGCGCAGCCGGGCCAACGTTTTTTTCTTCGTTTTGAGGCGGCGAGTCTGGTGGCCGACGTTTATTTGAACGGCAAACCGCTCGGCGAACATCGCGGCGGGTTCGGCGCCTTTTGTTTTGAGATCACCAAACAACTTTCCGAAACCGGCACCAACGTTCTGGCGGTGCGCGTGGATAACAGCAAGTTTCCCGATGTCGCGCCGCTGGCGGGCGACTTTTCCGTTTACGGCGGTTTGTATCGGCCGGTGCATTTGATCGAGACGGACGCGGAGAATATCGCCTTGACCGATCACGGCTCGCCCGGCGTCGTCTGGTCGCAAACAAGTGTGACTGACACGCAGGCGGTGCTGGATGTGACGGCGCAAATCTCCAACGGCACCAAAAATAAAACGCCGTTGAAACTCGTCGCGAACATCCTTGATGCGGACGGCAAAACCGTGGTGAGCAGTGAACAGCCGATCACGCTCGCGGCGCGCGACACCGCGCCGTATTTTTTCCATCTTACCGTGCCGTCGCCGCATTTGTGGAACGGCCGCAAAGATTCCTATCTTTACAGGGCGGTCATCGAGCTGCGCTCGACGAATGACGATGCGCTGGACGCGGTCGAACAGCCGCTCGGCCTGCGCTATTATTCGGTTGATCCGGACAAGGGATTTTTCCTGAACGGCCAGCCGTATCATTTGCATGGCGTGGACCGGCATCAGGATTATATGAACGAAGGCTGGGCGATCACCGAGACGAACATGGACGAGGACATCGCGCTCTTGAAGGAACTCGGGGTGACGGTGATCCGCTGCGCGCACTACCAGCACAGCGATTATTTTTACAGCCAATGCGACAAGGCCGGCATCCTGGTCTGGGCGGAAATTCCGCAGGTCAACATCATCCGCGACACGCCGGAATTTGAAAACACCTCGCGCAACCAATTGCTCGATCTCATCCGGCAAAGCATCAACCACCCGGCCATTTTTGTGTGGAGCTTGAGCAATGAAATCGGCGGCAGCAGTGATGATCCGCACCGCGAACTGCAGGATTTAAGTGCGCTGGCCCACGGCGAAGATCCGACGCGGCCCACGATTGAAGCCACGATGACCTCGGCGCGCCCGCAAATGAACCAGATTCCCGACTGGCTCGGCTGGAATATTTATCCCGGCTGGTATTCCGGCGCGAAAGAAGATTACGGCCAAATGCTTGACGCGCGCCGCGACACCAGCCGGCACGGCGGCTTTTGCTTGAGCGAATACGGCGCGGGCGCGAACACCGCCCAGCACGAGCAAAACCCGGCGCATCCGAAAGCCTCCGGCCCGTGGCATCCCGAAGAATGGCAGGCCGAAGTCCACGAAGCCGCCTGGGCCGCGTTGAAACAACGGCCGTTCGTCTGGGGCACTTTCGTCTGGTGCATGTTTGATTTCGCCGTGAGCACGCGGCATGAAGGCGGGCAGCCGGGCCTCAACGACAAAGGGCTCGTCACGCGCGATCGCAAGACGAAGAAGGACGCATTTTATTTTTACAAGGCCAATTGGTCGGACGAACCGGTGCTTTACATCACCAGCCGCCGTTTCACGGACCGCACCAATGCGGTGACCGATGTCAAAATATATTCCAACGCAACGGAACCTGAACTCTTCGTCAACGGCGTTTCGCAAGGCAAACACAGCGACGGCGTGAACGGAGTGTTCGTCTGGAAAGACATCACGCTCGCCAGCGGCGAAAATAAAATCACCGCGTCGGCGCTAAAAGATGGTCAGACTTTGAATGATGCGTGCGTGTGGAACGTCGCGCCGCCGCCACCCGCCAAATAAGAAAAAAATAAAAAACGCGCCGATGGGGAAGTTGCCCTTCCATCATCGGCGCGTTCTATTTTTAATTTGTAGGAGACGACGTAAGCCGCTCTGGATTGCCTCGCCACCTCGGCGGCTACTTGAGCTCAGTATTGCACCGCGTTCCAATTCACCACATTCCAGAACGCCTTCAGATAATCCGCGCGCTTGTTCTGGTATTTCAAATAGTAAGCGTGTTCCCAGACATCCGCGCCAATGAGCGGCTTGCCTTCCACGCCGGCCACGGCCTTGCCCATGAGCGGATTGTCCTGGTTCGCCGTCGAGGCGATTTCCAGTTTGCCGTTGTTTGACACGAGCCAGACCCAGCCGCTGCCGAAACGGCCGATGCCCGCCGCCTCGAACTTCGCCTTGAATTCATCGAAGCTGCCGAACGTCGCCTTGATGTCGTCCGCGAGCTTGCCCGTGGGCGCGCCGCCCGCGCCGGGAGCGAGAATTTTCCAGAAAAACGAATGGTTCCAGTGGCCGCCGCCGTTGTTGCGCACCGGCCCGCGGATCGCATCCGGCACCACGCTCAGATCCTTGATGATCTGTTCGAGCGATTTGGCTTCCAGCGCGGCGTTGCCGGCGATGGCCTTGTTGAGATTGTCCACATACGCCTTGTGATGGCGGTCGTGATGGATTTCCATCGTCAATGCGTCAAAGTGGGGTTCGAGTGCGGCCTTGTCGTAAGGCAGCGGAGGGAGTTCAAATGCCATAATTTTTTTGTTTGTGTGTTTAACGCCTAATTTCCGGTTTCAAATTGCTTCAACGGACGATAAAATGCAAGCGCGGACAACCGATTGCCATCAGATGAAATACGCCGGTGGCGCAATAAAATTAAAATGATCACCGCGTTGACGCCCGAAAATTGCCCAGCCATTTATGGCGGGGAACAATCCAATGAAAATTACGAAGTCCCGCCAGGCACGGCAGAATATTTCTTTCGTCCCTGAAGAGACTGGTTTGCTAGTTTGCGTTGCACGTCGGCCAAAGAAGCAGATTTAATCGTCACTCATGGTCGATTTGGCAGTCTCCGGTCAAACGGAAATACTCATTACTTGATTGTTGCCGGACAGCGAGGGAATTGTTGCTTAAGACGGTCAAAGTTGTCCGTGAGTGAAGGATTCGATCCAGTAATGCCGCTTCGAAACGAACGCGAGAAGCCCATTTCTGCGTCCGCATCGGTAATTTTTTTGCCCGGAATTGCGTTGTCCCAGCTCACACCTACCGAAACATCACCGCGATGGAGAACCATAATTTTGTGCAGCCGAATCCGCTGTCGAGTCCGGAGCAGATTTTCACCAATCCGGCCGCGCCGTATCTCAACAGTCTGATCACGCCCGGCAACCCCAACGCCGCGCAGGTCGCCTATGCCACGCGCTACTTCAATTCCGGCATCGGCGTTCATCCCTCCGAACCGAACTATGTCTGGCAGGAGGCCGCCACCGATTTCGGTTTTGATGCCGACACCGATCCCAGCGCCGGCACCGGCAACTTCTACACCGCCCCGCATTTCACCGCCCAGCTCAACACGGCCGGCATCCCGTGGAAAAACTACCAGGAAAACCTCCAGCTCACCACCGGCCCCCAGCACAGCGCTTCCGGCACCAGCACCACGGTCATCAATCCCTACTACGGCACCGGCCAATACAACTACGCGCCCAAGCACAATCCCATGGCGTTCTTCACCGACACTTACAACCAGAATGTCTATGAGTTGAGCCAGCTCTTCACCGACCTCACCGCCGGCACCGTCGGCCGTTACAACTGGATCACGCCCAATCAATACAACGACGCCCACAGCGCCCTGACCGGCGGCTTCACCTACCAAAGCACCCTCTACACCGGCGACCAAGCGGCCGTGGCGCAGGGCGACAACTTTCTGGCCACCGTCATCCCGCAGATCATGGCCTCCGCCGCCTACCGGAGCAACGGCGTGATCGTGATCTGGTTCGATGAAACCGAAGGCGGCGACAGCACCAACTACACGCTCCCGGAAATCATCATCTCTCCGCTCGCCAAGGGCAACGCCTATGCCAGCAGCATCGAATACAACCACAGCTCCGACCTCAAGACCATGGAGGAAATCTTCGGCCTGAGCTACGTCAGCAACTCCATCCCCGCCAACCACACCAACTACAGCGGCGGCTTCAACTACACCGCCGCAGTCAATGACCTCAGCGACTTGTTCAAAGGGGTCGCCATCACGGGCAAAACTTCACTTGGCTCGGGCGGGTGTCATATGACCTTTTCCGGTTCTGCGGGCGAGGCCTATTCGGTTCTAGCCAGCGACGCCATCAACTTACCATTGTCTCAGTGGCGGACGATCGGCGGTGGAAACTTCAGCGGTGGAATTCAGGCGTTCACGGATACGGACGCAGCCATTCATACCAATAGATTCTATATCGTAAGATTAAAGTAACCTGAATCAACCCCGCTATAACCGCGACGGCGCTCAACTCGGGCGTCGTCGCCATGCTCGGTAAAATCGCAAATATAGCTTTTTCAAGTTCGAAATATTTGCCACGCGATCAGGCGATGGTTGAATTCAATATTCGCATCACGATTTATGCCCTCAAATTTGGCGGAGATTACGGTAAGGTTTGACCCGCTTGGCGCTCATGCCAACGAACCGCGCAACAAATATTGCTGCCACTGTCCCGCCAATGTTCAAACCGCTTGAAGCCATGGACACTGAAATCATTTTCGCTTAAACGCGGGCACAAGCCGTCGCCGATGGTGTCCAAGGTGATGTCACCAAGACCGCGCAGCAAGCCGGAATCAAATTTCCGGTTTTCCTGACTCGCGCCGTGTTCGAAGCTTAGGTCACTGTCCGACTGATGTTACCGGCCACGCCGCGGCCGGGAGGCTTTGGGATGTCGTCTGGATGTTGCGCTTGGCCGTTCTGCGCAGTCGCCCCGGCGTTGACCGTTTGCCGGTCGCGCTCAATGTCCGCAACGACAATCTCCAGGCCAATCTGGTGACGTTGATTGCCTCTTGTGACCGTTGGATATGCACGACCCGCAGCCCGTCATCACCGTCATGTTGCCATGAAGAAGATTGAACTACAAAATCGCGCGGCTGGCGCGGTTTAAAGTAAATTATCCTTGATTTTACAGGCATTTTTGCTTTTTGGTTTTTGAAACCAAACTGGACTTTTAACGTCGCGCCGCGCTGTCCCTACCTTGGATAGTTGGTAAACTGCAGAATCTCATTTTGTCACCCACAAGCCAGCCGGCGGAAAATTTCGGAAGCATCAAGTGCCCTGCCGTTCCAGCCGCTGGAATTCTTCGCGCAGCATTTCGGTGACGCGGTTTTTTATGAGATAGACCTGATCCACTTTGACGCTGAAGGTCTGGGCGACTTTTTCCGGCGGCCATTCGCGGTTCACGTAGCAGTCGAAGATTTGAAATTTCTGCGGATCGAGGCGGTGTTTCACGCGGGTCATGGCCGCGGCGAGCAGGGTGTGCCCCCAATCCGCTTCCCAAACTGCGTTGAGGTCCGGGCTGTTTTCATCGGCGATTTTTTCGATGGTCGCGGTGCGCGCCGTGTCCTCGGCGCTGGCCTGATGGGCGATGATCGGTCCGCGTTTGCGCAGCTGGTCCACGATGCGCCAGCGGGTTTGCGTGAGCAACCACGCCTTGAAAGTGCCGATGGCGGGATCGTATTTGAAGGTGGGCATTTGTTTGGCGACGACGACGAGGGTTTCCTGCACCACGTCTTGCGCCTCGGCATCGCTTAAGCCGGCTTTGCGGGCGAAGCCGTAAAGGAGCTGCCAATAAATATCGAAGAATTCCTGCCAACTGGTGTCGTCGCCCGGATTCTTCATTTTCTCCAGCAGCGTGGCGCGCGTGCGGAGCGGATCGTCATCGGTTCTTGCCACGAATGACTAATGCGCTGGCGCTCGGCGCTTGGCAAACAAAAAATCATGCCGGCGAATCGTCTGCTCATTCCCCATCGAGTTCCATGCTGTCCACAAACGCAGCCATGACGATCCGCCGGCTCGCCTCCTCGGCTAGCTGCAGGCGGTTGATACGGGTCAACGTGCCCGCAGAGATTTTTTCTTCCATTAAAAATCGCAGCGCCGCCATCAGGCAGCAGTGCAGCGCGCCCCGGTTTTCAATCCGAAAACGGCGCAACGCGTCCGCATCCGGCAACGTCTCGCACCACGGCCACGGAAAATCCGCGTCACGCGAGGCCAGCGCGGCGGCGGTTTCCGAACTGTAAATCTGCTGCGCGTAACAATCGGCCAGCAACGCCAGCAGGGCGCGGGCTTGGGCGAACGGGCTGATCGCAGCCAGCGACAAAGGCTTGAGCATGCCGTCCGCAATCGTTTCGGTGGCCGCCTGAATGGCCTGCGCGAGCCGGGCTGCTTTGTCGGCGGCGGCCGGGGTCGCCGCCCCGACCGGCTGAAAACGGGTTTCAGATTCCATGATGGTCATCGTATTCATAAGCATCCTTTCAAAGTCCGATTTCGGTTCCATGGATGCGTTACGGAGGATTCAGCAAAATCTTTCAAACTATTTGGATGGGATTCTGGAGCGACGGCTGAAAGAAACAGCGGGCGGCGGCGTATCTAATATGGGAAGCCGCGCAAAAGCGGGCAAAATGGATTGCTTGCTTTACCGCCGCCGGTGATTTAAAAAATGCGTAATCGGAAAGGTTGGGAACGAGGTGGCATATGAAACCATTGGTCACAATAGCAAGCCGGATTTTGCTGATCGCAAGCTGGGGATGGATCGCGTCATCGGTTGGCTTTGCTCACGCGCAAACGAACGATGACATCCGCATCATCGAACTGCGTGGCACGGTCGAAATCCTGCCGCAAGGCGCGGTCAACTGGCTGCATTTAAATCTGGCCGATGCGCTGCATCCGCACGACCGCGTCCGCACCGGCACGAATAGTTCCGTCAGCCTGATCTGGTCGGGCCAAACGCCGCTGCGCTTTTCCGAGCTGACTGAGATGGAAATTCTGCCGCCGGAAAAAGCGGACGATGACCACAGCTTGCGACTTATCCAGGGACTGCTCTATTTTTTCCATCGCGATAAACCGGGCCGCATCCGCATCATCACGAGCGGTGCCTTCGCCGGTGTCGAAGGCACTGAATTTACCATGCAGGTTGGCCAGACCAATGGTGTCGAGCAAACGACCCTATCCGTGATCGATGGCAAGGTTCGTTTCAGCAACAACGCCGGCACCTTGTTGCTCACCAATGGCGATCAAGCGGTGGCCGAACCCGGCCAGGCCCCTCGGCGCACGGCCGGCTTCATCGCGAACAACCTTTTGCAATGGTGCTTCTACTATCCCGGCGTTCTGGATTTAAACGATCTGCCACCGGCATTGCGCGCGAACAGTTCACTCGCCGAATCCCTGAGTGCCTATCGAGAGGGCGACTTGTCCGCGGCTCTCGAAAAATATCCAATCGCCCGGCAGGATAGTTCTGAAGCCGAACGACTCTATCACGCAGCACTGTTGTTGAGCGCCGGCAAGATTCCGGAAACAGAAACCATGCTTGCCACCATTGTTTCGACTCAGTCATCCGAAACAAATCAACGTCTTGCCAATGCGCTGCGCACGCTCATCGCCGCCGTGAAACACGAACCGCGACCGACTATTGATAACTATAAATTACCGACCGAGCTGCTCGCCGGTTCCTACTATGAACAGTCTGTCGCTGGACCAGACTCGCTCGCGCGCGCTTTGCAACTCGCGCAGCGCGCCGTCACCAATTCACCTAATTTCGGCTTCGGTTGGGAACGCGTGGCGGAATTGGAATTTAGTTTTGGCCGCACCGAGCGCGCGCTCGCCGCCTTGAACAAAGCTCTGATAATTTCGCCGCGTAACGCGCAGGCCTTGGCATTAAGCGGTTTTCTGCTCGCCGCACAAAATCAGCCGCGTGCCGCCATTGAACAATTTAATCGTGCGCTGGCAGTGGATTCCGCCCTCGGCAATGCTTGGCTCGGTCGTGGCCTATGCCGCATCCGGCTTGGCAAAGCCAAAGCCGGCCGGGAAGATCTGCTGATTGCCGCCGCTATGGAACCGCAACGCGCCACGCTGCGCAGCTATCTCGGCAAAGCCTTTGGCGATGCGGGCGATACGCCGCACGCTACGCACGAACTGCAGCTCGCGAAACAACTCGATCCCAACGACCCGACCGCGTGGCTTTATTCCGCCTTGATGGACGAACAAAACAACCAGATCAACGACGCCATCCGCGACCTGGAAAAATCCCAGGCATTGAATGATAATCGCAGCGTGTATCGTTCCGGCCTGCTGCTGGACCAAGACCGCGCCGTGCGCAGCGCGAATCTGGCGAGGATATATCAGGAGGCGGGGATGGATGAATTCAGCGTGCGTGAAGCAAGCCGAGCGGTGAATGACGATTACGCAAACTATTCGGCACACTTGTTCCTGGCAAACAGTTACGATGCAATGCGTGACCCGAACGGAATCAACCTGCGCTACGAAACACCGGCGGAGAGCGAATATTTGATCGCTAACCTGCTCGCGCCGGTAGGAGCCGGCACCTTGTCACAAAGCATCTCACAGCAAGAGTATTCCAAATTGTTTGAGCGTGACCGCTTTGGTGGATCTTCCGATACCGAATATTTGAGCCGCGGGGCTTTCAACCAGTCGGGCACCCTGTTTGGAACGTTTGGCAGCAGCAGCTATTCGTTTGAATCCGCCTACCATTCCGATCCCGGCCAGCGGGAAAATGGCGATTTGGAACAAAAAGAATTGTTCTTTCAGTTCAAACAACAGCTGGCGTCGAAAGACACCTTTTATTTCTCCGCTTTAATAGACAACAGCGACGGTGGGGACCTGGCCGAGTATTACAACCAAACCAACGCAAACTTTGGACTGCGAACGCATGAGAAGCAGGAACCGATTTTGGTGGCTGGCCTGAATCATGAATGGTCACCGGGTGATCACACGCTTTTTCTGGCCAGTCGGTTAAATGATCGATATGAGGTTTACAACCCCGCGCAACAAAACTATCTGGTGCTCGATCCGTTTGGAGTGGGAGTTTCCGGTGCGCAGTCATTTTCGGCAAACCAAGATTATCAAAGCCTGCTAAATATTTATTCCACCGAGTTGCAGCAGGTTTGGGAAAAGCCGGGAAGCACTACAATAATGGGTGCTCGTTATCAGTTTGGAGATTTCAAGATTAACAATCTTCAGGCTGACCCGGCTAACTTAGGGGTTAACGTTGGTTACATTGACCCTGGTTCACCTTATCTGGCGGCTCAAACCATTGATTCAGATTTTCAAAGAATCAGTTTTTACGGCTATCATTATTGGCAACTGACCCCGACGATACAAATCAGCGGTGGCTTCAGCTATGACAGCATCAGATTTCCAGAGAATTTTCGCGCCGCCCCGGTGAGCAGTCTGGAAACTTCAATTGAGCAATGGTCGCCCAAAGCCGGTTTTATTTGGACGCCAACTCCACAGACCAGCATCCATTTCGGTTACATGCGCGCCCTATCGGGGGCGAGCATAGACCAATCATTTTTGATTGAGCCATCCCAAGTCGGCGGATTTAATCAATCTTTTCGGAGCATAATTCCGGAATCGGTCGGCGGCGCCGAAGCCGGAGCGAAGTTTGAAATCATCGGCCTGGGTTTGGAACAAAGATTTGCATCGCAAACCTATGTTACGCTGACCGGGCAGATTTTGAATTCCCACGTCGCCCGATCGCTTGGAGACTTTGAGTTTAATATTCCTCGCTTTAATTCAATTTTTGCCCAGCCGGCCACTACGCCAGACCCCTTGGATTACACGGAAAGATCCATTTTGATCAACATCAATCAATTGGTGGGTGAGTGCTGGTCAATCGGGACAAGCTACCGACTTTCCGAAGCGAAATTGAATCAAAATTTTAGCGATATCGGCGCCAGCGCGGTTTCGGGCGGCCAGATAATTGGCTTTAGTTCCACCGATAATTTCAAGTCTGTTTTGCAACAAATTAGTCTGAATGCGATTTATAACAATCCGGCAGGCTTTTTCGTCCAAGGTCAAGCTTTGTGGAACGGCCAGTCCAGCCAAGGCTATCAAAATTACTCATCAACGCCACCCGATGCCAGCTTTTGGCAATTAAACACATTTGTCGGTTATCGTTTTTGTCACCGCCGTGCCGAATTAAAATTGGGATTGCTGAACTTGACGGACGAAAATTACCAGCTTAATCCTTTGACGCTCTATAACGAACTACCACACGGTTTGACATTCACCGCTCGTTTTCAAATCAATTTTTAAGTTTACTGGTCTTGCCGGAACATTCCTCCTGCGAAAGCCGCATTGGTTTTCAGGTGTCCGAAAACCATCTCGACGAGGCCTTAAAATATTAGTTGTTGGTATACATCCAATTTAAGTAAATAGTTGTAAGGTTGCCAGCGCTCGCTTTTTTGAAAAATACAACGACCTGATAGTAGGGGGTTAGGTCTTGCGGAGATCCACTGCTTGTGTTCATTAGTCTTGTGGCAGTAGCCAAATTTATGCCGCAATTCGTTGCCACACAAACGATGTTGCTGTCATTGACTAAACAAGCTTCCTTGATTTGAATTCCGGTGACTAGGGAAGTGCCGTTACTTGTGTTACAAGTGCTCACCGATAAAACCGGAAGATGGTGATCATTTGGTATAAACGTTGTTCCAGGCGTAGCTGCATTCGGCCCGCAAAAAAAATTTGTAAAAGTATAATAATGATCCCAGCCGGCCGTCGGCGGGAAACAGGATTTGATGTTCGCATTGTTAATTGATTCGGATATCGGTCCAGTCAGCATGCCGCTGCTGGGATGGGCAATAAAAATATATGGCAATATCTTGTCGCCAATCCCCACCATTATTAAAACTATAATTGTCAAAACAACGGCTATTACAATCCTTCGGTTAGTTTTATCCATATCGTCTCCTGATTGATGGTTATGTCACGCTTTGACAGCCTCCCGACCAGCTGTATTAGCGGTGGCAAAGTGGCCCCAGCGCTTCAACTTCTTTTGTCTCACCAGAAGGCCGGCTTGTAAAGAGAAAAAGTGAAGCTAAAAATTCCTTTCGCCGGACAAGCGCTGCGCTAAACTCGTTGGCGGATGGGTTCAATTTTCCAAGAAACTTTTGGCTGGACGCATGGGGCAGGCCTCGTTCGCCCCGGTTTTGCGTTGGCCGGCACGCCGTGAAGGTCGCGCTTTTCATCAAAAAAATTTTGATCAAGCCTGTGCTGGTCGGCGCGGCGCTGACAGCCTTGTGCGGCCTGTGGTTGTGGGGGACACGGTTCGGTAGTGCCTGGGAAAATGCCAGCTACGATTATCTTTTCCGCTTTGGCACCCATGCGGCCTGCCCAGACCTCGTTGAAGTGTTGATGGACAATGATTCAAATAAAATCCTCGGACAAACGCGAAGGGGGCCTTGGGATCGTGCGGTCCAGACACAATTGTTAAACAAACTGACCGGCGATGGTGCCCGCTTGGTGGTGTTTGATGTATTGTTCCAGGCCGCCACAAATCCTGACGTGGACGCGCGGCTGGCGGCGGCGATGCAGGCCAATAGCCGGGTGGTGTTGGCGGCGAGTCTCTCGGACGATTCCGATAGCACTTTGAATCGGCTCGACAGTGCGAGCATGAAGCCGCCCCTGGAAATTTTTATGACCGCGGCCGCCGGCTACGGGGTGGCTTATGTCGCAACGGTCACGGGCGGCATTGCCCGCCAACACTGGCCATTTTTTTCGCCCGGCGAAGGCGACTTTCAAAGTCTTGCGTGGCGTGCGGCAAAAATTTACGGCACCAATTTAAATGCTGCCGATGGCAACCAATGGCTGCGTTATTATGGGAAAAACGGTCCGGGTTCGCGCGTGGCCTATTATTTGGCGCTGGGGGAACCGGCAGATTTTTTTCATGACAAAATTGTCTTTGTCGGCAACTGGCCGGAGAAGCCCAGTGACCCGGGTGCCGTGGAAACCAGCAATGACAAATTCTGCACCCCTTATACGCACTGGACCGGCAAAGCCATCGGCGGCGTGGAAATCCATGCCACGACGTTTTTGAATCTGATCAATGGTGACTGGCTGCGGCGATTACCAGGATGGGTTGAGGTAATATTCATATTAATCACTGGAATTTTACTCGGCGGCGGACTATGCCTGTTGGAGCCGTTGACCTCGCTGCTGATCGCCATAGGAATCGCGCTCGCCATCACCCTGACTTTTGTTTCGTGGAGTTACTATACCAACTATTGGTTTCCCTGGCTGGCAATCGCCGGTGGACAGGTTCCCTGTGCGCTGGCGTGGTCGTGGGCGGCGCGCACGCGCTCGGTCGCATTTTATCTGGAGCGGCATCCCGGCTATGTTTTGGTGGACGAAAAGCATTTCGGTGCCGGCGCGAGCGGCAAAGTCTGGGTCGTGCGCAATCGCATCGGCCAATTGCAGGCGCTCAAGGAAATCGTCCGGGCGGAAGCTGACAACGAACATTTTTACGAACGCGAATTCAACGGCATCAAGAGTTACATGCCGGTTTCCAGCGAGCATCCCGGTTTGCTGCATATCGGGCATGTCAATTCCAACGACACGGCCGGCTATTTTTATTACGTGATGGAGTTGGGTGAAGCGCTTGATCCGGAATGGCTGGCGAAAGGTGAGGGCTATCAGCCGCGCGATCTGACCCGCGTTTGCAACTTGGAACCGGCCGGCCGATTGCCCGTGCGCGAGTGCATCCGCCTCGGCATCGTGTTGCTGGAAGCCTTAAATTTTCTTCATCGCCGCGGACTTGTGCATTGCGACATCAAGCCGTCGAACATCATTTTTGTGAATGGCCGGCCCAAACTCGCAGATGTGGGACTGGTGCGCGAACCCAGTCAGGATTGCACGCAAATGGGCACGCCGGGTTACATGCCGCCGCCGCCGGAATCGACCGGCACCATCGCGGCCGACATTTATGCCATGGGCATGGTCTTGTATGTCATCAGCACGGGAAACCATCCCAAAGTGTTTGCCGAACTTTCGACCACGCTCGTGGAAATCCCTGAATTCATGCGGCTGAACAAAATCATCTGCCAAGCCTGTCAGCCAGTGATCAGCCGGCGGTATGCCAATGCGAACGAAATGCTGGCCGCGTTGCGCGACGCGCAACGGGACATTGACGCTGATAACACGAAAAAATTGTGAAGACAAATGCGCTCCTAAAGAGTGCGGCGCAATTGGACGAAGGGAATTATTTATCCGTTGTGTCCGTCATCGGCAGAGCGGCGGGCGGCGCTGCCGGAGCGGCCACGGCCGTTGGCGCCGTGTCCGCTCCGGCCAGTTCATCCGGCAAAATCGTCACCGCAATGCGTCGGTTGCGCGCCCGTCCCTCGGCGGTCGCATTGTCGGCGATCGGGCGGAATTCACCGTAGCCCACCGCGCCAACGCGACGCGGATCCACGCCCGCTTTTTCCGTGAGAAAATGGACGGCGGCCAATGCCCGCGCGGTGGACAATTCCCAGTTGCTCGCGAACCGGCTGCGGATCGGCACATTGTCCGTGTGGCCGATCACGTGGATTTTCAGCGTGGGATGTTCCGCCAAAATTGCCGCGATTTTTCTCATCACCGCTTCGCCTTCCGGTTTCAAAATCGCCTCGCCGGAATCGAACATGACGCGATCAAGAATCGTCACCGTGAGCTTGCCTTGCAGTTTGGAAATGGTTACGTCCTTGGATTCGAGGTCCGAACGCATCTCATCTTCGAGTCCCTTGGCCATCTGCGCGGCCACATCTTTTTCCTTTTGCAAATTCGCCACCTGGTTTTGCAGGTCGGTGATCTGGTCCCGATCCTTTTGATTTTCATCGAGGACGCTCGCAAGGCTGGCGTTGTCGTTTTCCAATTTGGACTGGCGCGATTCCAGTCCGCGCAATTTTCCCAACGCTGCCGCCCAAAGCAACAAGGCCAGCACCAACAAAACTCCGAGAATCCCGGCGACCCACCACGCGGTCTTGGTTTTGGCGGCATCGCTGCGGACCGTGCCGTTTTTTTTAATAAATGGATTGTCTTCGCTCATGTCTCGTCGGCTGGATGTTAAACCAACCGGCCGGTGTCTGTCCAAACGAAGAATTTCCGGGCGCGAGCCATGCGGGCATCGCGGAGGAAACTTTGTGACCAATCGCTAAATTAAATTGATCGCGACCTCCGAATGCAATTTAGTGTGTCAGCAATGAATTTTTCCGACGAAAAAGCCGTCGCCCACTTTGTGACGACGGCTCTCTCATCCAGTGCTCAGAAAATCCGACGGCTGAAGGCTTGACGCAAACGCGTTGTGTCCGCGCTGTGAATTTAAATTAGCTGCCCGCAATCGCTGCGTTCCTCGGGTGAACGCCCTCGGCAATTTCTTCAATCAATTTGGCATTGAAGGCGGGCAGATCATCAGGCTTGCGGCTCGTGACCAAGCCATTGTCCACAACGACTTCCTGATCCACCCATTCCGCGCCGGCATTTTTCAAATCTGTCTGGATCGTCTCATACGAAGTCATTTTGCGGCCGCGCACCACGCCGGCGTCAATCAACGTCCACGGTCCGTGACAAATGGCACCGACCGGCTTGCCCGCGCGGAAAAACGATTTGACGAATTCCAACGCCGCCGGATCGCGCCGGAGATGGTCCGGATTCATCACGCCGCCGGGCAACACCAGCGCGTCGTAAGCCTCGGCATTCGCTTCGGCCAAGGTCACGTCCACCTTAACTTTTTTGCCCCAGTCCGTATGCTTCCAGCCTTTGATTTTGCCTTCCGTCGGCGACACCACCTGCGTCTCGGCGCCGGCATCCTTCAGGGCCTCCAATGGCGAAAGTAATTCGTCCTGTTCAAAGCCATCCGTGGCAAGAATGGCAACTTTTTTTCCAGTCAAATTTTGCGTTGTTTGTGTTTTCATATTTCATTTATTTTTTGATTATGGTGATAGGAATGCTTTGATCGAAACCGTGCAGCCATTTTTCTCGGGCTAAGTTATTTACTGCGCTTCTTAGCCGAGCGACCGCCCATTTTCCCGCCCTTGCGAGCCGGTGCTTTGTGAGCTTTTTTACCGACGCCGGAACCGCTTTTTTGGCCGCCGCCGGTCATTTTATTTACCGTGGCCCAAGCGCGGCGTTTGGCTTCGCCGACACCGGTGCCGCGATCTTCATATCCTTTTTCGATATGTTCGGCCTGCCGTTTTTGTTTGTCGGTGTAACTGGATTTGTCTCCCTGTGGCATAACTTTATTTTGATTGATCATTTTCCAAGCTGGAAAGATGCCATCGAAAAATGGGCTGAATATTAACTTTTCAACCTGCTCCTCTTGGCAGTTTGCCATATCGGCATTGCAAGCTGTCAATCAGCATGCAGGGATTGCCAAGATTAAGTTCCTAAGCGTTGATTTGCCATTGGCATCGTAAATTTAGTTTAGCAGTGGCCGGGCCACTGAATCATGGAAGAAAATTATAAATGTCGAACTGCCCAATTGATGCAAGTTGCGGCTTGGCGCAAATTTGCTCCGGCGTTTTGCAATTAAAATGAACCTGTCTTCCGGCTATTCTTTTTGGAGCGTGCGCGATGGATTGATTGCCACTTATCCGTGCTCACCGGCGATGTGAATTGCGAAGTTGCCGTGATCGGTGCCGGCATCACGGGCGCATTGGCCGGCTATCACTTGGCGGAGGCTGGTGTGTAGACGGTTGTTGTGGGATATGGTGGCAATGGAATTACCTACAGTGTGATTGCCGCCGAGATAATTCGCGACGAAATTTTGGGCCGACCAAGTTATTGACGCCGCGATTTTTTCTTTCAACCGGCAGTCGCGATTTTTTCATGCGAGATGGTTTAATATCGTGCGAGATGCATGGCAAATCGTATTGGGATGGATTCAAAATGTGCAAATGGCAATGACACGTCCGTGAAGCCGTTGAAAAACACTGGCATGTTTCACGCTATTCAGAAAATCCATTCGGTCATGAATAGAACACCGCAAAACCCCCGCAAGTCGAAATTAAAGATTTTATTCCTTAATGAGTTGGCCGACATGTATGACGCGGAAAAGCGGATCATTAAGGCGCTTCCCCAATTGGCGGAGGCCGCGACGTGTGAACATTTGAAGGCGGCTTTTTTGGATCATTTGGAGGAGACCAAGGCGCACGAAGTGAAAATCCGGCAGGTCTTTGAAAAATTTGGGGAAGAGCCCAAGGGCAAAAAATGTGACGCCACCATCCGGCTCATCAAGGAAGGCGAGAAAACCATTGCCGCCAATCGTGGCGAGCCGACGCTGAACGCGGCGCTGATTTCAGTCGGAAAAAAAGTTGAGCATTACGAAATCGCCGCCTATGGCTGCCTGCATGAATGGGCGAAACTGTTGGACAACGAAGATGCGGTGCGGTTGCTTGAGGAAATTCTTACGCAAGAAAAAACCTGCGACGATACTTTAAAAGAATTGGCCACGGAAAAAAACCGCGAGGCGCTGGCTTCCGACAACCCTGCTTCTGGCCAGATCAGTTCATTCAAAAAAATTCACCGAAAACCGTCCAGAAAAAATCCCAGGTAAAATCAGTAAAAAACTAAATTGGAATTATGAAAGAAAACAATAGTGCGCAAAACCTCGGCATCAGCCGCGAACAAATGGTGGAACTCTTGAACGATGATCTGGCGCGGGAATACCAAGCGGTCATCGCTTACACCGTCTATAGTCAGGTCATAAAAGGCGCGGCTTATACAAATATTGCCCATGAATTGGAAAAGCACGCGGCGGAAGAATTGGAACATGCCATCAAAATCGCCAAGCAGGTGGACTATTTGGGCGGCATGCCGACGGTGACGCCGAAACCGGTTAAAACCTCAACCGACCCCAAGATCATGTTGGAAGCGGATTTGGAGAATGAACGCAACACGATTGCACAATATCGTCAGCGCATTCGCCAAGCCGAAGCGATGGGCGAGTTTGCCTTAAGTGAAATTTTGCGGGGGATCATCGTGCAAGAACAGGACCATGAAATAGACCTGTGCGACGCTCTCGGCATTGACGTGCCCGCGCCGAAGAAATTGGAAGAATAATTTTATCCGGCAATTGATTGTGCCTTCTCTGCGGACGATCAAAGTTGTTTGCTGAATTGTCGGCACGCGCCGTGGAATAATTCAGCTTAACACTCAATCTATTATTCAAGTGTCAACCGCTTTAAGGACTATGTCTGTCTCCTGAACTGGTCGTTAGGATGTTCACTTTCAAATCGCCAGACTTACCACGGTGTCATACGAGATTGCCATATGATTATTGGATTTGGAGCCGGAAAAAGTCTTGGCGAAAGTTTTTGTTTAAAGAATTCGTTATGTTAAAATTTCCATTGGCATCAAATTGGTTGGTCGACAGGCGGGTCCAACCGGTTAGTGGCGACGTGAGGTTGGTGGATGACAGCAAATAATAAGTGCCATTCGTTGGGCCGCCGGAACCGGATAGCACCAAACCGTTCGCGGTGGTCAGAATTTTCCCGAATTGCGGCCCGGAAACGACCAGATTGACCTGTCCCAGAACCGAGGTGTCAATCGTGTAGTTATAACCAGCAGGCTTGGTGCCGAGGCTCAAAGTGCCAACACTCAAGGAGCCGCCATAATTAAACAGCGTATAGGTGCCTGGGCCGAAGCCGGCCGCCGCGCTGAAGTTGAGAGTGCCGCCGAGGGTCAAGTCGCCGGTAACAAAAGCCTGGCTACTGGTCGCGCCGAGTTGAAACTGAAGGATGCTGCCGTTATTCAGGCCCAAGTCATTGGTGATGGTCAGAATGCCGGAACCGTTGCTGCCCGGGACCAGCGTCGCGCCGGCTGCCATGCTCACCTGACCGCCGATGGTGCCATTACCCCCAAGGGTAGCCCCGCTGTTAATGGTAACGGAGCCAGATCCGGTGCCGCTGCCGATGGGGCTATTGATAATCAGTGCGCCATCATTCACCGTAGTATTGCCGGAGAATGTGTTGTTACCGGTCAGTGTCAGGGAACCCGGACCGTTGAAAACTAGAGAGGTGGGAGATGCCCCATCCGAAATCGTGCCATTGAAAACGCTGTTGGTATTGACACCACCAACCATGTAGATGGTCGGATTGGCTGGCGCGGTGGACGACCCCGCCAGAGCGGTGGCGGGACCGCCAAACAGCGCGCCAAAGGAGACGGTCGCGCCGCCGTATTTGTTATTGATCCCGCCATCGACGCCGAAATTCCAGACGGCGGCTGCGCTGCCAAAGGCGGTGGTGTTCAATTCGCGCAGCCAGTTGCCGGTGGTGAAATTGATCGTTCCGCTAAAGCCACTCCAGTCTCCACTGGGCGAGAAAGTGCCGCCGCCGCCCAGAGTTACCGTGAGTTGGCCTGAACCCTGCAAATTAAAGGTGGCGTAGGGCTGACCGTAAGTGATCAGGGAGCTGGTGCCGGTAGAGGTGATGGTCGCGCCAGTCCCCACTCCATTGAGGATGAGAGTGCCGCCGGCGAGGTTAATTGGACCAAAACCTCCGGCGAATAGATTCGTGATCAGTTGCAACGTGCCGCCATTAACATATGTGCCGCCGGTGTAGCTGTTGCTGGAATTTAAGGTCAGCGAGCCAGGACCAGTCTTGACTAGGCTGGCGATGCCTCCCAGCACGCCGCCGCCAATGGTGTAAGCCGTCGCGGTATTGGAAACCAGCACTTCCGCCGGCTGCACCACGCCGTTAATATTGACATTGCCGTTGGTGGAAGTGTCGTCGAAACGCACCATATCCAGATTATAAAATTCGTCAGCCGTGGTGCCGTTCAACCAGTTGGTGGTGGTGGCCAAGTCCCAATTGGCACCATTGGTGCCCTGCCAAACCAAGGAACTGGCGCTGCCGGTTACCACCAGTTGAACCCCGGTCGAGATGTTTTGTAGGCTGAAGCCCTGCCGGGTATTAGTGGGCAGGTCGGTGACCAGACTCCCGCCATAGTTGTTGGCCGCCGCGCCGCCGATCAAGGTGTAAGTCCCCGCGCCGAGAGCGTTGTTGACGAGGTTCAGATTGTAAGTCTGCACGCCGCTCTCATTGAGCGTGCCGCCAGGCAAAAATACCTCGTCGTTGGAACCGGCGGCGGAGCTGGACAGATTGAAATCCAGCGCCGACGTATTTAGATTCAGGCTGTTACTCACCGTGAGCGTGCCGAAGCTGCTGCCACCCAGATCGGGCTCCAGAATACCGCCGCTCTGGATGGTCACGCCACCGCCCAGAATGCCGGTGCCTTGCAGAATCGCCGCGCTATCGACGGTCACCGGGCTGCTGCTGAAACTGCCGGTCACCGCCAGGATGCCGCTGCTTACCGTCGTGTTGCCGGTGTGCGTGCTGTTGCCGCTCAGGGTCAGTGTCCCGGTGCCGGTCTTGGTCACATTTATGGAACTCTGGAACTGGCCCGCAAAGGTGGTGCTTTGGTTGAGCGCCCCAATACTGACGGTGGGGGCGCCGGCATATTGATCATAGAACGATGCGTTGGGATTATTGCCGGACAACGCGCCGAAGTAGAAGGTATTGCCACCGGAGTTGTCGTGGAAACCAAGGGTGATCGGCGCGTTAATGGTGGTCAAAGCCTCCGCTAGTCCGGAAAAAGCGCCGCCATTGGCGACGAAGAGCAACCCACCGCTGCCGAGCAGGTTCACCGTGCCAGCGAACGCGGTATAATTTCCCTTGATTTCGTCGGTGGTCCCGGCGCTCTGCACATTGAGGTTGAGCGTGCCGGCACCGGTGAGGCTGCCCGTCAGGTCGATGGCATTGCCCAGATCAATCGTGGCCGTGGCCCCAACGGGCAGCACCAGCGCATTGGCGAGATTCAGGTAATCGCCGGCCACATAGTTGTTAACTACGGTGGCATTCTGGATGGCGAGCGCACCGGAGCCGATTGAACTGCCGTCATTGAACTGGATTGTCCCGCCGTTCAAAGTTTCCGCCCCGCTCAAATTGTTTACATTGTTCACGGTCAAAGTGCCCGCGCCGGATTTGGTCAGCGTGCCCGCGCCACTCATCGAGCCACTGCCACCAATGGTATAATTTTGAGCGGCGTTGACCGTCACACTGCCGGGCGCGACGAGACCGTTGATGTTAATGGCTGGACTGGCGGAGCCGGTATCGTCGAAAGTCACACTGTCGCCGGAATTAAACGTGATCAGATTGTTGCCGTTAAACCAGTCAGCGGTGTTGGTCGTGTCCCAGAAGTTGTTTGCGCCGTCACCGCGCCAAACCAGGTTTTTGGGGATGTAGGTGATGGACACCAGCAGTCCCATCGTGTTGGTCATGGCGGTGCCATCCGGGTCCGCTACACTGAAGTTAAAACTCGTCAGGCCAGTGAAACCCGGATTGGGTTTGAACGAGGCGTAGTGGCTATTGATGACCGTCACCGAACCGTTGTTCGCGCCGGATACGGTGTAGATCCCGCCGTTAGTGAAGCCAAGGGTATATTGCCATAGGTCAATCACCGTGGCATTCGTCTGCACAAAGGCATGCGGTGCGGCCAGCCAGTTGATGTAATCTTCAATGTAGGTATAACCATCGGGCGCGGTTGCCATGGCCTGGTTCGTGTAGAGATTGAGACCCACGGCGTTCTTCCAGATGTCCGGAATGCCATCACCATCGGTTTCGGTGAGAGGCGTGCCACCTTCAATCGTGCCAAATCCACCGTTGGCCAATCCGGTGTTGCCCGGGCTGGTGATTAAATTGCCGGCGGTGCCGAGAGACATCACTTGGCTGATGACGAGCGCATCCAGTTGATCCGACGGAAAAGCGCCGGCGTTGGAAACATCGCTGCGATAGGCCGTCGGAGCCGAAACCGTTGGAATGGTGGCGGTGACTGTGGACCACGGCGTCGACGAAACCGTGTCGCCGCCGGGCGCGGTGGGGACACCGTTCAACGTGCCGTTGCGACTGCTGTCCAGCAAATTGCCCACGGCATACACCGTCTGGCCGCCGTCGAACTGGAAGAAATCATCCTGCGGAGCGCTGCTGGAAGGTCCGGTGATGAAGTAATTATTGACGATGTCGTGGGTGAAATCCCCGGCGGTATCGGCGGTGGTATACCCGGCCTGGTAATCATAGACCACGTTATTGACATAGACGGTGCTGGCCTTGGCCAAGGGTTGGCGATTATGGGCATTGACCCAGAGATTGCCCACATAAGACGCATTGGCTCCCTGGACATGCGCGCCAAATTGCTGGTTGATAGGATCAGCGATGATACAGTTTTGCACCGTAAAATTGCCGGTTCCTACGGCATCAATGCTGTCCCACTGGCCGAACTCGACCGAGGTATGATCAAAAATCATGTTGTTGGCCTGGCCACCGTTGGATCCAATATTGATGCCACTGGAACCGGTGCTGCTGCCACCCTGGCGAACGCGAAGACCGCGGCAGATGATATTGTTTTGGTTATAGAAGGACAATTCGTTGCCCATTAAACCGATGCCGCCGCCGGGGGCTGTCTGGCCGGCGATGGTTAGATTGCTGGCCGCCGACACGGCCGAGCCCAAGTTGATATAGCCACCTACATCGAAAACGATGATGCGGTTGCCCTGGCTGACGGCCGCACGGAAAGTGCCAGGACTACCATCATCGGCCAAGGAGGTCACATGATACACTGTGCCTCCGCGGCCACCGGTGGCATTGGCGCCAAAGCCCAGCGCGCCCGGAAAGGCCATCACCGGCCCGTAAACCACCGGGTTGGTATAACTTCCCGTGGTCACCACCAGATAAAGCTCGCCATTGGTGATGAGCAACGAGGGCGCGGTATTGGTGACCAGCGCATTGGCAGCGATGGTAATCGCTGTCGGCACCGTTCCGCCAATGAATCCCGTGCCATCGGAGTTGGTCGCGATGAGCTTATAAGTTCCCAAGGTGAGGGCCGGACCAGCATTGGTGATTTGGAAGGAACTGGTGGAAGCCAGGGTCAGCGTGCCATTGTCAATCGACAACGCCGGGCTGCCGTTGGAGTAAACCAGGGACATCGTGCCCGGCCCGCTGCTGACACTGCCGTTGATCAAGCCGGGCGACGTGCTGTTGCCCAGCGATTGGTTGGCCACGAGCGAAAACCCGCCGAGGGCGGTGACATCAAATGTTCCCCCATTGCCCACGATAATGTGCTGGCTCGCTGCAATCGAACCGGAACTGCCTAATGCCAGCGTGCCGTTTGTAACTATGGTGTTGCCATTATAGGTGTTCACGCCGTTCAACTTCAACGTGCCGGAGCCGTTGACCGTCAAACCACCATCCACCGCACCGCCGCCATGAATGAGCGGGGCGGCAAAGGTAATGGCATAACCATTGGGATTGACCACCGCACCACCCAAATCAACCGCCGCTGTCAATCCCGCCAAGGCGGGCAGGAAGTATGAGCCGCCGGGGTCATTGGCGTTGGCGGTCAACACACCGCCGTTGAAATTGATGCTATTGGCATGTGCTCCGGAGCCGAGGTTGCCGACCATGAAGTTACCCACGGCAAAGGTTCCGCCATTCAAGTTGACAGACACGTTGGCCGAAGTGCTGCCGGCGGTGTTCATAATATCAAAAGTCCCGGAAACATTGAGCATTCCGTTATTCGTCACCGTAACCGAGCAGCCCGTTGGCACACGGGTGCCATTGCCGATACTAAACGATGCTGTATTTAAGACTGCACTATTTTGCACGGTCAGCGTGGTGACATTCGGGTAGCCGTTGCCTCCGTCGCTACCCCCCAGCGGCTCGGAAGCGAGATATACCCCGCCGCTGGTGGTAACGGCGGCTGAATCCACCAAGTTTAGGGCGCTGGCCCCCAGGGAGGCGTCAAGCCAGAAGTTGTTGGCTCCAGCATTCATGCTCACGCTGCCATTGCCATCCAGCACCAACGTGCCGTTATAGATGAAAGTCTGCCCCGTGTAACCCGCCCCACCACCAGTGGCGGAGCCGATTGTCTGCGTTCCAGTTCCCGTTTTAATCAGCGAACCGCTGCCGGACACACTGCCCGCGTAAATGGCGCTACCATTGTTGCCCAACGTCAACATCACCGGCGCGCCCGCCGCATTCGCCAACAGAAGATTATTATTGGTGCCGGTTAAGGCGGCCAATGTGGCTGCCGTGATGTTGCTGAAAGTCAGCGTGCCGCTGCTATAATTCAAAGTGGCGCCCGATAACGCCGATGGGTTGTCTAATATCAACGTGCCATTGGTGGCGATGCTAGCGGTGCCATTAAAGGTATTCGCGCCGCCCAACACCACAGTGCCGGGGTTGGTGACCTGACTGTCAATCGTAAGATTATTTGCCCCGGTGTTGCCGGCTGAGGCGATCACGCCGTCCAGTTCGAAAGTCTGACCGCTGGCCGCATCAATGAGCGCGGTGCCGGATGTGCCGCCCGATGCCGGCCCAATGCCAACGGCATTGGTGATGGCAAAAGTGCCACTGCCCAGCAAATCGCCCCCATTAAGAATGATGTCCGGGGAAATAATATTGGCGTTCGAGAAAATGCTCAACGCGCCGGCGTTGATCGTGGTATTGCCGGAGTAACTGTTATTGCCATTGAGCGCCAATACGCCGTTGCCAATCTTGGTCAAAGCACCGCCCCCACTGATGGTGCCGCTCCACGTGAGATTTTGACCATTATTGTCAATTGCCGCGGTAACGCTCGGACCAAGGATCAAATTATTACTCAACATGAGTCCCGGCGCGCCCGCCTGCAAGGTGCTTGCGCCCGTGACATTCACATCGCCCGCGCCCAACGCCCCGGCATTGCCAATCTGTAAAATCCCACCACCGGTCAAGCTGGTGCCCGGATTGCCGGCGGCTGGCCCGTAACTATTCGCCCCCGAAAGGATCGTGGTGCCCGCGCCATTGACGGTCAAAGTCCTGACCTGACCAGCACTATTGGAAATAGTTCCCGAGATGGCCAGAAAATCGCCGCCGTCCACGGTGATCTGTGAATTGTCATTTAGGGCAAGCGCCGTTTGAATTGAGTTGGTCGTGCCGGCACTGACCACGAGTAGAGCCCCCAGCCCATTGTTATTTAATGTCAATGCATGGCCGACATTGGCGATCACAAAAGAGTTGGCGTTGGTCATTGCCAAGGCGCCCACCGTCTCATTCGCATCCAAAGTGACGGTTCGCAATGCGGAACTGCCGCCCAACGTGGCGGTATCGCCCGCAGAATGCGGCACGTTCGGGTTGCTGCTCCAGTTCGTGCCACCCGACCAGTTGCCATCGACATTATTGGTCCATACTGCCTGCACGCCAGCTGCTGTAATCACCAGCAGCACTTCGGTGCCAGTCGTTGAAATGGTTGAGCCGGCACCGCTCACCAAACCGGCACCCGTAATCATGGGCGTGTTGGTGGCGAACGAACCAGTGATGCCACCGGCGGCGGTCAGCAGCGGATAACTGCCAGCTCCCAGCGGCAGGCCATTGGGAACATTAACCGTCAAGGTATTGCCGTTTAAAGTGACCGATCCGGCGACTGCGAGGGGCGAACCTTCAGTGAACGAACCTTGCGCGCCAGACTGCCAATTGACATTGCCGGCAATAGTGCCCGTGCCTCCCAACGTGCCGCCGCTGCTCACCGTGACGTTGCCGGAACCAGTGCCGCTGCCAGTGGTGTTATCCACGATCAAAGCCGCGCCGCCGTTAATGGTCGTGCCGCCAGCATAGGTATTGGCCCCCAGCAAAGTAAAAGCGCCCGCAGCGATGGTGCTCGCCACCGTTAACGCGCCACTGCCGCCATTGCCAATCGAGTTCGTATATGTAATCGCATTGCCATTGACGTCAATGATGGCGTTGCCAGCCAGCGTGACCGGTTGCCCCGAAATATCCACCGCTGCGTTATACAAAGTGTTGGAGTATTGCAGCGTGCCGTTGTTAAAGGTCACCGGCCCTTGGTTGGCCCCGCCTAACTGCCATTGGCTGTTAATGTTCAAAGTAGCCCCGCCAAGAATGGTGACTCCGCCATAGTAATAATTGCCGGTGGCGTAATTCAATTTGACCGTGCCCGTGGCATACAACGCCGGATTCGGCGAGGCGGCGCCCGTGCCCGGCACCAAACCCGCAACAAATCCATTTGCCGACGTGGCCGGAATGCCGATGACCAGAGGCCCGGCAGTGGCACCGCTGCCGATCTGGCCGTCAATGGTCAGGGTGTTGCCCGCCGTCGCGGCGAGACCGCCACCATTTCCCAGAAGCGTGATCGGCCGGGCGTTGGCCCCAGAATTATCCAAGGTGAAGGTGGCCCCGCCCAAGAGCGTGCCGCCATTCAAGTAGACCGTGGTCCCCGTGGTCAAATTGCCCAAGCTGCCATCGGAAGTGATTTCCGTCACCCCGCCGTTGAGATAATTCCCCGCCGAATAAGCCGAGCTTCCCGCCGCGCCACTGTTGACGGCCAGCACTACCGTGCCCGGGCCGCCCTGGACGTAGGCGGTCAGGATGGTGTTGTAATTGAGAATCGAACCGTTGGTAAAGATCAACTCGCCGCCCGGGTTGTTTTGATAGATCTCAAAGGCGTCCGGCCCGGATCCGCTGCTTACATTGTTGCCTTTTAACGAATGAGTATTGAGATTGAAAATGATGTTATGAGCTGCAACGTTCGGTGTCACCAAGATTCCGCCATCCGTGTAAAAGGTGGTGCCAGCCACCGTGCAGGTGATCGACGCGGCGGTGTTGAATCGCATTGTGTCATTATAACCGCCGCCATTGAGGGAAATGTTGCCGGTAACGTCCAGATTGTTGTCTGCGTTCACCGTGGTGCCCGTAGCGATGGGTGTGTAAAATCCACTGACCTGATCGCCGGATAGAATGCCTTGCTCACCCGATCCCGACGTTGGTGCCGAGGCCCAATTATACAACCCCACCGTCGCGATTGCCGAGCGAGCCGCCGGCCAAAGCAGTTTGGTCTGCAGACCCAAGGTCGTGGTTTGGATGGATCCCGTGGCCGGCACTAGCGTGGCCGTTCCGCCGGTCGGATTGGAATCATAGGCCGGCCCGATAAATTCCGTCTGCGCGCCCAGTGTTTGGGTAAACGCACCGAGATTCAAAGTCGGCAGCGGATTAGCCAGATTTCCGCCATTTGGTCCGACGGATACCACGTTGAATCCCGGATTGACCGTCAATCCTGAGCCGTTGAAGAAGTTCTGCGTGCTGGCATAAGTGGCGTTGCCAATGATCTGTAGGGTGCCGCCGCCCAAGGAAACCGGGGTGTAACTGTCGAGCATATCCGCATTTCCGGAAGCGCTGAAATTGGCAAAGTTCAAGGCCAGAACGCCCCCGTTGACGGTGACCATGCCATAGGCACCCTGGGCATTAAGACCCGTGGTGGCGTCCAGTGATCCATCAATGGTGAGCGTGCCCGTGCCGGTTTTGGTCAGGGCAATCGTGATCGCCGCACCATTGGTCAGGTTGCCGCTGATTACCGTGTTGCCCGATCCGTTGATCGCCAACGTCTTGGTGCCCGCGGTGCCCCCCGCCGGCCCTCCGTAAATATTGCCGGCAAATATCAGCGTATTGGCGCTGTTGTTGGCAAAAGTATAGGTTTGTGCGGTCGCATCCGTGCCGAGCACAATTGCCGAATTGAACAGTTCGTTGTTGACCACCGAGGAATTCATGGTGATCGCGCCAGAATTGTTGAGTGAAAGGGTTTGACTACCCGCCGCGCCAGCGCCGATGGTGTAAGCCGCCGCGCTGCCGCTATTAAACATTAGATCCAGTATCGTAATGCCTGACCCCAAATTGATAGTGGTGTTGCCATTGCCCGCGCCACCGAATATGGCCGTATTCCCGGTGCCAGGAACTGGCGTGGCGCTCCAATTGGCGTCCGACCAATTTGCATCCGTCGCCCCGGTCCAAGAACCGCTGGCGGCCTGCAACTCCAACGCGCCCGCCAGTAAAAGCAAACCGGTGATTGGAGTTAATGGGTTTATTTTCATGTGTTCTTACGGTTTGTGTTTCGGATTTTTTAATGATGCAAAACCAAGTCCAAAGCCCTCGCATAACGCGGCATTTGCCGAGAATTTTGCCGATGAATGCAATTTTCAATGTTTGACCACGACAATGCATGGCATTATGGCATCGGCAAGAAATTGTTTGGATTCTAACTACACACGCGGGAATAGCTGCTAAAAAGGCTCAAAAAATAAAAAAAACATTTTTTTAGCGGTATCTTTTAAGGTTTAAGGGAAAATGGTCTGGGGCAATCCTCCATCCACCTTCAGCGCGCTGAAAATATTTTTCATTTTTTTTGAACCTTTTCATCAGCCGTTCCCGCGTGTGTCTTTAGAACCCAAACAATGTTTAGCCAATGCCATCATCTCGTGCCGACTGGGGCAAATTCTGTGAATGCCCATTCTTCGGCATATTTCTGCATTTCGCTGCAACTTTGGACGCGGAATTGAATCGTTACAACCCACAAAGAACAACCACAAGCCCCATGAAAAAAAACGCATTAATTCAAATCACCGGCCTGCTTTTACTGGCGGGTGGATTAAATCTGAAAGCCGCCAGCGGCACTTGGACGGGTGCCGTTGATAACACTTGGGCCGGTGCCAATTGGACTGCCTCGCCGGTCCCAGGCACAGGCGACACCGCCACCTTCAGCGGTGCCGGCGGCGGCCATACCTCCATTGATTTGGGTTCGGGCATCACGATTTTTAACATCCTTTTCAATGCCGGCAATGCTGCTGCCTACACCATTGGCAACGGCGCCGTGGGCAGCCAGACGCTTACGCTGAACAATTCCGGCGGCATCACCGTGAATGCCACTGTGGCCAACAACCAATTGTTCAACGCGGCGATTGTCCTGGGCACCGATTCGACCGCGCAAAACTACACCAATATCAACAACAGCCCCCTGACACTGACGTTTGCCGGCAACATTTCGGGCGGTGTGTCGGGCGGGACGGCCGGTTACAAGACGCTGGTGGTGGGCGGATTGGGCAACACGGTGATCAGCGGCAGTCTGCTCAATGGCGCGGCAACCAGCGTTTCCTTGACCAAGGTGGGCGCGGGCAATCTAACCTTCAATGGAATGGTAGATGCCTCCACCCTTGGCAGCGGTCCTACGGGTGGTGCCTTCGGCACCGTCACGGTAAACAGCGGCACGCTCGAGATAGATTTTTCCAATGCCGGTGCCACGTCGGATTTGCTCAACTCTTACTCGCCGGTTTCGCTGGGCGGCGGCACGCTCCAGATTAATGGCAATGCCGCGAACGCGAGCACGCAGAACTTCAACAATGGGTCGGGCTTGACAGTAAATCCGGGCTTCAACGTCATCAGCGTTGAGCCGAATGCAGGCAACATGTTGGATCCTCTGCCGACCCTGAATCTGGGAGCTTTTACGCAAACGGTGGGTTCGCAGACGATGTTTGTCGGGCCGGCCTATGACAATAATGCCTCTGGCGCGACGGCGAGTCTGGTGCCGGCCACGGGAACCATTACGACCACGACGCTGGGCAACCAAAACAACCTGCTCTGGCCGACCACCCGACTGGGGGTTGCCACAGTTGGTCTTTATGAATGGGCGTCCGTGATCACGACGCCGGCAGGAACCCACACTATTCTGGCGGGCAGCCAACAGACGGGCACTTTTTATACCCAAGTGGCAGCCGGTGGAACGGCGGCCAATGCTGATCTCAATTACGATTTGCTTGGCAACGCAACTTTTAACAATTCGAAGCCAGCCTATGTTGACACGCTTCGCTTCAATGTTCCCGGCGCGTTCACCGCGACCACCGGTGTGGGAGGAAGCGGATATGTGTTTCTGGTCGGTGGCATTCTCGTGACGCCAAACGTCGGGCCCAACAACACCACCTTTGCCAACGGGGGTGAATGGATTGCCAGTGCCGACACCACAGCCGGCAACTGTCCCATTGATGTCTATCAGAACAACACCGCGGGCGAACTATTCATGAATACCCCGTTCTATTATTACAGTTCAACTGCGCGGGCCACGTGTTATGTCAAAGGCGGCGCAGGGACGGTGGATCTTACCGGGTCGGGAACCAGCAGCGCAAATTACGGGTCACCTTATCTCAATGGTGGTTGCACGGTGATCAATAACAACACTCAAATCGGCCGGTCAGCGACGGCGGCGCCGCTTTACCTGAACGGCGGCACGCTGGTCGCCAGCGGTAATACAACCCTCGACAATTCCGGTTCGAACTTGCGTCCCGTTACATTACTAGGCAACGGCGGCGGATTGGCGGCTTATGGTGGCACGACCTTGACGGTGGACGGTCAGATTGGCAGCGGGGCGAATGCGGGTTCGCTGACCATCGGCATTCCGGCTTCCAGTGCCAATGGCAGTGTGGCGGGTCAACTTCCCGGCACCGGCACCGGCACGGCCAATGCGCAGGTGCTGGCCACCGGCACGGTGAAATTGAACAACACGAGCGGTAATTTTTATTATGGCGGTGTGAATATCGTCGGCGGAGCCACCTTGAACATCAATGGCATCTATGCGCTCGGCGGTGGAAACTATCTTGGCGGCGTTGCCTTTAATAACGGCACTTTGCAATATGCCACCGGCACCTTGCTGGGCGGCGCTGACATCACCTTTGGCGGAACTGGCGGCTTAGTGCCCCAGACAGTGAGTCTGGTTGGGAATGCAACCATTGATATTGACGGCCAGACGGTCAACTATGCCGGCAGCTTCGGCAATGGCGGAAGCGGCCAGTTGGCGGTGACAAATTCCGCTTCGGGTGGCGGCTTATTTTTGAACGGTGGCAGCACGCATACCGGCGGAACAGTCGTGGCCGCCAACGGCATATTCGGCGGCAACGGAACCATCATTGGAAATGTGACGGTGAACAGCGGTGGCATGACGCAGCCCAGCAGTGGCGCGGGCGCGACCAACACGATTACCGGTAGTCTCACTTACATTTCGGGTAGTCCCACCAACAGCGCCAATTTTAATTTGAGCAGCAGCGCCAACGGCGGCCCCAATGACCAGATCGTTTTGAGCGGCAACAGCCAAACGCTGACCTGCGGCAGCGCCATCGTTGGCATCAAATGCGGTGCCAATTTGGATTTGACCCATGATTATGTCCTTTTCAGTCTGACCGGCAGCTCGCCCACCATCAGCGGCAACTTCAATATCACGCCGGTCTGGTTGGCCACTCCGCCGAGCGGTGCCGGCAACTATCAGGTGATCAAGAGCGGCAATAACGTGGTGCTGCATTATTCGGGCAGCACACCGCCAAACATTTCCGCCAGCAGCGCCACGCCGTCAACGGCGGTTCGCAATCAGAACAATGTAACCATCAGTGTGACGGTGGCCGCAGCCGGTGCCTCGACCATCACCGGTGTTTCGGTGAATCTGGCGGCCATCAATGGAACAACCCAAAGCTTGTCGCTGACCAGCGGCACGTCCGCCAACGGCACTTGGACGGGTAACATTGTGGTTCCGGCCTCCAGCGGCTTGGGCACGTTCACCTTGCCGGCGACGGCCACGGATAACAATGGCAATACGGCGGCGGCCACTATTTCCCTGACCGTCAATGCGGCCACGGATACCTGGGTTGGTTCGGGCGGAGGCAACTGGAGCGACAATGCAGACTGGGTGAACTTCGCCGGCAACTTTGCGCCGGCTTTGTCGGGAGACACCGTGATTTTTGCCGGCTCAACCGGTCTGACTTCCACAATGAACAATAGTTACAGCATCACCGGACTAACCTTCACCAACGGCGCGGGTAGCTTCAACATCGGGACTTCGAGCAGCACCTTGACCATCACGGCCAACGGAGTGACGAACAATTCCGCCAATGTTGAAACCTTGAACGTGCCGGTGCTCCTGACCAATGCGGCGCAGACCTTGAGCGCGGCGGCTGGCAACTTGACTTTGGGCCAGAGCGTTGACAACGGCGGCAATCTGCTGACGGTCGCCGATGGCGGATTCAACACCACCATCAGCGGGCCGATCACCGGCGCTGGCGGTTTGACCAAAACCGGCAGCGGCACGTTGGTGTTGGGCGGCGTGAACACTTATCCTGGCAGCACGACAATCAGTGGTGGCGCGGTGACGGTGAACGGCTCCGGCTCGATCGCTACCACCACCAGCCCGTTGATCATTGGTGCCGCCGCTGGCAACGCAATTCTGAACATCGCCGGTGGCTCGGTGAGCGCCAATGATGCTGTCAATCCGGCCGTTGCTATCGGCAACGCGACGAACGCCAGTGGCTTCCTGTTCATGAGTTCCGGCAGCCTCGAATGCGGCGCGGGAGAATTTCACATCGGCCAGGTCACGAACGCCTACGGTGCGTTTGACTTGAGCGGCGGCACCGTCACGATCGGCGATATAAATACAGGAGATGCTTTTTTTGTCGTTGGTGGTGCTTACGGCGCCAGTGCCTCCCAAGGTGTATTTAACATGAGCGGCGGGACGTTCAACGACAATGCTCAAGAGGTAGGACTCGGCGGCATTGCCAGCTCGATTGGGGTGTTGAATATTAGCGGCGGCACATTAAACGGCTCCAAGGGCGTCCACGTGGGCGAGCGCGGCACGGGCATATTGAACGTGTCTGGTTCTGCGGTTCTCAACTTGACCGGTTCCACGTTGCAATTTGGTCTTAATAGCAGTCCCGGAGTTGTGGGCACGGCCAACCTGCTGGGCGGCACGGTGACCGCGAATTCCATTGCCATCGGTAATTCCGCTCCCACCTCGCGCCTGAATTTTAACGGCGGCACGCTGATGGCCGCTGCCGGCGGCACTTTTATTCCCGCCATATTGACTTCGGCGACCATTTACGGCGGCGGCGCTTTGATTGATGATGGCGGCAATGCCATTACCGTTGCGCAGCCCTTGCTCGCGCCCACAGGCAATGGTGTGAGCACGATTCCAGTGGCGACTGGTGGCACGGGTTATCTCGACACTCCCGTTGTCACCATCACTGGCGGCGGCGGCGTAGGTGCCACGGCGGTGGCTACTGTTTCCGGTGGTTCCGTCACCGGCATCACGATCACAAGTCCGGGCACGGGTTACACCTCGGCTCCAACCGTGACGATCTTCGGGGGTGGTTATAGCGCTGCGGCCACACTCGGCGCGGCGACAATTACGCCGAATGTAAGTGGCGGCCTGACCAAGCTAGATACGGGCACGCTGACATTAACTGGGGCGAATACTTACACAAATCTGACCACGGTGAACGCCGGCACGCTGGCACTGGGATCGGGATACACCTCGGCCACGGCCGGTTATGAGGTGACCAACGGTGCCACGCTGGATGTTTCCGCCTTTAGCCCGTTCACTCTCTCTGCGAACCAGTCGTTGTCCGGTGGTGGCACGATCAACGGTTCCATCGCCACCTCGACCGGGGTGAATATTTATCCGGGAACGTTGTCTCCGGCAATCGGCACTGTCGGCACGCTTACCTTCAACAACAATCTTGATTTGAGTGGCGGTGGCATCTGCTATTTTGACATCACTAACAGTGCCAGCACCGGCGACGACCAAGTCACCGTGGGCGGCACTTTGACAATTAACGGCGGGGTCGTCCACGTTCATGCATTAAGTGGTGCCAGCCCGTTGGACACGACCGCTGACTATGTGTTGGTCGTAGATAGCAACGGCCCGAATATCGCGAGCTTGCCGGCGTTGGTTTGGGACGGCATCAAGCCGTCTAATTATGGCAACTACACGCTTCAGCAGATTGGCAACAACCTGGTCCTGCATTTCAGTCCCTCGCTGGCTCCGGTGGTCACAAGCGTTACCCTAAATCCGTCCAGTGCGGTTCGCGGGCAAAATGTAAAAATCACTGCGATTGTGACTCCAGGCAGTGGAACGATTGATCCCAGCGCCGGTGTTACAGTCAATTTAACTGCGTTCGGCGGATCGCCGACTTCGAGTTTGATTCTGTCGAATGCCAATGTTTATACCAACACGTTTACGGTTCCAGCCAGCACAGCTCCCGGCAGTCAAACGCTGACAGTTGCCGTCACCGACAGCACTCCGCTAACGGGATCAGGTATTAGCACCTTGACAGTGAATGCGACCACTGAAGTTTGGAATGGTCTGGGCGGCGGCAATTGGAGCGACAACTCCGATTGGGTGAGCACGTTTGCTCCGGGGTTGGTCGGAGACACCCTGGTTTTTGCCGGCAACACCTCGCTGGCACCCAACATGGACAACAATTACAGCGTTACGAGCGTGACATTCACCAATGGGGCGGGAAGTTTCAACCTCGGCACGCCCGGCTACAACTTGACCATCACCGCCGGCGGGGTGACCAACAATTCCGCGAACGTTCAAACCTTGAACGTGCCGGTCAATCTGACGACGGTGGCGCAAACTCTCAATGCGGCTGCGGGCGATCTGATCCTAGGACAAAATCTGGATAATGGCGGCAACTTATTGACGGTCACCGATGGCGGACATAACACCACGCTTAACGGGGTGGTTTCTGACAACGGCGGCTTGACCAAGGCTGGCAGCGGTATCTTGACGCTGGGCGGTGCCGACACTTACAACGGCAACACGACCATCAACGGTGGCACGTTGACCGTTAACTCTTCTGGTGGAATCAGCACCACCACGGGCAAGGTGATCGTTGGCAACGCTGCGGGCAACTCAATCATGAACATTGCCGGCGGGACCGTGAATGCAAATCTGGCCAGTAATCCCGCCTTCGCCATCGGCAACGTGACGAACGCCAGTGGATTTTTATTCATGAATAATGGCTATCTTGAATGCGGTGCTGGCGAATTTCATATCGGCCAGGCGGCGGGTGCCTACGGTGCCTTCGACTTGAGCGGCGGCACGGTCACGATTGGAGATGTAAATGCGGGTGATGCTTATTTTGTCGTAGGTGGTGCCTATGGCAACAGCGCTTCCGCAGGTGTTTTCAACATGAGCGGCGGCACGTTCAACGACTCTGCTCAAGAGTTTTCGATCGCCAATATTGCTGGCGCCATCGGGGTGGCGAATATAAGCGGCGGGACGTTAAGCGACAACCAAGGTATCCATGTGGGCGACCGGGGCACAGCCATCTTGAATGTGTCCGGTTCGGCAACGGTCAATTTGACCGGCGGACCGCTTCAATTTGGACTTAGTGGCAACACTACGGTTGGCACGGTCAACCTGTTGGGCGGCGCGCTTACCGCAAACTATGTTGGGATAGCTGGCACCAGCACCTCCCGATTGAATTTTAATGGTGGCACCCTGCAAGCTGGCGCGGCGAGCACGACCTTCATGCAAGGCTTGACGGCAGCGACAATCTACAGCGGCGGCGCGCTGATTGATGACGGCGGCAACGCCATCACAGTAGCCCAGCCTTTGCTTGCGCCCGCAGGGAATGGTGTGAGCAGCGTCCCGGTCATTTCCGGCGGTGTGGGTTACTTGGATACACCCATCGTCACCATAACCGGCGGCGGAGGCGTGGGAGCCACGGCGGTAGCAAATATCTCGTCCAGTGGCGCAGTCACTAATATCACGATAACCAGTCCGGGCACAGGCTATACTGCGGCTCCGACTGTGACGCTCTTCGGCGGTGGTTATACGGGTGCGGCCACGCTTGGCACCGCAACAATAGCTGCGAACGTGAGTGGTGGCCTGACTAAACAAAACACGGGCACGCTCACTCTTTCAGGAGCGAATACCTATACGGGTAACACAACTGTCAACGGCGGCACTCTGGAATTGGTCCAGCCCACGATTGCGACATATTCGACGGTTGCGGTGACCAGTGGAGCCGTGTTGCAATTGGACTTCACGGTCACGAACGCTATAACCAATCTGGTGCTAAATGGGGTGAGCCAGGCCCCCGGGATCTACAATAGCACCACCGGTTCTCCTTTCATTACCGGCGTCGGCAGTTTACAGGTCGTGGTGCCGGTTACCGTTGCAACCAATCCGACCAACATCACGTTTAACATCACCGGCGGTAACACGCTCAACCTCTCATGGCCGGCGGATCATTTGGGCTGGCTGGTCCAGTCTAATGCCGTGAATCTGGCGGTGCCGGCCGATTGGTATGATATCTCCAATACGGCGGCGGGAACAAACTATAGTATCCCAATCAATCCCGCTCAGAGAAATGTGTTTTATCGCCTTCGCAAGCCATAAGCCGTTTGTCCGGAGTAACCTTTTCGCCAGTCATGGGTCTGGCGGGAAGTCAAGCGGTGGCTTGAGGAAGTTCGGCCCGCAGCGTATGGGTTCGCTGCGGGCCGACAATTTTATTGAACAACATATTTTCAATTTGGAGAAACGATTTTAAACGCACCTCCGGGCGGCCGCTGTTGCAGCTCGTGGACGGTTGCAAATTTTTACGGATTCGCTTTGTGAATCCGCTAACCCCCGTCAAAGTCCATGCGACGAGCGAACTGGTGACGCCCGGAAAATTTCCACCGACTTGGAATTCGCTCCAGTAAAATATTGCGCTGTTGGGCACCGCTGAGGAAGTAGCATGGTTGCAGACTTTACATGCCAGAATTACATGATCGACGCCTTGGTAATCTCGCTCACTGCATCCGCCTTCATTCCGTGTTACAAGTCTGTGATAAAGCCCGAGTCTTTATCGGTGCCGGCTTGATCCTTGGCCGGCGGCAACTCACCCCACATCCGCTGACAAACGCCACAGCCTCGTGGCTTTGATCTTTGCCCAGCGGGCTTTATGGAAGGCCAAGAACCAGGTGCGGCCAGCAGCGCTAAAGCCATATTTGTTCTTCGGCATCTTGGCGGTCACGGGAGCGGTAATGAATTGGTTCGTCGGGTGAATAAACTGGGATAACTGTTGCTCCAAAGCTTCAATCCGCTCTTTGATATCGGCGGCCTGAATGGCTGTTGGACGGATAGATAATGTATGGAAAATGACGGAAAAAAACTGTAAGCCATGGTTAAGGTTAATTCATAGATGCAATGATTACTCTGTTAGTCATGAAGCTGATACTCGTCTGGCAAAGTAGGCTTTGTCTGACTGGTGGACGGTGATGTATATACTGGTGTGGTATGATTGTCGCCTCTCCACCCAGATTGGAAACCGGAAGCAGACTGATTAGCGTTCGAAGTGTTTTGGTCACTGGCACAACCAGCAATAGAACCCACAACGATTGCCGCTGCCATCCACAGGGCCCGGGATTTAATATATTTTCTCATAATAACTGCATGCTTCTTCGGTAACTGCAATCGATCTCACTATAAGATGCAAAGGCGAGCAGCAAGCTGGGCCATAATTCCGGAACGCGCACTGATGGCAGCGGCGATTTGGGATTGCAGGCCACAGTGCCTGGTTCCGAAAGTTCTGGCATAATTGTCGGTTTTATTAAGGGTTTCCCCTTAGTGTGTTCAGGGTTACAATCACTTTTCCGGTCGTTTTCCGAATTTTGGGTGATTCAAGCCATTTTTCAAAGTTCAAACCGGGGTTAAGCCGTAGCCGTGTTCGGCACGGATTTTTTTGACCCGACCGGCTTCGTTCGCCGGAGACAGACAACCTTATTGATCCATCGTCGTTGACCGCCGGCAACCGCGCGCATTTTCTCGTGGAGGATCGTTTAAACCTCGCGGTGTTGAAGGTGGAAAACCGGAATCGTCGGTGGATCAAATCAACTATTGGAAACTTTCCTGGGCGGCAAAATGACTGAGTTGATTGGGTGGAATCTTCGCAACGAAGGCCATTTGTCGGGAGCGACATTATTTTGCCTGCTCAAGGAGCTACTTGACTTGACACCGTTAAACACTTGGTTTATTCAGTTAAGCCGTGATTAAAATCGTATCAATCCACATGAACCTGATGGCCATTGTATGGCTGCATCCGGGTTTGGGATGAGACGCGTTTGACAACAACCTCGCTGATTTCCAAACCCTGATAATTCAGGGTTTTTTTATTGCCCAAATTCTATGACACAAATCCAGACCCAAGAGATGCCCGTTCGCAACGCGCCGTTGACGCACACAACCGTCATGGCGGTGCTGTTTGCCATCAGCTTCTCCCATTGCCTGAACGACACCATCCAGGCATTGCTGCCTTCCATCTATCCCATGCTCAGCAATTCATTCCATTTGAACTACGCGCAGCTTGGGTGGATCACCTTCACGTTTCAATGCACGGCGTCGCTGTTCCAACCGCTCGTCGGTTTTGTGACGGACAAGAAACCAATGCCGCATTCGCTTGCGGCCGGGATGGGCTTGACGATGGCGGGACTGCTCGCGCTCGCGTTTGCAAACACCTATGCGCTCGTCTTGGTTGCGGCGGCAACTGTCGGATTGGGCTCGGCGATTTTTCATCCCGAAGCCTCACGCGTGGCGCACATGGCGGCAGGAACGCGGCGCGGCTTTGCGCAATCCTTCTTTCAGCTCGGCGGCAACTTTGGCAGCGCCTTGGGGCCGTTGCTGGCTGCCTTGATTGTCGTGTCGCGCGGTCAAAAATATGTCGCGTGTTTTTCGCTGCTCGCGCTGATCGGCGTCGTTGTGCTCTGGAAGATCGGCACCTGGCAGAAAAATAATTTCCACCGCATCAGCCCGAAAAAAAATCTGGCGACTGCCAAGGCCGCTACACTGCCGCGCCAAAAAGTCATCGGCGCGCTCGTGGTTTTGATCGCGCTGATTTTTTCCAAATACGTTTATCTCACCAGCATGACGACGTATTACACATTTTATTTGATCCATCACTTTAAGGTGTCGGTGAAAACGTCGCAGTTGCTGCTCTTCGTTTTCCTGTTCGCAGTGGCATTGGGCACCATCATCGGCGGACCGGTTGGCGACCGCATCGGACGCAAGCGGGTGATTTGGGCGTCCATTTTGGGCGTCGCGCCGTTTTCATTATTGTTGCCGCACGTCGGCTTGGTGGGAACGGTAATCCTCACGGTTTTCATCGGCATCATTTTGGCGTCGGCGTTTTCGGCCATCTTGGTTTATGCGCAGGAACTGGTGCCGGGAAAAGTCGGCATGATTGCCGGGCTATTTTTTGGATTTGCCTTCGGCATTGCCGGCATCGGCTCGGCGGCTCTCGGGCATTTGGCGGATCGAACCAGCATTGAATTCGTCTTCGGCCTCTGTGCGTTTTTGCCCTTGATCGGTTTGCTGACGGTTTTGCTGCCTGACATCGAACCACATCACCAAAAATAAAATTCTTGCTGAACTTATGAACCGCGAGCTCGACCAAAAATCAACCATTGGCCAAATCCGTGAACGCTTTGACAACGATGTAGAGCGATTTTCCAAACTGGAGACCGGGCAACAGGCAACCATTGATGCCCCGCTGGTTTTGGAAATCGTCGCGCAAACTGCCGCCACCCATCTTCAGCCGCAGGGCCGGCTGCTTGATCTCGGCTGCGGAGCCGGCAATTTTACCTTGAGCGTTTTGAGCCGGGTCACGCCGCTGGATTGCACCTTGGTGGATTTGAGCCGTCCCATGCTCGAACGGGCACACGCGCGAGTCGGGGCAGCAAACTCTGGAAAAATTGAAACCGTTCAGGCGGATATGCGGGATTTGGCTTTCGGTCACAACAGTTTTGACACGATTCTGGCCGGGGCCGTTTTACACCATCTGCGCCATGATCGCGACTGGCGCGAAATGTTTCAACGCCTATACCAATGGCTGCGCCCGGGCGGATTGCTTTTTGTGGCCGATCTGGTGGTATTTGACGACCCGGCGGTTCATGCGCTGATGTGGCAGCGATACGGCGATTACCTACAATCACTCGGCGGCGCGGAATACCGCCAAAAAGTCTTTGATTACATCAAGCAGGAGGACTCACCTAGGTCGTTGAAATTTCAAATGCAATTACTCCGCGAGTCTGGTTTTCAGAACCACGATATTTTGCACCGAACTTCGGTGTTCGCCACTTTTTATGCCCGCAAGTTACCCGCGGGCCAATCACTATGACTACCACTAGCGGCAACTTGCCAATCTACTTTGGCAACCTGCTCAAGGGATTTTTGGACTATAGTTGGGCGACCTGTGGCATGACCGGTCAAGAATTGACCGAGTGTTTGCGACAGCTAAAACCCAAGCTCAAAGTGATCATCTCCAGCAGATATAGTTGCAATCTTATTAATTCCAAGGGCCACGCCGATCCCACATGCGCTTTTTACCAAAGACTTATCAGACCAATGTATTGGCGCGGATGTTGCGCGAGTTATTTGGCTGAATTGGAAAATGTAGATCAAAATTTATTGGATGGGGTCCGGCCGCTTGCGATTAGTAAGCGAACGCTGGTCACCGTGTTCGGTGGCGCGAGTAAGATCGGGGATTGCTTGCTTCATGCTTCGTGATAATCGACTCAATTTTGACTCGTCCACCAACTTTCTCAATTTTATCAACACCTCGGTTCCGAATAACCTTTTGGAAAAACATCACCGAATGCAGAGGAACTGGCACCGACCTCCGGTATGTTTAAAATTGCTGACGCAGGGTTTAAGCGAACGACATTTTTTTAGTGAGAACGGCCATCATGCAAGGTCGAAGCGGTCAAGGTTCATCACCTTGGTCCACGCCGCGACAAAGTCGCGAACGAACTTTTCCCCGGCATCCGCGCTCGCGTAAACTTCCGCCACGGCGCGGAGAATCGAGTTGGAACCGAACACGAGATCGGCCCGCGTGCCGGTCCATTTGACAGCGCCGGTCTGGCGGTCAGTGCCCGCAAACGCATTACCGCAAGGCGAGGCGGTTTTCCATTCCGTGCCCATGTCGAGCAGGTTCACGAAGAAGTCGTTGGTCAAGGCGCCTGGCCGTTGCGTCAGGACGCCGTGCGCCGAGCCGTCTGCGTTCGTCTGCAACACGCGCAGGCCGCCGACGAGCACGGTCAATTCGGGCGCGGTGAGCGTGAGCAACTGCGCGCGGTCAATCAACAGCGCCTCGGCCGGCAGCGTGAATTTGCCCTTGAGATAATTGCGGAATCCGTCCGCGATCGGTTCGAGCACGCGGAAGGAATCAACATCCGTCTGCTCTTGCGAGGCATCGGTGCGGCCCGGCGTGAACGGAACGTTCACGGTGACGCCGGCATTTTTCGCGGCCGCTTCCACGCCGACGCCGCCGGCCAGAACAATCAAATCCGCGAGCGAAACTTTTTTGCCGCCGGACGCGGATTGGTTGAATTCATTTTGGATGCCCTCCAAAACCTTCAGCACCTTGGCGAGTTGCTGCGGGCGATTGACTTCCCAAAATTTCTGCGGGGCCAGCCGAATGCGGGCACCATTCGCGCCGCCGCGTTTGTCGGAGCCGCGAAAAGTGGACGCCGATGCCCACGCGGTTGAAACCAGTTCGGAAACGGACAAACCGGACGCGCGGATTTTATTTTTCAGCGTCGCGATCTCGGCATCTTCGATCAATTTGTGATTCACCGGCGGCAGCGGGTCTTGCCAGATGAGTTCCTCGGCGGGCACTTCCGTGCCGAGATAGCGTGCACGCGGCCCCATGTCGCGATGCGTGAGTTTGAACCAAGCGCGGGCGAAGGCATCGGCGAACTGGTCGGGATGCGCCAAAAAACGCCGCGAAATTTTTTCGTAAGCCGGATCAAAGCGCAGCGACAAATCGGTCGTGAGCATGGTCGGCAAATGTTTTTTCGCCGGATCATGCGCGTCGGGAATCGTCGCGTCCGCGCCCTTCGCCACCCACTGATGCGCACCAGCGGGACTCTTGGTCAACTCCCACTCAAATTTGAAAAGATTTTCAAAATAATCGTGGCTCCATTGGGTCGGCGTCCGCGTCCACGTAACTTCCAAGCCGCTGGTGATGGCGTCGCCGCCTTTGCCGGTGCCAAAAGAATTTTTCCAGCCGAGACCCTGCGCTTCGAGGCTGGTCGCTTCCGGTTCAACCCCGACGTGCGACGCGGGTCCGGCACCGTGCGTCTTGCCGAACGTGTGGCCACCCGCGATGAGCGCAATAGTTTCTTCATCATTCATCGCCATGCGGGCGAAGGTTTCGCGGATGTCGCGCGCGGCGGCAATCGGATCGGGATTGCCATCCGGGCCTTCGGGATTGACGTAAATCAAACCCATCTGCACGGCGGCGAGCGGCGTTTCGAGATTGCGGTCGCCGGAATAACGACTGTTCGGCTTGTCGCTGGTGGCGAGCCAGGTTTTTTCCGCGCCCCAATAAACATCCTGGTCCGGCTCCCAAACATCCGCGCGGCCGCCGGCAAAACCGAAAGTCTTAAAGCCCATCGTTTCCAGCGCGACGTTGCCGGCGAGAATCAGCAGGTCGGCCCAGGAAATTTTCCGGCCATATTTTTGTTTGATCGGCCAGAGCAGGCGACGCGCCTTGTCCAGGTTGCCGTTGTCCGGCCAACTGTTGAGCGGCGAAAAACGTTGCTGGCCGCGACCCGCGCCGCCGCGACCGTCGCCGGTGCGATAGGTGCCCGCGCTGTGCCACGCCATGCGAATGAACAAACCGCCGTAGTGGCCAAAATCCGCCGGCCACCATTCCTGCGAATCGGTCATCAACTTCGCCAAATCTTTTTTCAAGGCCGCGTAGTCGAGGCTTTGAAATTCTTTGGCGTAATTAAAATCCGCGTCCAGCGGATCGGACTTGGCGGAAGGCTGATTCAGCAGTTCGACCGGCAACCGGTTCGGCCACCAATCCTGGTTCTTAGTGCCGTGGCTGGGCGCGGGGTTTGGCTGGCTGGTTCCAGCGCCGTGATTGAAAGGGCATTTGGTCTCGGTTGACATAAATTGTTTAATCTTGTGGAACCATTAAACCAGTTATTGAACTATTGTTGAAATACTTTCTTACACTGGCTACCATAGGCATTGACTATGGAATTTCAACAGCTGCGTTATGTCGTGGCGGTGGCACGGACGGGAAACTTCTCCCGCGCCGCCGAGCAATGCCACGTTTCCCAGCCATCGCTTAGCCAGCAAATCTTGAAACTGGAGGATGAACTCGGCGAACGGCTCTTCGACCGCATGAAGCGCGTCGCGAAGCTGACACCGCACGGCGAAGTGTTTCTGCGGCGCGCAGTGCAGATTCTCCATGAAGCGGATGCCGCGAAACGCGAGGCGGGTGAAACGAAAGATTTGTTGCGCGGCACCATCACCATTGGCGTATTGCCAACCATCGCGCCCTACCTGCTGCCGGATGCCATGGCGAAGTTCACGGAGAAATACCCTGGCGTGGAAATCATTGTGGAGGAAGACACCACGGCCCGATTGATCAAACACGCGCTGGCATATGAAATTGATTTTGCCCTGGTCAGCCAGCCGATAAATAATGAGCGGTTGGTAGTTAAACATCTGCTGGCAGAAGAATTATTGTTGGCGCTGCCACCGGGGCATCGGCTCGCCCGGAAACGCAACATCAACGTGGTGAACCTTGCTGGTGAGCGGTTGATTGTCATGAAGGAAGGACATTGCCTGGGCGATCAAGTGTTGCGTTTTTGTGAACGGCGCGATGGGCGTCCGCAAATCAGCTTTCGCAGCGCCCAACTGGAAACCATTCAAGCATTGGTGCGCGCGGGCCTGGGGATTTCACTGATTCCCTTCATGGCAGTCCAGAGGAACGTCAGCAACACGCTGGAGTATCGCGCGCTAAAAACACCCCGGCCGGAGCGCAAAATCGTCGCTGTTTGGCCGAACCAACGCACACCGAGCCGGGCCGCAAATGAGTTGCTCAAACTGATTTCGCCTAAGAATTTTTCGGGCTTAGTTGCTGAGCAAAAAATAAAAACTGTTTGAACAAAAGGCGGGGGGCTCTGATTGGGATAATAAAAACGTCACCCAAAAAATCGACGCCAATTTAGTTCAGACAGGGTTTCAAGATCGAGCAGGGTTAGAAAATCAATGGTCTTAAAATTTCGGTCCAGCGCCGGGGGGCCGCAAATTTTTGCCCCCAACGTCAGGTAGGCGCGCAGCAATTTTGGGATTTTCACCGGCTCAGCCGCGAGTGGGAACATCGGACATTCATAAATTGGCATCGGTTGGGTGCGCCACTCCGGAGGTGCCAGATGTTTGCGGCAGAGCTCGTCATAAGCCGACGCGCCCACGGCGGGGTCTTGTGACGTGAGTGAACTGCACCCGAAAAGATACCGAGCGTTGTGTTGGCGAGCGTAATCCGCAATGCCTTTCCAAAGCATGCCCAGCACGACCAGGTTCCGGTGCTGGGGATGGACACAGGCGCGTCCCAATTCAATCATCGTGGCGCGGAACGGCTTGAAGGTTTCAAAATTAAATTCCAGCGCGCAGTAATATCCCAAATTTTGCGCCGCATGGTTTCCGGTTTGCAGCCGGTAGGTGCCGACGATGTTGGCCGATGGCCGATGCTCCACGATCAGGTGCTCGCAAACGGCGTCGAAGGGATCTTCATCGCGGCCTGTCGCGTAGGATTGTTCAAGCCCCTCGTGGAGTTCGAGATTAAAAACTTGGAAACGCAGGGCTTGGGCGCCGCGAACGTCGGCGGCATTTCGCGCAATCCGCGCGACATAATTTTCCGGCGAACTAATCAGCAAACGGATGGTCTCAACGGTGGTTTTCACGGCGTTCATAGTTTCAAGCCCAGATGTCGGAATCATGACGGTTGGGTTAATTTTGCCCGACACATTGGTCGCCGCGGGAAAATAAACCTTGCAACCAACTCATTTTGTATTCGCGCGGAGTTGTTTTCTGATTCGCTCACGCGCTTCGGCTGAAAGTTTCGGTGGATTGGATTCCGCCATTTCATCAGGCCGCAACTGGGCGGTATGGTGAATAAAAGCGATCTGTTTGCCATAACGGCTGCACCATTTGCAAAGAAAGAGATGGATCCGCAGACCCCATCGCTGCCGGAATGTCAGCTTGTGGTCAAGCGCCTCGGACTGGAGGCGCGCCGCCGTCTTGCAACTTGGCGATAGTTCCGCCAGGCCGCTGACCAGCCTTCGCGGTATGCTAGCAAGCCAATTCATTGATGTTCACCTTGCAATCTATGACTTAATCGGAATTCTGCGATCGCATCCTGACTCATTTGCAATTCGCGACACCTGTTCGTCGGGGGAAAAGAAAAATCCTTACAGTTTTTTCATATCGACCGTTTTTAAGTTGTGGACCAAACGCTGCCGGGCGGCGGCCGACAACCCGCGACCGGACAACGTTTCAGCTTGGTGGTCGGCATGAGAGCCGGCACGGTGAAGAAATTTTAATTGTTTGTCATAACGTTTGCACCAGACGCAGATTAGAAAATGCAACCGCATTTTCAAACGCGTGCGGAATGACAAAGGTTGTTCCAGTGAACGCGATGCCAGTCGCAGGATTTCCGTGCAATGAGGCGTGTGTTGCCAAATCCCAACGGCCAGAGATTCTCTGATGCGGGCAAGGATTTTCATTGCGCCTCCTTGTCTTTGCCGAACCAGTTGGTCTCCAGGCAGCGCCGCAACGCCATGCGCGCACGATGCAGCATCACCCAGAGATTGCTCTCTGAGATGTTCAGCAAGCTGCAAATCTCCTTGCTCTCCACGCCGTCCACTTCGCGCAGATTAAAAACGGCGGCGACATTTTTCGGAAGCTTGTTCGAGCATTCATGAAAGGTTTTCCAAAACACCGCGCTATCCAGGCTGGCCCCGGGGCTCGACCATTCCAGCGGGCCGAGCTCGTGGATCCAGCCGTCTTGGAACAGGCCGTCAGGGACGAAACGGTCGCTTTCTTCGTCAGCATAAAATTCCAGGTCGGTGAACGAGGTTTCCCGGCTGGACTTGCGGTAATGGTCATAAATCTTGTTTTTGAGGACGCCCACGAGCCAGCTTTTTTCCGCCGATTTTCCCTGGAATGATTTCCCGACTTTGAGCGCGGCCAGAAACGTTTCCTGCACCGCATCTTCCGCCTTGGCCGGATCGCGGAGACGGATGAGCGCATATCTGAAAAGATAATCGCCATGCAATTCCACCCAGTGTTCCGGGTCGGAAAGTCCAGGTGAGGCTGGTGTGCTATCGGCCGGCCGGGCGTAACTCGAGTCCTGATCCATCGGAAAATACTGACGCTTTGCCGGAAAAAAGCAAACCTCGGCGGCGTTCAATTGGCCCGGCGAGTTTTTTTGTAAGGATTTTTTGGCCGCTGCGACTAAACTCCCGAATGATCACGATCCTCAGCGGAACGAATCGGCCCGGCAGCAATACGCGCAAAGTCGCCGCGCACGTCGAGGCCAATTACCAATCGCTCGGCGTGCAAACCCGCCTGCTGGATCTGGCGGAACTGCCGCCGGAAATGTTTGCGCCGACTTCCTACGCGGACAAGCCGGCCGGCCTGAAAAAATTCACCGACGCCATTCTGGCCTCGGACGGGTTAGCCATTGTCACGCCCGAATACAACGGCAGCGTGCCCGGCATTCTGAAATATTTCATCGACATGCTGCCGTTCCCGGAAAGTTTCGAGCAGAGGCCGGTTTGTTTCGTCGGATTGGCCGCGGGCATTTGGGGCGCACTGCGGCCGGTCGAACAGTTGCAGGCCATCTTCGGCTACCGCAATGCCTACATTTATCCCGAACGCGTCTTCATGCCCGGCATCAACAAACTTTTGAATGAGTCTGGCCAATTCACAAGTCCCGATATGGAAAAGCGCCTGCACAAACAGGCGGAAGGTTTCGTCGTTTTCGTGGAAAGCCTGCGCGGCAAAAAAATTCGCCCATGATCGCGGCCGCCTTGTTAATTTTGCTGGCCATTTATTTGGCCTGCGGATTTCTCTTCGCCCTGTCGTTCGTTTTCATCGGCGTCAGAAAAATCGATCCGCATGCGATGCATGGCTCATGGGGATTTCGCATTCTGATTTTTCCGGGCACGATGGCCCTCTGGCCCCTGCTGCTGCGTCGGTGGAAAAAAGGAATCGAATCGCCGCCCGAAGAGTGCAACGCGCACCGCGCGGCGGCCAAAAAACTCGCCCCATGATCTTCCAACTGCGCCAACGCCATCGCCGCATCTTTCTCGCGCTGGGAATTCTTTTGCCGGTGGCTTTTGCCGTGGGTCTCGCCGCGCGCAAACCGCTGCCGGAAATCAATTCGTTGCCAAAAGAAATCGCGCCCGCCACTGCTCCATGCGGCTCCGAAGTTTGGAGCCGGTCAGATATGTTTCCCAAATCGCTCGTGCGAATCCGGTTGCTGCGTGAACAAATCGGAGCGGGAAAATATGCCGTGGCATTTTCCGCCGCCAAAGATTTTGTGAAACCGGACTTGCTGGTTTATTGGTCGGACGGAAATTCAAGCAACCCAAACACCTTGCCGGACAACGCGATTTTGCTGGGCGCATTCAACGCGCCGCAACTGCCGCTGGCGGCCGCCGGCAAAAAAACCGCCGGCCGGCTGGTGCTCTACAGTCTGGCCGACCACGAAATTGTGGACGTGTCAAAACCAATTCACCTTGATGGATTGGACCGGTGAAAATCTGATGAACGCATGAGTGTCAAATACCAAGCCGTTCAGTGGAACCGCCAGAAACGAATTTACGGTTTCGTCCTGGTCGGCGGCGTGGCGTTGTATCTGCTCGCGTTCGGCGCGGTCACGGAAATTTTATTCCCGCTCGTCACCGAAGAAATTCTGCTGATGCGCGCGTTTGGCACGGCGGCGTTTCTGCTGTTGCACCTCATTTTGTGCATCGGCCCGCTTTGCCGCCTGCATCCAAAATTCCTGCCGCTGCTCTACAACCGGCGACACGCGGGCGTGACCTGTTTTCTGCTCGCGTTGCTCCACGCCGTGCTGGTGGTGGCGACTTATCATGCGGGCGGCGACACCAATCCGATTCTGAGCATCTTCATTTCCAGTCCGCTCACGCGCTCCGTGGCCGGAGTGCCGTTCCAGCCGTTCGGGTTTTTTGCGCTGGTGATTTTATTTTTGCTGGCGGCGACCAGCCACGATTTTTGGCTGGCCAACTTGAGCGCGCCGATTTGGAAAAGGCTGCACATGGCGGTTTACTTCGCCTACGCGCTGCTGGTTTTGCACGTCACCTTTGGCGCGCTGCAAGCCGAGGCCAGTCCGGTTTATGCCACCGCCACGGCGATAGGTTTCGTGACGGTTTTTGGTTTGCACCTGATGGCGGCACGAAAAGAAATTCCCGTGGATCGCGAATTAAAACGGAATGCCGGCGACGGTTTTGTGGACGCCGGCGCTGTGGCGGACATTCCTGAAAACCGGGCGCGTATCGTGTGTGTTTCCGGCGAGCGCGTGGCGATTTTCAAATATGATGGAAAAATTTCCGCCGTCTCCAATGTTTGCCAGCACCAAAACGGGCCGCTCGGCGAGGGAAAAATTATTTTTGGCTGCATCACCTGTCCGTGGCACGGCTACCAATATGTGCCGGCAACCGGCGCCTCGCCGCCGCCTTTCAGGGAGCAAGTGCCGACGTTTAATGTCCGTGTGAAAAACGGCCGCGTGTGGATTGATCCAAATCCGAATCCCGCCGGATCCCGCGCGGAACCGGCCCTGATTGAAACATGAACGATGACTTTTACATCGGCTGGGAAGCGAACGCCGCCCCGCGCATTGGCAAATTCATGCGGGCGATTGTCGTGCTGCTTTTCGTTGTCGCGATTGGCCTCGCGTGGGCATTCGCGGCCGTGCAGCACTCCATTGGCGTGAGTGTTTTTGAATGGGGCACGGTAAAAAACTTTGCCGGCATTTTGCAACTGGAGCCTTATCCCCATCTGCGGGTGCCGCGACCCGCTGCGACCGGCACAGAAAATAATTTTTCAACCTATTATCTCGTCGCGCCGTTCAAGTTCGGCCTGGACCGTGAAAAACTTTCCGCGCTTGAAGGTAAATCCGTTTCGCTGCGCGGCACGCTGATTTATCGCGGCGACCAGACGATGGTGGAAGCGCTGCCGGATTCCATTAAAACCGTGGATGCGAAATCGCCAATATTGACGGGCACGGAAACAATTCCGCTCGGCCGCCAGACGCTCAGGGGCGAAATCGTGGACAGCAAATGTTTTCTCGGCGTGATGAATCCCGGCCAACTGCTGCCGCATCGCGCGTGCGCCATTCGCTGCATCAGCGGCGGCATTCCGCCCATGCTGCTCGTGCGCCCGACGAACGGCGCGGCAATTTATTTGCTGCTCGTTTCGGCCGATGGCAAACCGGTCAACCAACAGGTGCTCGATTTGGTCGCGGAACCGGTGCAGATCACTGGCGAAGTTGAGCGGCAAGGTGAACTTCTGGTTTTGCGCGCCGATCCGGCAACCTACCGCCGCTTGGAATAAAATCCCTTGCATGAATCCAGTTCACGCGCAGCCCTTGATTCGCCGGCGTGGTTTGAAAATTTTCCTTGGCGTCGGCGGCATATTATTTTTGTTCGCGGTCACGGCGTTGCACGCGTTTCCCGGATTGTTCGCCAAATTTGACGATCCCGCGCGGCTCGGAGTCACGGTTCAAATCCTGACGACGAACGGTTTTACGCTGCGCTGGGCGGAGAAAATCGCGGCGTCGAACCAAGCTGGTTTTGACTTGGTTTTTGTTCATGGCTCGCCCGGCGGCGCGGGTGTCTGGGCGACGCAGTTTCAGACGTTGGCCACGAATGCTGATTTATTCGCTTACGACCGTCCCGGATTCGGAAAATCCAAGCCGGTGTTGACGCAACCGCATTTGCAGATGCAAGTGGACGCGCTGATGGCCTTGCTGGCGGGCGCCACGACAAATAAAGTTTTGCTCGTCGGACACAGCTACGGTTCGCCCATCGCGTTGTTGGCGACGCTGGAACACCCTGAAAAAATTCGCGGCGCGTTGCTGATCGGTGGCGATGTGGACCCGGCGCAGGAAAAACCATTTTGGGTGCAATATTTTTTCGGCTGGCGCGGCACATCATGGCTGCTGCCGCGCGCGTTGCGCCAGTGCAACCGCGAGATGCTTACGGTGCGCGCCGACCTCGCCGCCATGCAAAAGCAATTGCCGCAGCTTGCCGTGCCCGTGGTGATGTTACATGGCGACCACGATCCGCTCGTGCCGGTGGAAAACGTCGCGTGGCTGGAGCAGCAACTGGGCGCGCTGGGGAAAACCAATTTGTTTGCGAAAATCATTCTGCCCGGCGTGAATCATTTTATTCCGTGGGAGCATCCCGCCGAAGTCGAGCGCGCCTTGCGCCAACTGGATCAAATGACCAGCCCCCGTCACTGACGAATTCCCCGACCCGCTGGTTTGGCGGTGCGGAGCTATTTTTGTAAGGACTGGTCTGCCTTACCGACAAACCTTGGCGATCACTATTGCGAAGATCAAAAAATCTGTTCGGAAAAATTCAGGCCGCCACCAACTTCAAAACGATTTATGCACAACAATCTTTTCGCAAGCATTTTTGCCGCGTCATTGCTAGTCGCAATTCCCGCAAGCGCCCAAACCAACGTCATCCAATTCCAAAGCGCGCCCGAGCGCACGGCGCTGCTGGAACTTTACACTTCGGAAGGTTGCAGCAGTTGTCCGCCCGCCGAAACTTGGCTGTCGGGTCTGACAGATTCGCCGCGCTTGTGGAAGGATTTTGCGCCGGTCGCGTTCCATGTGGATTATTGGAATGATCTCGGCTGGAAAGATGCGTGGTCGGACGCGGAATTTTCCGAACGCCAGCGCAGTTACGCGCAGCTTTGGCGAGCGGAAAATATTTACACGCCGGAATTTGTTTTGAACGGTCAGGAATGGCACAACTGGTTCACTGGCAAAAACGGGCCGAAATCCGACGGCGAAAACGTCGGCGTGCTTACGGTTGCGTCGGGCGACACGAAGCTCTGGCGGGTGAATTTCAATCCGGCCAAAGATTCCGGCGCGCGCTACGAAATCCATGCGGCGTTGCTCGCGGGCGGAATTGTGTCCGACGTCAAGGCGGGAGAAAACAACGGACGCAAATTGCAACACGATTTTGTCGTCGTGGATCTGTTGCAGATTGGCATGACCAGCGGCAATGGCGTGGCCCACGGCCGGTTTGTGATTAACGCGCCAAAATCCCCTGCGGGAAAAACTCGCGCGCTGGTCGCGTGGGTCACGCTGGTGGATGCCATTCAGCCCATACAGGCCACGGGCGGCTGGTTGCTGGCGCCCGGCCAAAATTGACTGTAAGGATTTACTGGCGACGGCGACGAACTTCCATGAAGAAATTAATTCTCTCCCTCGTCGTCGCAACACTGGTCATGCCGCTATTCGCTCAAACCGCAACCAAAACCCTTGTCAATGTCGATGAATCTGACGTGGCCATCCAGGGCTACGATCCGGTCGCTTTTTTTACCGATGGCAAACCCGTGAAGGGCGACAAAAAATTTCCGGCCAAACACGCCGGCGCGATTTATTTTTTTGCGTCGAAGGAACACAAGGATTTGTTCAGGGCCGACCCGGCGAAATACACGCCCGAATTTGGCGGTTACTGCGCCTATGGCGTTTCGCGCAACAAATTGGTGGAGATTGATGTGGACGCGTTTCAAATCGTGGACGGCAAACTTCTTCTGCAATACAGCAAGGGTGTTCGCGATGATTTCAACCAAGACACGAAAGGCAATCTCGCCAAGGCAAACACCAACTGGATCGGACTTGTTGCCAAAAAGGGTAAATAATTTGTAAGGCCGCACCCGCCGTCACGACCAACGTTTAACATTTATGAACTCGCTCACCACAACGCAGAAGATTGCCAGTTGGATTGTCCGGCTTGCGGCGGCCGTGATCTTGTTGCAAACGCTGTTCTTCAAATTCACCGGCGCGCCGGAGTCGGTTTATATTTTCACCAAAGTTGGCCTTGAGCCGTGGGGGCGCTATGGCTCGGGCGTCGTGGAATTGATTGCTGCGCTTCTGCTATTGTCGTCATGTCACTGCTGGCTCGGCGCGTTGCTGGCGCTGGGCATGATGGGCGGCGCCATCATGTCGCACCTGACCAAACTAGGCATCGTCGTGCAGAACGACGGTGGATTGCTGTTTGGTTTGGCTATCACCGTCGCCGTTTGCAGTGTCATCACCCTCGCGCTGCATCGCCGGCAAATTCCAATTGTCGCCAAATATTTCACTCCCAAAAATTCATGAACACCGACCGCGAACTGATTCAGTCCGTCATCGAAACGTTGCGGCAAGGCGAATTGCTGCTGGCGGAAGTTTCCGATGAAACTTACACGCGCAAAATCGCCGTCGCCTTCCACGCCGCCATCGGCGGGCATTA